>Ga0114946_10001195_pt1 | contig 17751 bp, 22 predicted proteins | sample WalLakDeSediment_FD_88676 | JGI IMG/M metagenome (GOLD analysis project Ga0114946, IMG submission 88676) | Lake sediment microbial communities from Walker lake, Nevada to study Microbial Dark Matter (Phase II) - Walker Lake 11/02/13 Deep Sediment | ecosystem: Environmental > Aquatic >...
CCCTCTACAGTAGACGACGAGAAACATCTAAACCTAAATTTGCAATCACTACAAGTATCGTCTCTGGTAGCGTCACAGACAAAAACAGAAAATCTATCTAGCTCTTTACTACACTCAGAGCAAGTAAATCTTTTATCCGCCAACAAAAGTAGCACCTCTTTCCTCTTGGTATACAAGACATATCCACAAGTATGGCAGGTAACGAACGTCCTCATCTACATTTACCGCAAACGTATTTTGGTGGTTTTACTTTTTCACCCTTCTCATCTTTGACCCTATATAAAGTGTATTTATTTTCACCACACTTAGAACAACCAATAACCTTTCGTAGAAATCCTTTTTCCATGTTCTCCTTTCTTCGCCGTTTAATTCTTTCCAACAATTAACGTGAACAGGAACAATTTGACAGCAGTGACCTGTCGATAGGTGAACTAATTTGTGCCACCAAACAAAGTCCTGTAACGGCATAATAATGCCCCCACACCATAAGCACTTCATCTGGTGTGGTGCTACTCTTATAAGGCCAGTCCCCGTCGTCAATGTCCCTCATTGCTCCGCTCCTATACTCTAACAAACTTTTTACCTCTTTTAAACACCAGTTCCAAATTTCTTAAATCCTTACCTTGAAAATAAGCTACTGCGTGTCCCTTTGTGATAATCGGTAGAGATATAACAAATGTATTCAGGTGAAATTTAAACTTAAATCTATGAATATGCCCAAACACGTATATCTTTGGTACTAGATAATTCAATAACTCTTCTAGTACTGGTTCACCCATACCGTTAAAAACCCCTGTCGGTGCTTGGTGAGTAACTAGTATGTCAACATTCTTTAAATGAGACAAATATAGAACCTCTCTAAAGGATATATTATTATCAGTATCCTTAAGAAAATTCTTATTTCTTATCATTCCACTTAATCCACAAACAGTGATTCCTCTTAATTCTTGACACAGTTCTAATTGTTTTAAACACTCAAAATCGTCATGGTTACCCTTTACATAGTAACCTCTGCCACCCCAATTATTCTCAGGTATTGAACCGTCAGAAAAATCACCAACAGATATAAACAAATCAAAGGGTTCTTCTTCAGATAATATCTGGTCTAACCTTTCAAAATTACCGTGGCAATCACCGATAAACACTACTTTTGTGTTGGCTATAAGACTCTTAAAAAGAATCTTAGACTCTTCAACATTTTGTAATGCCCAGTCTAGACACTGCCCACACAGAGTAATATAGGTGTCGTCACCAAACTTTAACACCTCAAGCGTATCAAACTTATGAGCGCACCTCTTACAAGACCATCTATCCCTGCTCTTTATCTCTTCTATGTTCATTGAAGTTAAATATGTTTAAACTAGCATACCTGTTTCTACCAAAATCTCTCATCTTCCTCAAACAAAAAGACTTCTCTTCCTTTGTAAGAGGTCTTTTTAATCTTTTTTCTGCAGCCTCAATAACTTTCACCTCTTGGTATTCAGGACCCAAAAACTTAGACAGTTTCTTACATGCCCTGCTAAGCAATCTACCAGCTGAAGTTTTATCAATACCCAGCAATTCACCAATCAATGCCAAGGAGTACTGCTCTTTTGTTGCAGACACTACTTGTACTTCTATATCAGACAGCACACCCTTATCGTATAAATCAGAGATTGCAGAATCTATGTCTAATTTAACATCTTCACTACAGGAATAGTAGCTCCTGATTATTTCTTTTACTACTACCATTTACTACCAACACTCTTCTCCTTACCCAAACAATGCCTAAGAAAATAACAACGGTTACAATCTCGGTCTAAGTTCCTTAAAAATACATTGGAATTAATTTTAGATTCTATTTTATCTACTTCATTAAGAAGTATCTCAAAATCATGGTCATTCCTAGTAGTTACTAAGTCTTTCATTGTACCTAAATGCCGCAAAACCAACCCACTCTCTTCTTCACCATATAACTGCCTATAAGCATAGCTATACATTGTGAACTGTAGGTCCAAATCTAGTTGGTTTTGTGTGGGTTTTACACCAGTTTTAAGGTCAACTATCATATTATCATGAGTTATTTGATCAAACACAGCAACTACATTATACTTTCCAATCTTAATACCATCTTTTCTGCCAACAAAATACTCTACCTTCTTTGGTTTTGGAGTTCCCTTTATAAATTTCTTATGATACTCAGATACTAGTTTTTGACCAGCTAACAACTTATTAAGATAGTCTTTTTCATTTAGAAAGACTATATCCTTACCAGAAGCCAGCTGTATCCATTCTTTTCTAAATACGGAGACCATATCACTTTCACTTAGATCATTATCATAGGCAAGCTTAATAGTCTTATGTACGGCAGTACCGTATATAGAAGCCGATGACTCCACCAGAGAAACCCTCTCCACATAACGAAGATAGAACATATATTCGCAATGCATCAGCGAATGCAACATAGTATAGGACACATCTTGTATTTTACTCATCACTTCCATCCATCAAACTACCACCAAACCTGCCAGTCACTTGATGGTAGGAATCACTTCGATAAAGCTCCTTATTTGATTTCCAAGATTCTATCCTTCCATAAAGAACTGTTATGTCCCTTTTCTTACTAATTATTCTAGTCATTAATCCGTCTATATACTGTTCATCTCTATCACAATTGCCTATAACTTTAGCATAATCGACAGCCCTACTTTTATTAGAAATGTTACTAGATAAGGCATTTTTTATGTTGTGCGCCTTTGCCTTTTCAAACTCCCACTCTAAAGTGGAGAGCTCAGTTTTAGCATCTGCTAATTGATTGGTTAAATCAATAAACTCATTTATATCTGGTCTAGTCGGTAATGACATTGTTAGCCCCTTTTGCTTTTCTGCCGGCTGAAAAGTTGTCTGGAACACTCTCAAGATATAAAAGCCTAAAAGCATCCCACATCGTTGCTTTATCTGTGTCTATGTCATATTTTTCACATAGGTTCCACAATCTAAAACAATAATCCACCCACTCATCACTCAGACTCTTCGGATAATTCTTCATCTATCTCCTTCTCTATTTCAATATTTGCATTAGTAGCTTTTTCAAATAGCTCGTCTCTAAGTTGTTTGTTATCCCTCAGTAAAGCAGTTAATTTATCCATACCTTGTGCTTTTACAGTACCATAATTATACCACGCACCTTTTCTCTCTATAATACCAGCCTTCTCACAAACAGTTGCTAAGTCAAACTCAGCATCAACCCCCTTAGCGTGTCTTATAACTAGATTAGCCATACCATAAGGGATTATGTCCCAGTCTTTGCCCTTATCAACAGTAACTCTTGTTTCTGTTAATTGATCTGCTCTATTCTCTGTTCCCCACATACTTAGTTTAATGTCTGAAAAATATTGTAGAGCCATACCACCTTTTGGTACTTTCCTTCCACCCCACTTACTGATTTCATAAGATAACTGATTAACAGTAAGAAAAATAGCCTCCTTACGCCTTATCGGTTGCTGAATCTTTCTTATAAAATCACTTACTGCCCTAGCTTGAGAACCAATATTATAACCTTTATCCATATCTTCTGTTTTTTGTTTCTTCTGTATGTCGGCTTTAGGTGTTGCGGCAGAAATAGAATCCATTATAATAACCTTAGCATCATAGTTTCTTACTGCCTCAATACATAAATTAAATACCAACTCAGCATAGTCAGCAGATACTACGTGCAAATGAGGTGAAGATATATCAACACCACAAGCCTCAGCATATTGCTCACTATACTTCTCAAGTGGAATTAGAAGAGTGCTAAGACCTTCTTTAATTGCCTGAGCCGCTACGTGATATGCGAGTGAAGTTTTTCCAGACTTTTCTAATCCATAAATTTGAATAATAGAACCACCTGGTAACCCACCGCCAAGTATCTTATCAAGAGTTAGTATTCCTGTCGGTAGTCTCCAAGTTACTCTTCCCGGTGGAACATAAACACTGTCGTTCTTGTTTACGAAAGTATCAATTAATTCTCTAGTATCTTTCATGAGATTTCCTCTTCAGTGATTACGTCTAATCTTACTCCCCCAAGTTCAAATAACTTCTCAGAGAGCGGGAAATTATAACCTTTCTTTTCTGGGCTGTCACTGTCTTTTGCCACAAAACCAACACCACTTTTACCTAAGCATACGACTCTTTTTATCCCTGCTTGTACTATTTCTTTAGCGCAGTTAATACAAGGAGTAGCACAATAACAATACAGAGTAGAACCAACTGTTGATACTCCTGTTCTTGCCGCTTGAAGAATTGGGTTTATCTCAGCATGTACGGCGGCGCAAAACTCCATACCCTCACCACTGTCGTGCCCCATTCTTTTTCGTGGGCAAACATCACTTATAAAAGTGTCAGTGTAGTTACCAAGGTTGTCTCTACAATCACAATGTGGAACATTTTTAGGTGGGCCATTATAGCCAGTAGCTATTATATGATTATCCACAACCAAAACTGTACCTATCTGCCTAGAAAGACACTTACTCATCGGTGCCCACATCTTTGCAACCTTCATAAACTGCTTATCCCAATCTTTTTGACTTCTATGCATATCCTCTCCTTTTCTAATCCTTAAAACTCCAATGGTAATAACCAAAGTTGTTGTCCGTTATGATCATCCTCAACACCGTCATCCTTAAACCAACAGTCCCTTATTTTAACATCTACTAGTGTTGGTACTTTCTTTAGAAACTTTTCGCCGGCAAGAATCATCTTGTCTCTAACAATATTAGCTACCTTAACTGCATACTGATAACTAGTCTCTATACACAACTCATCATGAACAGTATTTACTATTTTAGACGAGTAATCACCTAAAACTTTATCAAGATAGACAATTGCTACCTTAGTCATATCAGCACTAGTGCCTTGAATTGGGTGGTTCTTACCTACTCTCTCATAAAAATTCTTCTTTTTCTTGTAGTCTTCGTCTTTACTGCTTAATGTGTTAAACCATCTGATTCTTCCACCAACAGTCTTAGTATAACCTAACTCTACAGCCTTAACACCAGTCTTATCTAACCACCCCATCAAAGTTGGATAAGTCTCCCAGTACTTCTTCAAATGCTCGTTAGCCTCTTCTTGAGTGCACTCAAGTCTATCAGCCAATGTTTTAGAACTCATACCATAGATAAGACCAAAATTAATCGTGTTGTGTGTTAAAAATGAATTTGCTACATACTCATGTGGTTCATCTACCAAGTATAAATCAAACAACTCACCTCGTCTGCTTTCCTTAGCTACTACCTTAATAAAGTCAAACTGATTTATATACCTCAAATATCTAGCCTCGTCCGTATCTATACCATCAGTTATAGTGTTTATTCTTGTATTGTTTAATCTTACTCTGTTTTTACTTCTTAAGCACTCTTTAGCAATATCCAACACTCTTAAATGTATGTACGGTAATAAAGATTTAACGTTTGACTCTTGGTACGGAATACTTGAATAATCATAACCGCAAAATTGCTCATCATAAATTATAGACTTCCACACGTTTATACTTCTTCTTCCACACGGATTAATATACCAACAGTAACTTCTACTACCACAATTCCTCACATATTTACCTAAGTACATACTGCGTTTTGTAAGTACTCCAAAATTAGCTAGTAAAATCTGCAAGTCCTTTATCAGCTCACAAGACGCAGAAGCATAATTTATATGGCTATGACAACCATCACCAGCAAACAGAGCACGTATAAAGTTTATTTGATTTTCCCTAGTCGTCCTAAAAATAATATCTGGAATCTTCTTATCATACGCACCACCGCTAATTCCTAGTTCACTAAGCCACTGAATTAATTTACCGCTATGAATACTGATTTTCAATACGTCACCATACTTCCTAATCTTAGCCCTATTACCAAAGATATTAATTGACACACTACACACGTCTTCCAACATAGGATTATTTACATTAATCCCTATAATCACACCACCAGTATCAGGTTTAGTGTTGTGCTTATAAATACTTCCTTCAGATATAACATATCCAAACCACCTAGACAATTCTGGTGTAAGATTTTTTGGTAGTGGTACGTCTAAATAATTAGTTCTTTCAACTACCTTACTGTCTGGTAATTCAGTACTATCTCCGAAAAAATTTGTTCCAAGCTTCTGCACTAAATAATCACCTATTTCTACATCTTTAAGACACTTCCACACAATTTCACCAGTCGTATCTAAAACTTTAACTTTGTGAGTTTTACTACCCTCCAACTCATAACCAAATTCATTTCTAATATAAACAGTATCTTGAATGCCGTTGTAATAATGACTAACAACTTTATTATCACCAACAAGATAACCATCAATATTTCTAAACGTATCTGGAATTCTATTATCTGATATTGAATCAATTTTAATTAATCCATGATTAGTAAATACTCTTGTATTGCCCACTACACATTTCGCTGCTGTTCTTAAATCACTGCCAACGTCATCATAAGATATATTATACATCTCAGATGCGGTTCCTCTGTGAATATCACCTCGTGGGTCATTAAGGATTTGTATCATCTTAGCATCGTTGCTTAACTCAGCAGCAATTCTTAGTTCGATTTGGGAGTAATCTGCAAGTACAAATTTATGAGAGGTTTCTGGTATAAAACAGGACCGCAAAATCTTTCCTTCTAAGCCCTTCTTTTGAATGTTCTGTAAATTCGGCTCTGAGGAGGAGTATCTCCCACTTGCAGTTCCATTCTGATTAAAACTAGCATGTATCCTACCGTCTTGCCTAACAAAGTCAATGAGATTCTCACCAAATGTCTTCTCTGTCTGTCTTAATTCCCTGTACTTTATGATGTCTTTAATTATTTTAGCTTTTTCAGGTTCATTAACATACAGTTTAGCAGCAAGCTTCATAGTTCTACTGTTAGTCAGACCAGCATTTGTTAGTTTGTTTGCTTTAGAGAAGTCTATATCAACTTCCTTGCAAGCCACTGCCAACTGCTGCCAACTATCCAAGTTAAGAACTGGTGGTGGTTTGGGTTTAGCTGTATTAGCATACGGAGTTCCGTCTTTCTTTAATCTTATAGGCTTTGGTGGTGGTGGTGTAGGGTCTGGAAGAACTTGCCTTAAATCGTTACTAATCTTAAATATCTTCTTATGCAGCTCAGTTAAAGCACTTTTCCATTTGTGAGTATCTAATTTTATGCCAGACAACTCCATCTTAGCAGTAGGAATAGCTAAAGAAAACTCTAACTCAGCTATTGGATTGAGTTTTAATTGATTCAGATACATTTGTTGACGTCTTCTAATACCTGGAAGCACTAGAACATCGTTTGCAGCATACTCCAATTGCTCTTTTGTAAACTCACCATCATATGGAAAATCAATAAACTCCTTAGCAGTATCTTTGTCCATACGACAGTCTAAGTATCTAAAAGATAGAACACCAAGAGAGTGACCATCTTTACTTATACCAGCATCTAGTAGACACTCAGCTATCTTTGTGTCGTATATGCCTTCAAGATGTATATTTCTAAGCACGCGAAGAATTTTATAATCATAAACAGCATTCTGTATGATTTTAATGTGTTGTGGGTTTTCTAAGATTTCCTTAAAAGGTGATATATCAACCTTTCTAGCATCAATAACATATGCTTTGCCGTCTATTTCTATCTGGAAAAGAAGTAATTTTAAGTCAGAAAATATATCAAGCCCACCGCTATTTTCTGTGTCTACGCCAATAAACTTTTCCTTCTTAGCATCAGCAACTATTAAAGGTAAACTTTTTTGGTCGGTAACATACTCATAATCACCTAGGAGACGCATTCCAGCTCACTTCCTTTCCATCACACATAGTATATGTAATATTTACATTGCCAGCAGTACTTGTTGTGGTTGTCCAAGTCGGTGTGCTGACAGCGGTATCCCAAATGCTTGGGACACTTGCAATAGGCATAGCTTGTCTTTGTATTCTTAGCCTTATCTCCCTATTTACTTCTTCAAGTGCATTTTCCTTAGACATACCCTGAGCTATAAGTGCTTCAAATAATCCCTGAAAAATTGGGTCCGAAAAAATCCTCTCCTGAGTATAGCACTCAAATTTGTACGGGCAATCACCACACAAACATTTCTCTTGCAGCGCTTTACTTTTGTGCTTGTTCATTTATTAATCTCCTAGCATCTTCAACAGAAAAAACCATATCATCAAGTTCCTTTGGTAGCTGCCCCTCTTCTATTAATCTTTTTGTTTCAATATAAGAAAATATATTCCACACTACTGCTGACTCATGGTCTTCATCAGTCAGCCCATCCTTAATATTATTGAGATGTCTCATTGCACTGTCTATATAACGACTAAGAGGCTGGCCAAGGATCCAGTTCCAAGGGTTATACTTTTTTGCACCACCTTCATAATGAACGGCTAACCTGTGCAACGGATAAGACGGAACTAAATCATACCTACCCTTGCCTTCCCTTGTGTCTCTCTTACTACCAGTAGAGAATTCTTGGTGTTTACCGCTGTCTTTTATTTCTCTGAGCATTCCTCTCCTTCTACCAAGTTTGGTAAAAATACAGACCTTATGTCAAGTATAGTGTCTTTTCCTTTTTCAATAATTACAACAACTTCTTGTACCCCACGCAACATCTCATCATAGAAAAAAAGTTTTGTGTTGCTAAATTCACCATCACCAATAAGTGAATGTATACCTAATAACACAACCCTGTCTAACCTTCCACTATCCTTATCAACCTTAGCAAAACACCCATCAGGACAGACATTAATTGTACAAATTTCATAGTCTACTAAGACATTGTCCTTCCATATGGTTGTATGTCTCCAACTACCATCTCCTTCAATTCTATAACTCATAACTACCTTGCTAATGATCTAAGCGATGTATTTCCACTAGAAACTCTGACTCTATTAACGGCTCCACAGCCATTGCACCTATATGTTTGATAAACATTAACACTTGTAGTGTATAATTTAGTCATAGGTGTTAAACTATCACTGCCACAATGAGCACACAACTTATCTACAGCAGTAAAATACAACCCAAGATTTGGATGGTTTCGTACCCAAGGTCTTAATAATATATAGACTTCTTCTAACAAAATAGTATCTTGTATATTGTACTCAGACATCTTATTCAAAGCATCAGAATTACCCCTCATACAATCAGACCATAACCCAAAATCTGTTTTAATCTTTTGGTCTTTAGTAAGATACTTTGCTATCCACTCTAACCTGTTAGATGTAAAATTAAATTGCTGTCTACACACCTTAAGAGTATCGATTACACAATAAGGTGAAGGAGGAACCATGCCGTAATATATAAATCTACTATTTGCCCAAGGTATATCAAAATTTACACCATTATGCGCTACGATAATATCAGCCTCATCCATAACAGCCCATAAAGAACGAGCAATACTAGCGTCATTTCCAGATATTACGTCTGTTGGTGAAATACAATCACTCATTATCTTATCGTCAAACAACCATTTACCTGCCCAACAAATCATAAACGACGGACTGACTATCTGACTTACTGACACGTTTTGCTTAAACAAACCCCACGTATAAACAACATTTGGTGCGGTTTCTATGTCAAACAGCAGTATCTTTGGTTGCTTTTTAGTACTATCAAAATTAATGCACAACCGTCTCATCTTATTATGAACAGCATTCCTAGAGATTTCCTCACCGAACTCTTTGGTCATAATATCAGCAATTTTATACTCACTATGTCTTGCCTCATTGCTAACCAACTGCTCTAATCTCTCTTCTTTAGCTATGTCCCACTCTATCATTACTGTACTCCTTGTGCTTATAAACTATATTAGTCTGTTTCGGACACTTTCGCCACATCTCAGGACTCATAGTCCTACACTTTCTAGACATACGATTATCACAAGATTGTTCTGCATAAAAGCAATTTGCCGCAACCCTAGTATGGTAATCTCGTATGTCATCCTCTGTAAAGTGCTTCATTTCTTTCTGCGTTTTTTGTCCTTTTTAGCTTGCTTAATTTTCCATAAATCCTTAGATACTCTTTTTAATTCTCTATCTAAACCAATGTCATACTCTAACTCATCAATAAGACTTTGCTTAACTACGCTTCTTCTGCTCATTCTTTAACTCCTGTAGCTCAGAATAAACATTATCCATCTCTTTTATAATCTCTTGCATTGTTGAAAATGGAATCATAACAAATTTACTCATACCATTCTCGTGCGTGGCTCTAAATTTCATTGCCCAAGCAGGTAAAAAGTCCGCCATTTTGGCTTGCTTCATATGTTTTTCAAACCAAGCACGGTCTATCCTCATACTCTTTCTCTCCTGCCCCTTGTCACTATAACCATGCTTACATTCTATTGTTATAACTTTTTTATTCATCCAAGGAAACTTAAAATGAACATCACCAACCATCCCAATAAACCCTTCCGTACCGTAACCACCAGACCTAGGCATCCTCTTACCGTACTCGCCAGCTAGGGCAGCCGTTTCCCTCTCAAACTGGTATCCTTTTCTAATCATCGCTCTCCTTTAAAAAACTATCAAATGAACCAACATCATCCGCTGGTGGTGGTTCTGCCTCTGTAAATTTCAATACATCTTCATGAAAAAATAACTTTATAGCGTTCGTAGTCGGTCCTGACCTGTGTTTCTCTATTCTATACCAAGCATCACGTCTCTCGCTAATGTTAATTATGCTCTTTCTGTGCAGTAGCACAACAGCATCGGCAAAATTCTCCAGATTGCCACTCTCCTTGAGGTCTTCTTTTGATGGTTCAGTGTCTTTCCCACTACGTCTTAATTGACTCACTAAAATTAAAGCTATATTATTATCTTTTGCAAAAGAAGACAACTTCTCCATAGCGTCATCTATCTCTCTTCTTATGTTTTCGTTATAGAATTTTAGTTTTTGCAAATAATCAACCACCACAACATCTACTGGACGACCTAACATATGTCTTCTTATACTACCGAGAATATAATTAGCAGATTGAGACCCTCTGTCATCTATGTACAACCCATCTGGGTACTTATTTAGAACAGACATCTGAAATGTGTGAATGCTTTCAACATCTCTTTCTCGTATTGCAGCCTTTTTCCAATCATCTATAGGAACACCTGTACTAGAGCAAATTATCCTGTCTGTATACTCCTCCTTATCCAACTCTGGAGTGTAAAGAAGTACTTTAAGTCCGTTCTTTAACATAGTAACAATCATATTTGCTGAAAATATACTCTTCCCAACACCGGTCCTAGCGGCTACTATTGTAGTCCTTTTTTTAGAAATAGCATGATGCTTATCTAACCAATAAAATCCAGTCTTAATACCAGCCCATTTTTCAGGGTTAGATATCCTATCCTCGTATCTAACATACGCTTCAGGAAGTAGGTTACCAATACTTACAAGACCGTGCTTATTAAGAGTATTGTCAGCAACTATAGATTGCAACTGAGAAACAGCATCTACAATTGTGAGATCATTAAACCCAGACAAACCCACAATTTTTCGTGCTTCTTCTTTTACTTTTGAAAGTTTCCACCTTTCCCAAATTATGCTTATATAACCTTCTGTAGTTTTCTGATCAGTAGATATAGGTGAAGCTATTATTTCTGTTAGTATTGGTACACCACCGATAAAATCTAAAAGAGTTTGCCCATTATTAAGTACCTTCTTCTCACAAGCATCTACCACAAAATCAAAGTTGCAATTACCTCGTGTAAGTCTTATATTAAGAACAAGAGGGTAGAGAAATCTACATGTTCTCTTTAAGAAATGCTCTTCCCGCAACCCACTTTGAGCTATAAAAGCAGCAGCCTCTTCGTCCTGCATAAATATGCCTATTATAGACTCCTCTGCATTATCAACAGGTATCTTGGTATTCTCTATAGCTTCCCAAGGTGGTGTATCAAAGTTACTTTCCATATCCTTTCCTTTCTTGTAGCCATAACCATTTATTTAAATCCATAGCACCTTTAATGCTATTCTCAAAGGATTTTACCCCACTTTCTAGTATCATAGAGTCTATATCAACTTTCTCTTGCTTTGATGTTTTATAAAGAACCGCAACTTTTAAGTGTGGGATTTCTTTACTTAAAGACTTAGCCATTAAGTAGGCTGGTGATCTTAATCCAGATATCTTATCGTTATCAGCAGCAAGTATAACTTCTTTGTTTTTAAATAGAGGTGACCATTTCTTATTCCAACCAAATATTCCTGGTGTAGAAACTACTGGAAATCCGTATTGTATGGCTACTAATGCTTTAAACTCACCTTCTGTTATTATTATGGTTGGTTCCTTTTCAATAATATCATGGTTAAACAGGAAATTTGCACCTCGTGCCTCGTTACTACCAGAAAGACTAACATAAGTTGGTGTGTTTTTCTTGTACTTTAAAAAATCAACAACTCTTCCACGCAAATTAACAACACCGTCATTATGTAAGTATGGTATAACAACTCTATTAGATAGCAATGGATAGTTATTATAGATTATACCAGAATCTTCTGCCACTGAATCAGAGTACTCATCATAAAAATCTGTGCCGCAAAAGCCTATTCTAAACTTACCGATAGTGTCTTCTGTTAACCCTCTGTTTAATAAATAAGAAATAACATCAGAAAACAAACTAGAATGGTACTTCTCTGCCAGCTTAGAATATAAACTTCTAATTGAGTAAACATCTAACTTCTTCTCTTCAACTTGTCTTACTTCGTATCCATCTTCTGGAATAATCCTACCTGAGTGGTTGCCATGCCAACAATTATGTACGAGACAGCCGTTTACAGTATATGTATGATTATTTTTAACAGACAAATCATAAAAAACATCTTCCACCGACTCGCACACAACACCATCAACCTTAATTAATGAAAACCAACCATCACGTAACGAATATATTCCTTTATTATAATCAGATAACCAGTTTATGTATGTAGGTTTCTTTGTGTTCTTGTAGTAATCTTTTGCCAAATAACCAGAACAATTATAACCACAGTACGATGCTATCTGTTTAACTTGTAAGCACAATATCTTAGATGTTTGCCCTAACCTATTTGACCAACACTTAGACTTCGTAACATAACCATCACCATCTAGTATAGATTGAAGTAGAATCCTAGCCTTTTTTGGTGGTAACCTCATAAGTTGTGACGGGATATGCTTGTTCTCACTCCCACGTCCGAATAAATCACCTAACAAGCAAGACAACCACACATTACACACTGTTACTTTTGTACAATTATGTTTTCCTGTGCGCTTACGTGGTTTAAATCCCAAACTTAAAAAATATGATTCTATAAACTCAATATATTCAATCTCTTTTGAACCAAATGAAAAAGATATCTGACCATAAGAAGCACTGCCCTCCGCAATATACAATCCTGCCATCTTTAGAAAATCATCAGTAACTTCAATATTATAAGAATTAACTAATCTACTTAGGTATTTATTAATAGATTGTGATTCTACAACAAGATTCTTACAATCAACAAACTCGTTAATTATTGGATAAACTAACAAGTCACCGCAAACCAAATCTTTAGCACACTTTTCTACAAACTCATCATTATTAAACACATAATATATGTGGTCTGGTGTTGATATCATATCTTGTGTAAGTTGCTTAGACTTTACAGTGGTTTTTTCCGCAACATTGTTAGAATGTGTTTTAACTACTTCATTAAACTTGCCACCACTTGTTAATACTATATCACCAACGGAAACGTCTTTTATCTGTTTATAACCATCACTGGTTAAAACAAGTGAATCACCAGAAAAACACCTCCAGACAAGTTTACCAACATTAAAGTTTGCATCCCTACAATGACATACCGGGCAAACACCCAATATCTCATCGCCACCTCGTGTGCGGATTTTTAAATCTTCAACAACACTCAAACTAATGTTCAATACTGTTTCCATTCCTTCCATTTCCTTGACATTTAGAACAAACGCTTGTGCTGTTGTCTTTTCTTATTCTTCCACCGCACAAACTACAATAACGATGCTTAAAGTTGAAGGGATCGTACTTCTTTGCATACTCAAGAGTAGCAATGTTACCCTTTCTCTTTTTTGTTGGTGGTTCTCTATGCCAGATTGGTTCTTTCTTAAACTTACCAAGTTCAGAATTAAGCACAACTCTAGTAAGGTAAGCCAGCATCTGATACTTGTTCTTACGGTCTAAGTCGGTTAAAGCCAACATAGAAATACAAGACTCAAACACGGTTACTATGTCTGTTAGTTGAACGAGTTTAAGCAACTCCTCTTTTGTTATGTGAAAATTCAACAGCGCACTTACACATCTCTGTAGCTTCAAGAGGAGCTGCTTCTTACTCTCATTTGGTAATGAATTCCAATCTTGATTACCTTCTAGTTGCTCTCTCCACCAACGAATTAGCTTGTCGCTATCGTCGATGTTAACCATTCTAGCCTTCCTTAACTACGGTATAAAAGTCCTCACCACCAAGAATCTTCTCTATCTTCTCAGGTGCCATAGGTTTAACAATTTCCTTAATGTTATAAAGACTTTCCTGCCAGTTTTCCCCAAGGATTTCCTCAAGGTTTAAATCCGTAGGTGGTTTCGGTACACAAATTGTGGAAATGCTATCTCCACTTCCTCTAGTATCTAATTTGATATCGTAAGAACGAATATCCCCAAACTCATCCTCAAAAGAAATAAATTGCTCAGCAACTCTAATTCCCTTCTGGAAGACTTGAATCTTATTTCTAGGACCTGCCTCAACATCAGCCAAAGATGCGCTACAATCTACGCACTCATCAGTAAATCCAGACTTATCTTTTTCATAATGATCTACACCACAACTTGGACAAGTCACTACGTTAGTTCTGTCAAGTATGTTAAACGTATAAACTTTTCTTGAGTTCAGTAGATTCTTAGGTTTACTACCATCTGCTGGTTGCTGTTTCTTATTCCAATCACAGATAGGGCATATGTCCCTTCCTGGGCATATAAACGACATACCCTTTCCTGCATTTGCGTTGGGAAACGCTGTATGCTTCCTTGGTACAAAGTGAGACCAGCTAATTACAGGTGTTTCGTCCAGTACTCTAATTATAGTTGTATGGTCTGGTGTGAATCTTATAAAATCAGACCCTGACGAATATTCCTTCTTAGATCTCGGTTTGTTGCTGTCCTTAATTACTTCACTAAATTGACCCATTTCAAATTCTCCTTTTTGTTTTATTATAGCAAATAAGGTTCTATTTGTCAAGCCCCTGGCTCAGTTTATTCACCATATTCCGCTATTTGTTAACAGTATATCAAATTATCTTTTAATTGTCAACGCCCTAGTACTCTGGTGCTTTAAATTTATTTACAAATCCTATGTCTTCAACATCTTTGCCGCAAAACTCTGACATAGGAACTGAATCTATGCTGATAGTAATAGTATTGCCGTAGCCAATATCAAACATTGTAACTGCGTATGCTCTAAGTCTATAGGTTCTAGATGGATTTAATCCAGTAATATCTAATGAATACTCACCAGCCTCAAAAGTACCGTCTTCATAAACAACATAATCATCAACTGTTGGTACTCCAGAATCACTTCTTATATAACAGAAGCCTCTTCTAGAAACATCAAAACCACCATCATCTGTAATATTTCCGTGAGCTTTAATAGAAAAGTAAGTTTTGTCCGTGTAATCACCAGTAGTTATGGTTAGTAATGAGGTAGCGTATCCAACAACAGAATAACTAGCATATAACTCACCACCAAGGCTGCCACGTTCTATAGTTACTACGGAGTCTTCTCCATCTTGTCTAAGATTATGAGTATTAAATCCACAAAACATGGTACCAAACCCATCAACAGTGCTGTAAGCGTTACCTATTTGAGGTGTGTACATAAAACATCTATTTACACTTACTAGGTCATCTAAAATAGCAAATGTTTCAACACCTGAAGTTGATACTGAATCATGATAAATGTTAAAATCTGGGTGCTCCACAGTAAAAAACCCAATGCTTTGGCTGTTTCCAATACCTCCTCTAGTAAAAGAAACTTCACCGCTAGAAACTATATCACCTCTAGTAAAAGAAAAAGATGTATCATAGCCAAGTTCACTATAAGAACTAACCAAGAATGCTTTAACAGGATTAACTTCGTCTATCTCAATAACAACAGTATCTTCATCAAGCTCTGCTGCATATTCGTTAACTGTGGCCCCATCCCACTCAACTACGTACCATCTTATTGAATTTATATCACCAGCCTCTCCATTACCACGGGAGAATGATATTTCTTCGCTTGACGAGAAATCAGCCATAAAAAATGCTTTAGAAGCCCTTTCATCACTTGTATAGTTTGTGTGGACAATAAACGATTTTAAAAGATCAACTTCATCTATTCCTTGTAATACTTCAGTAGTTAAATCATTACAATCAATAATACCAGACTGAACATTAAACTCATCACCATAAACAACTTGCCACTCTGCTTTAGTAATATCATTATCAGCTAATTGCCTTGTAGCTTTTATTTTAGTATAATTATCACCAGACACACCGTCTAACTCAACTCTACACAATGCATTATTTAGAGTATCAGTAGCAACATCATATAGTTGTATCTCAGCCAGAAACCCATAATCACCAAAGTTAAATGTGTTGTTAAATTTTATTCTTATGGATTCAAAGTCCATATATGGAATAATTTCCACCCACTCATCATTAGAAACTTCATCACTGTATATGTTATGCCACTCACCTTCTTCGTCTTCTTCTCTATAAACATCAACATCAATATCAGGTGTTCCTAGCGTTAAATCAGACAAAACAAATTTAACCCTAACTCTAATTTTTTCTACTGGTATCTCATTATCAAATGGGAACTCTAAATATTCATTAGAATCTGTAAAAGCATATGTATCAACATCACCATCATATGAAAATTCCTCGTCATCCCAAGCGTCTTCCCAATCTTCGTGTGTCTCTGGTGAGGACCAAAGATAAGGTTCAAGCCTTACACTAGAAACAACAAAACTATTAGCTACTGGTACTGGTGTATCAAGTACAACCTCACCAGATAAATCAATTCCAGATAGAGTAATTAATCCTCTTTGAACTTTCAAATCTACACCTTCAATTTAATAAATGTATTGTCAGGACTGTACCATAAAGTATTTGCCGAACTTGCATGCCCAACTCTACGAACTAATTCTTCTGGTTCTGTAGGTTCACTAGTGGTTAATTCACCAGAAGTAGTGCTAATATATACAGCATTTCCAACACCAAAAGTCCAAGAATCGTTTCTTATGTATCCAGTTAATAGGAGTGCAACATTATCATTTAAAATACCCGAAGCCACAACCACACCAATATGACCATCAGTTCTATTCTCTTCAAGTGCGGTTGTTTTAATCCACTTTGAATCACTGGATAAAATAGCACTTTCACCAAACAATAAAGTCTCTCCTGCTATACCAGATGTAACTATACCAGAATAATCACTATTATCTAATGAATTTTGTACAGTTACAGTTTTAGAAAACTCCAAACTACTTTCATCACTGCTGACCGTAACAATTTTCTCAGAATGCCCAGAATAATCGGTTGGGACATCACCCAATTCAACAAAATCTCTTGGAAATACTTCACCAGACACTACGATAGTATTCCCGTCTGAACCAATAGAAACAGAGCCAATACCAGACACAGATACCTCATCTTCTAGAGAATTAATAGAACGAACGTACTGAATAACAGTTCCCGATATAGATATCTCTTGGCCAGTGGTACTTACATTAATA
>Ga0114946_10001196_pt1 | contig 17746 bp, 20 predicted proteins | sample WalLakDeSediment_FD_88676 | JGI IMG/M metagenome (GOLD analysis project Ga0114946, IMG submission 88676) | Lake sediment microbial communities from Walker lake, Nevada to study Microbial Dark Matter (Phase II) - Walker Lake 11/02/13 Deep Sediment | ecosystem: Environmental > Aquatic >...
AACCACATGATGGCCGCGACCTGGTCGGTGGGGTACTGGACTGCCGTGCTGGTGTTGCGCTGGTGGGTCGGCGAAAGGGCCTGGGAGGGCGTCACCAACCGCCTGATCATGCTGGGCCTGGGCGCCCTCGGCGGCGGGCTGCTGGCAATCACCGGCACCATCGGCGGCCACCTGCATGGCGCGCCGAGCTTTGTCACGTCCGTGCTGCGTGAACTCGGCTGGGAGGTCTACGCGAGTTTCCATTTGCCGAACTGGGTGCTGGTGATGCTCGCCGTCGTCATCGTGGTCATGCCGGCGGTGGCCATCGCCGCGGTGCGTGGCCGGGCGGCCCGGTTGAGAGCGGAAGGAGCGCGGCCATGAGGAGCCTTGTGGTCGCAGTCGCGATGGTGCTGACCGGCGGCGTCGTCACCACCGCACAGGCGGTCCCCCCCGGCATGACCCTCGAGTTTGCTGGCGGGGAAGAAGGCAAGGTCGTCTTTTCCGGCAGCAAGCATTCCGATGAAGGCATGCACTGCAGTACCTGCCACATGGCGACCTTCGACGTCGCTCGGGCGTCGCAGATTACCTGGCCGGACCACCGCGGCGAGCAGCACTGCTTCAGTTGCCACAACGGCGAGAAGGCCTTCGCGCCGCGACGTAATTGCGGCCAGTGCCACGAGGCCGTGCCGGAAGACGACGCCGAGTCCTGATCCCGGGATCAACTCACCAGGCGGGCGTCGAGATCGTAGTCATCCGCCGCGGTGATCTCGACATCGACGATCTCGCCCGGCCTGAGTGCCCCGCCCCCGGCGATGACGACCCGGCCGTCGATTTCCGGTGCGTCGCCGCGGCTGCGCGCGATGGCGATGTCCTCTGCAGGGTCGGCCTCGTCCACGATCACCGGCTCGATCCTGCCGACACGGGCCGCCAGGCGCGCCGCGCTGATGCGTGCCGCAGCCTGCATGAAGCGCTGCCAGCGCTGTTCCTTGAGCTCGTCCGGCACGGGGGCGGCCATGTCATTGGCCGTGGCGCCGTCGACCGGCGAGTAGCGGAAACATCCCACCCGGTCGAGCTGCGCTTCCTCCAGCCAGTCCAGCAGGAGCTCGAAATCCTCGTCAGTCTCGCCCGGGAAGCCGACGATGAAGGTACTGCGCAGGGTCAGCTCCGGGCACATCGCGCGCCAACGCCGGATGCGCGCCAGGGTGTCCACCGCCGCGGCCGGGCGGCGCATGCGCTTCAACACCGCGGGACTGGCGTGCTGGAACGGGATGTCGAGATAGGGCAGCACCTTGCCCTCGGCCATCAGCGGCAAGATCTTGTCCACGTGCGGGTAAGGGTAGACGTAGTGCATCCGCACCCAGGCACCGAGTTCGCCGAGCGCCCGGGCGAGATCGAAAAAACGGGTCTCGTAGCGCGCGCCGCGCCAGGCGTCGGGCAGGTACTTGATGTCGGCGCCGTAGGCGCTGGTGTCCTGCGAGATGACCAGCAGTTCGCGCACCCCCGCGCGCACCAGCCCCTCGGCCTCGCGCAGCACCTCGCCGATCGGGCGGCTGGCGAGCCGGCCGCGCAGGTCGGGGATGATGCAGAAGCTGCACTTGTTGTTGCAGCCCTCTGAAATCTTCAGATACGCGTAGTGGCGCGGCGTCAGGCGCACGCCCTGCGGCGGCACGAGGTCGCTGAACGGATCGTGCGCCGGCGGCAGGTGCGCGTGCACGGCGGCCATGACCTGCTCGTAGGCATGCGGCCCGGTGATGCCGAGCACGCCCGGATGCCGCTCGCGGATGGTCTCGGGCCTGGCGCCGAGGCAACCGGTGACCAGCACCTTGCCGTTCGCCGCCATGGCCTCGCCGATCGCCTCCAGCGATTCGTCCACCGCCTCGTCGATGAAGCCGCAGGTGTTGACCACCACCAGGTCGGCATCCTCGTAAGTAGGGACGGTCTGGTAGCCCTCGGCACGCAGCCGGGTGAGGATGCGCTCGGAGTCCACGAGTGCCTTGGGGCAGCCGAGGCTGACAAAGCCGATGCGACGATTCATGGGCGCGCATCTTACCCGGCCGGGTGCGCACGAGGACACTGCTGAAACCACGGTTGCTGGAGTGTCCCCATTCTGACTCCGGTATCTGACCCCGGTTTCCCCTGCGTGTACAATTGCAGGCTCGCACACTCACTCTTTTGACGCTGAAGCCATCCGTGATGGAAATCGTCCTGAACGGCGAGTCCCGCCAAATGCCCGACGACATGACAGCCGCCGGCCTGGCAGAGGAACTCGGCCTCGCGGGCCGGCGTTACGCCATGGAAATCAACGGCGAACTGCTTCCCAAGAGCGCCCATGCCGGGCATCGGCTGATGCCGGGAGATCGCATCGAAATCGTTCAGGCCGTCGGAGGTGGATGACATGGAGGCAGCCAGGCAGCAGGGCCCCGCAGCCGGCCCGGAGGATTTCCTGGAAATCGCCGGCCGCAAGTACCGCTCGCGCCTGCTTACCGGCACCGGCAAATACCGCGACTTCGACGAGACCCTCGCTGCCACCGAGGCCAGCGGCGCGCAGATCGTCACGGTCGCGATCCGGCGCACCAACATCGGCCAGGACAAGGACCAGCCGAACCTGCTCGACTTCCTGCCGCCGGACCGCTTCACCATCCTGCCCAACACCGCCGGCTGCTTCACGGCACAGGACGCGGTACGCACCTGCCGGCTGGCGCGCGAGCTGCTCGATGGACGCTCGCTGGTCAAGCTCGAGGTGCTGGCCGACCAGAAAACGCTGTTCCCCGATATCACGGCGACGCTCGACGCAGCGGCAATACTCGTCAAGGAAGACTTCCAGGTGATGGTCTACACCAATGACGACCCGATCATCGCCAAGCGACTCGAGGAACTGGGTTGCGTTTCCGTAATGCCCCTGGCCGCACCGATCGGCTCCGGACTCGGGATCCGCAATCCCTACAACATCCTGACCATCGTCGAGAACGCCACGGTGCCGATCATCGTGGATGCAGGGGTCGGCACGGCATCGGATGCTGCGGTCGCGATGGAACTGGGCTGTGACGGTGTCCTGATGAACACCGCAATCGCAGGCGCGCGTGATCCCGTGCTGATGGCCTCCGCCATGCGCAAGGCGGTCGAGGCGGGCCGGGAGGCCTTTCTTGCGGGCCGCATCCCGCGCAAGCGCTTCGCCTCCGCATCTTCACCAATCGACGGAATATTCTTCTGAGCGTGACGGGCCCGGAGCGGGACGACGATTCACCCCATCGGCGCACAATCCGCAGTTTCGTCCGGCGCGCGGGGCGGCTCACACCCTCCCAGGCGCGCGCGCTGCGGGAGCTATGGCCATCCTGCGGCGTCGAGCCGCCCGTGGCGCCGCTGGAGCTGGAGCTGGACCGGACGTTCGGCCGCACCGCGCCGCGCACCCTGGAAATCGGCTTCGGCAACGGCGACAACCTTGGCGAGCTCGCAGCGCGCCATCCGGAGCGCGACTATCTCGGCGTCGAGGTGCATGAGCCCGGCATCGGCCACCTGTTGCTGCGGATCGAACGCGAGGGGATCGCCAACATCCGCATCGCGCGCCACGATGCGGTCGAGGTCGTCTCGCGCTGGCTGCCACGCGGCTCGATCGACGAAGTCCTGATCTTTTTTCCTGACCCCTGGCACAAGAAACGCCACCACAAGCGACGCCTCGTCGCGACGGCGTTCCTGGACCAATTGGCCCGCGTGATGCCGGCCGGGGCACGCCTGCACCTCGCCACCGACTGGGCGCCCTACGCCGAGCAGATGCTGCAGGCGTGCGATGCGTCTCCGTGGTTCGCGAACGTGGTAGCCGGCGGTGGCTACGCACCCAGGCCGGAGACCCGGCCGGTGACGAAATTCGAGCGGCGCGGCCTCAAGCTAGGCCACGAGGTCTTCGACCTGCTCTACAAGCGGCGCCACTGCTGAGCTAGACCAGCACCTCGGTGAAACCGTCCACGACATACTGCACGGCCAGGGCGGCGAGCACCACGCCGAGCAGCCGGCTGACGACCGTGCCACCGGTCACACCCATGACCCGCATCAACGGTTGCGTGAGCAGCAGAAAGACCAAAGTCACCGCCAGGGCCAGCAGGCCCATCCCCAGCACCAGTGAAAACTCGATGTAATTGCTGGAATCCGCGGTCAACAGCAACAGCGTGGCCAGCGTTCCCGGGCCGGTGATCAGGGGAAAGGCCATCGGAAACACCGAGATGTCCTCACGGTACCTGGCCTCCTCCTGTTCTCGCACGGTGGTCGAGCGCAAACCCGATTCACGCGCCAGCACCATGTCGACGGCCAGTAGAAACAAGAGCATGCCGCCGGCGATCTTGAACGCGGAAACGCTGATGCCGAGCAGCCGCAGCAGCCGGTCGCCCGCCAGCGCGAACACGATGAAGATCCCCGCCGAGATCGCCACGGACTTCCACGCCATCTTCCTGCGGTAGCCCGGCTCCCCGCCGCGCGTAAGCGCGGCGAACATCGGCACCAGCGAGACGGGCTCGATGACCACGAAGAAGATAATGAAGGTCTTTATCAGGTGCTCGGTCATTACCGCTCGTATCCACGGAATAAGAAACTTGCAGCCCCGCCCCGGTCAGCTATAAGTTGGGGTCAAGGAGGAATACGGCCGGGCGTCCTGCCGAAGGCGGGCAAGGATATCAGGCCCGAATAAACTGGGAAATCAAAATGCCATTGCCCATACCTGTGATCGGAGACTGGTACCAGGCTCCGGACAGCATGAGATTCGAGGTCGTCGCCGTGGACGATGATGACGGCACGATCGACATCCAGCACTTCGACGGCACGGTTGAGGAGCTGGATTTCGATGCGTGGGAGGACAGCGAGTTCCTGCCCACCGAGCCTCCGGAGGACTATTCCGGCTCGCTGGATATCGAGCGCGAGGACTATGGGATGGACCTCGATCGCGCCGCGGCACAAGGCTGGTCCGATCCGCTCGATTTCTTCGACCAGGCGGAATAACTTCCGGCCTCCGGCCGCCGGACCGATCCATCGGGGCGCCGCCCGCGCGGTCCCGTTCATTAGACAGTAGACCAGAGCACGCGCACTGGCGCGGACGCCAGGGGCGCATCAATCGCCGGGCGAAGTCTTCGCGCGCACGTGTGCCTCGGGGTAGCGCCGCATCAGGATCAGCAACAGCGGCAGCCCGAGCAAGGCGATTCCCGCGGTCATCGCGAAGAACACCGCCCAGTCGCCCTCGAGCGCATCCACCATCCACCCGCTGGAAGCCGACAGCCAGATCCGCCCGAGGTTGCCCGCGGATGCCAGCAGCGCGAACTGGGTTGCCGTGTAGGCCACATTACACAGGCTCGACAGGTAAGCGACGAACGCCACGGTGGCGAGCCCGCCGGTGAAGTTGTCGGTGATCACAGCGATGCGGAACACCAGCGGATCATTGCCGGACATCGCCAGCCAGGAATACGTGAGGTTGGTCGCGGCGGCCAGCAGGCCCGCGATCAACAGCGCCCGGAACAGCCCGATGCGCGCGACCAGCACGCCGCCGGCCAGCACGCCGATGCCGTTGGCCAGGAAACCGTAGATCTTCATGACCTCCGCGATCTCGACCAGGCTGAAGCCGAGCTCACGATAGAACACCCCCGACATGCGCCCGAGCAGCGCATCGCCGAACTTGAACACGATGATGAAGACCAGGATCAGCAGCCAGCCGCGGCGCTTCATGAAATCCACGAAGGGCGCAATCACGGCGCCATAAAGCCAGGCGGTCGCCCCCGCGAGCCTGCCGCGCAGCCACGACACGCGGCGCAGCATCTCCGCGACCCGGGCCTCGTGTTCGACGGTATCGGCCGGCGGCCGATACGGCGGCTCGGGGCTCAGCAGGATTGCGAGCATGCCCACGCCGACGCCCGCGGCGAGAAACAGGTAGGCGGTGTTCCAGCCGAGCGCCTGTGCAAGATAAAGTCCACCTGCGCCGCCGATCAGCGTGCCGCCCAGGTGCCAGCCCCAGATGGCTGCGGCGGATCCGGCCCCGTACTGCTCCGGCGACAGCACGTCGATGCGATAGGCATCGATGACGACGTCCTGCGTCGCCGAGATGAAAGTGACCAACAGCACCGCGGCGGCGACCACGAACAGGTCGGCCGAGGGCTGGGTGCGCGACAGCACCATGATCGCCCCGATCAGCAGCACCTGGGTGAACAGCGCCCAGCCGCGGCGACGTCCGAAACGAGCACTGAAGTACGGCAGGCGCATACGATCCACCAGCGGCGCCCACAGGAAATTGATCGCATAAGGCGTCGCCGCAAGAGCGAACAGGCCGATGTCGGTGCGCGACACCCCTTCGTCGCGCAGCCAGATGGAAAGATTGGTGAACACCAGCGGGGCGGGCAGGCCGCTCGAGAAACCGAGTGCCAGCAGCGTCGCCATGCGCCGATCGCGATAAGGTTCGAGCAAGCGCCTGAGGGCGTCGATCACGTGGGCCAGTCGTAGTCGAGGATCAACGGCGCATGATCCGAAAAGCGCTCGGCGGTGTAGATGTCCGCCCCGCGCACCCGGCCCGCGAGCCCGGGCGTGACCACCTGGTAGTCGATACGCCAGCCCACGTTGTTCTCCCGGGCCCGGCCCCGATTGGACCACCACGTGTACCGGTCGGAGCGCGGATCCACGACGCGGAACGCGTCCGCGAATCGCCACGGCCCGAACAACTCGTCCATCCAGGCCCGCTCTTCCGGCAGGAAGCCCGAATTCTTCCGGTTGGCACGCCAGTTTTTCAGATCGATCTCCTTGTGGGCGATGTTCCAGTCGCCGCAGATGATGTACTCGCGCGGCCGCCGGCGCACGCGGCGCAGGAAATCCTCGAACTCGTCGAGGAAGCGGTACTTCGCCTCCTGGCGCTCCTCGCTCGAGGAACCGGAAGGCATGTACAACGAGGCGACCGACAGTCCCTCGAACACGGCCTCGACATAACGCGCCTCGCGATCGAACTCCGCGGAGCCGAAGCCCCGGATGACGCGCTCAGGCCTGCGACGCGAGTACAGCGCAACACCGCTGTAGCCCTTGCGCTCCGCCTCCAGGTAATAGCAGTGGTAGCCGGCCGGCCTGAAAATGCCGTCGGAGATCTGGTGCTCGTGGGCGCGGGTCTCCTGCAGGCAGACGACATCTGCGCCCTGTCCGGACAACCATTCGAAAAAGCCCTTGCGAGCCGCGGAACGAATGCCATTGGCGTTGAGACTGATGATGCGCATGTCGAATGAGGGACTCCGTCCGCCGTGTATCATACCGTTCGGCCGTCGACTTCCCTCGTCCGCGGGCAATCTTTTTCAGACCTTGCGGGATCTCGCGATGCACGACTACAAGCAGGCCTTCATCGAGCTGGCCCTGGCGCGCGGCGCGCTCAAGTTCGGCCGCTTCACGCTCAAGTCGGGGCGCGAGAGCCCTTATTTCTTCAACGCCGGCCTGTTCAGCACCGGGGCCGCGCTGGCGGAACTTGGCGCCTGTTACGCGGATGCGATCGTCGCCGCCGGGCTGGAGTTCGACGTGCTGTTCGGCCCCGCCTATAAGGGCATCCCGCTGGCGACGGCCGCGGCCGTTGCGCTGGCCGGACGGCACGGCCGCGACGTGCCCTGGGTGTTCAATCGCAAGGAGGCCAAGGAGCACGGCGAAGGCGGCAGCCTGGTGGGCGCGCCATTGGCCGGCCGGGTGCTGGTCGTGGACGACGTCATCACCGCCGGTACCGCCATCCGGGAATCAATCGAAATCATCCGTGCCGCCGGCGCGGAGCCCTGCGGGGTCGTGCTGGCCCTGGACCGCCAGGAGCGCGGCCGCGGCGAACGATCCGCGGTCCAGGAGGTCGAAATTGAACTCGGCCTGCCGGTCACCAGCATCATCACGCTGTCAGACCTCCTGGAGGACCTGGCAAGCCGAGAGGGAACCGACCCCGACAGGCTCGCTGCATTGCGAGATTACCGCGGTCGTTACGGAATCGCTTGAGATCACGCGCCCAGAGGTCCGGTCGCGGTATCATCGGGGCGCAGCGCCAGCCGGGCGTCGCAGAGGTGAATGAGATGAGAGCCAGAGAACTGATCCTCCTGTCGGTCGCAGCAGTAGCTGTCGCGGCCTGGGCCAGCCCGGCCGAGGCACAGCGGGTCTACCGCTGGGTCGACGAAAACGGCGTGGTGCACTTCGGCGACGCCATCCCGCCGGAGTACTCCAAGGAGCGCCACGAAGTGCTGGACAGCCGGGGCGGCCGGACCGCGGTCAACGAGCCGAAGGCCGCCTCCGACTCGCCGGTGCGTGACGACCGCGACCGCGCCTTGCTGGCGACTTACGGCAACGTGGCCGAGATCGAGTCCGTACGGGACCGGCGCACGGGCTACCTCGAAGCACAGAACTCAGTGGCGGAGGATCGCCTGAAAGGCCTGCGAACGCGACAGCAGCAACTCGAAGGCAACGCGGCGGCCATCAACGAGCTGGCCACCGTCGAGCAGCGGATCCGGGAATACGATGCCGAAATCGAGCGGCGCCAAGTCGAAATCGAACGCATTCGCGGCCAGTTCGACGACGACATCGCCCGTTATCGCGAACTGAAGGGCCTGCCGGCACCCGAGGAAGCGGCCGCTACGGCCGAGGCGAAGTCCGACCGCTAGGGCCAGGCCCTAGGCGCGCCCCGAATGCCCGAATCCGCCGGCACCGCGCGCGCTGGCGGCAAAATCCTCGACGACCTCGAACCGGGCCCGCACCACCGGCAGAATGACCATCTGGGCGATGCGTTCGCCGGGCTGGATGGTGAACGCATTCGCGCCGCGGTTCCAGGCAGATACGTATACCTGGCCCTGGTAGTCTGAATCGATCAGGCCGACGAGGTTGCCGAGCACGATCCCGTGCTTGTGCCCGAGTCCGGAGCGGGGCAGCAGTACTGCCGCCAGACCATGATCGTCGATATGGACGGCGAGCCCGGTCGGCACGAGTTCCGTCTGGCCGGGCTCGAGCACCAGCGGTCCGTCGAGGCAGGCCCGCAGGTCGAGCCCCGCGGAGCCCGGCGTCGCGTACTCGGGAAGAGGAAACTCCCTCCCCAGGCGTGGATCAAGAATCTTGAGCTTGATGACCTGCACGCAGTCTCTCCGTGATCAGCGCGACCAGCCGCTCGGCCAGCGTCGCCTTCGTGCCGCAGCCGAGGTCCTCGCCGCCCCCCTGCCACATCACCAGCAGTGCATTGTCATCGCGATCGAAGCCGCAATCGGTACCGACCCTGTTGGCGGCGATCAAGTCCAGCGACTTGTGCTCGAGCTTGAGGCGTGCATTCGCCTCGACATTCTCGGTCTCGGCCGCAAAGCCGACCACGAACGGGCGTGGTTCGGAGGCGGCCACTTCGGCGAGGATGTCGGGATTACGGACCAGGTCCAGGGTCATTTCCCCGGCGTGCTTTTTCAGCTTCTGCGGTGCCGGGTGAGCCGGCCGGTAATCGGCCACGGCGGCGGCGGCGATGAAGACGGCCGTGCCCGGAAGCTCCGCCTGCACCGCCGCGCGCATCTGGGCGGCGGTCTCGACCCGGACCATCCGCAATGCCGCCGGGGCAGGCAGATCGACCGGCCCGCTGACAAGCACGACCTCGGCGCCTGCCCGCGCGGCCGCAGCCGCGACGGCATAACCCATCTTTCCGGAACTCCGATTCGTCAGGTACCTGACCGGATCCAGCGCTTCGCGCGTCGGCCCCGCCGTGACCACGACCTTGCGGCCGGCAAGCGCGCTGTCCGCCGTGAGCGGGAAGGCGGACAGCGCGGCGACGATCTCGCCGGGCTCCAGCATCCGGCCCTCGCCGGTTTCGCCGCAGGCCTGGTCGCCGGTGCCCGGCCCGAGTAACGTCACGCCGCGCCCGGCCAGCCTGCGAACGTTGTCCTGTGTGGCCGGATGGGCCCACATGAGCCGGTTCATCGCCGGCGCCAGCGTGACCGGCGCGTCGCCGGCCAGGCACAGCGTGGCCAGCAGGTCATCCGCCATGCCCGCGGCCAGGCGAGCCATGAAATCCGCCGTGGCGGGTGCAACCAGGACCAGGTCCGCCCAGCGGGCCAGCTCGATGTGGCCCATGGCGGCCTCGGCGGCTTCGTCCCACAGGCTGCTGCGCACCGCATGGCCCGACACCGCCTGGAAAGTCAGCGGAGTAACGAAACGGGCTGCCGAGGCGGTGAGCACGACGCGCACATCGGCGCCCTGCTCCCTGAGCCGCCGTACCAGATCGGGCGCCTTGTAGGCGGCGATGCCGCCCGTGACGCCCAGCAGAACCTGTTTTCCAGCGAGAGTAGGCATAAAGGCTCCATGCCTCGATTGCGTCCGGCAGCTTAACCTGAGTCCCCCGTCCATTGGCAACCCGCGATCCATGGCGATACGAACGCCTCACCTGCCCATCAGGGACTGGCCCCCCGGCGAGCGACCGCGCGAGAAGCTGCTGGCCGGCGGTGCGGGGCGCCTGTCCGACGCCGAGCTGCTGGCGATCTTTCTGCGCACCGGCGCCCCCGGCCGCAGTGCCGTGGACCTGGCGCGCGACCTGCTGCTGGGCTTCGGCGGCCTGCGCGGGCTGCTGACGGCCGACCTCGCCAGTTTCTCGGCCCTTCCGGGGCTGGGACCTGTCAAGTACGTACAGCTCCAGGCCGGGCTGGAACTGGCGCGGCGGCATCTCGAGGAGACCGTCCGCAGGGGCCCGGCGCTCGGCTCCCCGGACGCGGTGCGGCGCTTTCTCAGGGCGCGGTTGCGCGACTTGCCGCACGAGGTTTTCTGCTGCCTGCACCTGGATAACCGCAACCGGGTGATCGCATTCGAAGAACTGTTCCGCGGCACGATCGACGGCGCCAGCGTTCATCCCCGGGAAGTCGTCAAACGCGCCCTGGCCCAGAATGCCGCAGCCCTGATCCTGGCCCACAACCATCCGTCCGGCGTCGCCGAGCCGAGCCAGGCCGACGAGGTCATCACCCGCCGGCTCAAGAGCGCGCTGGCCCTCGTGGACATCCGCGTGCTGGACCACCTCGTGGTCGGCGACTCCGCCTGCGTCTCGTTCGCCGAGCGCGGGCTGCTGTGAGCGCCGAAATCTTGCGCCGCCGGCGCAGCGACGGCATAATGCCCGACTCTCAATTGGCCGGGCTGCCGGTTTTCCGAGGATTTACAGTCATGTCGCGAATTTGCCAGGTCACCGGCAAGGGACCGCTCACTGGGAACAACGTTTCCCACGCGAACAACAAGTCGCGTCGTCGTTTCCTGCCCAACCTCCATACCCACCGGATCTGGGTCGAGAGCGAGAAGCGCTTCGTCAAGTTGCGCGTTTCCCAGCATGGGCTGCGAATTATCGACCGCAAGGGCATCGACACCGTGTTGTCCGATCTGCGGGCCCGCGGCGAGAAGGTCTGAGGAACAGAACGATGCGCGACAAGATCAAGCTGGTTTCGACTGCCGGGACCGGGCACTACTACACCACCACCAAGAACAAGCGGCTGCATCCGGAGAAAATGGAGATCAAGAAATTTGATCCCAAGGCGCGCAAGCACGTCGCCTACAAGGAAGCCAAGATCAAGTAAGCGACGAGTCGCCGGGCGGCCCGCGCCCGCACCCTCGCTACGAAAAAGCCCGCCTCATCGGCGGGCTTTTTCGTTACGGCTTCAGGGCTTCCCCTCGCCGGTTCAGGTGGTCCGCAGCGAGTAGCCCCTGAGGCTGGCGGCAAACTCCTGCAGCGAGCGCACCCCGCTGGCCTCCGCCTCCGCACACCAGTCGCGGAACTGCGCGATCAACCCCTCGTTGCTGATCCCGGAACCGCTCCAGATCGCTTTCAGCTGCTCGCGGAAGTCGTGTACGGTCGCCAGCGCCTGGCTGCTCTCGAGCACCTCGTTCAGGCGCCGCCGCGCCGCCGCGTCGAGTAACGCGGTTTCCCGCACCAGCAGCCGCCTGACGCGACCGGCCCGCTCGGGGATGCGGGCGCGCAGCGCGGTGATCTCGGCCCTGAGTGTCGGCACGGTGACGCGCTGCGTGTATGCGCGCATCACGTGCATGCGCGCCACCACGATCGCCCGCACCGTCTCCAGGTCTATTTGCTGGCGCGCCGGGACCAACACCGGGATCGGCGCCGTGCGCCTGACCCGTGCCAGGCCGAGCGCCGACAGCACGCGCAGCGCGCCCCAGCCGATGTCCACCTCCCAGCGACGGATCGAGAATCGCGCCGAAGAGGGAAACGCGTGGTGGTTGTTGTGCAACTCCTCGCCCCCCAGGAACAGCCCCCAGGGCGTGACATTGCGCGAGGCGTCGACGCACTCGAAGTTCCGATAGCCGGCGTAATGGCCGACGCCGTTGACGATGCCCGCGGCCAGCAGCGGCTGCGAAACCAGTTGCACCGCGATCATGATGATCCCGGGCACGCCGAACAGCAGCAGGAACACCACCACCATCAGCACGATGCCGAGGTAATTGTGCGCGGCGCCGTAGACATGACGCTCGAGCCAGTCGTCGGGCGTGCCGCGGCCGTACTTGTGCAGCGTTTCCTGGTTGCGCGCCTCGTGCCGGTAAAGTTCCGCGCCCTCCAGCAGCACCTTCCTCAGGCCCTCGACCTGGGGGCTGTGCGGATCGTCGGCCGTCTCGCAGCGCGCGTGATGCTTGCGGTGGATCGCGACCCATTCCCGCGTGCTGATCCCTGTGGTCATCCACAGCCAGAAACGACAGAAATGCCGAATGGCGGGGTGCAGGTCGACGGCGCGATGCGCCGCATCCCGATGCAGGTAAAGGGTCACCGCAAAGACGGTGACCTGCACCATCAGCAGCGAGGCGAGCACGTAGCCCCAGGCGGACAGGCCCAGCAGGCCGCCGTAGTGTTCGAAAAGAAATTCCATCAGCTGGATATCACCGGGTTGAGAAGCGTTCGTGCCACTATAGAAGTTTGGCGGCCGTAAGTCATTCGGCAGCCCACAACCGCGATCCCGCCAACACCATGCCCGAACTGCCGGAAGTCGAAACCACCCGCCGCGGCGTCGCTCCCTGGATCGAGGGTGTGCGGGTCGCCGCGGTGATACTGCGTCAACCCGTGCTGCGTTGGCCGGTGCCCCGCAAACTGGTCCGGGAGCTGCCGGGCCGCAGCATCCTGGCCGCCGAGCGGCGCGCCAAATACCTGCTGTTTCGCGCCGAGGGCGACCGCACGCTGATGCTGCACCTGGGCATGAGCGGCAGCCTGCGCGTGCTGCAGTCGTCGATCCCACACGGGGCGCATGATCATCTCGACCTTGCGCTGGAGAGCGGCCGTGTGCTGCGCTTCCACGATCCAAGGCGATTCGGCTCCGCCGACTGGGTTGCGGGCGACCCGCTTCGGCACCCCCTGCTGGCGCGCCTGGGCCCGGAACCGCTCGGTCCCGGGTTCACGCCCGAGTACCTGGCCACAGCGTGCCGCGGGCGCAGGGTGGCCATCAAGCAACTCATCATGAACGGCCGGATCGTCGTCGGCGTCGGCAACATCTATGCCAGCGAAGCGCTGTTTCGCGCCGGCATCCACCCGGCGCGCGCCGCGGGGCGGATCGGGCCAGAGCGGATCGCCACACTGGTCGCGGCGATCCGCGCAGTGCTGGAGGCAGCCATTCGACAGGGCGGCACGACGCTGCGAGACTTCGCCTGGGGGGAGGGTCAGCGCGGCTATTTCCGGCCCGAGCTGGCAGCCTACGACCGTGCGGGCGAGCCCTGCCTGCGGTGTCACGGCACGATCCGCGCCGTCGTCCAGGGCCAGCGGTCGACCTACTATTGTCCGCGCTGCCAGCGCTAGGAGGAGAAGAGCTTGCAGGGACCAGTATTTTCCCGGGTGACGCTGTTCGAGCGGTTTCTCACCCTGTTCACCTCGGTCCGTCCCGGCGAGGGGCGCAGCATTTTCGTGATGCTCGCGCAGATCTTCCTGCTGCTGTTCGGCTACTACCTGATTCGCCTGGTGCGCGAAACGCTGATCCTCGTCGAGGGTTCGCCGGAGATTCGCGCCTATTCCACGGGCGCCATCGCGGTGACGCTGATTTTTGTCCTTCCGCTATACAAGCTGCTGTTCGATTACCTGAAGAACCGCGGTAACAAGTCGGCCGTGCTGCGCTGGGTCGGCGGGTTCTTCATCTCCAATCTGCTGTTCTTCGCGCTGCTCGTCTGGCTGGAGATTCCGATCGCCGTTCCCTTCTATATCTGGGTCGGCGTGTTCAACGTCATGGTCATCGCGCAGTTCTGGGCCTTCGCCGCGGACCTGTTCAACATCCGCACCGGGCAGCGCCTGTTCGCCGTCATCATGATGGGTGCCGCGCTCGGCGCCATGGCGGGCAGCCAGGTCGGCGGGCGACTTTTCTCACAGATCGGCGTCGCCAACCTTATGCTGTTGTCGGCCGCGCTGTTGACTTGCGTGCTGTTCATCAGCCGCTATGCGGAACGCGTCGTGCCCGAGGGCTCGCGCAGCGTGACTTCCGAACCACCGGCGGAGCCCCAGGCCAATGTCGTCGCCCAGATCCTGGGCGGCTTCCGCGTGGTGGCGCGCAGCGGCTACCTGGTGAGAATCGCGCTGTTCGTGATGCTGCTCAACCTGGTCAACACGAACGGTGGCTACATCCTGGTGACGTTCCTCGCCGAGTATGCGCGGGAGACCGTCGCGGCCGGCGTCGGCACGATCACGACCGGAGACGTGATCTCCCGCTTCTGGGGCAATTACTGGACATGGTTCACCGCGCTGCAGATCGTCATCCAGTTGTTCCTGGTTTCGAGGATCTTCCGCTGGTTCGGAGTGCGCGGGGCGATACTCGTGCTGCCGGCAGTGATGATCCTGAACTACGGGCTGATCCTGTTCGTGCCGGTGTTCGCAGTGGTACGCGTGATGATGATCATCGAGAGCGCCACCAGCATGTCGATGGGCAACACCACCAATCACACCCTGTACCTGCCGGTGACCCGTGAAGAGAAGTACGTCGGCAAGACGACCATCGATACGTTCATGGCGCGCTTCGGGGACTTGCTGAGCGCCGCGCTGGTGATGCTGGCGGCCCAGTTCCTGGGGCTCGAGGTCGGCTGGATGGTCGCGATCAACCTGTGCCTCGCGCTGGCGCTGTTCGCCCTCGGCAACGCCATCGGCAAGTACCATCGGAGCGAGATTCGGCACAATCTCGAGAACCTGCCGCCGGTCGTCAGCAAGCACTTGCCGGATGTCTACGTGCCCGCCGGCCAGATGCTGGTATTCAGCATTCCCGACCAGACCTTCATGGATCCGGACCCGGGCGACACGCTGAGCTACGAGGCACACACGGCGGGCGGCGCCCCGCTCGCGTCCTGGATCCGGTTTGACCGCCACAACCAGACTTTCACCCTCCAGCCGCCGGCCACCGGCACGGGCAGCGCGCCGGTGGTGCTTACGGCGACCGATTTCGAAGGGCTGAGCGTCCAGGCGGGCTTCAGGGTCGACTACGGCGCCGAGCCCGTGCCGCGCTTCATCGAGCCCGAAGCCGGGCGGCGCGATCCACCAGCGCCCGGACCTGGCGATGATGCAGGTACTCCGACAGGAACTGCACGTCCTCCGGAGTGATTCGCTCCAGCGCCTCGGCCATCTGCGGGCTCGGCCTGAGCCCCGAGCGGCGCAACACGGCCCGCACGTCCGTCACGGTGCCGAACGCGCCCGACTGGTCCATCAGCCAGATGGTCCAGTAACGGTCGTAGCGCAGCAGGTCGAGCTGCGGATCCGCATTGAGAATCAGCACGTCGAGCACGCCCATCATCTCGTATTGGGCCTGCAGGTCGCAGTCGCCGTAGTAGGGAATCTGCCGCTCCCGGCGCTCGTACTCCCAGAATCCGTTCTCGACCAGCAGGCGCAATGCGCCCGCCTCGTCGCCGATCCTGCGCTGCACGCTCACCGGGATCATCTGCAGCTCCAGCAGCTGGTCGAGCCGGTATGCAGCCACCTCGTGGATGTAGCGGTCGGCGCCATCGGAGGCGCGCGTCCAGCGTCCCTCAGAAACGCGCGGCGCGCTGTCATTGGCATTGAAGACCGCCTTAAGCTCGCGCCCGTCCGACGAGAGCGTCACCAGGCGCCGTCCGTCCTTGCTGCCGGCGAGATCCTCCATGCGCGTGACTTCGGCCGACAGCAGGAAATCCTCGATTTCCCGGTCGCTCATCCCATAGGGCCGGTCCCATACCCGGTTGGGTTCCGCTTCAATGCCCGCCTCGCCCTCTCCGGCATACCAGGCGCGCACCGAGTCTTTCTCGATGATCAGCGCCGCCGGCCGGCCCTGGTAAGCGGCGACATTCATGCCGGTATCGATTTTCAGGACCCTGCCATCCTTGCGACTGGTGATGCGGCGATCGTGGGTCGGCGTGTGGCCGATGACGACCCTGCGCGCCCCGAGCCCGTCAAGCACGGCGTCGGTCACCCCGGTCTCCGAATAGGGATGGCAGCGCGCGGTGCCGCGGTACCAAAGCGGGCCGTCAGGAACATAGGGCAAGCCGTCCAGCGCTTCGGTGATGTCCATGCCGATGCGGCGCAGGCGCTCGTCGTCCGCGTGTTCAGCCAGCGCCGCGCCACGCGCGCGAATCCCGTCGAAATCGTCCGTGTCGGTCAGCTGGCCGGCCTCGAGCAGGGCATGCCAGCCCGCGGCGAAACGGCTCACGTCGTGCATGGCGGCCGCATTGATCTGTTCGAGCGACATACCGGCCAGGCGCGACGACACTCCGCCATGCACGAACAACGTGTCATTGACGACGACGGCGATCGCCTGCCCGAGCAGCCAGCGACCGTACTCGCCGTCGGGTGCGAATGCGGTACGCCGCTCCAGGAACCCTGCCGGCAGGCCTGGCGGCGCCTCAGCCCCGAACCGGGCAAAGTCTCCCTCGCTGACGTAGCGAAGGTCCCCGGTCAGGTTCATGACCTCGTGATTGCCCAGCACGATGTGGACCGCGCCGCCGGCCGCCTCCGCCTCCGACTGCAACCGCCTGATCAGGTCCATGACCTCGCGACCGCGGTCGCCACGGTCCACGAGATCGCCCACGGAGACGAGGTGAGCGCGGCCACCGCTCCAGTTGAGTTCCTCGTCGATGAGACCGGTGCCCTGCAGAACGGTGACGATCTCGTCGAGCGCGCCATGAATATCGCCGACCGCGACGATGCGCTCCACGCCCGCATAGCGGTAAGGCTCGGCCGCGGCCTGTCCCGCCATCGGCAGGACGAACAGCGCCAGGACAAACAGGTAACGACGCATCGGATACTCCACGCTCAGGCGCCCTTAACGCAACTCCGGATGCCCCCACGGCGTCGGCGGCGTTTCCACCGGCATCGACAGGTCGAACTCGACCTGGAACAGTCGCCCCCCGGGGCGCGCAAGCTCATAGAGAAATCGCTTGCCGGGCTCGATTTCCATCGCCCAGACGTTGGTCACGGAGACGTTCAGCCCCTCGCGCTCGAACATCTCGATGGAGAAGGTGTCCACGGGAAACTCCTGCCGGACCTTGGTGCCGGGCGCGGCGGTGTCCCCGCCGTACATCGTCACCGCGTCGTCGGAGCCGTCCTCGTGACGGTGATCGTGCTTGAGACGCAAGCCCGCCTCCGTGCGGGTCAGCACCCAGGTACGGCTGTGATCCTCGCCGACGTGGAACGGCACCTTCACCTCCCCGGGGCCGCATTCGCGCACATGCATGACCAGCGTCTTGCCGTCGAACGGATCGTCCGGCACGGCCGGCTCGTTGGTCACGATGCGCCCGGCAAAGGCCTCCCCGCAGTGCGAGGCGATGCGGGCGAGAAACGCGTCGGCCGGATGCTGCGCGGCCGCGA
>Ga0114946_10001197_pt1 | contig 17730 bp, 17 predicted proteins | sample WalLakDeSediment_FD_88676 | JGI IMG/M metagenome (GOLD analysis project Ga0114946, IMG submission 88676) | Lake sediment microbial communities from Walker lake, Nevada to study Microbial Dark Matter (Phase II) - Walker Lake 11/02/13 Deep Sediment | ecosystem: Environmental > Aquatic >...
ACCCAGGCCGGGCGAGGGGCATTACTGGAACGCATCATTCAACTTTTGCCTGAAGGTCCGAACTATTTTCCGGATGATCAAATCACCAGTACTTATGAACGGGAAATCGCGGAAGACCTAATCAGGGCTGCTGCATTATCCTTCCTGCATGACGAAGTACCTTATGGGATTTATGTACGAGTAGATGATTATAAAATCCGAGAGAATGACATGCTTTATATTCATGCAACCTTGATATTAGAGCGCGACTCTCATAAGGGGATTGTGATCGGCAAGGGTGGAAGCATGATCAAAAAGATCAGCACCGATGCCCGAGAAGAGATTGAGGAGATGAGCGGAAAGCCCGTCTTCTTGGAGCTGAAAGTGAAAGTTGAAAAGAATTGGCGTAACGACCCCAATTTCCTAAACCGGCATGGGTTAAGTCACGACGGATAGTGCCTTGGCATTGACCGGGATAGTTTTTGCGGTTTTTTTGCTGAATTGGCTGGCGGTTGGGTTTTCGTGGCGACGGGTTAAACAGATTACGAAACCCCTGGCGATGATCTTGGTGATCTTCTGGACACTGGCAGCAGCCAGCTGGGATGTGAACACTTTGCTCTTACTGCTTGTGATGGCCCAGATTTTTGGGTTGGCGGGTGATGTCTTCCTGCTGCTGCAATCTCGCTGGTTTTTACCTGGTTTGGGGGCATTCTTGATGGGACATCTCTTTTATATCAGCATTTTAGGCTGGTGTTTATTTCGTGGGATCCGGATTATGGGTTTCATGAGTCAGTGGACCGGGGGCATCATCTTGAGTTTAGGTATTTGGGCAGTTATTCTCACATCGTTCTATGGTTTTGTTGCCCCTAAATCCCCTAGACTCACCATGCCGCGTGCTTTGTGGATTCCCATCCAAGTTTACGGATGGGTCTTGAGCGTCCTGGTGATCTTATCCATGTTGGTGGTCATCACTGAACCGATTTTCACATTGCCAGGATTGTTTTTGGTGCTGGGCGCATTTCTTTTCTACATATCTGACTCCCTTTTAGCATATGACCGCTTCAAACGGAAAATGCCGAAGGTTAATGTGTGGATTATGGTCACTTACCATCTAGCGCAATTCAGTCTGGCGCTGGGATTTTTGGCGTGTTTTGGTTATGGGTGGGGATTGTTCGGCTGAGTGTACGCAGTGCAGTCAATAGGTAAGGCGGTGAATTAACTACGCCGTGTTGACAACCAATTCGTTGGGAATGGCTTGACAAAATAGAACAAGTGTTCTATAATAGGAACCAGTCAATCCTGTTTAGCTCTGGAGGTTCTCATGAATGGCAACCCAACGATGAAAATGTCTTTTTCGAAATCCCTTGATATTTTCAAAACTCGAAAAGAAGTACTGTATATGTTCGTGTTTGTCTTGGCGCTGATGGCTTTTGAAGCGTTTAATTACAGCACAACTGATTTTGCCCTATCAGATCTCTTGGGGGAACTGCGTTTTGCAGGCATCCGCTGGTCGACCCTGCTTTCGATTGCATTTTGCGGAATCGATTTTGCCGGGATCGCCCTCTTGCTGGGGCCGCAAAACAGCGAAGATGAAACCCGCACAACCTGGTTCATGCTTGGTGCCTGGATGTTGGCTGCCACCATGAACGCGCTCCTGACCTGGTGGGGCGTGGTGCTGGCAGTTCAATCACACCTGGTTGTAAGCGCAGGCGTTGTGGATGAGGGCTTTGTCACCCGAACAGTGCCGGTCTTCATCGCACTGATGGTGTGGGTGATCCGTATCTTGCTGGTTGGCAGCCTCTCGAAAAAGGGGCATCGGTTGGTGCGCGAGGACGCTAAATCCGGTGCGCCGGGGACATCACGGCGGGAGTTTCGCCAGGCACAAAGCCGTGCTGCGCACCCAGCACAGAACAATCGCGCCGTCCCCGCAGGAATTAACAGCGTAAGCCCTAGCCAGTCCCAAAACACGAAACGCGGCTACCGCCCGGAACCAACCTATATCCCCATGCAGGACGAGGCCGTGTTTCACTCAATGAAGGCTTCCGGGCACGCAAAGCACCGTGATTAAAGAAAAAGTGGTCTTGATATTTCTGATGATGGAAAATATTGTCGGGGAATCTTATTAAAAATTTGGGGTTGGCAACCTGGCTGACCCCAAATTTTGATTTTGGGCAGAGGAGACATCAACGAGGTGATATTTTGATCATTTGCTTGTATTGACAACGTTGTCATATGTGATTATAATGGATTTTGAAAAATGTTTTATTCAAGAGCATAGTTGTTATATCCACAAGCTATTCATCAAAAGGAGAACCATGTCGAATTATCATACACTTTCAATTAAGACACTGGATGATTTTGTTTATGGGATGTGTCCAAATCCGGTCAGCTTGAAAAATGGGCTCGTCATTGGTGGGGGGACGGTTTACCCTGAGTTAAATTTCACACTTCCAGATATGATCATAGATAAGACGTCACTCCCTGAAGTCCGAAACCAGTATCGTCAGATGATCGAGGACGCTTGTCAACGGGCAGAAGCGTTAGGTCTTTCTGGCCTAGTTGTAGAGTTTGAACTTCTTCCGGATCTAACACTCGTTCCAGAATGGGGTATGGAAATTGTTCGCATTCTTCGAGATGTTTTGGATGAAGCAGAATCGAAAACTTCTATTAAAACCGCTTTACGTGTAACGCCCAACGACATACGTGAGTTTTCCCGTCCACCCCTGATGCGGCGGGGAAAATTTGTCGATAAAATGCTGTATTCCTTTGAGCTATGCGCTAAAGCAGGCGCGGATTTTTTGGCAATAGAGTCAACGGGCGGCAAAGAGATTCATGATGATGCCATCTTGAATGGGGATTTAGCCGCATCGGTGTTTGCCTTGGGTGTGCTGGGCAGCAAAGACATGGCCTGGCTGTGGGAGCGTATCGTTGGCATTGGACGTCAATTCGGTGCAGTACCATCTGGGGATACCGCTTGTGGGTTTGCCAACACTGCTATGGTATTGGCTGATCAGAAGTTTATCCCCCGGGTGTGGGCTGCCACGATCCGGGTGTTGTCGGTGCCCCGATCATTGGTCGCATTTGAGCAAGGTGCAGTTGGGCCTAATAAAGATTGTGCCTATGAAGGTCCATATATCAAGGCAATCACGGGTTGTCCGATTTCGTTGGAAGGCGCAGAAGCTGCCTGTGCCCATTTTTCGTCGGTTGGGAATATCGCCAAAGCAGTACCTGATTTATGGAGCAATGAATCGGTTAATAATGTCAAGTTATTAAGCGGGATGGCACCTACAGTTTCCCTGGAACAGCTGACTTACGCAACCCGACTGATGAATACAGCAGCAGAGAGCGGTCTGGAAGGTGCGCGCCAATTACGGGATTGGTTTACGGCGTCAGATGCTGGGCTTGATCCGCAAGCCTATGTCTTGCGACCAGATGTTGTATTAGAACTTGCGGAGGAGATCATCTCAGAACCGACAGCTTACCTGCGTACACGGCGAGCTGCCCGGGTGACGCTCGACAAATTAAAACAGGCTGGTGAAACGGGTGAACTAATCTATTCGAAAGCCGAAAAGAACTGGTTGGAGCGGTTATCAAGAGCTGCTGATGCCCTGCCAGATGATGAAGAGGCTTTTATTGCTCAGATGATCTCAATTATCGATCAAGATAAAATCCACCTTGAGGAGTATGGTCTTTGAAAATGTCAAAATAGGACCTGTGACGGGTTTCTTCAGAAATGGTTTGACAATTCAGGCAACACATAGTAAGATATCGGTCACAAATGTAAGAAAAACTGGCGAAGTAGCTCAATGGTAGAGCAGTGGACTCATAAGCCATTGGTTGGCGGTTCAAATCCGCCCTTCGCCATGTGAAAAAATCTCCCGTAATCCGGGGGATTTTTGCTTTATTGCTTTACTCGTTAGCTTGGCTGTCAATTGGTATAGAAAAGAAATCCCCACTGTAGTATTTTAGAAGCCAATCAACTAGATGGAAAATGCGTATAATTTATCAGACCTTGGTTTTGTGATAAGAAAACCCTGGAGGTATTCCGCAAACAAAAATCAATAATAGAATTGTAAATGCAGAAGATTCTGATGGGGGACTCCAGAAGACGCATTATAATCGGAGAGAACACAGTTTGTCTTTCATCTTCAGTAGTCTAACATTTTTAGGAGGATTTTATGAGCAAGCCCGATGTATTACCCGGAATCACGAATAAGATGGTGAAAACCAAGCGATTGGAACAGAATGTCTATTTTTCAGGTGATGAAAATGGTATTCCCGTGGTTTTCTTGCATGGCAATTTTTCAGCCGCCTTATATTGGGAAGAGACCATGCTGGCATTACCCGATGCGTACCGGGGTATTGCCCCGGATTTACGTGGATATGGTTGGACCGAGGATAAGATCGCGGATTCAACTCGTGGGATGCGGGATTGGATTGATGATTTGGAATCCCTGCTGGATGAACTACAAATCGATCAAGCGCACCTTGTTGGTTGGTCTATGGGCGGCGGGATTATTTACCGGTTTATCATTGACCATGCGCCACGCGTCCTGTCAGCCACACTGATTTGCCCGGTCAGCCCTTATGGTTTTGGCGGATCAAAAGGTGAAGATGGTCAGCCGTGTTATGATGACTTTGCGGGTTCTGGCGGTGGGGTTGTTAACCAGGACTTTGTCAGGCTGATCAAAGCGGGTGACCGCAGCACAGATGATCCTAACTCGCCGCGTAATGTCATCAATGGGTTTTATTACAAGCCGCCCTTTAGAGCCGCGCGGGAAGAGGATTTTCTGACAGCATCCCTTGCTGAAAAAATTGGGGATGACCGATACCCAGGAGATTTTGTGCCTTCTCCCAACTGGCCAAATGTTGCCCCAGGTAAGTTTGGCCCCGTGAACAGCTGGTCACCAAAATATATCGGTGACGATGCAGCTGAATTAATTGGCACAAACAATAAACCACCCCTGCTCTGGATCCGTGGAGATGCGGATTTGATTGTGTCAGACAACTCCATGTTCGACCTGGGAGCCTTGGGCAGTATGGGTTATGCGCCTGGATGGCCTGGATTGGATGTCTATCCTCCCCAACCGATGTTGGCACAAACACGCGCTGTGCTCGACGCTTATGCCCAGTCAGGCGGTGCGTATTCTGAGCATGTGATCGCTGATGCCGCTCACGGTGTTTTTATAGAGAAACCAGAAGCGTTTGAGGCGTTGTTTCACGCATTTCTGGGTCAATCGTAACCATATGACTGACTTCATTTGGTCCATATTCATTTCTGTGGATTGGGCCAAATGATGGCAGGATAATTTGATTTGACCATTATTTCATCCATAACGGTTTGATGGATACGAGTTGGCGTTTAACTGATCAGGGAAAACATGATGAAAATAACGATGGATCTCGCGTACATTGAGAAAATGGAAGTGAAAAAAGAGAACGAAAATGTGGAATTTCGGTCTTATTTAAAATGTCATTCCCTGCCTTCTGAGGAGATTGATACCATTGTCCATCGGATTCTTGCGGAGGTTACCGCGCAAATAGACTGCACGAAATGCGGCAATTGCTGTGAGAAAATCCGGCCAACTTTAGACGAGGAGGATATCATTATCTTTGCAAAAGGTTTGGGGATGCCTGTACAGCAATTTAAAACCCTATTCCTGACTCATGAGAAATTACGTAAACCAAACTTAATCTTTGAAGAATTGCCCTGTCCATTCTTAGCGGACCATCAATGCACAAATTACGACAGCCGACCAAAAGAATGCCGATCCTACCCTCATTTACACAAAGGGGACTTTACCAGTAGACTGTACGGCGTTCTTAACAATTATGGCATTTGCCCGATCGTTTTTAATGTCTATGAACGGCTAAAGGCTGTATTGTAAGGATAAACAACGGGGGATTTTCAATTTTGCAGCTAAGGTAACCACACGAATAAACCCAATTGAACCCAATTTCCGGGAACATATATTTGAATTAATTCGTCTTAATCGCATAATCTAAAACAGCACTTTCGGTGCTCAAAACAATTTGAAAACTAATCTTTATGGAGGTTGATATGGAACGAAAGATTTGGTTTGTGCCTAGCATAATGGTAGTGGTGTTGATGTTGGTTAGCGCTTGCCAACCAAAGGCTGATATGGCTAACCCAGCGTCTGTCCATTGTGAAGAAAACGACGGAAAGCTTGAGTTACGCCAGGACGAGGATGGCGGTCAGGTGGGATATTGCGTGTTTGCTGACGGCAGCGAATGTGAGGAGTGGTCGTTTTACCGGGGTGAATGCCAACCCGGTGACAGTCTCAATCCCGAAGCTGGGTTGCCCAACCCGGCTTCAGTCTTCTGCCAGGAAAATGGTGGAATCCTCGAAATACGTGAAGATACTGCTGGCGGCCAGCTTGGCTACTGTGTGTTCAATGACGGCAGCGAGTGCGAAGAATGGGTTTTCTACCAGGGAGAATGTCAACCTGGTGAGAATTAATACCTGGTCCCAGCTTTCATCGGAGGTTGTCATGGTCAGGTGGGGTAGCGCCAATAGGTCCTAATCAACATGGTGCTATCTCACCAGATTGTTTTATAAGCAATAAAATGGTCTGTGTTTCGAGGGTTTATTCCAAAAAACCGCACATCAAAAAGATTATCCCACCATTGCTGAAAGCACAAGATAAACAACATATAACGAACCAAAAAACAGGATTGCACCGACAATAACCCCGACAACGAATTTGATCCGGCCAGCAAGGTCGAGTTGCATCCATTGGGTTTTGAGCTCGGGTACGTAATCTTGATCAGGTTCTTCCCGGGCAATTAACCAGCCTAATAACGAATTTCGTTTTTCTCTTTGTTGTGGGCCTTTAGATTTATTTTCCCTGCTCATTGGGTCGAAATTTCCTTGGTTTAAATTGCGGTATGATTTATTATAGCCTTAACAAACCCCTTCTGAGATACCTTGCCGGTCGAAAGCACCGTCAGAGGTAAAATGGATCTATGATCGTGGTATTCCTTTCGACCAATCCCCGATTAATGTCAGCGAGTGTTATAATAGATAAGGTATTCATCTAATTTGAAGCGAGGTATTTATGGGTAAATTCATCACAATGAAGGACATTGACCAGGCTGTAGAAGCTATTCGTGCAAGGACAGATCTTGAACCGGAGGTTGGGATGATCCTGGGCACTGGTTTGGGTGACCTTGCCGAACGCGTGGAAGACGCGGTTGTCATTCCAACATCGCAGTTGCCCCGCTGGCCGATTTCAACTGTTGAGGGGCATAAAGGGCGGTTGGTGATTGGTGTGCTTGAAGGTGTTAAGGTACTGGTACTGCAGGGGCGTACCCATTTTTATGAAGGCTACACGATGGGTCAGGTCACTTTATCGGTTAGGGTGATGCAGCGATTAGGTTGCGATAAACTGGTTGTGACCAATGCCGCTGGTGCGATCAATCCTGATTTTATTCCCGGTGATTTAATGTTGATCAATGATCATCTAAACCTGATTGGCATGGGCGGTGCAAACCCGCTCTTTGGCCCTAATCTTGATGAATTTGGACCCCGCTTCCCAGATATGAGTCAACCCTATGATCGAAATTTGCTCGCGCTTGCGCGTCAAGCTTGTGAAGAAAACGACATCGTATACCAGGAGGGTGTGTACGTTTCCCTGCCTGGGCCTTCTTTCGAAAGCCCTGCCGAGTTGCGTTTCTTACTCGGGATTGGTGCAGATGCCGTTGGAATGTCAACAGTTCCGGAAGTGATCGTTGCCAGGCACGGCGGTATGCGTGTATTGGGCGTGTCTGGAATCAGTAATAAAGCCAACTTGGACGGCAGCACGATCACAACTCATGAAGAGGTGCTTGAAGCAGGGAAAGTGCTTGTACCAAAACTGACCGCGCTGATCCGTGGTTTTTTAACAAAACTTTAAGCCACTGGTTTAGATGGCTTATTACCTCGAATTGCGGCGACGTTAAGAATGGATGCAGTTTTACAAAGTGTTCTGCGTGGTTTAGTCACGTATAGCACCGTAATATATATCTTGTTGGGTTTGGGTATTTTGCTCTACTTGCGTAGATTTATAATTGGTTTGCGTGAGTGGCAACGTTCTGTTTTTGGACTTGAACGCAGGCTCACCCAACGGAAATTAATCGAGGCGTCGACCGGACTGATATTATTAAGTTTGCTGATATTGGGTGAATTTTTATTGGTGACCGTGGTACAACCACAGATGCCTGCCCAACCAACTGAAGCACGCCTTGCGATGGATCCACTGATGGAACCCACCGAAACCATACTAGATGAGGACGTCAGTATCCTTGGGCCGGCAGCAGAGTCCAGTGTCGATCAGTCTTCGCTTGTTTCGGAATGTATTGAGGACATCACTGAGATCACATATCCGGCCGAAGGCGATATTGTCAGTGGGACGGTTGAAATTATTGGTTCGGTTAATGTTGATAATTTTGGTTCTTATAAATATGAGTATTCGAGCACAGGCAATATCAATTGGGTGACTATTGCGGCAGGTAATCAATTGAAGCTTGATGAGCGCATTGGGTATTGGTTTACCAGCGCGCTGTCACCAGGAAGATATTTACTGCAATTGGTTCCGCTCAATAATCTTGGTGAGGAATTGACACCCTGTATTGTGGCGGTTGAGGTTGTTGAGGAGTGATGAAATAAATGCCAGAAATAGAAATCCGACCAGCTGCCGTTGATGATGTTGAAAGCCTTTCTTTATTTGAGCATGGTTATTATAGTGACTTTGTATGGCAGATGGGCTTGGATTTAAGGGCAGATAGCACTAAAACCGATTTTCGACGAACAAGGTTGCCCCGGCGTGTGTTTGTGCCTTACCCAAGGAAAAGAGATGAAATTTTTGCTGATATCGTCCAGGTTGAGGCTTTCCTGGTTGCTGAATTGGAGAATCGGCCTGTCGGCTATATTAAGTTGTTGGTGGAACATGATTCCATGAATGCCAGAGTCTCAGACTTGGTGGTTTCAGCATCCACACGGCGCCAGGGGATTGCCAGTGGTTTACTGTACGCTGCTATGGATATTATTTCTCACCGGAATTATTATGCGTTGATTTTGGAGATGCAATCCAAAAATGATCCAGCGATTGCCATGGCAGCCAAATTGGGTTTTAAGTTCTGTGGTTTTAGGGATCATTATTTCCCGAATAACGAGCTCGCTTTGTTTTTCAGTAGGTTTGCGCATTAAGTCTGAGGCACATCAATGATTCTTGGTATTTCATGGGCAAGCGTATTCCAAACCATCAGCCAGATTACGACGGCTGTTGTTGCGATTACGGCTTTTTCTCTATTGTTATATGCTTTAGTGTATAACTTGCGTGAAAGTGTGGTCAGGGCTTTTATCCTGATCCTGGTATGCGTAGTGATTGTTTATACCGCCGAATCCATTGCCAGTGTCAGCGACCCGTCCCTCTTGATTGAAGTTAGCCTTAAGATTAAATGGGTGGGGATCATCTTTCTGCCAGCTAGCTATCTGTATTTTGCTGATTCCTTGCTAACCCTCACCGGGCGTCCAAGTCGAGGACGGCGATTATGGATGGTACGGCTGGTTTATGTTTTTTCTTTCCTGTTGATTTTCCTGATCCCATTTGATATTCTGGTCGGACCGTATTCTGAAACCAGCTTACCCATCCCACATTTAGCACGAACACAATTAACGAATGTCTTTGCAGTGTATTATGTGGGGGTAATGATTGTTGCCGGCAGTATTCTTTTCCGCGCCTTTCAACGCACCGTCACGAAAACCAGCCGTCGGAGGATGGTTTATTTATTGACCGGTTCAACAGCTGCCGCGATTGGGATTTATCCTTACCTGCTGTTCGGTTTTGACTTTAGTTTAAGAATCCCGATCTTGTTTTGGATAATTATCAGCCTGAGCGACTTAATGGTCGGTGGGTTCTTGGTCATTATGGCTTATTCTGTGGCTTTTTTTGGTGTAACTTGGCCTGATCGCCTGGTTAAGAGCAGGTTATTTAAGTGGTTTTTGCGAGGGCCATTTACAGCATCTATCGTCCTGGCTGCTACGACGATTATCCGTAGATTGGGCTTGGTGTGGGATGAACCCTATAATGCATTTGTGCCTATTTTTATGGTCAGCATGATCCTATTGATGGAATACCTGATCACATTACTGGCGCCAATTTGGGAACGGTTGCTTTTTTATGGTGCAGATCGAAAAGAAATCATGCGGATTCAATCCCTGCAAGATCACCTGATCACCCGCTCTGACTTGCACCAGTTCTTAGAAATTGTCACCGCCACAATTTGTGATTTACTTCAGGTTCAAGGAGCTTTTGTTGCAATGATGGAAAATGGGGGGTTGGTTATGCTGACCAAAACGGGGGATGATACAGCATTCAAAGAAATTGAATCTTCTGACGAAGTTTTAGCCCTTACTTTAGAAAATGGTTCAGAATCCCATGGGAAATATCTACATTGGAGTGGACACGCATTAATCCCTGTGGTTTATGAGGATGAAAATAATTCAAAAGTTCTATTGGGTTTATGTGGATTCGCATGGGACGAATCTCAGAAAATGGAGGTGGAGCATCTCCAATTGATAGAATTACTTACATATCGTGTGGGCATCGCATTAAAAGATTGGAAAATGCAGCAGCAGGTGCTCAGCTCTATGGAGCGTTTGCAGCCGCAGGTTGCGCTCATTCAACAATTGCGAGCTGCATCGAGTTATAACAAAACCAGTGTGTTGTTAGATGAGGCAAACTTGCCTGAAGAAGACTTTGTCGAATGGGTAAAGGATGCCTTATCTCATTATTGGGGTGGGCCAAAGCTGACAGAGAGTCCTTTATTGGGACTCAGAGTGGTTCAATCTGCGATTGATGATTACGATGGCAGTCCAACGAATGCATTACGTGGAATTTTAAAGTCTGCTATTGATCGGATCAAACCTGAGGGTGAACGGCGGTTTACCGCAGAATGGATTTTGTATAATATTCTGGAATTAAAATTTTTAGAGGGGAGAAAAGTTCGTGATGTTGCTAGCCGCTTGGCGATGTCTGAGGCAGACCTTTATCGGAAGCAAAAAGTGGCCTTGGAGGCGGTATCAAAGACAATCGTCAGTATGGAATTAGCAGTACGGGAGGAGGAGCAATGATGACTGCGAAACCTGGGGTGGGCAATAACGATGAAGGTGATATGATGGATAAACAGGTTGAAAATTTTAGGATGGGAGATCACCCGGGTATACCAGATGAACCCGATGAGAGCTGGTGGACATCCCTTTTAATGGATGAACCCCAGATCGAAGAGCAGATGGCTGTTATTGACCCAAGCGATTTGGATGAGAAATGTCCGAACCAAACAGATCCAATAGTTACACCTGTGAATTGGGATAAGATAACGTCACTTTTTAATAATGATGATATCATCACTTTAGATGTGGTCAGTTTTAATCAGGGTGGCGTGCTGGTGGAGAATGCGGATGTTAAAGGATTTGTGCCGGCCTCCCACCTGATCGACCTTCCAGTCAACCTATGTGATGATGATCGTGAATATTACCTAACAAGTTATTTGGATCGTAAGATATCATTAAAAGTGATCGAATGTGAACCCCAAAAAGAACGTGTCGTCTTCTCAGAACGAGCTGCCTTGGCTGGCGCTGGCCAACGGAAAGAGCTTTTACACAGCCTGGCTGAGGGCGATATTGTCAGCGGTACCGTAACAAACATAACCTCATTTGGTGCTTTTGTCGATTTGGGAGGTATAGAAGGGTTGATACACATTTCTGAATTATCATGGGGACGGGTCCAACATCCGTCAACGATCCTTAAAGTGGGTGAGAATCTGGACACCATGGTTATAAAAATTTTTAAGGAGCAAGGACGGATTGCTTTGAGTTTGAAGCGATTAGAAATGAATCCCTGGGATTCATTGTCAACGAAATTGTCACTGGGAGATATTGTTGATGCTGAGATTTCTAGTATTGAAAAATATGGTGCATTTGTCCGATTGGATGAGGGCATTGAAGGTCTGATTCATGTTTCCTCAATGATATTTCCGGAAGATTGCAGAAAAATTGATGATTTCCTTTTTGAAGGATTGCCTGTTAAAGTTGAAGTTGTCAGTATGGAACCCGACAAACGTCGACTGGGTTTAAAGCTGGAGAGTTATTAACCTTATGGCAAGGCGGACTGTAAGACCCCAAAGAAAAGAAGACAAGGCTCGACAAACACGTTTGTTTAAAGCCGAAGAGGATAGTCAATAGACAAACGGTTCATTTAAGCGATTTCTTGGTTATGGTTGGGACTTGCTCGGTATTTTCCTTTTTGCCAGCGCTTTCATTGTGTTGCTGGGTATTTTTGGAATTACCTCAGGAGCTTTGATTGACCCAATTGTTCGGTTCCTAACGCGATGGTTTGGTCTTGGCCGCTTCCTGGTAGTGATCGCAATGATAATGGTCGGCTTACATGTCATCCGATGGCGGAAACAGCCTTTGGAGAGCGTATCCCTGGGTCGTATTTTGGCATTAGAATTCTCGGGCTTTTTCTTTTTGGCTATGCTTTCACTGGCTGCAGGTGGATCAATTGCTAATTTAGAAGCGGGGGCAGATTTAGGTGGGATCATTGGGTGGGGGATTGCCGAAATATTTCGCGCGACGATAGGGCCAACGGGGGGATTTGTGGCTGTGCTGGTGTTGTTATTATTATCCATTGTGGCCGCGTTTCGTATCCTTCCAGCATTAGAAGCATTCGTCCAGGAAAAAGTGAAAGAAACTTCATTTGCTGAAGAAACGTTTATTGGACAGATAACACCATCACAAGCTCTTGAAAAGAACCGCATACCGAAGGAGCAACCACCAGGGAAAAAAGAAACATCAAAACAATCACCTTTGCTTCCGCCTGAGTTTAAGAAGTCTTTTGATACCCCCGACATCACTGATGATCGAGCGGATCTGCCCCTGGAAAGATCGACCAATCTTCCACCCCTTGATCTGCTCCTGAAGGGTGATGTATTCAAACCTGATAAACGTACGATCAATATGACAGCAGGATTGATTGAGAAGACCCTGGATGAATTTGGCATTCCAGCAAAAGTTGTTGGATTTCGATCTGGCCCGACGGTAACACAGTTTGCAGTTGAACCAGGCTATATTGATAAATCAGATGATGAGCGCCAAAAGATCCGTGTTTCGCAGATCTCCTCTTTGCAGCGAGATCTGGCCTTAGCACTATCCGCTCAGAGACTGAGGATAGAAGCGCCCGTACCCGGCAGGTCTTATGTCGGGATTGAGATTCCAAACCCGAACAGTTCACAAGTCCAGTTACGTCCAATGTTAGAATCTGAAGCCTTTGTAAGGGTTAATTCTCCCTTAGCCCTGACCTTAGGGAGGGATGTGTCGGGGCGTCCAGTGGTTTCTGATTTATCCACGATGCCTCATCTGCTCATCGCAGGCACAACGGGATCGGGAAAGAGTGTGTGCATAACAGCCCTAACTGTTTGTTTAGTGATGAATAATTCACCAGATGATTTGAAAATCGCGATGATTGATCCTAAGCGAGTTGAATTGATGCGTTTTAACGGTTTACCCCATTTGCTGGGTAATGTTGAAACAGAGATTGAACGTATCCTGGGCATCTTGCGATGGGCGACGACAGAGATGGATTATCGATACAAGCTCCTCGAGAAAGCTCGTTCGAGGAATATTGATGCGTATAACCGCAAATTAGAACACCAAAAGAAGCGTAAATTACCAAAAATTGTGATTTTAATCGATGAATTGGCAGATCTAATGATGTCGGCACCAGATCAGACAGAACACGCGATTATTCGTTTGGCTCAGAAAGCACGCGCGGTTGGTATACATCTCATCCTTGCTACGCAAAGACCAAGTACAGATGTGGTAACCGGTTTAATCAAAGCCAATTTTCCGACTAGAATATCCTTCTCTGTAGCTTCCTCAGTGGATTCTCGGGTTGTTTTGGATACGGGCGGCGCTGAGACTTTACTGGGGAAGGGTGATATGCTCTTTTTACATCCAGAGGTAGGTTTGCCAATGCGAACCCAGGGTGTCATCGTCACGGATAAGGAGTTAGATCGAATTATCCGTTGGTGGCAAAAGCAAGAGGAGAAAAAACCTGGTCCAGAATTGGATCGATATGATGATTCTGAAGCGCCTCCCTGGGAGGACAAGGTGGGTCAAGTTGATGAGGAAAATAATGAAGATGAGCTCTTAATAGAAGAAGCCATCAAACTGATCAAGTCTGAGGGCCATACCAGCGCTTCTTATTTCCAACGACAATTGCATATCGGTTATCCAAGGGCGGCAAGGTTGGTTGATCAGCTGGAGGAGATGGGGATTATTGGTCCATCCCAGGGTGGCGGACGAGAGCGAGAAATATTAATTGATCCAGATCAAGAAGAAGATCTCAAATAATGGTTGAATCCTATAGCAGTGTGATAAACTTACACCCATGAGTCACAGCAAAGATCAAGAGTCAAAGACCTTCACTGATTATTTACGCCGGATTTTCAAAGGGATTCTGGATAAAATTGGAACCTTCTTGAATGAATTGGGTATTCGTCCGAATGTGATTACCACAGCAGGTCTGGTGGGCAACATACTCGCGGGTGTGATGATCGCGATGGGGCACCTGTTTTGGGGCGGTATTATTGCAATGGTAACATCCCCATTAGATGCCCTGGATGGCACTATGGCTCGCCTTCGCAACGAGAGCAGCCGTTACGGTGCTTTTGTCGACTCAGTGACAGACCGTTATTCTGAATTTGCTTTATATTCTGGTTTATTGGTCCACTTTATCATTAATGGCACCTGGCAGGATGCACTCCTAGTGTTTTTTGCGGCAATCGGGTCGATTTTAGTTTCTTACATCCGAGCAAAAGCTGAAGCCTTAAATTATTCAGCGAATAAAGGCCTGATTACACGGGTTGAACGCTATCTGGTTTTAATTCCAGGTATTATATTGGGTTTTCCTCGCATTTCTCTATGGATACTGGCAATTTTGTCCAACTTTACAGCTTTACAACGGTTTTGGTACGTGCGAAAACAAGCAAAAGCTAACCATGAACTTAGACAAAGAAAAAAAGGAAGCTGAAAATGTCTGAAGGCATTCGAATAGGACCCCTGACCCTTAATTATTATGGGTTGATCATCATGACTGGTGTGATTGCGGCAGCTGTTTTAAGCTATTATGAAGCAAAACGGCGCCAGCTCGATACGGATATTGTTTGGGATAGCCTGCCTTGGGTTGTGTTGGGTGGCGTGATTGGTGCACGGATTTGGCACATACTTACCCCACCGGCGTCAATGGTTGAGCAGGGAATCACCACCTGGTACTATTTGACCCATCCACTGGATGCGATCGCGATATGGCGAGGTGGTTTAGGCATCCCTGGTGCCGTTGCTGGGGGCGCGCTGGCATTGTACTTATATTCACGCAAGCGTCGGTTTAGTTTTTTGCTTTGGGCAGATATTATTGTCCCTGGTTTAGCCCTGGCCCAAGCGATTGGTCGGTGGGGAAACTTTGTTAATCAAGAAGTTTACGGCAGTCCTTCAAACCTGCCCTGGGCGATCACCATAGATCCGCAGCACCGATTGCCAGAATTTAGAAACATCGCCACGTATCACCCTTTGTTTTTATACGAGTCGATTTTTAATCTACTGAATATGGGTTTATTATTGTGGCTAAACCGTAAATTCAGTCATAAACTCAAACAGGGAGATGTTTTCTTATCTTATTTGATTACTTATCCAGTTTTCAGATTCTTTTTGGAATTCCTTCGCTTGGATCACAGCTATGTCGGTGGTGTGAATGCCAACCAAACTTTTATGTTGATTATCGCTTTAACAGCAGCCGGATTAATCATCTGGCGCCATCGTGGGGCCATTTTTTCTCACGACTCTGATTCTCATGCAGAAAACGAAATGCTATCATCAGATCAAGAATAGCCAGACACAGCAATTACTGAATCATGCAGGCCGAGCAGCACCCTTATAAACATAGGAAAGTACATGGCAAAAATAATATTCTTGGGAACAGCCAAGGCTGTACCTGACAAAGATCACGAGAATACGCATATCCTCATCCAGACAAATGACAGGGTAATCATGGTCGATTGTGCGGGCAACCCTGTTGTCCGTTTAGATCAGGCTGGGATTGATCCACTTTCGATCACGGATTTGATCATAACCCATTTTCACCCAGATCATGTGTCCGGATTGCCATTGTTGTTGATGGATATGTGGTTATTGGGAAGAAAAGAATTATTGAACATATTTGGGCTAAAAGGTGTGATCGATCGTGTTGTGAAGATGATGGAATTATACGATTGGCAGGATTGGTTGGGTTTTTATCCAGTTGATTTTCATTTCTTGCCTGACCATGAGCGGATGTCGTTAATTGATACTGAGGAGATAAAGGTATGGGCGTCCCCACTTTGTCATATGGTACCATCAATTGGATTGAGGATGCAGTTTCAAGAAGGGGTTATTTGTTATTCGTCGGATACTGCACCCTGTGAAGCCTTATTTCGATTGGCAGCAGATGTTGATATTCTCATTCATGAATCAACAGGTGAGGGATCCGGTCATTCTTCACCGGAGCAAGCTGGTGAAATCGCACAAAGAGTGGGTGCAGCAAAGCTAGTTTTGATCCATTACCCACCTAAAATCGACCCTGATGAATGGGTTAGGAAAGCAAAGAAGCATTTTCAGGGTGGGGTTATTGTCGCCAAGGATTTTATGACGATCACAATATGATTATCCCGAAAAGGCATCCTCAAGTCCCTTACCAACCCAACAGGAAATCCTCCCAATCTTCGTTTTGATTTAGGTGTTTGCCAAATAGATAGATCGCAGTATTTGGGGGATGTTTGGGTTGTTTCCGGGGGTACATGCCGGATTGTTCTGGGGTCATCCCTCCTTTGAGATGATTACAGTGGGGACAAGCCGAAACAACATTATCCCAGCGGGTTTGGCCACCCAAACGGCGCGGGATGACATGGTCAATTGTCAGTTCACTGGTTTGCCTTCCACAATATTGGCAGGTGAAATGGTCTCTCCGAAAAATCTCTTTCCGGGTCAGTTTTACAATAGGCCTGGGACGTTTGATCATTCGGTTGAGCCGAATAACTGATGGAAGGGGGAAGGTTTGTGAAACTGAGCGGATGACTCCTCTTCCGTTCAAAATCAATGTAGCTTTTTCTGTCAGGACCAAATTGATTGCGCGATAGCTAGAGGTGATATTGATCGGTTGGAAGTTAGCATTCAGAACAAGCACAGGCTCTTTCATAAGTGCACCAATATGATTATATCAGTTTTGACTATTCTGTTAAGAGTGGATATTTAGGTTGGTTTATTGAAGTTCATACATAATTTTCCGATTATAATTTCTCTGCTCTATTAATATCCGAAAAAACAGATAAAATAGAAAGAAACCAGAAAGGAAAAACACTATGAAACGCTGGCAAATTATCATTGGGATTACATTGGTTGTGCTGGGCATCTTTTCGTTACTGAACCAGGTATTTCCTGGTTTAAGAATTGGACGTTTTTTTATGCCGTTGCTCTTGATTGGTTTGGGGGCATTGTTGATCCTGCGGCCTCGGGTTGCTGGTCCTGGAGTGATTGTCCAATTCCCCATTCTTGGTGATATGCGAAAAACAGGCGCTTGGGAAGTAACGCAACATGAGATCTGGTGGTTTGTTGGTTCAAACCGCTTCGATTTCAGCGAAGCTGTCTTCCCCAACAAAGAT
>Ga0114946_10001199_pt1 | contig 17729 bp, 8 predicted proteins | sample WalLakDeSediment_FD_88676 | JGI IMG/M metagenome (GOLD analysis project Ga0114946, IMG submission 88676) | Lake sediment microbial communities from Walker lake, Nevada to study Microbial Dark Matter (Phase II) - Walker Lake 11/02/13 Deep Sediment | ecosystem: Environmental > Aquatic > Freshwater...
ACAGGAAGGCAAATGCGGCGGCGAACCCTATGTGCCCTGGGCGGAATTCTACGCCATTGCCGGTGGCCGGCTGATCCGTCAGGAGGTCGTAGGCAGCTATGGCCCGGCCGACTATAGCAACGGACCCAGCCTGACTGCCACGATCGCGGTGCCCGAGGGCCAGACCACCTGCCGCGGGCCTGCCGCCACGGTCAAATGCAAGACCACCGACCCGTTCGAGATCCCCGGCGTGCCCAACCCCGGCGACGCCATCGGCGCCAGCGCTATGGCCACTTTCTCTGACGTGGTGGTGATCTCGGACGACAAGACCACCATCGCCAACGAGGGTGGGCAGGCCGGCGGCGACCTGGTCCAGTTCACGGTGACCATCGAGAATACCTCGCCGCCAGGCTCCAATATCTACCTAACCTCCTTCAACTTCCAGACCAAGCAGCGCGGCCTGACCGACATCAATGCGCTGGACGGTACATCCATCCAGGGCCGCCAGGACCTGCGCACCGGCGCCGATGGGACACTACGTGTGTGTGACCTTGACAATCCATTCGATGCTCAATGTTATGACTCCGCGCTGGGCATCGGGCGTTTCCCCAACGTGCTGGGCAACTCGCTGCTCTCGTCAACTTTTGTGGAAGATGATTCCGTGGACGGTCCCATCCCCGGCAAGCTGGAGGCGATCAAAAAGAACGGCACCTTCCAGCCCCTGATGAAGACCGATTTTGGCGTAGGCAACTTCATCTGCATCAAGAGCGGCACACCGTCCGAGGATCAGGACGCCGATGAGACCTGCCTGGGTGAGCCCGGTGCAGGACTCTTGCCCGGTGAATCGCAATCGGTGCGCCTGGAGATGGACTACGGCGACTTCCGTGGCCTGATCCTGCGCGTGGCGCCGGGCACGCTGGTCGACTATGACCCAGTGCTCGAAGCGCCGTTCGGATTACTGCAACAGGGCGGCGACTTCGACTGCGGCGACCAGCGCCGGCTGCCCTACTGCCATCCCGACCTCATTGAGGATCGCTGGTTCACCTCGCCGACATCGCTCAACGAGGTCGAGTTCGTGACTGTGCACCAGCCGGGCGACGCCGCCACCGTGATGAACTTTGAACAGAACTTCGGACAGCTCCTGGCGATGGCGGGCTTTGTGCCCACGGCTGAATTCTACCAGGGCAGCACCCAGATGCAGGTGCGGGGCGCTTACTTGAATCTGCCCGGCAGCACCCCCATCCAGACCCTCAACGTCGCCATCGCCAGCCCCCTCGAAGGGAGCCTGGTGAATGGGATCGTCGAGATCGCTGCCACCACCTTTGGCACGGTGGCGGCCGAGCAGGTCGAGTTCTATGCGAACGGAGTCCTTATCGAGGAAGACTTGGATGGCTCAGATGGCTGGTCTGTCGAGTGGGATACTACTGATATTGATTATCCAGACGGCAGCTATGAACTTACCGCCGTAGCAACCGGTGGAGGGCTTACCGCTACCTCGGCCGTGCGGACGGTCACAGTAGCCAACGACCTGACGGTCCAGATCGTCCAACCGGAAGACGGTGCGATCCTGACCGGAATGACGAACCTGGTCGCCCACACCGCCAGCTTGACCCCCGCTACAGGCGTGAGCTTCTCCTACAGCGGCGATGTGACTCCAATCGGCGCAGCGACTGAAACATCACCGGGCGTCTGGGAGCTGGCCTGGGACACGAGCCTCATCCCCGCCGGCGAGTACACGCTCACCGCCACCGCCACCAACGGAACCGAGACGGCCACAGACGCCATCTCGGTCGAAATCGTGACCCTATCGATTGCCATCCTTGCCCCGGATGACGGCGCCTTCCTCTCCGGTACCGTTGAGCTCCAAGCACAGGTGATCAGCGCCGCGACAATCAACAGTGTAGAATTCTTCTTCGACGCCACGGGCTTCCCACCGGACTACCCAGACACGGGCCAGACCTCGCTCGGCACAGCCACCTTCGATGCCGACCGCGGGCTGTGGGTGCTCAACTGGAATACAACAGGAGTTGACGATACCCCGCTAACCAAGCCGCGCACCGAGGACGAGCTGAGCGTGGTGGCCACCGTCGGCGTAGCGCCCGACACAACCACGGCCAGCGACACGGCCGATATCCGCATAGGCAACATGCTGACCGCCCGCATCTTCCTGCCCGACAACCAGGAGGACCTGCGCGGCTATGAGGACCTGGAAGTGTTTGTTGCCGGCGAGTTCGAGATCACCAGTGTGCGCTTCGATCTGTACGACATCGAAGATATCGACCCCAACATCCTGATCCCGTTTGGCGAAGCCTCGCCGGATGGTCAGCGCATCCTGGACTACAAATACGGCCGTCCCCTGGGCGAACCTGATTACCCGACCGGCAGTCCCTTGTATGCCATCGGCGAAGCCTTCTCTGAAGGTTCAAGCCGCTGGGTGATCCGCGACTGGGACACCAAAACGATCCCCGACGGCACCTACGGCCTGGTAGCCACCGCTTTTGACAGCGGCGGCCGCAGGGCCACCTACATGGTCGAGACCTACATCGTCAACGATCTGACCGTCTTGATCAGCGCCCCGCTCAACGGCGCCGAGGTCCGTGGGTTTGTCGCCCTGGAGGCCCGGACCAGCGGCCTCTTCCCGGCCACCGGCGTGACCTTTGACGCAGGCGGCACCGTTCTGCAGGCAGTTGAGGTCACTCCCGGCCGCTGGCGGGTGGTGTGGGACGCCCGCTCGGCAACGGCAGGTGGGTACACCATCACAGCCACAGCCACCAATATCGCCGCCGAGACAGCTACCGACTCGGTCAATGTAACCCTGGCCACATCCGGTGGTCCGCTGGCAGCCTTCTTCGCCTTCGACTGGAGCAACTGCACGCGGTACGAATGCTCCTTCCTCGATGGCAGCAGCGGTGGACCAACCTCATGGGAATGGGACTTCGGCGATGGGACGATTCTGTCCGGGAACGACCCGTTGATCCACCAGAACCCGACGCACACCTACAGCACCTACGGCGTCTACACAGTTAGCCTGACCGTAAATGGCACCTCCACCTACTCGCGCGTCATCCCGGTGGGCAACATCGAGGTGGTCGGCTTCAACACCAACCCCATCAACGATGCCGGTACCGAGTTCATCACCTGGACCTCGGCCGTCAAGGACTTTGCCTATGAGGTGGGTACAGTGATCGCCGTCCCGGCCATGTGGAAGACCACCGTCGGCTCTACCGAGTTCGCCGGGCTGCCAGAGGCCGTGCTCTTCACACCGGAAGAGGCCGACGGCACCGATCCTGAGCTGGCTTTAGATGCCATGGATGTTCAAGACGGGACTCTCTTCACTATCACATTCACCGAGGTGCAATATCGGGGTGGTACTGGCATCTTCAAGGGCAAAGTCAACCTGCGGTTGCAGGTGGACGTTGACCTCGATAACAACGGCTCTGTGGACTGGGAAGCCCAACTCGGCACCAACGTGGATGTCACCAACACCGCGTTGGTGGACGAGGGCGACTTCCTGAACGTTTGGGTGGTCGATCCCAAAACGGGCGACCAGGTAGGCGGAACCGTTGAAATCCGAGCTGCTCCTGAGACCTCCGTAACGGTGACCGAGATTGAGTTCTTCGTGAACGGGACCAGCATCGGTACGGACACGAACGGTGCCGACGGCTGGACAATCGACTGGGACACCATGACGGGATGGGCCAATGGCGACTACACGCTGACGGCCGTAGCCCGTGGTGGTGGGCTGGTAGCCACATCCTCCGGGATGATAGTCACGGTGAACAACAGTGGCCAACCGGCGCCGACGGTGACGCTGACGGCCAATCCCGAAAGCGTGGCCTCGAGCGGCAGCAGCACCCTCACCTGGAGTTCAACCAACGCCACCAGCTGTGAGGCGAGCGGCGGCTGGAGCGGTCTGCAAGAGACTAGCGGATCAGAATCTGTCAGTCCAGCGGAAACCACGACCTACACGCTGACCTGCACCGGCGACGGGGGCACTGCGCAGGCGAGCGCAACCGTAACAGTAAATCTTCCACCCACGCTGACCCTGTCGGCAAACCCAACGAGTGTGGCTTCTGGCGGCAGTAGCACCCTTTCCTGGAACTCAACAAACGCCACCAGCTGTACGGCGGTTGAGGGCTGGAGCGGCCCGCAGGCGACCAGTGGTTCGGAGTCAACCGGGCCGCTTGCAGCAACTACGACCTTCATCCTGACCTGCACCGGCCCCGGCGGTTCGGCGAGCGACAGCGTAACCGTAAGTGTTGGACCATTCTTCACCGGCTCCACGGCGCCCGGTGCCAGAGGCAGCTGGTCGGCCACTATCTCGGTGACGGGTGGGCCACCCAACACCCCGATCAGTGGTACCTGGAACATCGGCGGCACGCCCAATAGCTGCACGACCGACGCCAGCGGCGCCTGCTCCTTCACGCTCAGCGGCATCCGCAACAACATCCAGTCGGTGACCTGGACCTACAGTGTCACGGGCCAGACGGTGACGATTTTCAAGCCGTAATGGCCGGCAAAGAGGACGGGGCTGGGGTCGCTCGTCAAGCGGCTCCAGCTCCAGGCCAGTCAGCCTGGCCCTTGCCGTAAAACCTGACCAGACAAAGCTCACCCCGATCTAGCCGATCGGGGTGAGTTGTTTAAATCAAGGGAAAGCAGTAGCCGCGGTTTCTTACCGCGCTCCCCTGAGGCGAGGTAGGGATACCTCGGCTACAAAATGGGGTTCTCCGACAAGCTGCTAGGGCCTGCCCCCAACGGCCGTTGGCAGATAGATATGCCAGGCCGCCCCCACCAGCCGGATCTCATCTAGCGAAAATGAAGCCGGCTGAGCACTGGTATTCATGACCGATAGCCGCTGTATTGCTCGCCCGGAAGCCTCCAGGTGGCTCAACGGGAGGCGCACGCGCGTCCAGACACCGGGTTGAAGGGGCTGTCCTCCGGTATAGCGACAATCATCCAGCGGCCGGTGACGACGTTCGGCGCCATTTTCATCGTGGATGAAAACCCTGAACTGCTGCTCGCCGGTAGATGGGCGCAGGTAAAACTCCAGCCAGCGATAGGGCGTGGTGTCAACGTTAGCCTGAGAGAGCGACAAGGCTCCCCAGGCCTGGGCGTTGACGGCCACGGCGTGGGCGCCGCTGTATACGGGGTCATTTGAGAAGAAATCAACAGCGGCATGCCAGGACTGGTTTTCCCAACCGGGGGCCAGGCTGTCGGTATAGATCTCCAACGTTTGACGATAGTCTGGCTGCGGGGACGGTCTATCAAGGCGCGGCGGCGCGCCGTACCAAAAGCGCAGGACGTCTTCGGCCGGTTTGTCATAGGGGGTACGGCCGTTGTCACACGGGCCGCCCTGAAATGGATCGGTGCGCCAGGTCCACCAGTGCATACCGGCCAACCAGGGCTGGTGATAGACACTCTCAAACGCTGCCTGATAGGTGTCTGCCTGCTCTTGCAAATCGACGATTGCCCCAGTCAGGTCATCCCAGGGGCGCCGGTTCGTGCCATCCTGACTGCGGTAGCCAATCTCCGTAAAAAGAATCGGTTTGTTCCAGGTCGCCGCCAGATTCGCCAGCGAGGCCACAATAGGCTGCCAGGCAGCCAGCAGTTCGGCCAGGGTGGGGTCGTTCTTGTTGGTCAAGGGATAATAGGCATCGACGCCGATGTAGTCTACCGCGTCCCACCAGGTGACATCATTTTCACTGCCGTGGTTGGCGGCGTAGGTAAGCGGACCGCTGTATACGTCGCGCACCTCCGCGATCACCGTCCGCCAGTTGGCCTCCCGGCCTTCTGTGGCCGTCAGCTCCGTACCGACGCAGAATTGATCGACATTATGGGCCGCGGCCAGGTCAGCGTAATGACTGATAAACGCCTGGTAGGAGCTGAACCAGGCCTGCCACTCCGAGTCAGTAAAGCCCTCACCAATTTCACCGCGCCAGTGGTCTGGATCGTGAGCCAGGTCAAGGTGTGGCTTGAGCATTACCTTCAAGCCCATACTGTGGGCCTGGGTGATAACGTGAATTAAATCGGCATCTGTCGGGGTAGCGGCCGTGGCATAGATATCAGTTGTGGCAATATTGTCTTGATATTGGGTCACGATGAGGCTGATCCAATCGGCGCCGGTGTCAGCCAGGTTGGCCAGCGCCAGGTCCGCGTCAGGCTGTGCATATTGCCCCGACCACCAGGTGGCGTAGGAGATTCCTTTCTGTTTAGGCGTTTGAGCCTGGGCTGGCGGCGTTTCTGGCAAAGCAGCCGCGGGAGCGGGCGCAGCCAGACGAGGCGGTCGAAAAGCCTCTGCACCCGTTTCGGCATGTTTCACCGGCGACAGACGGGAGTCTTTCAGCTGGCCGGCCGCCAGTATAAGCGTGAAAGCGGCTATGAAGGTGAGTAACGCTTTTCGTTTCATAAGAGCATGTCTCTTTCAAGCATGGGCATTGTGATCGGCATTGGCGTGTTTCTGGAGACTTTTGAAGTTTTGGTCACTAAATGGCGTGGTATCCAGAGGCGTAAACTTCAAAAGTCTGAAAGGTTACAGATTCACTTCATGATAGCCCTTGATAAGCACCACCTTATTGTTGTCTGTGATTTTTTGTAGCTGATTCAAAAATTCCGCGCTGTCCCGTTCGTTCCTTAACTCAACCTCATAAACGTGTTCCATCAGGAACCCTCCTTGCACACTTTCCGTGGCAATCAGGTTGTGCCGGCGCAAATAGTGATCAAATATATCGGCTAAAATGACCTCCTGCGCCAGATCGGGGGACATTCTCAAGCGCAAAATATTCGATTTGGTTTTGTTGGCAAACATATCGGTGGTAAACATGAACCAGAGCATGGCGGAGATAGCCGCTGTGGACATAACTGCCAGCAGATAGAACTGGGTGCCGACGGCCATGCCAATAGCCATGGCGTAGAAGACGTAGCCCACATCGCGCGTATCCTTAACCGCATTGCGAAAGCGCACCACCGAGAGCGCCCCGACCAGGGAAAAGGCGCGGGCAATATTGGAACCAATCACCAGCATGATAATGCCCACCACCACCGTCAGGAGGACGATTGTCTGGACAAAAGTCTGTGAATAAGCTGTCCCCACGTAAGTAATGCTGTAGGTATGGCCAATGACCACGGCCGTTACAAAGCCCAGTACAATGACCAGCAAAACATCGGCGGTGCTAAAAACGGCCGTGGTATCATCGGTTACGGTCAAAAGGTCGAGCAGAAATTCCATTAGATTACCTCCCTTGATGGCTACACCCGACGACCCATTGTTTGCCCGGAGCGGGCCGCATGGGGGAAGCTGTAGCGGCGATGTGGTAATTCCGCCTTGAGATTTTCTAAGGCGGTACAATATTTGCTGATTTTGCGCAGCATGAATTGGTGCCGGTGCAATATCTGTACCAGCCAGTAAGGCACCCGGTCATTGGCTTTGACTTCCAGAATAGACAACTGCGGCGACAGGAAGAAGCTCATCTCTTCCGGCGTGCTGGCGCTAAAATCAATGTCGTGAATGCGGGCGCGGCAGTTTGTATCTACGGTTATGCGTAACGAGGGATCGTAATCGGGGCGGCCGTTGAACGCCACGCGGTCGTACCGTAACAGGCAGGCCGGCCGCAAGCGGAAGAGCAGCACCAGGTGGGCGATTTCCGCCACGACCGCTTTGTCCGCGGCGCTTATCAGGCCTGAATCAATCTGCCCCGTTGCGCAGAGGGTGCGCGCATCTTTGTAGGGGACGACAATACGCCGTTTGCGCACGGCCGCGCCAATCCGCTCTTTGATCTCGACAAAGCAGTCATCATCTGGCTGCACCAGCTGGTCGCCGTAAACGCGGAGGCGCAGCTTGCGGCGATGTTTTAGTCCGTCGAGTTTTTGCCAGTAGGCCTGGTAATCCTCGGTGTCATAATAGAGGCTGTTATTGCGGTAATAATTGGCCTGGCCAGTATGAGCATCCTGGTGGAGAAAAGGGGTAACGTCGTCCAGGAACGGCCGTATCTGGTCCGTCCGGATGATAAATTTCAGCTCTCGGCGATTGAACGCCTTAATCCGTTTCGTCATGGCAAATTAACCACATTGGCGATGACGCCGAATTCATCCATGTTGTACGAACTGTTGTGGTAACCCTGGTCATCCCACACATAAACCATCCAATAATAGGGCCCGGCCCTCACCTCATCCGGTATCTCCGCCGACGTGATTGTGAGTGACGTTTCTGTCGTGCGCCTTGAGCGCCAGACAATGTTCTCCGCATCCCACCGGCTCTGGCTAAACAAAACCACTTCATAAGCTAAGGGGCGATTTTGTAAACTCACCGACTCGTTCCAGGTAAAGGTAACGGCCTGGTTGGCCGCATCGTAATGAACCATATCCACCGCAAAGGGCAGGGGATATTCAATGAAGTCAACAAGCTGCTGCGCGCTGCCGGCGATAATGCTCTTAATCAGCTCAACCTCAGCCCACAAACTAGCCGGCGTCATTGATCGCAGTTCAGGCTGTCGCCGCGTAAACGGTTCGACTTCGGCCTCCAGTTGCTCTGCCAGCAAGTTGACCCTGTCCGGCGATAGAGACGTTTGGGCCAGCTCTACCATCTTGAAAATGAGCGCGTCCACCAGCTCCGGCTCGCGCATCATTCTGTCAAAGATGCCTATCCCGGCCCAATTCCCCAGCCCTTCGCGCCAACTGCCCACGAAAAACGTCCTCTCTTCACGCGGAAAGAAGGCCAGGTCCCAATCCCAAGGCATGAAATAGAAGCGGTCCGGTTCGCGCGGCGTGCTGTACAGCAGGTAATTTTTGGCCCTGGTATCGAGATTTTGCATCAGGTAGACAGCGGCAAAATAGGTCAACAGATTCTCGCGATTGAAGTGACGGTCAATAATTTGCTGCGTATCTTCTTCCGAATAGACAGCATCCATCATTCTGATTAGTCCATCATGATTATGGCCAGCCTGAAGCTCAGCCCTAACCAGGATTGAATTGTTCCGGCGCTCCCGATCGTAAACGTCATAGAGGAAGAACCCATACTCGATATTGAACAGATGGCCCCGGTCATCCAGCCGGTGTGTGCGCAGCATCTGGGAACCCCGGCTTTCCACCTGGGTATATAGACCAAAATCTTCGCCATTGACAAAGAGGTGGACAAACTGGGTGCGCAAACTTACCATGTTGTCCATTTCCTGAAAGAGCTGGAAAGAGAGCGCGTTGCGCAGGCGAGATGGATCGCTCTCATGTTTGTTCAGCAACAGCGTGCTATGACCTTGAAAAGGTTCATCCAGCCGGATGGTGTATGACTGATTTTCTGCTGCCCGGGTAAAATTACCGCCCCGAGGGCGCATGGTGGCATTATGGCCTGGCTCTGTCTCATAGCCGGCGGCAGAGAACTGGATCGAAAATTCCCGGTTTGAGAAGGGATTAGCCTTCATACTGTCCAGATCGGTGGGATCAACGGTGATGTACATGGTTACCGGGGCCAGCGTGGTTGCTTCGTAGGCTCTGGCGGCATCTTGCAGAGGACTGTTTATTTCCCACATCGGGCAGGGATCATTCGCTTCGCCGGGCGTGCCCCAAAGGCCGGGGCTGCTCGGGATCGGTGTCCAGGCCAGGCACCAGTTGAGCGCATCGTCGTTGAAGTAAGCGGAGAGCGCATCCGGGTGCAGCGACATCGCCACCCCGCCCCTAAAAGGCCACCAGCCGTTATCCCGCCAGGTCACGTTGTCCAGTACGCGCTCACCATCATAGATGACAATTTCGCCGTCACTGTTGCGCAAGCTGAGGTGACCGGGGTAATAATAAACGGGTAGATGATCCGGCAGTTCATTGGTGAGCAGGCCGGCCTGCGCCAGCACGACGTAACTGCGGGGCGGGACGATGAATTCTTCCGTGATCGTGTGTTTCTCTGCCGGGCTGTTGGTAGCAATGGTTAGCCCTCTTAAGGACAATGTCCTGTCGGTGGGGTTGTACACCTCAAACCATTCCCGGCCCTGGTCGGGGCCAGGCAGATCAACCATGATCTCGGTGATGATCAGGTCCCCGCTTTGCCGGCTGCTGAAATGATGAATCGGCAGTTCGCGCACACACAGATGGTTAGGCTGGCCGGGCGTGGCCCGCAGCAGCGGATCATGTGAGGCTTTGGCCACCGATGGACACCAGTGGAAGCCGTTATGCTGCCCGCGCGGGGTATGATGGTCGGGGTGAAGGGCCAGCGAAACGTTGTCTTGCAGCAGCCAGCCCGTGTCTTCGCTATATTCAATTTCCGTAATAGTCCGGCCACCGGCGCTCAGCCGCAGCTTTCCATCGTCAAGCGGGAACCGGAGCGAATGGCCATAAATGTATAGTGGGGCAGCCAACGGAAAATAGGGCGCTGGATCCTGCGAGGCAAACAGCATATAGCTGTAGGGCGTCATTACCGGCAGGCCGGACGCGATTTGGCGGCTTTCCCGCCCATTGCTGATTGCCAGACCGTCTAGCCGAATATGCCGCTCGGAGTGATTCATGATTTCAAACCATTGGAACCCATCATCACCAAACAGGAACTCAGTGATGAGGAGATCGCCGGGTTCTGGCCAGGAGGGGATTTCCATAACAATGATGTTGTCGACATAAACAAAGCCACCTGGCGGGGTCATCATCCGGATAGTGCCGGCAGTTAGCTGGTCATTGTTTATAATGCCGATAGGCTGATCGTCAATGTAGAAACGGATTGTGTGGTCTTCAACGTGCGCTTTTAGCCGGTACCAGGTATCTAACGCCAACGGCAGCGACGTTTCGTGAAATGTGCCCTCCCACAAACGATTGATGGTGCTGCTAAGCCTGGCCCGTTGTCCGGCTACGTCCAGCGAAACGGCATATTCACCGGCGCTGCGATCGTGCCGCACGCCCAGGAAGAAGCCGTCGGCATCTTCCACTGCGTCTAGAAGCTGAACATCCATTTCCACAATGTAGTTGCGCCACTGATAACCTTTTTCCAGGGTAATGGCCGACCATTCCTGCGGATGCCCCAGTTGCAGCACCAGCTCGGCGTTACTGCTCCACACATTCTGATAGGCGCCTTCGCGCACCACGGCAATTCCTCGGTAAATATGGTAGGCCCAGGTAGTGGGTTCCAGTAAATCTTTGCTGAAGTTGGCGCTAAATATGACCGGCAAAGCGGGCGTATCTGGATTCTCACCACGGCCCGGCCTATGGATCTCCGGCGCCCTGCTACGGTCTAGAACTGGCACAGTGAATGGCGCCGCCGTCTGGGGCAAGGCATCATCCGGGGCCGGGTTGTCTACAACGGCCGTTGGCCCAGCAACCAGGGATGTGACAGGTTTATCCCGGCCGGAGAAGGTAAAGATCGCCGTAAAAAGCAACAGCAGCACCCCGCCAAGGGGCAAGATCTGCTGGAGGCCGTTTCTCAATTCGACAGGGGCAGCTGTGGGTGGCGCAAACGGCTGGTAGGGTTCGCTCTCTACGACTCGCTGCCACTGCAACAGGTAGGGACCGATGCGCAGCGTTTGGCCGGGCGGCCATGGCTCGGCCACATTATGCACCAGGCGGCGCTGGTTAAGGAAAATGCCGCTGTTGCGGCACAGAGCGCTGCTCTGCCAGCCGCCAGCTGTCTGCTCCAGGCAGGCGTGCCAATGGGAGACGCCGGGGGCATCCAGGACAATATCATTGTTCGGCGAACGGCCGATAAACAACTGCTGCTTATCCAGAATAACCGTGCGCGACGAACGACCAGGCCGCCTGATGGTGAGCCTGTCTACCTGCGCTTCTGACTGTTCAAGCTCATGAACGTTATCCATTTGCATCTCTACCTGTCTACCGCGGACAATCAAGGAAATGGTATGTTACAGTTATGCTTCTCTACTTCGCGGATATCTATGGGCCAGCCATTGTTATCGTACCGCTGCCGCGTTACCGAACCGCGATGAGCGGTCAGGCTCAACTGCAGCCGGTTGGCCGCCACATCGGCCAACATTTGCGGCGTCGTCAACAGATAATCAATGTTGCACCAGTTGTTGGCCATTACTTCATCGCGCACCTGGGGATCTTCATCCACCGCCCAATAGTAATGGGCGTTGGGCAGCGTTTGCCGCAGGTCAACAAAGGCGTAGCTATCGGTGACGACCAGCGAATCGGCTGGCGCATGCTGGCTAATCCATCTGACTGCTTCGACCTGCATGCTGGTCTGGTCTACCTGGTACAGGTCTAATTTGTGCAGGTAAGTCCAGCTAAAGAGGGTAACAAAGGGAATTGCCAGCGCAGCGTAAAGCGGGTACCGGATTACTTTTGGCCGGATCTGTTGGCTGACAAACTGTCCGGCGGCCTGCGCCACGATCCCCACGCTAATGGCCAGAAACGGCAGCAGGGGAATGATGCCGGGATCGAACAGACGCTGCAGCGTTGCCAGATGTAGGCCGTAAAAGAGGAGCAGCAGCGCTAACGGCCGTAAATGAGGACTTTGGAACATGGCCAGCAGGATAACCAGCCCGGCGCTGGCCAATCCAACGCCCATGAAGGCGCGGTCAGAGGCTGCCTCGTCAAAGCTAAGCCAGCGGTTGAGATTGATCATGAAACTGCTGTCGCGGTGCAGAAACTCCTGCGCCGGAATCCGTTCGAGCTGTGCCGACTGCGTTTCATAGAAACTGACGTGCGGGTGGCTGCCGCCAAAGGCAACCCCGGCCGGCAGCAGCTCCTCTTTCAGCAGGGCCTGCAAGGGAAAGCCCAGCGATAGGCCGATGACAATAGCCAGCCAGAGTGTTAGCGCAAAGCGCCGGTGGGCGCGGTGGCTCTCTTTGTAAACCAGGTAAAAGATCGCCGGGAAAAAGCTCAGCGCAGCCACGTGGGTTAGAAAAGCGATGCCCAAAGCGCCGGCGCTGGCTGCATAGTGCAGCAGCGTACGCCGGTTGCCCAAGACAGAATAGAGCGCCAGCAGCACCCACAGAATCATCAGATTTTCCACCAGGATGCGGCGCTGCAGAATGATGGCCAACGGCGATAACGAAAACAGCAGCACGGCGAACAGGGCAAAAGGTTGGCTGAGACGGAGTTTGCGGGCAACGCCATAGATCAGCAGCACCGTCAGCAAATGGACGAGAAGCATAAAGAACCGCCCCAGCGCCAAAACCGTCCCCGTTGCCGGGAGAATACGGCCAATGGCTAACCAGACCGCCAGCAAAACCCAGCCCAGCGGCGGGTTGTCATAGATATAGGTATAGGGTGACAAACTGCCTTCGTGCAAAATCGACCAGGCGCTGGCCATATTAAGTCCCTCTACATTGTCGTAGAAAGGGAAGCGCAGCATGTTAACGGCATGGGTTATCCCTGCCAGCAGCATGACCGCCAAGATGGGGAGCTTCTGCCGGTGAGCGAGCGGGATGCTGAATGAGGTGGCGAAAGGCAACGGCCGTAACATCAGACATTCTCCCACAGCCGGGGGACCGGGGCGCGGCGATGCAAATTGCTATGAGTGGTCTTCTCCCAGCCATGATGACCCGTTAGATAACGATAAGCCGCTCGAAAAGAGGCGGCGGCTAACACAAGCTGATACGGATAAAAGACGATAACCATTCTCAAGAGGAACCAGGTTGACAATCTTTTGTTGTAAGCAGCGGCAAATTCTCTGATGCCGGTCAGGTTGACCAATAGTTGCATGAGAAGCATGGCCAGCGGGATGTAGGATAGAACAGCCAGGGCGACATTGACCTGCTGCGTGAACAATATGTACAATCCCACCGGCAGGTAAACCACCATAGCTGCCTGAAAAATGGGATTCATCAGGATGTACACCGCCCCCAATTTTTGCCTCAGCAGTGCCAGTCGCCACCAGTCGAATTTGAAAAGGATTTCGAGGAACCCTTGTGACCAGCGCGTGCGCTGCCGGACAAACTGCTCGATCGTGGCCGGCGTCTCCTCCTGGGTCACGTGCCGGGCCTCGTAAACGATGCGCAGCCTGGCGCCCTGAAGCACCAGGCGAACACCAATGTCCGCATCCTCCGTCAAGAGGCGATCATCCCATCCCCCAATGCGATTCAGCCAGCTTCGCTTAAAAAAGACTGTATTCCCGCCCAGCGGCGTTACCTGCAGCTGGTTGGCAAAAAAGCGCAATCCTGACTTAAACCAGAAGAAATATTCCAGGCAATTAAGGGCCGAAAACCAGGTGGAATCTATATTCATTAACTGCACGCCCGACTGGACAACATCCGCCTCGTCGCGCAGCATAACCGTATTGACGATGTGATAGATTTCCGGATGGGGTTCGTCTTCGGCATCGAAAATACAAACCACGTCATTCCGGGCAAATTGCAGGCCGTGATTGAGTCCATTAGGTTTATTGTACGGGCCATCCTTAAAGGTGATGAGCTGAATTCTTGGCTCCTCCAGTTCCTGAATAGCCTCTCTTACTCTTGCCAGCGTGCCCTCATCATCCTCATCTCTGACCAGAACCAAGATTTCTTTCAAATGGGCTGGATAATCAATGGCGTTAATGGCGTAGATGGTATCCTTGATGACTTTTTCCTCGTGGCGGGCAGGTACTAAGGCTGTAAATGAGAAGTGTGGTTCGCGGAATGCGCGTGGCGACTCACCCTGATCGGCGCTGCGTGGATCATTCCAGGCATAGAGCATCCACCATAGGGTAAATGTTCCTTGTGGTATCAGCAGCAGCAGACACAGAATAAGGAATAGTTCAGACTCGGTTTGACGGGGTTTGAGGATAAAGGAATGGAAATCGGCCAACAGCCGAGACATCTGGCCAGGCAGCCAGCTCATTAAGCTGTGGTTCGGCGAGTAGCCAGGGGCAGCCGGCTCTTCGTGGTAAAGATCCGCCAACATGAGCAAGGCCTGCTCGCGTGTGGCCGGTTTCTCCCCGGGCCGAGGCGGCATTATGCCTGGCTGCGCCTGTCGCGCCGGCGCTGTGAAATTGGCCGCCAGCGCCATCGCTAGCAGAATGAGCAAGACAGCCAGTATACCGATCCCCTTTGACTTCACCATTGCCTGAAGCATCCTTGGTATGAATCTCATCACTCGGTTCTCATCCCGTTTAGGTAAGAAAGAGTTGAACCGGGGTCTTTCGGATCTCGTGGGGTATCGCTAAATGTAGGGGCGGGTCTTGTACCCGCCCCGTCGAGGGCGACCACAAGGATCGCCCCTACATCTGGTATCAACCCCATGAAATCCTGAAGAGCCTTGAACCGTTAGCGATGCGTACTGGTACACGTTCTCATACGGCTTGCAGAACCGGTCGCGTCAGGCCCCACTCCTCTTCCATTACTGCAACAACGCGTAGGTAAGATGACGGCCGCGACGGTGTGAAAGCAGCGACTAACCGCTTCCACACCGTTCGCGATGGTGGTGGCAGCCCAACTCAGGTTACCGGGGTGGGCACCACCAGATGTTTCAGTTTACTCAGCGGCCGTCTTATGGAAGCGGCAGGATTACCGTGTCAATGACGTGGATGATCCCGTTGCTGGCCGAGATGTTCGCCGCCACGATATTGGCCTGCTGGCCGGCGATGTCGGTGATGACCGCGTTACGATTAACCGTGAACGTCGCGCCCAGCAGGGTGGTGATCACGCGCGGGCGAACCGGCGGCACCACGCTGTTGGCGGCCCGACGGCCCTCGGTGACGTGGTAAAGCAGAACGTCAAGCACGAGTTCCGCGGGCAATTCGGTGATTCCGCCAATACCGAGTGCGGTGTACAGGTTCTGGAACGCCTCATTAGTCGGCGCAAACACGGTATATTGGTTTGTGCCGTTCATGAACAGGTCCACCAGACCGACGTCCAGCTCGGCATCAACGTATACAAGGGCGCCAACCAGCTCGGTGAAGCCGGCGTCGATGGCGATTTGGGCAATGGAATCTGTGCCAGGCGGCGGTGCAGCCTGGGGAGCCGCGGCCTGCGCAACTGGCGTCACGCCAAGAGCAAACAGATTCACGGCTACTACCAATGCGATCAATATTGTCCGTTTCATGGTTTTTCTCCTCATAACCTCAAAAACGATACTTCCAACTTAACACCAATAGTTTTAGCCGGCGCGGCCGGGCGGGCCGGCGCCGGGCGGCGGTCCGGGATTCACCCCAGCCGGGGGTCCGCCAGGGGCGTCACCGTCGTCATCGCCAGCCCAAGGTGGTGGGCCCGGTATCCAGGGCGGTGGCTCGGGCAACTCCACCGGTGGAGTGGGCAGCTCGATCGGTGGGGCGGGTAACTCGATTGGCGGCTCAGGCAACTCAATCGGCGGAGCGGGGATTTCGGGCGGGGCCGGGATTTCAACTGGCGGGGTGGGGATAGCCGGCGGTGGGGCGGCCGTGTCAGTGACAGGGTCGGGCACAACCGGCAGCAGCGCTTCGTCGCCTACCTCGTCATCACCACCAACCCAGGGGGGTGGGCCAGGCGCCCAAGGGGGCGGGCCGGGAATCCAATCTGGCGGGCCTTCCTGGCCATTGTCATCACCATCATCGCCAACCCAGGGCGGCGGCCCTGGTATCCAATCAATGACCCAGGGGGGTGGGCCGGGCGCCCAGGGAGGTGGACCAGGGACCCAGATAGGCGGTCCGTCCCCATCATCATCGTCGTCCGCTGCCTCACCGCGCAGCATGGCGTTCAGCCCCAGGTAGAACGATTCTGCGGTATCGACACCATAACCACTGGCCCGGAAATGGAGGTTGGCTTTCTTGCCCTCACTGGTTGTGACCAGCGTATAGCTGCCGAATACGGTGAAGGTTTCGCTGGCGCCGACAGTGACGGTGATCGGCAAGCCGCTTACCTCGACCGTGGCCGCGGGCGCCTGCCCGCGCGGCCGGGGTGTTGTGTGGGTCAGCATCAAGGCCTGCACGACCACGTCTTCATCACTAGCCGCATCATTACTGACGGAGACGGTAAACTCATACTCCCCTTCATCAGGCGCGTCCTCACAGAGGAAGGCGCTGCTCCAGGTCAGTTCGACGCCGGGCAGAACTTCGGAACTGCTCCAGTCGACGGCCGCACAGGTTTCCTGGGCTGACAGTGGCATAAATGACAAGGCCAACAATAGCGGTATTACCAACAATGCAGTTAATTTTCGCATTTTTTATTCTCCTTTCTATCCAGCCTGACTTTGTCAAAAGGCTGGTAATCCAATAAGAAAGTGGCGGTCAGGACACTGACGAGTAGTCTGGCCAAGTCTACGGCGGACCACCGCTTGATGGAGTCGGCGATGGCGGCGGCGTGGGCGGTGTCATGCTGGGGACGGGCGGGATAATGGAGGGTGGTGGACCGTCATCCGGTTCTTCGGTTGGTGTTGGCAGTGGTGTACTGCTGGCCGAAGGTGGGGCTGTGGCCGGTGGTGTGGCGGTGGGGCCAGGCAGCAGGCCCAGGGCCTGCATGATTTCGCCCCAACTGAGCCCCTGGCGGCGCATGGCAAAGATGGCGGCCACGGCCGTGCCGCTGTCCTGCGCCAGACCATAAGCCAGATCGATGTCGCCAAAGCCAAACCCATCACAGAACCAGCCAATAATCTCGGCGTAGGGGACGCCATAAACCTGGGCCAGCCGCAGGCCTTCAGGGTGGGGGAAAACGCCGGTGCAGTCAGTGCCGGGTGGGGTAGGGCTGGGCAGGGGGGCGGGGCTGGTGGCGGTGGCAACCAGCGTCGGTACCGGGGACGGCCGCGCAGTCATGGTAGCTGCCGGTGTGGCCCGCGGCCGCTGCGTGGGCAGAGGCGTCGCTGTTGGCGCCGCCGTTGGGGTAGGGGGCGCACAGCTTTGCACCAGGGTCATCGTCAGCCGGCTGAAATGTTGGTAG
>Ga0114946_10001200_pt1 | contig 17719 bp, 13 predicted proteins | sample WalLakDeSediment_FD_88676 | JGI IMG/M metagenome (GOLD analysis project Ga0114946, IMG submission 88676) | Lake sediment microbial communities from Walker lake, Nevada to study Microbial Dark Matter (Phase II) - Walker Lake 11/02/13 Deep Sediment | ecosystem: Environmental > Aquatic >...
AGCCAGAGCTGCCGAAGCCGTGCTCCCTGGAATGACGCTCGGGCTGGGCACGGGCAGTACGGTCCACTACTTCCTCGCCGCCCTGGGCCGACGGTGTCGCGACGGGGAGCTTCCCGGCGTCAGGGGGGTCCCCACCTCGGTGCGCACCGAACGTGAGGCTTCATCCCAGGGGATTCCCCTCACTACTTTGGAAGAGGCAGGTTCTCTGGACCTCACCGTGGACGGGGCCGACGAAGTGAATCCTGAGCTTGACCTCATCAAGGGTCTTGGGGGGGCACTCCTGAGGGAGAAGATGGTGGCCCAGGCGACCCGCCGTCTGGTCATCATCGTGGACGGGGGAAAGCTGGTCCACCGCCTTGGGACCCGCGGACCCTTGCCGGTGGAGGTGGTACCCTTCGCCTGGAAGAGCCACCTCCCCCACATTGCCTCCCTGGGAGCCGAGACCGTGCTCAAGACCCGGCCCGATGGAGAGCCGTACCGAACGGACAACGGGAATCTCGTCCTGCACTGCCACTTTCCCCATGGTATCGAGGACCCCGGAGCACTGGAGGGAACGCTGGCCTCCAGGGCCGGCATCGTGGAGACGGGCCTCTTTCTGGGCCTCGCCCAGGAGGTGCTGGTGGGGGAAGAGGGAGCCGTCCGAAGCGTCTTGAGGCCCGGCGGTGACGGCCCATGATGCACCGGGCGGATCCCCCCGGAAGATCGCGGGCCCGACCCTGAGCTACCACCTGGGAGAACCAAATTGACCCTCATCGCACCTTCCATCCTCTCGGCGGATTTCGGGCGTCTGGCCGAAGAAGTCCAGGCTGCCGAGACTGCCGGGGCCGACTGGATCCACGTGGACGTCATGGACGGACACTTCGTGCCCAACATCACCATCGGCCCCCTGATCACGGCTGCCGTCCGTCGCGCTACCCGCCTGCCCGTGGATGTGCACCTCATGATCGAGGCGCCGGAGCGATACCTGGCCGACTTCGTGAAGGCCGGCGCGGACCGGATCACGGTTCACCAGGAAACCTGTCCCCATCTCCACCGGACTCTTCAGCAGATCAGGGAGCTCGGAGCCCTGCCGGGGGTGGCCCTGAACCCCTCCACCCCGCCGGATTGTCTCCGGGAGGTGTTGCCCCACCTGGACCTGGTCCTGATCATGACGGTGAACCCGGGGTTCGGCGGCCAAGCCTACATTCCGAGCTCCACGGATAAGATCAGGCGGACCCGGGAGCTCATGCATGGTCTTGGTGGGGAAGGAATCACCCTCCAGGTGGACGGGGGGGTCGATCCCAACACAGCTCCGGAGATGGTGGAGGCCGGAGCCGACGTTCTGGTGGCGGGGTCGGCGGTGTTCGGACATCCGGGAGGAGCCGGGGAGGGTGTCCGGTCCCTCAGGATTGCCGTCTCCGTAACCTCCGGGGAGTGAAAAGGAATGAGCCATCTGCCCACCGTGGACAAGACCCAGATCCAGCGACTTCGTGAGTGGGGCGGCACGGAGTTGCAGCGCAAGATGATCGACCTGTTCCTGGCCCACTCCGGGGCAAGAGTCCAACAGATCAGGGATGGCCTTTCCGGCCCGGACCTGAAGCTGGTGGAGACCGGAGCCCACACGCTGAAGTCCAGCGCAGGCAACGTAGGAGCGCGCCGGCTGCAGACGCTGGCCGCCGATGCCGAATCCATTGCGGAGGCCGGTAGGCTACAGGAGCTGCAGGAGCTATTCCCCTCGCTGGAGAAGGAATTCCAATCCGCTTGCCAGGCCCTGCGGACCGTCCTGGAGGAGCTCCCGGAATGAGACCCAGAATCTCGGTGGTGGAAGACAATCCCGACAACAGGCTCTTGGTGAAAGCTCTCCTGGAGGACCGGTATGACCTGACGGAGTTCGAGACTGGATCGGACGCCGTGGACGGACTCCTCCAGGCGAACCCCGATCTGATCTTGCTGGACATCTCCCTCCCTGGCATGGACGGGATCGAAGTCCTCCGGTGGATCCGGAACCAGCATGGCCTGAGGTCGATTCCCGTCGTGGCCATCACGGCCCACGCCATGGCAGGGGACCGGGAGAGGTTCCTTGCCCAGGGCTTCGACGGCTATCTCACGAAGCCCATCGTGGATGAGTCCGTGCTATTTGAAACCATTTCCGGTTGCTTGGGAAGGCAAGGTTGAACGACTCCACGTCCAGCGGCCGGCCCGAAGGCCCCGTCCCGGAGACCTGGGGTCTGGGGGCGCCCACCGTCTTCAGGGGAGACCGATCCTTCCATCGGGCCGCATTCTACTTCTTCCTCTTTCTGGCCCTCTTTGTGGGCGCCTTCGCTCCCCGGGATCTTCAATGGTCCCTGGGTCAGCCACTCTACGGTGTCCCGGAAACCCTGGCCACCGCCCTGGCGTTCGTGGTGGGTGCCCTTGCCCTGGTTCGGTTCTACAGTAAGAAACAGCAGACCTTCCTCTACCTGGGCACGGGCTTCCTGGCAACCGCCGTACTGGACACCTTTCACGCACTCGTCTCCATCGGAGTGGTAGGAGACACCCGGCGGGAAGACGTCCAGCACCTTGCCAGCCTGAGCTTCACAGCCGGAGGCGTGATCCTTTCCCTCTTCATCCTCTTGAGTTGGGAGGCTTGGCGAAGGGGAGTGGCAGGATCGGAAGAGAAGACGATCCGGGAGCTTCCGATCTACCTCTGGGCCACTCTCCTTACCGTGGTGGTCTTCGCTGTCTTCACGTTCCTGCCCTGGGCCTGGGCCATCGACCCGGACCGGACCTTCCGCCAGCCGGCGGGCCTCCTTCCGGCCCTCATCTTCTTCCTGGCTCTGGCCGGGTATCTCTGGAAGTCTCACTGGCGGTTCGACACCTTCGAGCATTGGCTCGTGGCGGCCCTGGTGATCTCCGTGATGGCTCACGGGGCCTACATGCCCTTTTCCCGTGAGATCCATGATCTGGGCTCCTCGGCTGCGCTTCTCCTCAAAGCCCTGAGCTATACCGCGGTCCTGATCGGACTCCTGGGGAGCGTCTACGTCACGTTCCGCAATGAGGAGGAAACGGGTGCGGCTGCCCAGGCTGCTAACGCAGCCCTGGCTCGGGAGATCGACATCCGCCGGCAGGCGGAACGAGCCATCCAGGAGAGCGAGGAGCGGCTCCAGGACTTTCTGGACAACGCCCACGACCTCATCCAGAGCGTGGGCCCCGATGCGAGGTTCCTCTACACCAACGAAGCCTGGAAAGAGGTGCTGGGATACAACGACGAGGATCTCGAACGGCTCACATTCTTCGATGTCTTGGAAGCGGGTTGTATTGCGCGCTGCCAAAAGGATTTCGACTCGATTCTGGAGGGTCGGGCCCTGCCGGGGCAGGAGGTGACCTTCAAGGCTGCGGACGGAGGGTTGGTGAGATGCGAGGGGAGTTCCAACGCCCGGTTCCAGGATGGCAAGCCCGTGGCGGTGAGGAGCATCTTTCGGGACGTCACCGAGCAGGTTCAGGCCAGACGGGACCTGGAGGCCCTGAAGGCCAATCTGCAGGCTCTCGTGGAAAACACAGGAGACGCCATCTGGTCCGTGGACAGGGCGAGACGCCTCATCACGTTCAACACAGGATTCTCCATGGCCGTTGAAGTACGGACGGGCCGTGAGCCCTGGGTGGGTGCGGAACTGTTCCAGTGCTTCCCGCCGGAAGACGTGCCGTGGTACGAGGAGATGTACAAACGTTCCCTCGGAGGGCAGGCTTTTTCGGAGCTTCGGGACGAGGAGATCGGAGGCCAGATCCGAAGCTACGAATTCTTCTTCAACCCCATCCGGGAAGCCATGGGCATCATCGGGGTGGCCGTTTTCGGAAGGGACGTGACGCCGCGGCGCCGCACGCAATTGGCCCTGCGTATGGCCAAGGAGGCGGCGGAACGAGCCAATCAGGCCAAGAGCCAATTCCTGGCCAACATGAGCCATGAGCTTCGAACACCCCTTAACTCCGTCATCGGGTTCACCAACATCCTCCTGAAAAACCGCAGCGGCAAGCTTACCGAGCAGGAGCTCGGATTTCTCCATCGCATCACTGCCAACGGCCAGCATCTCCTGGCGCTCATCAATGAGGTGTTGGATCTGGCCAAGATCGAGGCTGGACGCATGGAACTATCCATGGGGCCAACGGACCTGAGTAGCCTCGTCGATGAAACCGTCGCCCAGTTGGGGGGGGACATCAAGGACAAGAAGCTCTCACTGAAGGGAGAGGTGCCTCCCGGCCTCCATCCCCTCACCACGGATTCCGGTAGGCTCAAGCAGGTGCTCATCAATCTGGTGGGGAACGCCCTGAAGTTCACGGCGGAGGGTGAGGTGGTGGTAACCGTCACCACTCGACAGGACGGGCTCACTCCAGTCGCCCTCTCAGTGAGGGACACGGGAATCGGAATTCCCGCGGAGCGCCTCCAGGCCATCTTCGAAGCGTTCCAGCAGGCTGACGGGACCACCAGCCGCAATTACGGGGGCACGGGCCTCGGTCTCACCATCTCCCGTTCCCTTTGCCAGCTCCTTGGATACCAACTGGAGGCCGAGAGCGAAGTGGGGAAGGGCTCATCCTTCACAATCATCTTCTCCGAAGATCGCTCCTCCCCCCGGCGAGTGGAGGAGGAGCTCATGGAGGAGGCTCTCAGGCCCGTAAAGTCCTCCCGTCCCGGAAGCCCGGGTCGGCCCGGTGGCCCAGGGCGTCGCACCGATACCAGGTTGTAGAGAGATCGAGTGGCAGCGATGTCCATTCACGCAGGGCCAACTCGATCCGGAAGGGTTTCTTCCATGATCAGGGGAGGTCGGCATGACGACGGTGCCTGAGAACCGGATCAGGTCGGGAAACGCCAGGAAGGTGAACCCTGAAGGAGACTACGTCCTCTACTGGATGACGGCATTTCGCCGGCTGGGCTGGAACTTCGCCCTTCAGCACGCCGCAGACCTGTCCCGGGACCTCCGAAAGCCCCTGGTCGTCCTGGAGATACTCTTCGCGGATTACCCCTACGCCAGCCACCGCCTCCACCGGTTCGTCCTAGACGGGATGGCGGAGCGATCCCGGGAGCTCGCCGGGGGACCGGTGCTCCATCACCCCTTCGTGGAGAGGGAGCCCGGAGAGACAAAGGGGCTGCTTCCGGCCCTGGCCGCCCGGGCCTGCTGTGTGGTGGCGGACGATTACCCCTCCTTCTTCCTTCCACGCATGGTGGAAGAAGCTTCGGGGCGCTCCGACGTCCGCTTCGACCTGGTGGATTCCAACGGGCTCCTCCCCCTGGCGGCGGTGGACAGGACGTTCACCGCGGCCTACCACTTCCGGCGGTTCCTCCAGAAGTACCTCCCACCTCATCTCCTGGAGCTTCCGCAAGCCACGCCCCTTTCCGAGCCCCTCCCGGATCCCCACGAGGCCATCTCCGACGAAATCCTTCAGCGCTGGCCCCCCGCGGGGCCGGACTCTTTAGCCGGGGACGGCCGGATCCTGGAGGAGCTCCCCCTGGACGCCACGGTCCCGCCGGTGGGCTATCCGGGAACGGCCCAGGAGGCCCACCGGAGGCTGGACGCCTTCGTCGAAAGTGGACTCGGACGCTACGCCGACGACCGGAACCACCCGGACCTGGACGCCACCAGCGGCCTGTCCCCCTTCCTCCACTTCGGGACCATTTCCAGCCACGAGGTCTTCGCCGGCATCACTGCCTGGGAGGGTTGGAGCCCCCTGCGTCTTTCGGAGCGCACCGATGGGGCCAGGGCCGGTTGGTGGGGCATGGGACCGGGAGCCGAGGCCTTCCTGGATCAGCTGGTGACCTGGCGGGAGCTGGGGTTCAACATGTCCTCCCGGGAGGAGAGCTACGCACGCTACGAGTCGTTGCCGGGGTGGGCCCGGGGCACCTTGGAGGAGCATGAGGGGGACCCCCGCCCCCATCTCTACTCTCTCCGGGAGCTTCGGGAGGCCCGTACCCACGATCCTCTCTGGAACGCTGCCCAGCGGCAGCTCCTGGAGGAGGGGATCATCCACAACTACCTTCGCATGCTCTGGGGTAAGAAGATCCTCCAGTGGACCCCCTCGGCCCGGCAGGCCCTGGACGTGATGGTCGATCTCAACGACCGCCTGGCTGTCGACGGTCGCGACCCGAACTCCTACAGCGGGATCTTCTGGTGCCTGGGCCGTTATGATCGTGGGTGGCCAGAGCGTCCGGTCTTCGGCAAGGTCCGCTCCATGAGCTCTTCTCGCACGCAGGCCAAAGTAAGCCTGGATAACTACTTGACTCGATTCGGATCGTAAGGAAGGTCAGGTACTCCCATGCCCCACTTCCGCCGTCGCTCCCATCTTCCCTACCCGCCGGAGGAGGTATTCTCCTGGCACATGCGGCCCGGGGCCTTCACCCGCCTCACTCCTCCCTGGATGCAGATCAGGGAGATCGAGCGGGAGGGCGGGATCCACGACGGCGGACGGATCCTCCTGGGAATCCGCCAGGGCCCGGCCGAGCTGAAGTGGGAGGCCCGGCATACGGCCTTCGAAGAAGGGCGCCTGTTCCAGGACGAGCAGGTATCGGGACCCTTCGGGAAGTGGATCCACACTCACCGTTTCCTGGATGCCGACGACGGCGGGTGCCTCATGGAGGACGACGTGGAGTGGGCGGCGCCCCTGGGAAGCGCCGGAAGGGCTTTCGGCGAGCCCTTCATCGAGAACGAGCTCGAGCGGATGTTCGCCTTCCGGCACGCCCGCCTCCGCAACGACCTGGACCTCCACGCTCGATATGGGGGTGGTGGCAAGCTGACGGTGGCGGTCACCGGATCCTCCGGCCTCATGGGGAAGGCCCTGTGCTCCCTCCTGGAGACGGGGGGCCACCGGGTGCTGCGCCTGGTGAGGAAGGGAAGGGGGGATGGGATTCTCCTGGACGCCCGGGGGGGACCGCTGGATGCCGGTCCCCTGGAGGGGGTGGACGGGGTGGTCCACCTGGCGGGAGAGCCCATCTTCGGACTTCGATGGACCAGGGAGAAGAAGAAGGCGATCCTCGAAAGCCGCTCGGTCGGAACCGAATCCCTTTCCCGAGCTCTGGCAGGGCTGGAGCGGAAGCCCAACGTCCTGGTATCGGCGTCCGGCGCGGACTTCTACGGGGACCGGGGATCGGAGATCCTCACGGAAGACAGCCGGCCCGGCGGGGGATTCATGGCGGAGGTCTGCAAGGCCTGGGAGGCTGCCACAGGGCTTGCGACCCGTGCCGGGATCCGAGTGGTGAGGCTCAGGACCGGAATGGTCCTCTCTCCGGCAGGCGGCGCCCTGGGTACCATGCTCCTCCCCTTCAAGCTGGGGCTCGGGGGGCGCCTGGGGTCCGGCCGGCAGTACGTGAGCTGGATCGACCTGGACGACGAAGTGGGGCTCATCTACCACGCCATCTCCACGCCTGGACTCCGGGGTCCTGTCAATGCCACGTCGCCCTATCCCGTGACGAACGCCACGTTCACGGACACCCTTGGCCGTGTCCTTGGGCGGCCCACCATCATCCCGATCCCGGCCCTGGGGGTGAAGGCCCTCTTCGGGGAGATGGGTGAGGCCCTTCTCCTGGAGGGAGCCAGGATCCTCCCGGAAAAGGCCCAGGGGAGCGGATACGAGTTCCGCTATCCCGCCCTGGAAGACTCCTTGCGATTCCAGCTCGGCAGGCCCGAGGGGATCTGAGAGCCTCCCTGGGGGCCGCTCATGGCGCCTGGGGAGCCTTCGGGCCCCCGGAGGTCCACCTGTCCCTTCTCGGACCAATCCCACTGGTCCTCCAGCCCCAGGTCCTGAGCGATGGAGCCGTAAGTGGCTTCCGCCGACAGGAACACGCCCGGCACTCCCGCGCCGGGGTGGGTCCCGGCCCCCACCACGTACAGCCCCTTCAGGTCTTCGCTGCGGTTGTGGGGCCGGAACCAGGCCGTCTGCGTGAATTTGGGCTCGATGGAGAAGGCGTTCCCATGGTAGGCGTTGAGTTGGGCGGCGAAGTCGTCGGGCGTGAAGAGGCGCAACACCTCCACGTTCTGACTCAGTCCTTCCATCCCCCACTCCTCCAGGAACGCCAGCACCTTCCGGGCGAATTCGTGCTTGGTGGACTCCCAGTCGATTCCGGACTCATTGTTGGCCACGGGGACGAGCACGTACATGCTCTCGCACCCCTCCGGAGCCATGTCCGGGTCGGTTCGGGTGGGCACATGGAGGTACATGCTGAAGTCCTCCGGAAGGATCTTCTTCCGGAAGATGTCCTCGAGGAGGTCCCTGTAACGCTCGGAGAGGATCAGGGTGTGATGCTGGAGCTGAGGGTATTTCTTCCTGCTCCCCACGTAGAGGAGAAAGCAGCTCATGGTGAAGCTGGTGCGGTCGATCCTGGCGTCGGTCCAGCGGCGCCGGTGGGCGGGATCGATGAGGTGCCGGTAGGTGTGGGCGATGTCGGCGTTGCTCACCACGATGTCCGCCGGATGGAATTCGGATCCCACTTCCACCCCCTCGGCCCGCCCGTTCTCGACCCGGATCCGGGTGACCTCGGTCCCGGTGTGGGTGGTTCCGCCGATCTCCGAAAAGACCCTGCCCAGGGCCTCCACCAGGGAGTACATCCCTCCTCGGGTGAACCAGACGCCGCCCACCCGCTCCAGGTGAGGGATCATGAGGTAGATGGCCGGGGCGGAGAAGGGGTTCCCGCCCAGGAAGAGAGGGTGGAAGGAGAAAAGGAAGCGGTGCCGGAAATCCCGGAAGAAGCGGTTCACGAAGGTCGTCACCGGCAGGTAAGCCTTCAATTTCGCCATGCGGGGGAGGAAGCGCAGCATGGTGCCCAGGGTATCGAAGGGCTTTGAGCCCAGGCGGTCCCCGATGACGGCATCGAAGATGGGGCGCACTGCCTCCATGAAGGCGTCGTAACGGGAGGCGTCCCGAGCGTCGAAGCTCCGCATCTGGTCCTTCATGAGCTCCGGATCCCCTACGTAGTCCAGGTGGGTGCCGTCGTGGAAATAAACCCGGTAGTAGGGATCTAAAGGAATGAGCTCCACGTAGTCCCGGAGCCTTCTCCCCGCCGCTTCGAACACCGAATCGATGATGCGAGGGGCGGTGATGAGGCTGGGACCCATGTCGAAGGTGAAGCCCTTTTCCTTGAGCTGGTAGGCCCGTCCGCCAAGCTTCTCCCGCTTTTCCAGTAGGGTGACCTGGAGGCCCGCGGCCTGGAGGCGGATGGCAAGGGCCAGCCCTCCGAATCCGCTGCCGATGACGACGGCACGCTTGCCGTTGACGGATGCCGGGTGAGCCCGGGCTTCGACGTGGTCTTGGTGACGGTCCGTGCTCATTGGGCTTCGGTGGAGCCTCGCGGGTTGCGGGGAAGGGGATCTCCGGCAGAGGGCCATCGGTCCTGGGACGCCTCTCCATGGGTCGAGAGAAACCCCAGGATGGCGTCGAGCTCTGCCTGGACGGCTCTCTCGAGCCTGGAGGGCTCCAGGTCCCCGCCGAGCACCTGCAACTGCGGACCCACGGAGACGAATGCCGTGGAGGCCGGATGCTGGCCCGGTTCCAGGTGAAGTCCCACCGGAAGCACGGTCACCGGGGCCAGGGCCCGGGCCACCAGCCGCACGCCGCCTTGGAAGCCCAGAGGCCTCCGGTGGCTCGGCCATATGCGTCCCTGGGGAAAGAAGAGGACCACCCGATCAGGCCGTGCGCTTCTGGCCTGGGCAAGGTCACGTAGCAGCCCTCGAAGGGACGTTGCGGAGCCCGGAGAGAGTCCCACGCCCCCCAGGAGGCGGAGGAAGGGCCTTCGCCCCAGCTCCCGCTCCAGCATCACCACGTGGAAGGACCCTCGGGGCCTGAGGTCCACCTGGAGCCTTCGCAAGAGGAATCCGTCCCACCAACTCACATGGTTGGCCACCAGGAGGATGGGCTCGGACTCCGGTAGGTCTGCCGGCAATCCAGCCAGATGGACGGCACGAACCCCAAGACGCATCCGAGGACCGAAGGCCACGTCGAAGAGACGCCAGGCCAGGGAGGAGTAGGGAAGCCTTTTCAAAACAGTGGATCCCGGAGGGAGTCCAGGGACTGCTGGAGGAGGGTCCGCTCCTGGGCACTCAGGTCCCCATTGTCCAGAACGAACCGCACGACTCCCTGATACACGGCGGGAGAGAATGCCTTCTGACCGTAGGGCAGGTCGGCGACGAGGACCCGGAAATCCTCCTGGACGGACTCCTCCCTCTTGAGGAAGAAGGGGAGATAGTAGCAGCTCACGAGCCGCAGGTAGCGGGCCTCCAGGTTCTCCGGCTCCTCCCCCACGATCCGGTCAAGGATCCCAACGCCTTCCCGCAGGTGGCCGAGCTTGGTGGGGGGCCACCGGGCGTGCCTGGCCCGGACCACTTCCAGGGCTCCCCCATAAGCATCCAGGGTGACACGCTCCCCGAACTCCGTGGTCACCCGCCCCTCCAGGTTGTGGAGCAGATCCTCGGCATTCCGGACCCAGCCGCGATCCTCCACACTCATGAAATACATGGCCCGGAGCCGTTCCAGGTCCGCCGGGAGGTCCTGGCCGCCATCCCCCACTTGTGCACCGATCTCCTTGAGGTAGCGCTGCGCCCATTCGTGAAGGGCCATCCCCTCTTCCCGGCTCATCTCCCTCTGCCCTTCGGCGGAGGACTGGGCCGAAAGCCTGGGGATGAGGGCGGGTGTCACGGCACCCAGGGCCGACTGGAGCAAGGCCAGGGCAACGAGGATCAGGATCATCCTCACACCATCACCTCCTGGCTCTCGCCGGACTCCCTACCGATTCCTACCGAGGGACCGAGGAGGTCCCCGGGCCTGGTGCGCCTTCGAAGGGAACGAAGGTCGAGGAGGCCCTTCGCCCCCAGGCGTACCTTTCTCAGAAGGGAGGTGCAAGCCCGCCGAGTCAGGTTGTTGTGTCCGTTCTTGCGGATCTCCTCATGGATTCCCCCGTAGACACGGGCGGCCACCGCCACGGGGCTCTGGAAGAAACGGGGCAACTCCGGGATGGCCATGAAGGCCCGTTCGTACTCGGCTTCCGCCTCCGCCATGAGCTCCTCCAGGAGGCTCCCGTAGCCCGGAGTGATGGGAGATCCTCCTCGGGCCATCCCCTCCAGGAGTGCCCTGTCAATGCCGTGCCGCCGCATGCCGTCTTCCGGAAGATAGAGACGACCCCTGCCCAGGTCCTCCCCCACGTCCCGCAGGATGTTGGTGAGCTGCATGGCATGCCCCATGGAGTAGGCTCGCTCCAGGACCCGGGGTTCCTTCACCCCGAAGAGCTCCGTGAGCCAGCCCCCCACCACGGAGGCCACGCGGAAGGAATACACGCGGAGGTCCTGGAGGGACTCGTAACGGCGCGGGAGAAGATCCATGCGGACCCCCTCCACCAGCTCCTCGGCGTAGCGAAAGGGGACGCCGGAGCGCCCCATCTCCCCCATGACCTCGTCCAGGAGACCCACGCCCGTCCGGCGGCCCACATAGGCTTCCCTTGCCATCCGGAGCCACTCGTCCAACCGAGCCTCCAGAACGGAGGGGTCCTGGCCGCCGTCCTCGTCCACCAGATCATCGGTGAACCGGCAGAAGGCGTAAACACCGGCTACCTTCTCCAGGGCATCGGCGGGAAAGAGGCGGGCGGCGAAGCGGAAGGATTTCGCATGGCCCCCGAAGTAGACCAGCCGCCCGCCGGGGCTACCCAGCGGCCTGGCTGCAGCAGCCAGGGATGCCCTCGGGTCCGAGACGCCGCTGCGGGCCGGGCTGAAACGCGCTGCTTCGTCCTGGGCCGCCCGTCGGAGCTGATGAATCCATGCCATGACGAGCTCCTCCAGGTGAACCGTGGACAAGCCCTCCCGGCCCAACTCCCGGAGCACGGAAAGCAGCTCCTCCTCCATCCGTGCCACGCCGCCCTCCAGGGGAGCAGGGCCGCCCGACTCCGGACGACGGAAGAGGCCCAGGAGGACTTCTTCCTGAGGAGCCCGGAAGTCCGTGGCGCCCAGGAAGCCCAGGGGCCAGGTCCACTTTCCCTGTCGGTAATCCTGGAGGGGAACTTTCCCCCGGTCTATCCCAGGACAGTAGTCCAAAAAGTCGTCGGCCATCTGGTAAAGGCAACCCAAGCGGACCCCAAGGGCCCCGACAGTTTCAGAGCAGCCCACGCCCAGCAGGGCGGGAGCCAGCGTGAAGGCGGCTCCAAAGAGCTCCCCGGACTTGTTGCTGATGATCCTGCGGTACTCCTCCTGGGCCAGGATCCGCCCCTGGCTTGTCTCCTGGGCGATCTCCCCGGCCACCGTCCGTTCCACGGACCGGACGAAAACTTCAAGGAATTCGCACGATTCCACCGCTGCGGCAGCCCGATAGGCGGCGGTGAGAAGATGATCCCCCAGCACAAGGGCTGGACCCACCCCGAAAGCGGCCGCCACGGTGGGCCTGCCTCGTCGTTCAGGAGCCTCATCCAAAATGTCGTCGTGGAGGAGGGAAGCCTCGTGAACCATCTCCACTGCCAGGAGGCCCATCCAGAAGCGATGGTCCAGCTCGGCCCTCCGCTCCGGCGGTACCGAGAGGTAGGCCGCCAGTGGACGTAGGAGCTTTCCATCCAGTGCTGGGCGGGGAAAACCCTCATCCGCAAAGCATTCGGCGGCCCTCCGAAGGCTCTCCATTACCCGGGCACGGGCCTCCGCCAGGCCCTCCCCGCGGGGCTCCCGCTCCTCGGTGCTTCCGCAGGCGAAGTCCCTCATGGCCCCGTGGGCTCCTGGGCCGAGACGGCCCCGGAGGTCATTTCACGGGCGCTCCTCCGAGTCACGTAGAGGAGCCAGGGGAGAAGGAGTGCCACCAGGGACACGATGACCGCCGTCCATAACCCTGCCGCCAGCACCATGCCCAGGGGCATGAGGAAGCTCACCGCGTAATAGGAGGCGAGCCACGGCAAGCTGATCCTCCCGGACCAGGACCGAGCCCCGAGCCACTCCAGGAGAAGCATGAGGACGATGCCCGTTCCAAGCCACCCGGCCAGGTTGACCCAGGGCATGCCGTAGAAGGGGCCCGTGCTCTCCCAAACCCAGTAGGGGGTCAGGTAGCTCATGGCCGGATCCAGGACGAGATCCCATACCGTCAGGAGATAGGCCCCCAGGAGGACACGCCCCCATAGCCCTCCTGCACCCGGGAACACGACGTGGGCCACGGCCCAGGAAGGGAGCGCCATGAGAAACCAGCTCACGGGGATGAGGAAGGGCACCCGCCCCCCCAGCTTGTATCCCAGAAGCCCCGTATACTCGTAACTCCCAAAAGGGAATCCGTACCCGGTCCCCAGAAATTCGCTCAGGAAGCTAACGAGAAACACGGCCAGGAAGGCCGGAACCCAACGCACACCGGTCCTGAGGACCAGCACCAGCCCCAGGACCACCGTTCCCACCACGATGTGGGCCTGCGCAAAGAGCCGGAACGAAAGGCCGTAGAACTTCCGGGCCGAGTCGGAGTCGGGAATCAGGCTCGGATTGAGGGCAAAGACCCCGTAGCCCAGAACGGCAGCGAAGGTAAAGAGGAGGAAGAGCCCAAGCCCCCCCCATTCGGGAGTGAGGACCGTCTCACCGAAACGCCGCACGGAACGATTCACGAGGGCCTCCCGTAGCTGCCCACTTCGTCGGCGTGGAGGAGGGAACGGGTCCAGACCAAGAATTCCTCCACCGAACCGGACACGAAAAGAGCGTCGAAGGGGTTGTCGCCGAGCTGGCCCGGGTCCATTCCCACCAGAGAGCCGCCCAGGGCCAGGGCATAGGGGTACCTGGGCCGGTAAAACTCCCCCAGGACCCGAACCGCTCGCTGGAGATCGGGAAGGGTGTTGCGGGGCGAGAAGGAAATGCAAACCATCCTGGCAACCTGGGCCACCTGGATGGCAGCAAACTCCTCCACCGGCACGTCGGATCCCAGGTAGTAGACCTTCCAGCCTTCCCGTTCCAGGAGGATCCGCACCGACTGGGCTCCCAACTCGTGATGATCCCCCTCCATGGCCCCCACGACAGCCACGGGGAGAAGGTCCACAACGGCATTGGGCTGGAACCCCAACCGATCCCAGCCCGGTCTGAGCCGCACCAGGACCTCCAGGACGATCTGGGTCGCCATGTGCTCCTCACCCACCTGCAGACGGCCACCCTTCCACTCCTCCCCCACTCCGACCATGAGCCCTCGGATGCCACCATCAAGGAAGTCGGTGAAGGGGATGTGGGGATGCCGGCCCACTTCGAAGAGGAGTCGACCCATGAGATCCGTCTCTCCGCGGGAAAGCCAGCCCAGGGAGAGGGAGTGAACGCGCCGGAAATCCTGCCGCTGGGAGGCCTGCTGGACCGCCAGCCAAACATTCGCCTCCCAGGGATGGAACGCGTCCAGGAAAGTGGGGATGCCCCGCTCCCTGGCCGCAGCCAGTACGTGGTTCAGGTGGACCCTGCGGTGGCCACCTTCGGTCTTGTGAGAAGCGAGACGGCCCTCTGCCGTCCAACGCTTCACCGTTGACGCATGGACCGCCAGGAGGCCTGCCACCTCGGAGGTGGTGAGGAGCATCCCTTCGGGTGGATCGCCCATTTGTGTCTCGGAGAAATCGGATTGTGACGGGAGACCTGGAGCGATGATTACCGCTCATAACCTTATAAATAGTCTCTTCTAGGCACTCGGTCAACGACTATACGCCATTTAACCGATCGAAATAAGAGATATGATCCTATTAGTGTATCCACTTTCCGCCTGACCTCCCGCGGCGCTGGCCCCGATGTCCACGCAACCGGAATGGGCTCAAGCGCCGGGGCAAAGAGGGAGCGGGGACGCGGTCTGCCGTCGGCGCCTCGGCGGCCTCTGGGGGACCCCAGGGCCCCCGGGGAGCGAGGGCCTTCCTGAGACCTGACTATCGCTGAGTAAGCTGCGCGAATTCCGCCTGAAACCGGCCTCGGAGGCCAGATTGCCACCTCGTGGATCCCACGTGGATCCCATGCGCTATTGCCCGGCCCGTCCGACAGAGCCAGGCGGGTCCGACAGAGCCAGGCTGCGGTCACGTGAAAAATCGAGGCTAGAGCTCCCCGGCCCTCCCCTGGAGCCATCGGTAGAAACCCTCCTGGGCCTCCACCCGGGGCTCACCCGCCCTGCGACCTACATAGTTGTTCATCTGGTCCGGGTCCAGGTCCCGGGCCTTCGTGTTGTCGGCAAGTTGAAGATGAAGGAAGTGCTCCAACTCCTCCCTTACCAGGGGATCGTAGATGGGAAAGGCCACCTCGACGCGATGGTCCAGGTTCCGCTTCATCATGTCGGCGGAGGACAGGTACAGCGCGGCCCGGCCCCCGTTGGCGAACCGCAGGATCCGGCCATGCTCCAGGAAGCGGTCCAGGATGCTGCGGGCACTCACATGGTCAGCGAACCCGGGAAGGCCGGGGCGCATCTTGCAGATGCCCCTCACCACAAGATTGGTTCTCACCCCCGCCTGGCTGGCCTCGTAGAGGGCATCGATGATTCGCCTGTCCTCAAGGCTGTTGAGCTTGCATACGATTCCCGAAATACCACCCCTTCGGCATTCCTCCACCTCTGCCAGGATCCGCTCCAGGATTCCCTCCCGGAGGTTGAAGGGAGCCACCAGGAGGTGAGAGCACTCCGGGACCTCGACCTCCTCCCAGAGATACCGAAACACCTGCTCCACGTCCCTGGTCAGGCGGGGGTCGGCCGTGAGGAGGGCGTGGTCCACATAGGCCGTCGACGTCTTCTCGTTGAAGTTCCCGGTACCCAGGTAGGCGTAGAGGCGGCGGCCTGTTCCCTCCATTCGGGACACCAGGGCCAGTTTGGCGTGGACCTTGATGCCGGGCTTGCTGTACACCGTGTGGACACCAGCCTCCTCCATTTCCGCTGCCCATTTCAGGTTCCGTGCCTCGTCGAACCGGGCCTTCACCTCCACGAAGGCCGTGACGGAGATTCCCCTTCGAGCCGCCTCCATGAGTGCCCGGACCACGGAGGATTCTTCAGCCACCCTATAGAGGGTGATCCAGATCCGATCCACCTTGGGATCCCGAGATGCCTCCTCCAGAAAGCGGACGGTATGCTCATAGGATTGGTAGGGGAAGTGGAGCATCCGGTCCCTCTCGGCCACCACCGCCAGCACGGAGGCGGCGCTCCCCAAGGTGGGATGGAGGAGGGGGGACAGGGGCGCTCGGACCAGGTGCTCGTGCTGCCGGGGCCGCGGGAAGTGAAACAGATCCTGGAGATTGTGGTAGCGCCCCCCCGGGACCAGATCCTCTTCCTCCAAATCAAGATGCTCCTTCATGAAAGAGATGAGGGCGTAGGGCGCCTGGAGGTCGTAGAGGAATCTGGCCGGAAGGCCCGTCTCCCTCTTCCGGAGGCTCTCCCTGATCTTCTCCACCAGATCCCCCTGGAACTCGTCCTCCAGGTAGAGCTCCGCGTCACGGGAAAGCTTCACGGCATAGGCCGCGCCCACTTCGTACCCGGGATAGAGCTCATCCAGGCACAGGCGGATCACGTCTTCCAGGAAGAGGACGTTGAGGCCCTCCCCGGGTACCACCACGAAGCGGGAAAGGGGTGGGCAGGGTACCTCCAGGATTCCATAGGACGGTCGCTCGGAAGCCAGGGTCAGCTCCACACCCGGCCAGAGCTCCGCCACCAGGTAGACCCGTCCTTCCTTGAGGAAGGGAGCGTCGGCCTTGTCCTCCAGGACCTGGGGGGTGAGATGGCCGATGACCTGGTCGTGAAAATAGTGACGGAGAAAGGCGCTCTGCACCGGGTTGAGGTTCCGGTGGTGAAGCAGGAAAATGCCGTTGGACTCAAGCTCCGGGAGGATCCCTCCTCGGAAGGCTCTCCCGAAGGTCTCCTGTTGGCTGGTGACGATGAAATGGATCTCCCGGAGGAGGCGGCCGGGACGGAACTCCAGCGTCTTGAGCTTCTTCTTCTTCAGACGGAGCAGACTCCGGAGAGAAGCCACCCGGACCCTGAAGAACTCGTCCAGATTGGAGTAGAAGATGGCCAGGAAGTTCAGCCGGTCGTAGAGCGGCACCCGGGGATCCATGGCCTCCTGGAGGACCCGTCCGTTGAAAGCCAGCCAGGAAATCTCCCGGTTCAGGTAGAGGTTCGGCGGTGGATCCCCGGGAGCCTCGTTGGCCGGGACGACGGCCGTATCGGGGGTTGGTTCGCCCTTGCCCGGGGTCGGTTCGTGGTTCATGGCCAGGAGGAAGCGGGTGAGCCCGTTCTTCGGAAGTGACACGGGAGTTCCCTGGAGTCTATGAGGCTGGGGTGAATCCCGCGAGAGTGCCCGGTGGGGAGCGTCCTTGCTCACCGACCTGAAAACCCATTGATTATGGCATAGGGCCGGGGTGGCGAAACCGGTAGACGCAGGGGACTTAAAATCCCCTGGGAGTGATCCCATGCGGGTTCGAGTCCCGCCCCCGGCACTTGAGTAGGTTTCTGACATATCCATAGTTATGGTCGAGACTCCCTCCCACGACCCCCGTCAGCCTTTCGGCGTGGTACGAGGCCATGGTACGAACATGGTACGAGCCCTAGGACGTACTTTTCTTATTGGCGGACCTGCTTCCCGACGGCACAAGTGCTTCCCCCGAAAAAAGATAGGGTCGTTGATTCGCCCGCTGCAGTAGCACATTTCGAATCGGTGCATCACGCGCCTGCGGGCGACATTCGGGTCCCGGGACAGCGACCTGCCTACTTGGCCGGCCCAGCCCGTCCTCCGCGAAAACCCTATCCACCCTGCGGCAGTTGACTTCCTGATGCTGCCCGTGGACTGTGGGGCTATGAT
>Ga0114946_10001201_pt1 | contig 17716 bp, 13 predicted proteins | sample WalLakDeSediment_FD_88676 | JGI IMG/M metagenome (GOLD analysis project Ga0114946, IMG submission 88676) | Lake sediment microbial communities from Walker lake, Nevada to study Microbial Dark Matter (Phase II) - Walker Lake 11/02/13 Deep Sediment | ecosystem: Environmental > Aquatic >...
GGGAACTTCGGCGCGTCGCCGAAGCCGCCGCGCGCCGCGTCGTAGGTCGCCTGCAGAGCCTGCAACACCAGCGGCTCGGCCGCGGCCAGCAGCGCGCTCGGCGCCGTGCGCTCCGCGGTGGCCACGCGCACGGCGGTGCCGGGATCGAGCGGATCCTCGAGCGCCGCGAGCAGGTCCGCCTGTACGCGCGACTCGATGTCGGCCGGCAGGCTGTCCGGTACGAGGTCCGCGAGCTGGCTGTAATAATAGGCGCGCGACGCTCGATCCGCCGGCGTCTCGATACCTTGCAGCACGTCCCGCTCCGCGATCTCTACGGCGCGCCGAAATGCCTGGGCCGCCTCCTCCCGACGCCCGGATCGGAAATAAGCATCGCCCAGGTTGCCCCACATCTCGTGGATCTCCGGCTGCCCGCCCGAATTCAGCCGCTCGATGGCCTGCTCGCGCAGTTGCGTGGCGCTCGGGTAGTCGCCCAGCAGGTAATACAGCATGCCGAGAAACTCGTCGCCGACGTAGGACTGCGGCGCAATGGCCTTCGCGCGCTCATACGCACCCCGCGCGTCCTCGAGCTGCTCGGCGCAGAAATAGAACGTGCCGAGATTGGCCAGCACATATTCGTTCTCGTCGCGCGCGAGCGCTTCCTCCGCCGCCGCAATTGCGTCCGGCAGATCGCCCGCGAAATACGCGAGGCTCGCAAGCCAGAACGGCGGCTGCCAGAACCCCGGTTCGAGCTCCGTCGCCTGTCGCGCAGCGGTACGTGCCGCGTCGATAAGCTCGGTATCTCCTTCGCTGCGATACGCTTGAAGCAACGTCAACGCCAGCCCCAACAGTGCCGCGCCGTCGCCCGGGCGCTCCGCCAAAAGCGCACGGAGATGTTGCGCGGATTCCTCCACTCGCCCCGTCACCCGCAGGAAATGCGCATGTGCGACCTGCGTCGACGCCGCACCCGGTGCGAGCTGGAGCGCGCGCCCGCACGCGAGCGAGGCATCGTTGAGCGCGCGCTGCGCATCCTCCATCCAGTACTCCTCAAGCAACGCCTCGCAGAGCCCCGCGTGCGCCTCCGCATAGTTTGCGTCGAGCCGCAGCGCCGCCTCGAAGCGCGCCTGGGCGCGGCGGATATTGAGCTCACTCGAGGGGCCATCGAGATGCATGCGACCCTCCAGGTAGTAGTCCTGCACGGGCGCGAGCGGATAGTGCATCGGCCAGTCCTCGGCGGTGACCGGGTCACCGAGCGCATGGGCGATCGCCCGCACGGCAGTCTCCGCGACTTCATCGAGCGACCGCTCCAGCCCTGTCGCCGACACCGTTTCCGCCCAGACCTGCTGGCGCGTGCCGTCCCGATGGAGATAGACCCGCACGCCAGCGAACCGGCCGAGCTCGCGGATTCCGCCCTCGACCACCGCGTCGCTGCGCAGCAATGCCGCCACTTGGTCAGTGTCCATGCCATGGATCAGCCGGTCCGCGGTCGGCGCGGCGAGCCTGAACTTCTGCTCGAGCCGTTGCCGCAGCGCAGCCGCGAGCAGGCCACCCGGATCGTCCTCCGTTGGCAGCACGACCACCGTGGGCTGCGCTGAGGGCAGCAGCCTGCCCGGCAGCGCGCCAACGCCCGCCGCCCGATCCCCGCTCCCGAGTCCAGACCACCAGAGCCCTACCGCCGCCGCGACCGTGACGGCGAGCGCCGGCGCGAGCCAGCGCGCACGCGTCCGAGCCACAGGCGCCGCATGCGAATCCGACACCGCGTCCGCGTCCGCATCCGCATCTGCGCCCGCCTGTCCCGCTGCCGCATCGTTCCCCGGAAGCTGGCCGTGCTCATCGCTGGTCAGGTAGAGCTGCCACGCTTCGACGCCGAGCGCCCGCGCGACCCGCTCGATGGTCTGCAGCTCGACGGGCTGCTCGCGGAACACGCGGCTGACCAAGTCCTTGGGCGCCTGCTCGAGGTCCTCGAGATCGGCGATACGCTCGGCGAGCGCAGCCTGGCTTCGAAGGCCGCAGGCCGTGAGCGCGTGGTACAAGCGGGCCCGCGAGGCGCGCACACCCCGTCTCCGGCTATTTCGAGTACCGGCTGACATCCTTCTCGGCCAGCGCCTGGTTGCGGCCACTGCACGGACCCGGACGTGCGTTTATATCACAACGCTGCCGGCGCGCGACCGCGCGGGCACCCTGCGCTATCCCCCGCTAAATGACCATAACCGCCGTTAGCTGCCGATGCGCGCCGGCACGCGATCGCCGTCAATGGCCACTAGGGCAGCGTGGAGCAGGTCGATGAAATGCAGGCGCAGGGAAATTTGGCCGTTACTGGCGTTGCTCGCGCTCGCCGGCTGCAGCCAGGCGGACCTGGTCGGCACCTATGAGGATGAGCTCGGCATCACGCGCTATGAGTTCCAGGGCGAAGGGAGGGTGCACGTTTCGGTGCTCGGTACGACCGTCGTGGCCGATTACCTGCTCGAGAACGACAAGGTACTGGTGACGGGTCCGCAGGGCACACTCGTGCTCACGCGCCGGAACGACGACCTCCTTGGGCCGATGGGGCTAATCCTCACGCGGCGCGACCCTTGAGGCTCACGTCACCGCAGCAAGAACGGCAAACATAAACCAGCTGGGGAGTACTCATGAATACGACACTGGGGAAGGACGAGGCCATCATCAAGGAAATCACTTTCAGCCCGAACCTCGTCCTGTTCTGGATCAAGGCGCATTATGTGCTGACGAACAAGCGACTGACGGGCGAGCATCCAAACACGCTGTTCGGCGTCATTCCGCTCGGCAAGGTGAACATCTCCCAGCCGGTGAAGACCATCGCGTCTGTCGCCTGCGTCTCGAAGTTCTGGTTCAAGCGCCTGCTCCTCGGGCTGGGGCTGCTTGTACTCGGGCTGATCATGATGAGTGCCGAGGTGCCGTTCATCGTCGGGCTGTTCGTCGCGCTTATCGGCCTGGGAAACCTGCTCACGTGCTACACGGCGTATTTCGACGTGACCAACAACGCCGGGCAAAAGCTCGGCTGCGAGGTCATCATCACGGCGCAGTCGGAAGTCGAGGCCTACGCCAACCAGATTAACACAGTAATTTCCGACCTTTGACGGCGACGGGCGCAGCCGGATGGACTATGTAACCGAGTCGCTGGCGATCCTGAGCTTGGGACTGCTGCTCGGCGTCGTGCTCGCCTGGGCGCACAACCGCCTGCTGATGCCAAGAGAAAACGCGGAGTCGATGCGCACGCTCGCTTACGTGTGCTTTGTCGTGCTCGGGCTGGCGCTCGCCGGACTCGCCGGCGTCGAGCGCGCCTACAAGGGGCTGTTCGATGACGTGACCGACAGGATACGGCCAACGGTGCATGCAGGGATGCACGCGGCAGGCCTCGACCCGGGCCGTGTGCCCGTGGGCGAGGTCGGCCGCATGCTGGAGGTCATGGACCAGGCCTTGCATCGGGAGGTCGCGCGCCAGGATGCGGAACGGTTTCTCGAGTTGCTGGAGGGAAGCAACTTCGGGCCCTGGCTTAAGAATACGCGGCTGCTTGGACAGGCCATACAGAGCGCCGGCACGATCGATGTCGAGCAGGCCTTCGTCGCCGCCCGTGACGTGAGCTTCCGCTACTTCTTCCCGTGGGCGCAAAAGGCATTCTGGGCGGTACTGGTCCTATTCCCGTTCTTCGCGCTCCTGCTCCGCGCTTCCGCGTGAAGAGCGCGCTGCTCACCTGACCCCGGCGGCCGGCGAGGCGGCCTTGAGGCCGCCCCGCTCCGCGAACCCGACGATCGCTTTCTGATCCGCAGCCTGCGCGCATGGCGCAAGCATCGCCCTAACTGGTCAGCGCTGCTGGATAAGATTGAGGCGCGGCTGCGGCAGCAGTCAGCCCGCGCAGGGTGCCATTTGGCGAGTACGTCGCCCATTCACAGGAGAACCCATTAGGGGTGGTGCCGCTGCTCCTACGGGTAGGACATGTCGAGCGGGAAAGGTAAATCCTGCGGCCGCGGGGATCTATCAACGGAGTAGGCTGCGGTGATCAGCCAGGTCGACAGACTGACGGGTATAGGGATGTCGTCCGTGGCGAGCTAGGGCAGCTCGCAGCGCCCAATCCGTCATTTGGCCGGTAAGTGTCTTACATCCTCGGCTTTCTCACCGAATTGGCGACAGCGAACCTCGGCACGGTGATTTTCACCGTGGTACCAGGTGTAATCCACTGTTTTTAATCGATTTGCTCGGCCGTTTCCCAGTGCCAACTAGTGAGAATAGTGCCATCCTGAATGAGACCCTACACCTACAAACGGCATCAAACGTCGAGATTCGACACCGACAGCGCATTCTTCTCGATGAACTCGCGTCGCGGCTCGACCTGGTCACCCATCAGCGTGGTGAAGATGTCGTCGGCAGCGACCGCGTCTTCGATTCGCACCTGCATGAGCCGGCGCGTCTCGGGGTTGACGGTGGTGTCCCACAGCTGGTCCGGATTCATTTCCCCCAGGCCCTTGTAGCGCTGAATCGCTTGGCCCTTGCGGGCCTCGGCCATCAGCCACTCCACGGCTTCGCGGAAGCTCGTTACCTCCTGCCGTTTTTCCCCGCGCAAGACATGCGCGCCCTCACCGACGAGATCGGCGAGCTCGGCGCCCAGGCCGGCGATCCGGCGATACTCGGCCGAATCGAAGAACTCCCGTTGCAGGCTCCGCACGGTATCGACGCCGTGATGGCGACGGGCCACCAGGATTTCCCAGCCCGGCTTGTCGGCTTCGTGCACCAGCGACAGCTCGTAGCGCGGCGCTTCCGGGGCGCCCTTCAGGCGGCGGGCCAGCGTGCCCATCCAGGCGTCCACCCGACCAAGGTCATCGAGCTGCGCAGCCGTCAGCGGCTCGCTGTAGAGGAGTTGTTCGAGCACGCGCTCGTCATACCGGCGCCCCAGGCGACGGATGATCGCCATGACCTCGGTATATTTCTTCATCAGGGTCTCGAGACCCGGCCCCTGCAGGGGCGGCGCGCCGGCTGCCAGGAAAACCGAAGCTCCGTCCAGCGCCATGCTGGAAAGGTAGGACATGAGCTCGGCATCATCTTTGACATAATGCTCTTGCTTGCCCTTCTTGATCTTGTACAGCGGCGGCTGGGCGATGTAGATGTACCCTCGCTCGATGAGGATGGGCATCTGGCGATAGAAAAAGGTCAGCAGCAGGGTCCTGATGTGCGATCCGTCAACGTCCGCGTCCGTCATGATGATGATGCGGTGGTAGCGCAGCTTGTCGACGTTGAATTCCTCGCGCCCGATGCCGCAGCCCAGGGCCGTGATCAGGGTGCCGACTTCCGCCGATGAGATCATCTTGTCGAAGCGCGCCTTCTCGACGTTGAGGATTTTGCCTTTCAGCGGCAGGATTGCCTGGGTGCGGCGATCACGTCCCTGCTTGGCCGAACCGCCGGCAGAATCGCCCTCCACGAGGAACAGCTCGGAAAACGCCGGGTCCTTTTCCTGGCAGTCAGCCAACTTGCCCGGCAGCCCGGCGATGTCCAGCGCGCCCTTGCGACGGGTCATTTCGCGGGCCTTGCGCGCCGCCTCGCGGGCGCGCGCGGCGTCGATCAGCTTGCCTACGATGGCCTTGGCGTCGGCGGGCCTTTCGAGCAGGAACTCCTCGAGCTTCTCGGCCATGAGCGATTCAACGACGGCTTTGACCTCGGAGGACACCAGCTTGTCCTTGGTCTGGGACGAGAACTTGGGGTCAGGCACCTTCACGGACAACACGGCTGTCAAGCCCTCGCGAGCGTCGTCGCCGGTGGTGCTGACCTTTTCCTTGCGGGCGACGTTCTCGCGCTCAATATAGCCGTTGAGCGTGCGCGTCAGCGCGCTGCGGAAGCCGGCGAGGTGCGTACCGCCGTCGCGCTGCGGAATGGTGTTCGTGAAGCAGAACATGCTTTCCTGGTAAGCGTCGTTCCACTGCATCGCCACCTCCACCTGGATGCTGTCGCGCTCGGCCTGGAAGTGGAAGACGTTCTGGTGGACCGGGGTCTTGTTGCGGTTGAGGTGCTCGACGAAGGCGCGGATGCCGCCCTCGTATTCGAACACGTCCTCCTGGCCGTCGCGCTCGTCCTGCAGGACGATTCGCACACCCGAGTTAAGAAACGACAGTTCCCGCAAGCGCTTCGCCAGGATGTCGTAGTGGAAATCGATGTTGGTGAAGACCTCGGCGCTCGGCTTGAAGCGGATGACTGTGCCGCTGCGGCTGGTATCCCCGACAACCTTGAGATCGTAAAGAGGCTTGCCCAGCCCGTACTCCTGATGATGCACCTTGCCATCCCGATAGATGGTCAGGTCGAGGTGCTCTGACAGGGCGTTGACCACGGACACGCCGACACCGTGCAGCCCGCCGGAGACCTTGTACGAGTTGTCGTCGAATTTACCGCCGGCATGCAGCACCGTCATGATGACCTGGGCCGCCGAGCACCCCTCTTCGGGATGCATATCCACCGGGATGCCGCGCCCGTCGTCAGTGACCGTGACCGACTCATCAGCGTGGATGATCACCGTGACGGTCGAACAGTAGCCGGCCAACGCCTCGTCGATGGAGTTGTCCACGACCTCGAACACCATGTGGTGCAGGCCGGTGCCGTCGTCGGTGTCGCCGATGTACATGCCGGGACGCTTGCGGACAGCATCCAAGCCCTTGAGAACCTTGATATTTCTGGAATCGTACGTGGGGCTTTCGGTCATGGTGCCTGAGGGTCCGGGTAAATCGGGGAATTATACCACCTGCGCGACTTTTCCTTGTTCCACGTGAAACGTCCGCTCCGCAACCAGCCCCGGCAGCGCCGCCCTGTCCAGGGCGGTGACAAAGACCTGGAATGGCAGCCCGCTGACCAGCGACAGCAAGCGCTCGCAGCGCTCCTGGTCCAGCTCGGCCGCCGGATCATCCACGAGCAGCACCCCGCGATCGCCCCACACTGGCGACAGGAGGCGTGCCTGGCCGAGAACCATCGCGGCGGCGACCAGTTTCTGTTGCCCTCGCGATACCCAGCCCCGCGCCTTGTGTTCGTCCAGCGACAACGCGACGTCGGCGCGGTGGGGGCCGACCTGGGTCATGCCGGCGCGCCGGTCGCGCTCGCGATGCTGGGCGAGTGCATCGCCGAGATCCTGGCCCGCGGCCTGGCCCGGCCGGTACTCCAGCCTCAACTCGGCTCCGAGCAGCTCCTGGGCAACGGCGCTTACCGGAGCCTGCAGTTCCGCAATGGTCTCTCGTCGGAGCTCGTCGAGCCGCCGCCCGTGCTCGGCGAGCGCCTGTTCCCAGGCCATGACCTCCGCCTCGTTCTGGCGTCCCTTCAATGCAGCGTTCCGTTGTCGCAAGGCGCGCTGATAACCGCGCCACGTCTCCAGAAACGAGGGTTTCACGTGAAACGTCGCCCAGTCGAGGTACCGGCGCCGCTCCCCGGGGCCCTCCTGAACCAGCCGATGCACGTCCGGATCCATCAGTTGTACCGGCAACAAGCCCGCCAGCTGCGCCAGCTGGGTCACCGGCTCGCCGCCGGCGCGGGCGCTCCAGCCGCTCCTGGTCACTTCCACCCCGAGCATGCGCCCATCCGCGAGCTTGGCCACCGTCCGCAGCAGCTCGGCGTCCTCCCTGATCATCGCTTCCCTGCGCGCCGCCCGAAACGACCTGCCCCGGCCCAGCAAAAAAATCGCCTCGAGCAAGCTGGTCTTGCCCGAGGCGTTTTTGCCCGTCACCAGGTTAAGGCCGGGCGCCGGCGCCAGATCAACCTTCTCGAAACACCGTAGCCCGGCAACAGAAAGGCTTCTCAGCCCCATGCAGGTATCTACAGTCGCATCGGCATCACGACATACTTGCAGTCCCTGCGCTCAGGATCCTGGATCAGGCAGCTGCTGGCCGCATCGCGGAATTCGAGCCGTACCGCCTCATCGTCGAGGGCCCGCAGCGCCGCGATCAGGTATTCAACGTTGAAACCGATTTCCATCGATGCCCCGTCGTACTGGACCTCGATCTCTTCCTCGGCCTCTTCCTGCTCGGGGTTGTGCGCTTGCACCGTGACGCTCCCTGGCTTCAGCGTCACGCGAACACCCTTGTATTTTTCGTTGGCCAGAATCCGGATGCGATTCAGACCATCTGCAAGCTGCGTCCTGTCAGCCAGCATCGGCGCGTCGCTTTCCTTGGGAATCACCCGATCGTAGTCGGGAAACCGGCCATCGATCAGTTTCGACGTCAGGCGAATTCCCCCAAGCTGCGCCCGCAGATGATTCGTCCCGACCTCCAGGGTGCAGTCGCCATCCTCGCCGATGAGTCGCTGCAGCTCTAGCACGCCCTTGCGCGGCAAAATCACCTGTTGCGGCGTCGCGTCCGCATCCTTGACCGTCAGCTCGCAAAGCGCCAGACGATGTCCGTCTGTCGCGACGCTGCGGATCATCGGACCCGCAACTTCAAGCAGCATTCCATTCAGGTAATAGCGCACGTCCTGGTTCGCCATCGAGAACTGGGTCTTCTCGATCAAGCGCCGCAACTGGGCTTGGGGAAGCGTGACCTTCTGTTGGGAACGAATATCATCGACCGTCGGAAACTCCGTCGCCGGCAGCGTGGACAAGGTAAAACGGCTTCGCCCGGAGCGCACCGTGACCTTGTCGCCCTGCAGGCGGAAGTTCACCGCAGCGCCGTCCGGAAGCGCGCGGCAGATGTCGAGCAGTTTTCGTCCAGGCACCGTAATCTCGCCACCTTCCTCGACCTGGACGTCCACGGTCGCCACGAGTTCAACCTCTAGATCAGTGGCGGTCACAGACAAACCGCTTTTCTCATCGGCGAGCAGCAACACGTTGGCGAGCACCGGCATGGTCTGCCGACGCTCGACAACGCCAATCACGGCCTGGAGGGGCTCTAGGAGGGTCTCTCTCGAAGCGCTGAACTTCATCGTTCCACCTGCTTAACTATTAGTATTGAATATATATATAGAAAACTGTTATTACTATTAGGCCAGCCCAAGTCTGTGGATAACTCATATTATATGATTTAAATCAAAGACTTATAAATAAGCGAAGCCTGTGTCCCGAAGTCCTTCAGGTTCACCGGGAAACTGTGGACGACCTGTGGACAGTTTTACGGCCCAGACTTATCCACATCTTGTCCCCATCAAGCGGTCAGGGTTCTCAACAGGTTTGCGTAATCTTCGCGCACCCGCATGTCGGATTCGCGCAACTCCTTGATTCGTCTGCAAGCATGTAACACTGTCGTGTGATCCTTGCCGCCAAAAGCATCGCCGATTTCGGGATAGCTCCGCTCCGTCAACTCCTTGGCCAGCGCCATCGCGATCTGCCGTGGGCGGGCCACCGCGCGGTTACGGCGTTTCGACATGAGGTCGGCCACCCGGATCTTGAAGTACTGTGCCACGGTTTTCTGAATATTCTCGATGGTTACCAGGCGGTCCTGCAGCGACAACAGGTCGCCAAGGGCCTTCTTGGCAAACTCCATGGTGATTTCCCGGTCAAGGAACCGGGAAGTCGCGATCACCCGGCGCAGCGCGCCCTCGAGCTCGCGGACATTGGAGCGGATACGCTTGGCGATCAGGAAAGCGACTTCGGACGGCAAGGTCACGCCTTCGAAGCTGGCCTTCTTCATCAGGATCGCGACGCTGGTCTCGAGCTCGGGAGCCTCGATCGCCACGGTAAGGCCCCAGCCGAAGCGGGTCGCGAGGCGGTCCTCGAGGCCATCCACCTCTTTCGGGTAGCGGTCGCAGGACAATACGATCTGCTGGCGCTCCTCGAACAACGCGTTGAAAGTATGGAAGAACTCCTCCTGGGAGCGGTCCTTGCCGGCGAAAAACTGGATGTCGTCGATCAGCAGCGCATTCAGCGATCGATAGGTCCGCTTGAATTCATCGATGCGGTTGTTCTGCAGCGCCCTGACCATGTCACTCACGAAGCGCTCGGAGTGCACGTAGGCCACGCGTGCACCCGGATTCCTCGCCAGGATGCTGTTGCCGATGGCATGCATCAGGTGGGTCTTGCCCAGGCCGACGCCGCCATAGAGGAACAGCGGGTTGTAGGAGCCGCCCGGATTGGCGGCCACCTGGAACGCGCCAGCCTTGGCTAGCTGGTTGCTCTTACCTTCGACAAAGCTCTCGAAGGTGAAGTCCGGGTTGAGGCGCGCACCGGCGACGAACTCGTTCCGATGCACTGGCGCCGCACCGGGCCACGGCGCCGGTCCGGGCGCGGCTGCCGGCGGGCTGGAGCTCGGCTCGGCCGCCCTGGTGCCCACGTCGATCGACACGTCCAGCCCCGCGGCGCCAGTCCCGCCTTCCGCAGCCAGTTCGCGGATGCGCTCGAGGCAATTCTGCCTCAACCACGTGACGACATAGGGATTGGGCGCGAGCAAGCGCAGCGCGTCGCCCTCGCTGACCGCCTGCAAGGGGGCCACGTAGGTATTGAACTGGTCAGGAGACAGTTCAGAGCGAAGCTTGTTGAGACATTGATGCCAAACGGCCGCCACGTTGCGTCCTGCGCCAGAGCGATCCCGGGAGAAGCACCGCAGTCTATATCGCCGGGACCGGGTTATCCACAGGCCGGGCGGGGATGGCGTGCCGCATGCGCCGTGTTGACAGTCCGCGGTGCCACGCATACTATTCGCCGTCTTTTTGGCAGGCGCTCCATTGGGCCCGCCACCGGCACTACTCGGACGGGATCAGTACGATGAAACGCACCTATCAACCGAGCAACGTTCGGCGGAAGCGGACCCATGGGTTCCGCGCCCGCATGGCCACCAAGAATGGTCGCCTGGTGCTGTCCCGCCGGCGCGCCAAGGGCCGCGCCCGCCTCGCCGTCTGAGGCGCAGCTCGCGAGCCCAGTCGTAACGACCGAACCGGCAACATCAGCGCATCCTGAGGACTTCCCCAGGACCAAGCGGCTGTTGTCCCCTGCGCAGTTCGCGCGGGTCTTCAAGTCGGGCCGGCGCACCGCGGACGCGTTCTTCACGGTGATAGCGACCCCGGCCCAGGGCGACAGCCCGCGCCTTGGGCTGGCCGTTTCGAAGAAAGTGTCCAAGTCGGCCGTGCAGCGCAACCGGATCAAGCGCCTCGTGAGAGAATCCTTCCGCAAGCACAGCGCGCATCTGCCGGCCATGGACATCGTGGTAATGGCCCGCCCGGGCGCCGCAGGATGCGATAATCCCCGACTGGCCAACAGCATCGACGCCCTGCTAGAACGGATCGCCCGAACATGCGCAGCATCGTCATCTACCTGATTCGCGGCTACCAGTTGCTCCTGAGCCCGTGGCTCGGCAACAACTGTCGCTTCCATCCGACATGCTCGGGCTACGCCATCGAGGCCGTCCGCACCCACGGCGTGCTACGTGGGCTGTGGCTCGCCAGCCGACGCATCGGTCGCTGCCACCCCTGGGGCGGGCAAGGTCATGATCCCGTACCGCCGCGCCGGCCGGCAGCCTGAGGAGCCGTAAGAAACGCATGGACAACCAGCGAGTATTTCTCTGGATCGCCCTGGCCCTGGTCGTATGGCTGAATTACACAGCGTATGTCCAGTACCAGAACTCGACTTTCGAGCCGCCGCCGGTGGTCGATTCCAACGCCGTCCCGACGTTGCCCGAAGACGTGCGCATTCCCGACCTGCCTGAGGCGGGGGAGATCCCGGGGTTGCCTGCCGCCGGCGACATTCCCGCGCCGCCGGGAACCGCCGAGCCGGCGCTCGTGGCGCCGCGCGACGCGGCCGCGATCCAGGACCGGCGCATCCGGATTTCCACTGACGTCCTCGAGATGGAGCTCTCGCTGCGCGGCGGGGACCTGGTGAAGGCGCAGCTGCCCCGCTACCCGGTGCACAAGAACCAGCCCGACGTGCCCGTCCAGCTGCTGGACCCGTCGCCGGACAACCTGTTCATCTTCCGCACCGGTCTCACCTCCACGTCGCCGGAAACCTCGACACGCCCGGAAACGCTGTTCGTGGCCCCGGCCTCGGACTTCCGCCTGGCGCCCGGCCAGGACCTGCTCGAGGTGCCGCTGACCGCGATCCTGGAAAACGGCGTGAGCGTGACGAAGACCTATCGCTTCAGCCGGGGCAGTTACATCGTCCAGGTGGAGCAGCAGGTCAACAACGACGGCGACGCGCCGTGGACGGGTGCGAGCTATCTGCAGCTAAGGCGCCTGCACGATCCGCCGGGCCGCAGCATGATGAACGTCGAGAGCTATTCCTTCCGCGGGCCGGTGACGTTCAACGGCGAGAAGTACGAGAAGCACAACGTCGGTGACCTCGCCAAGAACCGCCTGGACTTCACTACGGATGGCGGCTGGCTGGCGTCTATCCAACATCATTTCCTCGCGGCCGTGGTACCCGCGGGGCGCGCCCAGTTCCTCGCGGCCGCAACGCCCGAGGGGGTGTACACGCTCACCGCCGTGAGAATGCCCACCGCCGTCGCACCCGGCCAGGCGGGCAGCTTCACGGACCAGCTGTTCGTCGGACCCAAGCTCCAGGACCAGCTGGAGGCGACCTCGCCGAAACTGCGCCTGACCGTGGACTACGGCTGGCTGACGGTGATCTCCCAGCCGCTCTTCTGGGTGTTGTCGAAGATCTACGGCCTGGTGGGCAACTGGGGCTGGGCCATCGTGCTCTTGACCATCCTGATCAAGGCCGTGTTCTACAAGCTGTCCGAAACCAGCGGCAGGTCCATGGCCAAGATGCGCAAGCTGCAGCCGCGCATGAAGGCCTTGCAGGAGCGCTACGCCGACGACCGGCAGAAGCTGTCGCAGGCGATGATGGAGTTGTACAAGAAGGAAAAGGTGAACCCGGCCGCGGGCTGCCTGCCGATCCTCGTCCAGATGCCGGTGTTCCTGGCTTTGTACTGGGTGTTGCTCGAGAGCGTCGAGATGCGCCAGGCGCCGTTCATGCTGTGGATCACCGACCTGTCGGTGCGCGACCCGTTTTTCATCCTGCCGCTGCTCATGGGCGTGACCATGTTCGTGCAGCAGAAACTGAACCCGGCACCGCCGGACCCGGTGCAGGCCAAGATCATGCAGGTCCTGCCCATCGTGTTCACGGTGTTCTTCGCCTTCTTCCCGGCCGGGCTCGTGCTCTACTGGTTCGTCAACAACCTGCTGGCCATTACCCAGCAGTGGCACATCAACAAGGTCGTGGAGCGCGGCGACGCCTAGGGGCGCCATGCACTCCCCCGCTGACAGCGACACCATCGCGGCCCTGGCGACCCCGCCGGGCCGCGGCGGCGTTGCCATCGTGAGGATGTCCGGCGGACGCGCGCTCGAATTCGCGGCGCGAGTCGCCGGACCCTTGCCTGCCGCGCGCCATGCGGTCTTGCGGCCGCTGCGCGACGAAACCGGCCAAATCATCGACCGTGCGCTCGTGCTGGCATTTCCCGGCCCGCACTCGTTCACCGGCGAGGACGTGGTCGAGTTCCAGGTGCACGGCAGTCCGGTGCTGGCGGCGCTGCTGCAGCAACGCCTGGTCGCGCTCGGCGCCCGTCCGGCCGGCCCCGGCGAGTTCACGCGTCGGGCCTTCATCAACGGCCGGCTCGATCTTGCGCAGGCCGAAGCGGTCGCGGACCTGGTCGCAAGTGCCTCGGCGACGGCGGCGCGCGCCGCGCTGCGCTCGCTGGAAGGGGAGTTTTCCACGGCAGTGCACGGCCTGGTCGAAGCGCTGACATTGCTGCGGGTGCGGCTGGAGGCCGGCCTCGACTTTCCCGAGGAAGGCGTGGATGCATTCAGCGATCCGGCGCTGGCGGGTGAGCTGGCAAGCCTGCGGGCAGCGCTGGCGAGCCTCCGCGCCGCTGCCGAGCGCGGCCGCGTGCTGCGCGACGGCCTGACGCTGGTGATCGCCGGCGCGCCGAATGCGGGCAAGTCCAGCCTGCTGAACCGGCTTGCCGGCTACGAGGCCGCGATCGTGACGGATCTGCCCGGCACCACGCGCGACCTGGTGCGCGAGGACATCCTGATCGACGGCATGCCAGTGCGGGTCATCGACACCGCCGGATTGCGCGACGCGCCCGACCGCGTCGAGGCGGAAGGCATTCGGCGGGCGCGCGACGCGATGGGCCGCGCGGACCTGGTGCTGCTGGTGGAAGATGCGAGCGCGGCCGACCAGGCGCCCGTCGAGCTTGCCTTGCCAGCCGGCATCGATGTGCTGAGGGTGCGCAACAAGATCGACCTGGCCGGACTGTCGCCCGGCGAAACACAGGACAGCGACGGGCGCTGGACGCTGTGCCTGTCCGTCCTCACGGGGGCGGGCATCGACTTGTTGCGGGCGCGCCTGAAGGCGCTGGCCGGCTATGTGGAGGGAGCGGGCGGCGCCTACTCTGCCCGCCGCCGCCATCTCGAGGCCGTCGATCACGCCGCGGCGCGCCTCGACGCTGCGCACGCCTTGATCGTGGGTGGTCACGCCGTGGAGCTTGCTGCCGAAGAGCTGCGCCTCGCCCAGTCAGCGCTGGCGGAGGTTACCGGGGAGTTCAGCACCGAGGACCTGCTCGGGCGGATTTTCAGCGAGTTCTGTATCGGCAAGTGAATGCCCCCGCAACCGCAAAAGTGCCCGGCACTTGCGGCGTGTCCTTCTCAGCGTCACGGGGATGAGCTAGCCTTGCAAATTCAGGCGCCTGGGTTCGCCCGTGCCTGCGTGTCCATTGATCAGGGGTTTGCCGGTGGCGAAGGCCGCAGACGTATTCATCAGTTACTCGCGGGAAGACAAGGACAAGGTCCTTGAGCTGACCGAGAAGCTCCGCGCCGCGGGCGTGCCGCTGTGGATGGACGTGGGCGGCATCGACGGGGCCACCATGTGGGGCGAGGAGATCGTCCATGCGCTGGAGAGCGCCAAGGTGTTGCTGCTGATGGTGACGGAATCCTCCGTCCGCTCGCACAACGTCGCCAAGGAAGTCGTGCTGGCGAGCGAGCGCAAGGGGCACATCCTGCCGGTGCATCTCGAGCGGACCCAGATCCCGCCGAGCCTCCGGTATCCGTTGGCGGGTATCCAGCACATCGAGTATTTCCACGGCGACGCCGATGAGAACCTGCGGGTAATCATCCGCTCGCTCGAGCGCATCGGCGTCAGCATCGCCGCGCCGGCCAAGGCCCCGGCGCCGAGCGCGGGCCGTGAGCTGCGTTCCATCAAGGCGGCCGAGACGGCGCCCGCGCCCGAACAGACCATCGAGGCCGGCGCGCTCGCCGTGTTGCCGTTCGACAACATCAGCCCCGACGAGGAAACCGACTATTTCAGCGACGGCCTGACGGAAGAGCTGATCGCCCGCTTGTCGCTGGTCAGCGAAATCGACCTGATCTCGCGCTGGGCTTCCATGCAGTACAAGGGTGTAAAGCAGGACATCCGCGCCATCGGCCACGAGCTCGGCGCCCGCTACATCGTCGGCGGCAGCGTGCGCAGGTTCCGCGATTCGGTGCGAATCACCGTGCAGCTGGTGGACGTCGACACCAATCGCCAGCTCTGGGGCAACACCTACAAGGGCAAGCTCGACGACATCTTCGATATCCAGGAGCAGGTCGCCAAGCAGATCGTCGATGCGCTCAAGCTGCAGCTAAGTTTCTCGGAGAAGCTCTCGCTCACCAAGCGGCAGACGGTCAATGCGCAAGCCTACGATTTCTACCTGCGCGGCCAGGATTACCTGTACCGCCTGACCAAGCGCAGCGTCGAATACGCGATCCAGCTGTTCGAGAAGGCGATCGAGCTCGATCCGCGCTACGCGGCGGCCTACGCCTTGTGTTCCAGCGCCTACGGGCAGATGTACCAGTATTTCTCGCGCGAGGAGCGATTCCGGGACAAGGCCCAGGAAATGAGCTTCAAGGCGCTGATGTACGACAGCAACCTCCCGGAAGCCTATACGGCCATGGGCCTGTCCTATTTCATCTGGGGCAAGTTCGACGAGGCCGCCGAATCGGGCCGCAAGGCGATCCAGCTCAATCCGGACGATTTCATCGCCTACTGGACGCTCGGGCGGATTCATTTCTCCACCGGCAATACCGCGGAAGCCGCCAAGCTGTTCCGCCGGGTGATCGAACTGAAGCCCAGGTTCTATGTCGCCTATGCCGACCTGCGACTGGCGCTCGTGGCGCTCGGGCAGATGGAAGAAGCGGACCAGCTTTCCATCAAGCTGGCCGAGGAGCTGTTGCCGAACTATCTCTTGCAGAACCCCGACGATTCCCGCGCCAGGATGTTCTTTGCTATTTCGCTCAGCGAATGCGGGCACCGCGAGGACGCGATTCGCGAAGGCGCCGCCGCCCTCGAAATGAGCCCCGGCGACTCGGTGATGCTGTACAACGGCGCCTGCCTGTATTCGCAACTGGGCGAGACGCGGCGCGCGATCGACACGCTGCGCCAGGCGATCGCCGGCGGCACCGAGAATTACGGCTGGATGAAGCACGATCCCGATCTCGCGCCGCTGCGCGATGATCCCGAGTTCATGGAGTTGATGGAGGGAAGGTAGCTCTCCACGCCGGACACGATGCAGCATCCCGAACCATTTGACGTCATTGTCGTCGGCGGCGGCCACGCCGGTACCGAAGCCGCGCTCGCCGCGGCGCGGATGGGTGCGCGCACCCTGCTGCTGACGCAGAACATCGAGACGCTGGGCCAGATGAGCTGCAACCCGGCCATCGGCGGCATCGGCAAGGGCCACCTGGCGCGCGAAATCGATGCGCTCGGCGGCGCGATGGCGCGCGCGGCCGATGCGGCCGGCATCCACTTCCGCACGCTCAACGCCCGCAAAGGTCCGGCGGTGCGCGCCACTCGCGCGCAAGCCGATCGTGCGCTGTATCGCGCGGCGATCCGCCGCAGCGTCGAATCGCAGCCGCACTTGCAGCTGTTCCAGCAGGATGTCGCCGACCTGCTGATCGAAGGTGAGCGCGTCACCGGTGTCGTTACTGCGGCGGGCCTGCAGTTCCGCGCCGGCGCGGTGGTGCTGACCGTCGGGACCTTTCTCGGCGGCCGGATCCATGTCGGCGAGGCGAGCCATGAAGGTGGCCGCGCCGGCGACCCGCCGTCCAACCGGCTGGCGGCGCGCCTGCGTGAGCTGCCGTTGCGCGTCGGTCGGCTGAAGACCGGCACGCCGCCACGCCTCGACGCCCGCAGCCTCGACTTCGGCAAGCTCCGGGAACAGCCCGGCGACGAGCCCCGCCCGGTGTTCAGCTTCATCGGCAGCCGCTACGATCACCCGCGCCAGGTGTCGTGCTGGATCACGGCCACCACCGAGCGCACCCACGAGATCATTCGCGCAGCGCTGCATCGCTCGCCGATGTACAGCGGCGTCATCGAGGGCGTGGGGCCGCGGTATTGCCCGTCGGTCGAGGACAAGGTCACGCGCTTCGCCGACAAGACCTCGCACCAGGTGTTCGTGGAACCGGAGGGACTCGACAGCCGCGAGGTGTACCCGAACGGGATCTCCACCAGCCTGCCCTTCGACGTGCAATACGAGCTCGTGCGCAGCATCCCGGGTTTCGAGCAGGCGCACATTACGCGCCCCGGCTATGCGATCGAGTACGATTATTTCGACCCGCGCGACCTCCGGCTGAGCCTCGAGACGCGCCATTTCCAGGGCTTGTTCTTCGCCGGCCAGATCAACGGCACGACCGGTTACGAGGAAGCCGCGGCGCAAGGCCTGCTGGCCGGCGTGAACGCCGTCCGCTCGGTTCGCGGCGAAGCGCCGTGGACGCCGGGGCGCCACGAGGCGTACCTCGGTGTGCTGGTGGACGACCTGGTGACCCGGGGCACGGCGGAGCCCTACCGGATGTTTACCAGCCGCGCCGA
>Ga0114946_10001202_pt1 | contig 17709 bp, 14 predicted proteins | sample WalLakDeSediment_FD_88676 | JGI IMG/M metagenome (GOLD analysis project Ga0114946, IMG submission 88676) | Lake sediment microbial communities from Walker lake, Nevada to study Microbial Dark Matter (Phase II) - Walker Lake 11/02/13 Deep Sediment | ecosystem: Environmental > Aquatic >...
CGCTCGCCGGGTGCGGGCGAGGCGAAGCCCTTCCCCAGAGGGTTCCTCGGATAGCCCTCACCCCCGTAGGCCTGCCGCCAATCCAGCGGCATCTCCTGGAACGCCAGGGGCTCGGAAAAGCCCGTGCCCTCCCAATATCGATCTCCGTACACGTGCAACGCCTTCTCTCGATCCCCCAGCCGCACCGACACTCGACAGGCCGTTTTCGGCTCCGACAGACAGGCCTTGCCCACCACCAGGAATTCGGACCAGCGCTTGGGAATACCCGCCTCCAGCACGCCGTCCCCGCCAAGTTCCTCGGCGAGGAACTTCCACATCGACACCTCCGGCAGCAGCGCCGGATCGGCGCCCAGCGGAATGAACGAGAGGGTCGATACGCCCAGGTAAAACCGACGCTGGTACTCGAAGGGCCGCGTCAGGACACCCAGGGCCTGTGGTTTGATGGTCTTCATATTGGCGGCGGCGGCTCAGGGTTTCGCCAAGGCGATTCGGCTGCGGCGATTGGGGTCATAGTTCACCGTCAGCAGCCGACCCGGCTGCAGTCCCGGCAGATGGACCGGAGACACCACCAGCGTGAGCTCGGCCGTAAAGGCCTCAGCACCCTCCGGTTCCACCTCCAGCTCCAGCCGCACCTGCGGGTTGTAGTTGTAACGCCGACCGGTGTCATGCACCGCCGTGACGCGCGCGGGCGCGGCAACTCCGTTCTCCCGCAGCCACTTGTTCTCGTAGTGGCGCTTCATGTCCGGACCGAACACCATTGCTGCCACGCCCAGCACCAGCACCGAGCTGATAACGAAGATCCACGCTCCCGTACCCATTGTATAATCCAATCAGTTCCACAAACTCAACCCGAAGTTGACGATAGCAATACCGCCGTTCTTTATTTTCGTACCCGCCGTTTTTAATGAAACTCCGTCATTGCTGCAGTCGACCGCCTTGGCCTCGAAGCGCACCCCGATAGTATTGATCTCCACGGCCTTACCCGTGTGGCTTACACCGAAAATCGACGAATCGAATCCCCGCGCGTTAAAACTTGCCACATAGGCGCTAGCATCTGTAACGCCATACCAATTATCGGCCACGTGCAATTCCGTCTGATTAGCCGTCACCACATTAAAAGTCGGCGTGGTCACCGTCATCGTGGCGGGCGTGGTGATGGTAATGGGACCCGTCACGGTCTGGGTCGACGCTCCGGTGATGGTCTCGGTCTTGTTGCCCGTAATGGTATGGGTCTGGTTGCCGACGATGGTATTGGTCTGATTGCCGGTGACCGTATGGGTCTGGTTGCCGGTGATCGTCGTGGTTTCATCCTGCACCACGGTCTTCTTGCGATTGCCGGTTACCGTGATCGTCTCGTCCTTGTCCACCGTCTCGGTTCGTTTCCCCTTGATGTGCGAGGTTTCGTCCCCACCGATCGTCTTGGTGCGGTCCTTGCCCACCCCATGGGTCTCGTCGTTCTTGACCTCGATGTCTCGGTCCCTCTCGGCGTGAATGAACAACTGCTCTTCGCCCTTCTTGTCCTCGAAGCGGATTTCATTGCGGTTATCGGCCCCGCCGTTGGGCGTGGAACGGGTCTTGATGCCGCTCTGCGTCTTGTTCGCCGGCAGCGTGTAGGGCGGCTTCTGCTCGCCGTTGTAGACCCGACCGGTGATGATCGGCCGGTCGGGATCCCCCTCGAGAAAATCCACGATGACCTCCTGCCCGATCCGCGGCAGTGCCATCGCACCCCACTCCTTGCCCGCCCACGCCTGGGACACCCGAATCCAGCAGGAACTGTTCTCGTCGCGCTTGCCGTAGCGGTCCCAATGGAACTGGCATTTCACCCGCCCATGCTCGTCGGTATGAATCTCGTCACCCGAAGGGCCGGTCACCACCGCAGTCTGCGGGCCCCGGACCACCGGGCGCGGCGTGATCCGCTCGGGCCGGAACGGCTGCCGGGCATCCAGCGCCGTGATGCGGCACGCATAGGTCTGCGCCGCAGTTGCACCGGACCCCATCTCGAACTCGTTCGACGCCAGTTCATATTCGATATCAGTCACCAGGAAGGTCTTGTTCTGATCCTCCCGCGGGTGCTGACTCAGGTCGAACAAGGCGCCCACACGCAAGCTGCGCGCATTGGAAGACGCCGTTACCCGCTCGAACCGCGCCTGCAACTCCTCGATACGCCGACGGCTGTAGTGTTCACCGTCCCCCGAGACCAAGTATCGACCGGGGTAATCGTAGATCTCGTACTCCGCCCCCGCGTGGGATCGCTCCTGGGCACTGGGGCTCAGCAAGGACTTCTTCGGCGCCTCGAAGTCATAGTCGTTCAAGGCATATTTCCCCGGCTGCAGCTGCTGTTGCAGCCGCCAACCGAAGATTCGCTCCGGCTGGCCCTTTCCGCGGTTCGCGTCGAAGCTATACTGAATGCTACCCAGCGAATCCAGCCCATGGTTATCATCGGCCAGGATCATCCGGTGCAGATCTTCCTCGTGCTCGAAGAAGTAATAGATACCCTCCTCCTCGAGCAACCGACTGACGAAATCAAAGTCGGTCTCCCGATACTGCACGCAGTACTCGCGCTTGCTGTAGGTCCCGGTGAGGCGTTCTTCGAAGTCCGAGAACCCCAGTTCCTGGAACACGGCGGCGACGATCTCGGGCACCGTCTGCTCCTGAAAGATCCGGCAGTCGCTGGTACGGGTCAGAAACCAGAGCCAGGGACGCAGGGTCATCTCGTAACGCGCATAGCGCTGGTCGATGGAATCCATCTGCTCGAAATCGGTCACCACCCCATTGAAAAAGCGCTTGTCCTCAGAATCCGCCAGAGACAACCGTGCGGACACCCGTTCCCCAAGGATCGCGGAAAAATCAATGCCGGGATCGGTGCTCAGCAGTTCCAGGCGGTACTCGAAGGCCTGACCCAGCCGCTCCACACCGGTCATGCGCCGCAGCAGCAGCACGTCCGCCCCCAGATTCGTCGTTAGCTCCAACTGGCGGTCCGCCTGGGTGGCCCTGGTCATCCGCTGCGCTCCCTTCCCAAATCGGTATTTGAACTGCCGTTGTACGATCCGTCATAGAGTCATACAAACCCGGCCGCCAAGCAAGTCGCCCGCAGGTCAGGGCAACGGAATAATCGGATTCGCGCAGACTGCCAGTTACGTAATCTACCTTTGGAGATATCGGCCTGGGCCGCCCATTTCCAGATGATGTTGGCCCCTTGGTCACGTCGGAACGAAAAAACCGACCGCCCCATTGCGGCGTGCAAAAGTTTTAGCTATAAGTGTCTAGCGTCGCCGTGCGCAAAGGCCTCACCGGACCGGTGCTGGCACGGATCAACGTTCCAACTCAAGGCACCTCAAGGCAGGGACTGGCTAATGCAACTCGACCGATTCCTTGAGCCCTGCACGGATGCCCCACCCGCGGGTGCCGATCTCGATGCCTCGGGCGAAATTCTGGCACTCGACATGTTGGCCAAATGGGGTTCTACGGAAGCCGAAACCGATTGGCGGGCCCTGCTCAAGGCCTCCGAAACGGCCATGGAACGCAGCCGCGATCTACGCGCGGCCACCTACCTCACGGCCGCCCTGCTGCCCATCGAAGGGATTCGCGGTTTTTGCGAAGGCCTGCACCTGATACGTGCGCTGCTCGAGACCTATTGGGAGGAACTGCATCCTCGGGCCGATGAGGATGGCGAGTTCATGGAGCGCTCCAGCGCCCTGTTCAACCTGACCCATTTCCACAAGGTACTGCAACCGCTGCGCACCGCGATCCTGGTTCGCTATCAACCGGTGGGGCGCTTCAGCCTGCACGATATCGAGATCGCCGAAGGGACCACCGAAGCGCCCCCCGACTATCCCGGGACGCCACCTAATCGATCAATGATCGCGGCCGCCTTTCAGGGGGACGATGCCGCCGAACTGCAGGCCTTGACCGCCCATATGGCCACCGCGGTGCAAGACGTGGAGGCGATCGAAGCGCATTTCCGCGAGATGGCGGGGCTTGAGCAATCGCCGGACCTGACCCGGCTTCGCGATATGTTGCAACGCATCCTCACGAGCCTGAAGGCGCATGTGCCAGAGGCTCCCGGCGAGGTGATGATTGAGGCGCCCGAAGGTGCTCCCTCGGGAGCACCGGGGTCGCAGGCCGCGCATCCGAGAATTCCCGGCGAGGTCAACACGCGCGAGCAGGCCCTGGCCGCGCTTGATGCCGTATCCAAGTATTTCCGGACCCACGAACCCTCGAGCCCTGTACCGTTTCTGTTGGCTCGTGCCCGGCGGCTCGTGGACATGGATTTTCTCGCGATCCTGCAGGATATCGCCCCGGAGGCCTCGGCACCGATGGTCACGCTCCGCGGCCCGGACAGCGAGGACTGAAGGCCCCGAATCCGACGTCGATTCAACCCTGGATCCAGTTCCACCCACACCCCGACGCGACCACCCGCATTGCCCCTCAGGAGAACCCATGGCCAAACCGAGTTCGCAGAAATTCATCGCCCGAAACCGGGCACCCCGGGTACAGATCGAGTACGACACCGAGATCTACGGTGCCGAGAAAAAGGTCCAGCTCCCCTTCGTGATGTCCGTGCTGGCTGATCTGGCCGGAGACAACCAGGAACAGTTGCCGCCCGTGGACGGACGCAAGTTGCTCGAGATCGATGCGGACAATTTCGATCAGCGAATGAAGGCACTGCGGCCGAAATTGCATTACACCGTGCCCAACCAGCTCACCGGCGAGGGCAACCTCGAGGTCGACATCGAACTGGAAAGCATGGATGACTTCTCGCCGGCGGCAGTCGCGCGGAGGATCGAGCCGCTGCGGCAACTCCTCGAGGCCCGTCAGCAACTCGCGAACCTGGTTACCTACATGGACGGCAAGACCGGCGCCGAGGAACTGATCGCCAATGTATTGAATGATCCGGCGCTGCTGGCCGCTCTGGGCAGCAGCCCTAAACCTGAATCCGAAGACAAGAGCGAGGGCTGATCCGTGGCCGAAATGGATAGAGAACAACAGGGGGCGGCGGAGGCCGTCGCATTGACCGCCGACGACTTCGGGGCGCTGCTGCAGAAGGAATTCCGTCCGAAGTCGGATCGCGCACGCGAGGAAGTCGAAAGCGCCGTACGTACACTGGCTGAGCAGGCCCTGCGGGAGACCGCCGTCATCTCCGATGACGTGGTCAGCACGATCAATGCGATGATCGCCGAGATCGACCACAAGCTCACCGATCAGGTGAACGCGGTTATCCACAACGAGAAATTCCAGCAACTCGAGGGCGCCTGGCGCGGCCTGAGTTATCTGGTGAACAACACCGAAACGGACGAGATGCTGAAGATCCGTTTCATGCCGCTGTCCAAGAAGGAACTGCAGAAGACGCTACGCAAGTACAAAGGCACGGCCTGGGATCAGAGCCCCTTGTTCAAACGCGTGTACGAGGAGGAGTTCGGCCAGCTCGGTGGCGAACCCGTGGGCTGCCTGGTCGGCGACTACCACTTCGATCAGAGCCCGCAGGACGTGGAGATGCTGGCCGGCATGGGCCAGATCGCCGCAGCTGCCCATGCACCCTTCATCGCCGGCGTGGCCCCGTCGCTGTTGCAGATGGATTCCTGGCAGGAACTGACCAACCCGCGCGACCTCACCAAGATCTTCTCGACCCCCGAGTATGCCGGGTGGCGCTCGCTGCGCGAGTCCGACGATTCCCGCTACATCGCCCTGGCCATGCCGCGCTTCCTGGCACGCCTGCCCTACGGCGCCAAGACCGAGCCGGTGGAGGAGTTCGACTTCGAGGAGGACGCCACCGGGTCCGACGCCAGCAAATACACCTGGGCCAACTCCGCCTATGCGATGGCCGTCAACATCAACCGCTCGTTCAAGGAATACGGCTGGCTCTCGCGGATTCGTGGCGTGGAATCGGGCGGCGCGGTGGAAGGCCTCCCAGTGCATACCTTCCCCAGCGACGACGGCGGCGTGGACGCGACCTGCCCCACCGAGATCGCGATCAGCGATCGGCGGGAGGCGGAACTCGCGAAGAGCGGCCTGATGCCGCTGATTCATCGCAAGAACACCGACATCGCAGCGTTCATCGGGGCCCAGTCCCTGCACAAGCCCCAGGAATACGACGATCCGGATGCGACGGCCAATGCCCAGCTCGGCGCTCGCCTGCCCTACCTGTTCTCGACCTGCCGCTTCGCGCATTACCTGAAGTGCATCGTTCGTGACAAGGTCGGCTCGTTCAAGGAACGGGACGACATGCAGAAGTTCCTGCAGACCTGGATCATGCAATACGTCACCGGGGATCCAATCAACGCCACCGAGGAATCCAAGGCACGCAAGCCGCTCGCGGCAGCCGAGGTGCAGGTGACTGCGGACGAATCCAATCCCGGCTACTACAAATCCGCGTTCTACCTGCGTCCGCATTACCAGCTCGAGGGCCTGACGGTATCGCTGCGCCTGGTCTCGAAGCTGCCGTCCGGTAAGGGCGCTTAAGAAGTTCCTACGACACTCGGGTTGGCCGCGAAGCACCCGAGTGCCACAGCAATCCGACCATCACTTCACGGCGTAAACACGCCGAACCAAGGAGAAAGGCATCATGGCTGTTGACATGTTTCTGCACCTGGAAAAAATCGAAGGGGAGTCCCTCGACAAGGAACACGCAAAGAAGATCGATATCCTGGCCTGGAGCTGGGGGGCCTCGAATTCGGGCACCGCGCACATGGGCCCCGGCGCCGGGGCCGGCAAGGCGAATTTTCAGGACCTCAGCATCACCAAATACGTGGACAAGGCCTCGGTGGCGCTTCTAAAGCACGTTTCCGACGGTGGCCATATCGAAAGCGGCACATTGTTCGTGCGCAAGGCCGGCGGCACGCCGCTCACCTATATCAAGATCGAGATGAAGGAAATCCTGGTGACGTCCTTGTCCACGGGCGGTTCCGGCGGTGAAGATCGGCTGACCGAAAACGTATCCCTGAATTTCGCTGAATTCAAGGTGACCTACACCCTGCAGGAAAAGGATGGCTCCGCGGGTGCATCACCGGACTTCGGCTACAGCATCGCGGAAAACACCGCCACGTAATCGGATCATCAACGGCCCTGCTCGTGATGCCGAATCACCACCATGCCTGAACTGTCCAGTCTCGAAGTCCTTCAACCTTCGTTACTGGACCGTCTTACCGATACGTCGCGTTTCATCGAGCGCCTGGCCATCTCCTGGCGCGATGAGGCGCTGGCACAGGCCGGCGTCTCCCGGGACGAATGCCAGGCGTTGCTGGAGGCTCGGGGGCTGCGCCGGGACAAGGCTCCCGCGCAAGGGCATGGGGAGGCGGCGACGGGGGATTTGGGGGCCCTGGAGGTCTGGAACAACCGGCCTGCGGGGCCCAGCTTTCGCAACCTGCTGGAGCTGCGGCCACGCCCCGAGGCCCCTCCCCTTTCCCTGTTCATCGAACTGCACGAGCGACGCATGATTCCCAATGTGCTGGAATCCCGGGACGAACGCATGATCTCGGGGCGCCGGCTCCGCCAATCGGTACTGCGCGATCTCGGCTGGTTGCTCAATACCGGACAGGTCAGCGCGCTGGTCGATCTCGACCCCTACCCGGAAGTGCAACGTTCCGTCTTCAACTATGGCATCCCGGAAATGACCGGTCTGGTGGCATCGAGTGTCGACCCGCTGCGTATCGCCGAGGGCATTCGGCTCGCGATCCAGCGCTTCGAGCCCCGCATTCAGCAGATCACGGTGACGCCGGAAGAGGACTCGAGCGGATCGCCCAATTTGTTGGGGTTTATCATCGAAGGGATGCTCTGGGGGCAACCCATGCCCGAGCGTCTCTATCTGCACACCGAACTGGATCTCGAAAGCGCCACGGTGAGCGTGCGCGAGGCGGCGGGCCGCGATGCCTGACGCGGTCAACCCCGAACTGCTCCGGCGCTACGAGGCCGAGCTGCGCTACATTCGCGAGGTGGGCGGCGACTTCGCGCGCGAGTACCCGAAGATCGCTGGACGCCTGGGACTCGACGCCCTCGAATGCGCGGATCCGTATGTCGAGCGCCTGCTCGAGGGCTTCGCCTTTCTCGCCGCGCGGGTGCAACTCAAGCTTGATGCCCGCTTCCCCGACTTCACGCGGCACCTGCTGGAACTGGTGTATCCGCACCTCACCACGCCCCTGCCTTCGATGGCTGTGGTGGCTCTGGAACCCGATCTGGCATCGGGTGCGCTCGAAACCGGGTACACCCTGCCCGCCGGTACCGCCTTGAAGGGGTTGTTGGGCAAGGGGGAACGCACCGCCTGCGAGTTTCGCACCGCGCATGCCGTGACCCTCTGGCCGCTGCGGGTCAGCGCCGCCCGCTACCTCCCCAGCCCGGGCGTGATCGCCACCCGCGGCCTGCCTCTCCCGCACGGGGCCAAGGCAGCCCTGCAGATCGAACTCGAACTGACCGGTGGCTGCGATCTGAAGGATCTGGCGCTGGACCGGCTGCCCCTGTATCTGCGCGGCGGCGACGAGATCCCGATGTGGATCTACGAGGCGATCCATGGCACGAACGTCGGGATCGCGCTGCGCGGCGCGGAAACCGAGCCGGCGCAACTGCTCCGGGGAGCAGGCGTGCGTCAGCCCGGTTTCGAGCGCGAGGAAGCCTTGCTGCCGCTGACGCGGCGCGCCTTCGACGGCTATCGGCTGGTTCAGGAATATTTCGCCTTCCCCCAGCGTTATCTCTTTGCGGAACTGACCGGCCTGCGCGCCGGGTGCGCCGCGCTCCGCGGGCAGCGCCTGGAGATCACGATCTTCCTTCGGCGTGCGGAACCACGCCTGGAACACACGCTGGAGACCAGCAATTTCGTGCTGTTTGCGGCGCCGGTGATCAATCTTTTCCCGCGCACGGCCGATCGCATTCACGTGACGCCGTACCTGACCGAATTCCATGTGGTGCCGGATCGTTCCCGGCCGATGGACTTCGAGGTCTTTCGCGTCGATGCCGTGACCGGGTTCGGCCGCACCCAGAGCGAGAACCGCAGTTTTCAACCCTTCTATCGGGTCAGCCGCGACGGCGTGGGTGCCGACGGCACCTACTTCACCACGAACCGGCGCCCCCGGATGGCCTCCAGTCGGCAGCGCCGCGAGGGTGGACGCACCGGCTATCTGGGCAGCGAGGTCTTCCTGTCGCTGGTCGACGGCCACCACACGCTGGTGTCCGAGGATCTCCGGCAACTCGAGATCCGCACCCTGTGCACCAATCGGGACCTGCCGATTCAGATGGCGGTGGGCCGGGGCAGTACGGACTTCACCCTGGAAACGGCGGCCCCGGTCAACGCCGTGCGTGTGATCGCGGGTCCGACCCGACCCCGGGCGCCGGTCCAGACGGGGGAAACCCCCTGGCGCCTCCTCAGCCATCTATCCCTGAACTACCTGTCCCTGGCCGACAGCGGACCGGACGAGGGGGCAGCCGCCCTGCGCCAGTTGCTCGAGCTCTACGTCGAGACGCAGCATCCGCTAGCCCGCCATGTCGCCGGCGTGCTATCGGTACGCTCGGCACCCGCGGTTCGGCGCATGCCCTCCCGCGGACCCATCTGTTTCGGCAACGGGGTGGAATTGCGCGTCCGGCTGGATGAGGACGCCTTTACCGGGGTCGGTGCCTTTCTGCTGGGTGCGGTGCTGGAGCGATTCTTTGCCAAATACGTGTCCATCAACAGCTTCACCCAGACCGTGGTGGAATCGACCCAGCGCGGCGAGATCATGCAATGGCCGGTCCGCACGGGGCTGCGCGAGCCCCTGTGACGGCCCCCACGGACAAGATCGAAGGCGGTGAACGGTTCACCCTGTTCGCCGCGCTGCGCTGGATCGAGGCCGCGCATCCGGACCGGCCACGCCTTGGGCGCTCCCAGCGCGCCTCGGAAGACCCGGTCCGACTGACCCAGGTGCCGACGCTGCGCTTCGCCCCAGGCGAGGTGAACCGGATCGAGAGGGGAGACAAGCTCCGGCTCCACAGCGAAGGCTTCGGGCTCCTGGGGCCCAACGGCCCGCTCCCCATCCATCTGACCGAGTACGCCGATGAGCGCATCCGGCAGGCGCAGGATCCCTCCTTCGCGGATTTCCTGAACATCTTCCATCACCGTATGGCCTCGCTGTTCTACCGGGCCTGGGCCGATGCCGAACCGACCGTGGAGGCGGATCGGGCCGATGATCGTTTCCGGCTCTATCTCGGGGCCGTGATCGGGCTCGGGACGCCGGCGCTGCGCGATCGTTACGATGGCGACGACCGGGCCAAGCTGCACCGCGCCGGCCGCTTCGCAGGCAAACGGTCGCGGGAGGACCTCGAGGACATCATCGAGGATTATTTCGACCTCCGGGTGCGGATCCTGCCGTTTCAGGCCGCCTGGCTGGAGATACCGCCGCGCGAACGCCTGCGGCTGACGCAGGGCACCACGGCCCGCCGCCTGGGTCACGATGCGAACCTGGGACGGCGTTCCTGGCAGTGCCAGTTCGGGTTTCGGGTGGTGCTACTGGATCTCGATCGAGCAGCGTTCCTGCAACTACTTCCGGGGACATCGCGCCTGGCGCAACTGGGCGAACTGGTGCGTTTCTTCATCGGCGACGAGATGCGCTGGGACCTCGAACTGCGCCTGGCGCCCCGCGCCGCGCCGCCGCTGCGTCTGGCCCGCGGCGCCCGGCTCGGCTGGTCGACCTGGCTCGGCCGACGCCACCGCGGCCCCACCCGCTCGCGCATTCGCGACATCCATACCTCGCCGCGCCCGGCACCCCATCCACCCACCTCTCCACCAAGGAAAACACAGCATGGCTGATATCAGTCGGACCGCACTCTTCGGCAAGCTTAATAGCCTCGCCTACCAAGGCATTGAAAGTGCCACGGTCTTTTGCCGAATGCGCGGCAATCCTTATGTGGAGCTCGTGCACTGGTTGCACCAGATCCTGCAGCAGCCGGGTTCCGACCTGCACCAGATCATCCGACACTTCGAGATCGAGCCGGGCCGGCTGGCCCAGGACATGACCCGCACCCTGGACGGTCTACCGCGCGGCGCCTCCTCGGTCTCCGACCTCGCCGCACAGGTCGAGGAAGCGGTGGAACGCGGCTGGGTCTGGGGCTCCCTACGCTATGGCGCCTCCCGCGTGCGCAGCGGCCACCTGGTGATCGCGCTGTTGAAGACACCCGGCCTGCGCAATGCGCTGCCGAGCATCTCCGCCCAATTCAGCAAGGTCAAGGTGGACCGTCTGATCGACGAGTGGGACCGCATCACCGACGGGTCCCCGGAGCAGAAGCTGGATGCCGCCGCCCCCAGTGCCGGTACCGGAGCCGACGACGATGGCGCCACGTTGTCCCCCGCGGCGATGGGCAAGCAGGAGGCCCTGGCCCGCTTTACCGTGGACATGACCCAGCAGGCCCGCGACGGCCGCATCGATCCGGTGGTCGGCCGGGACGAGGAGATCCGCCAGATGGTGGACATCCTGATGCGCCGGCGCCAGAACAACCCGATGCTGACCGGCGAGGCCGGCGTCGGCAAGACCGCCGTGGTCGAGGGCTTTGCCTTGCGCCTCGCCAACAACGACGTCCCGCCGCCGCTGCAGAACGTGTCGCTGCGCGCCCTCGACGTCGGGCTGCTGCAGGCCGGCGCCAGCATGAAGGGCGAGTTCGAGAACCGCCTGCGCCAGGTCATCGAGGAGGTGCAGGCCTCGGAGAGGCCAATCATCCTGTTCATCGACGAGGCCCACACCCTGGTCGGGGCCGGCGGCGCGAGCGGCACCGGCGATGCCGCCAACCTGCTCAAGCCCGCCTTGGCGCGCGGCAACCTGCGCACCATCGGCGCCACCACCTGGGCCGAATACAAGAAATACATCGAGAAGGACCCGGCCCTGACCCGCCGCTTCCAGGCGGTGCAGATCCTGGAGCCGAGCGAGGCCAAGGCCGTCGCGATGATGCGCACGCTGGCCTCGGTGCTGGAGAAGCACCACCGCGTGCAGGTGCGCGACGAGGCCCTGACCGCCGCGGTCCATCTCTCCCATCGCTACATCCCCGCCCGGCAGTTGCCGGACAAGGCTGTGAGCCTGCTCGACACCGCCTGCGCACGGGTCGCGATCAGCCAGCACGGCGTGCCGGCCGAGGTCGAGGATTGCCGCCGACGCCTGGATATCCTGCAGACCGAGGCGGAGATCATCGAGCGCGAGGCGGCCGTGGGGCTGCCGATGGCCGCCCGTGCGGCCGCAATCGCGGCCGAACAGGCGGTGGAACGGGCCCGGCTCGAGACACTGGAGGCCGCCTGGAAGGAAGAAAAGGCCCTGGTCGACGAGATCCTGGACTTGCGGGCGCAGCTGCGTTCCCGCATCGGTGCCGCGGACGTGAACCCGCCGGTCGATGCGAGTGCGGAGGCCTCGGCCGAGACGAGCGCGACACCGGCGGAGGCCACCGCAGAGACGGCGGCACCGGCCGCAACGGTGGACGCCGCGGCCGGCGCGGCTGAGGTCCCTGAGGCGGCCGATGCCCCCTTCGATCTGGACCAGATGATGGCGCGCCTGGAGGAACTGCAGACCAGGCTCGAAGCGCTGCAGGGGGAAACGCCGCTGATCCTGCCCAGCGTCGACAGCCAGGCGGTGGCCTCGGTGGTGGCGGACTGGACCGGCATCCCGGTCGGACGGATGGTGAAGGACGAGATCACCACGGTGCTGAACCTCGCCACCCGACTCGGCGAACGGGTGCGCGGACAGGATCATGCGCTGGAGATGATCGCCCGCCGCGTACAGACCTCCCGGGCCAACCTGGACAACCCCTCCAAGCCGATCGGCGTCTTCATGCTCGCCGGTCCCTCGGGCGTGGGCAAGACCGAGACCGCGCTCACATTGGCCGAGGGCCTGTACGGCGGCGAGCAGAACATCATCACCATCAACATGAGCGAGTTCCAGGAGGCCCACACCGTTTCGACGCTGAAGGGGGCACCTCCGGGCTATGTCGGCTACGGCGAGGGCGGCGTGCTCACCGAGGCGGTGCGCCGGCGCCCCTATAGCGTCGTGCTGCTGGACGAGATCGAGAAGGCCCACCCGGATGTGCACGAGATCTTCTTCCAGGTCTTCGACAAGGGGGTGATGGAGGACGGCGAGGGCCGGGTCATCGACTTCAAGAACACCCTGATCATCCTGACCACGAACGTCGGCACCGACCTGATCATGCAGGCCTGCGAAAGCGGCGGCCATCGGGCGGATGCGGACGAACTGAGCCTGGCGTTGCGCGAGCCGCTGCTGCAGGTCTTTCCCGCGGCCCTGCTGGGACGGATCGTGACCATCCCCTACTACCCCTTGGGGGACACGATGCTGCGCGACATCATCCGGCTGCAGCTGCAACGGATCGAGCGCCGGGTGCTGGAGAGCCACGGCGTGCCCTTCACCTACGACGCCGCGGTGCTGGAGCTGGTGCGGGAGCGCTGCACGGAAATGGAGAGCGGTGGACGCATGATCGATGCGATCCTGACCAACTCGCTATTGCCGAGCCTCGCGCGCGAATTCCTGACCCGCCTGGTGGATCATCAGCCGGTGGCGCGGGTGCATGTCGGTGTGGAGAACGCCGAATTCTCCTATACCTTCGACTGAGGCCGGTGTGCTGCACGTGCCCGTTCATGGCCGCCACACCCCTTCGCGGGGCGTGGCCAAGCCTGGGTCGCATGCCACTCGAGGCTTCTTTCCGCCACCGCACCCTCTACCCGAGCGGCACGATCAGGGTATATTAAACCCCATGGCCAGAGCACGAATGATCGATGTGGACTACTACAGCTTTCGTCAGCTTTTCAAGAAGGCGACGGATCTGGGTGGGCGCATTGAAAAACGAGACCGGACCCGCTGGGATGCCTATATCAAGGCTCATAAAATCAATGAAGTGGGGGCGATTGCCATCGCCTCCAATCGATTTGATGCCCCACAGACCGTGATCATCGATCTGGGCGGCGAAGATGATGGTCTGTATGTCTTCTCCGATATGGAGGAAGGCTGCCTGCATCTCATCTATCAAACGCCGCCCGCGTCGCCATCCAGCACCTGATCCGGCCGGTATCCGTCTGCTCATGCCCCTCACACTCACCATCATTCGCGGTGCGCCCCTGGATCCCGGTGTCCCGTACAGCCACACCTGGAACCAGCGCGGTGGCACCCTCGGGCGGGCGGGCAACAACGACTGGACCCTCCCAGACCCGGAGCAGAGCATCTCCCGCTGCCACGCACGCGTGCGCTACGAGCAGGGCAGCTATTTTCTGGAGGACACCAGTACCAACGGCATCCTGCTGGGCGACGGCATCACACCGATGGACACCGCCACACCGCACCTGTTGCGGGACGGCGAAGAACTGGGCATTGGCGGTTATCAGATCCGGGTCCGCATCGCCGCGGATGCGATGCTCAGTCCGGACCCGATGGCGAATCTCGGTTCGCTCGCCGCACCGATCTCGGGCGGGACCAACAACGAAGCCCCACCGGACCCACTGGCCCTTCTGGGTGGCCAGGTCCAGGCGCCGATCGAATCGCTGCAGCCACCACCGCGGCATGAGTCCTACCTGAACGAGCATTTCGACCTGCCCGCCTTCGACCATTCGGCTCCGACTCCGACTCCGACTCCGACTCCGACTCCGGGGCCGAGCCCCGCGCCATCGGCCCCGGCGGCCACCCCGGCGCCCGGTGGTGCGGCCCCCGGTTCTTCATCGCTTCTGCCCGACGACTGGTGGACCCAGCCCGTGGAATCGGCGCCACCCGCTACGGCACCGACGCCTGCGCCCATCGCACACCCCCTGATGCCCGACGACGTCGGGGCGCCACCCTTTGCCCCGCCACCGATGCCCGGGGAAACCACACCGGTGCCACCCGCGCCCGTGCCGGAATTGGCGACGCCCTCCTTCGCCCCGTCGCCGATGCCCGGGGAAACCACACCGGTGCCACCCGCGTCCGTGCCGGGATCGGCGGCGCCCGCCGCGACCTCGCCGGCACGCTCGCCCTTGCAGGGCGATGCGCTGCGCGAACTCCTGCGCGGCGCGGGGCTGAATCCGGAAGACATGCCGCCCGAACTCGCCGAGGATCTGGGCGGCATCCTGCGTGTCGCAGTCCAGGGAGTCATGGATCTGATGCGGGCACGTGCTGAGATCAAGAATGAATTTCGCATGTCGGTGACCTTGATCCAGGCCACCGACAACAACCCGCTGAAGTTCTCCACGGGCGTGGAAGATGCACTGAACAACCTGCTGGTGAAACGCAACCCGAGCTATCTGCCGGCAATCGAGGCCTTCGAGGCTAGTTTCGAGGATCTGCGCTTTCACCAGATTGCCTTGCTTTCCGGGATGCGTGACGCCTTCTTCGAAATGCTGCGCCAACTCGATCCGGCGACCCTCGAGAAGCGTTTCCAGGAACAACCGAGTCCGGGGTCCATGCTCGGCCGGATCGCTCGACCCAAGCCCTGGGATCAATACAAGAATCTGTTCGCCGAGATCCACCGCGACACCGAAGGCTACTTCAACCGATTGTTCGGGGAAACCTTCGTCACGGCCTACGAACGGCGCATGCACGAACTGCAGGAAAACGCGCGGCGCCGGGATTGAAAAGGCCCTCGAGGCCGGCCGGTTCACCGCAGGAGCTTCACTTCTGGGAGTGCAGGATCATGGGTATTGGGCATCAAAACATGTGGTTTCACACGCAACTGCTGACGGTCGCCGCCGCAGTGGTCTTGCTGGGCGCTTGTGCGGCCAAAGCTCCCAAACCGGCTATACCGGTCAGCGTGGACGGCCGGATCGTAGTCGGTGAACACCTCAACCCCAATCTCCAGGGGCGGCCCTCCCCACTGCATCTGCGGGTTTATCAACTGTCCGACCGGGACGCCTTCCTGCGCGCATCCTACCGAGAGCTCGCCGCCTCCGATACCGCCGCACTGGCCGGAACCCTGTTGCGCCGCGACACCTTCGACCTTTGTCCGCGGGAAATGGGCCATGAGGCCCTCGGAGGCGGCGCGTTCTGCCAGGGCGACAGCCTGCCGTGGGCCTTCGACCTGGAGCCACGGGCACGCTTCATCGGCGTCGTCGCGGAATTCTCCGATCTGCTGGATGCCGCCGGACACTGGCGCTCGATCGCTGAGGTGACGGTACAGCCCAGCACCGAACCGACCTCGGTCCCCTTTACGATCACCTTGCAGCGGGCCACCGTGTCCGCGCGCTTCGACTGAGGACGGACCCATGTCACGCCACAGCCGCGTGCTCTGGAGCGAGGGACTGTTCCTCGAGCCACAACACTTCCAGCAGCATGACCGCTTCCTCGAGGGTCAGCTCGCCGGGCGGCTCGCCGCCCACGGCAACACCCACTGGGGCCTGCATGCCTTCGAACTCGATACCGAGCTCCTCGCACTCGGCAAGCTTGGCCTGACCTCGGCACAAGGAATCTTCCCCGACGGCACGCCCTTCAGCATGCCCGGCGATGATCCCCTGCCGGAGCCGCTGGAGGTCGCGGACTCGGTTCGCGACAAGATCGTGTACCTGGCCCTGCCCCTGACGCGGGAAGGGACCGTGGAGGTCCGCCGAGCCGGATCCGCCGAGGGTCTGTACCGCTACCGTGCGGAAGACCTCGAGGTGCGCGACGGCGTACTCGACAGTTCGGCCGCGTCGGTGGTGGAGGTGGGGCAATTGAACAGCCGCCTGGCGGTGCAGGGTGAGGCGCTGGAACAGTACGCCTGTGTACCGATGGCACGGGTGGTCGAGGTGAACGCCGACCGCAGCCTGGTACTGGATCAAGGCTTCATCCCGACCGTATCACGCTGCCGGGCGGCATCCCGCCTGCAGGCCTACCTGACCGAATTGCGCGGATTACTGCAGCAACGCGCCGAGATGCTGGCCTCGCGCGTGACCGCAAGCAGCCAGGGTGGCGCCGGAGAGATCACCGATTTCCTGATGTTGCAGATCGTGAACCGGCATGCGCCGCTGGCCCGGCATTTCACGGAATCCCAGCACGTGCATCCGGAGACCTTCTACCGCTTCGTGATCGGCCTGGCCGGCGAACTGGCGACCCTGACGCTGGACAATCGCCTGCCCCCGGAATTCAAGCCCTACCGCCATGACCATCTGCAACCGGCCTTCGAGAGCGTGTTCGAGACCTTGCGGGCGGAATTCCGCACGGTGCGCGAATCGCCCGCGGTGCCGATCCCGCTCGAGGCCACGGGCCGGCACGGGGTGCATGTAGCCCGGATCCACGATCCCTCGCTGCTGGACTCCGCAAGCTTCGTCGTCGCGGTCAGCGCCAGCGTCTCCAGCGAACAGCTTCGAGCGCAATTCCCGATGCACGTGAAGGTGGCCCCGGTGGAACGCATCGCGGAACTGGTGAACAACAACCTCCCCGGCATTGGCCTGGCGCCGATGCCGGTGGCGCCGCGGCAGATTCCCTACGTCAGCTCCAACGTCTATTTCGAGTTCGATCGCAGCAACCCGCTGTGGAAGCAGCTGACCGGATCCGGCGGCCTCGCCGTTCATGTCGCCGGACACTACCCCGATCTGAAGATGGGCCTGTGGGCCATACGCGGAGCCAGCCGATGAGCGACGACTGGTCGGCCGGTTCCAGCGATCGCACCATTATTCGCCCCAATCCGGGCGGACGTGCCCCGGCAGGCGCACCACCGGCAGGTGCACCACCGCCCCCGCCCGCCGGATCCCGCCCCTCGATGCCCCCGCCGGGCATGGCCCCCGACGCCGCCGTATTCCAGGTCGCGGCCAGCGAGGCCCTGTCTCCG
>Ga0114946_10001203_pt1 | contig 17706 bp, 13 predicted proteins | sample WalLakDeSediment_FD_88676 | JGI IMG/M metagenome (GOLD analysis project Ga0114946, IMG submission 88676) | Lake sediment microbial communities from Walker lake, Nevada to study Microbial Dark Matter (Phase II) - Walker Lake 11/02/13 Deep Sediment | ecosystem: Environmental > Aquatic >...
GATGGGTTTTCTGAGTTCATCGGTGTTCTTTTTCTCCCTGAAGATATTCTTTGGCGGACTCCCAGGTTTTATCCAAAATATCCAAGGACCCCTGCAGCAGTTCGGTACGAAAGCCGAATAAATGGTTAAACTCCGAAATGTTCTGCCGCATTTCCTTCACCGGCAAGGCCGGGTTTGGAATTAACAATGATCTTTCGTAATTGGACATCCCAAAAATTCGCCGGGTGAACTCGACATCAAATTTGCCATATTCCTTTTTAAACAGTTCTTTCCAGTGCCGGGTCCATCCCGGGATCATAAAAAAAGTTCCTGCCACCCGGCATTGTTCACGATAATAGCAGTCGCGGCCCCCGATGATAAGACCGACGCAGTCATCAACGGGATGATTCTGATCCATCGGAATAAAAATAGGGACACCGGCATCCGCCAGCAGCTCATGTGGTTTTTGGAGGGCATTGCCGCACAGACCGTACCCCAAAAAAAATCGCGTCCACATGCCGTCCCATATCCTTGGCAGCCTTGACAAGCCCATCCTGAAGATTGCGTTTTCGGTTGTGCAAGGCCAATTCCATACCGGTCGAAGATTTGAGCAGGTATCCGGAAGCGGCGAGACCGAAGAGCTCACTGATGTAACGGTTGTGAGAGTGCATGGAAAGAATGATTATCTTGGTTTGAGGGCAGACCCGCCTGATTTGCCGGGTGGCTTCAATGCCGTTTAACATGGGCATCGCGATATCCATCAAGACGACATCCGGCTTAAGCTTCTCAACTTTGACAACTGCTTCGCGTCCGTTTTCCGCTTCCCCAACTATCCGCAGATCGGGTTCGCCTTCCAACAGCTTGGCCAGACCCTGACGAACAATGGTGTGATCATCGGCGAGAAAAACTGAGATGTTCTTATCACTCATGGCGAGATTCGTTGAGGGGGATTTTTATTCTGATATGGGTGCCTTTTCCCTTTGAGGCACGCAGAGAAAAACTCCCGCCTAACATGGATGCCCGTTCCCGCATGGACAACAATCCCAATGTGTCTTTATGTTTAATGAATTCAGAAGAATCAAATCCTACTCCATCGTCTTTGGCCGCAAAAATGATGTGAGGATAGCTCTTGATGATGGAAAGATTAAAATGTTTTGCACCAGAGTGTTTCAAGGTATTGGTGAGTGCCTCCTGGGAGAGTCTGTAGAGCACGGTTTCGATCTCAGGATTCAGGCGCTTTTCAAACCCCACCATTTTAAACTCAATGCTCATTTCAGTGTATTTGGCGATACCGGTCATATAGGAGTCAAGGGCCGGTTCAAGCCCCAGATCGCTTAAAAGGACCGGGTGCAGCGTGTAAGACAGGCGGCGAATATCCTGGTAGGTATGGTTGATCTGTTTACTGACGTCACTGATAAGCTGCCTGGTAGAATCGGATTCGGCCGACAGACCCTTACCGATCGTATCCAGAGTAAAATTAATTCCTGTAAGGGCTTGACCGGCCTCGTCGTGCAGCTCCCGTGCTATTCGCCTTCGTTCCAGCTCCTGAGACTGAAATAGCCTTGCAGTCAGACCTTTAAGCTCTTCGCGATGCTTGTGGATGGTCGTGAGCAGCCGGGTGTTTTCAACCGCACCTCCTAAAAAGTTTCCGAGAGATCCCAGCAGGTGTAAGTCCTGCTCGGTGAGATCTTTATTTGATGGGAAATCCAGCGCCAGGAAACCGGAAGCCTTTTCTTTGGCAGTGATTAAAAAACAGGTGAGCTGAATAAAAGGGCCGGGCATGGGAACCTTCAAGGCGACGACAAAAGGGGGAAAGCTGGGTCGAGGCTCAAGGGCAAGGTTCTTTTTAAGCAATGCTTGCATGAGGGCCTGATCGTGGAAGAGCACCTGATACGATTTCTTGCCCATGCGCTCAAACAAACCCTGCTGAACCCTGAGTGCGAAAGTCGACCTTTCATGGTCGATCAGGAAGATACCGCCGGATGCGAGATTTAAAACTTCCAGGACATTCTTGAGCGCTGTCATGAGGACATCGTCCAGGTCTTGGGTCGCATTCATGACCAGCGCCACAGCGTTTAAAAGTGATAGTTCCCGGTGATGTTTTTGCAGGTCTCGAATGGCATCCATTCTGGCGGTGATATCTTTGACGATACCTTCGTACCCGATAATCTCCTCATTTTCCGTTCTGACGGCATTGCCACTCAGCAGGCAATGCATGCGGTTGCCGTCTTTTCTCTTAAAACCGGCCTCGAAATCTTTGACAAATCCGTGGCGATCGATCTGCTTTTTGAACACCCGCCAGTGCATGGGAGTATGATATATTTTCTCGATTGAAAATAAGGATAACAGCTCTTTCCTGCTGTAACCCAGCAAATCCACTGCGGCCGGGTTCACGTCTTTGATCACGTCGTTTTTAGAGGTGATAAAAATCATGTCCTTGGAACCCTCGAAGATACGACGGTATTTGCTTTCGGAAAGCCTGAGATCATCTTCCAATCGCTTGCGGTCCGAAACATCTTTAAACACCTGCACGCCGCCGATGACATTACCGGCGTGGTCCTTCAACACGGAGATACTAGAGGTAATGGACAGGGATCTGCCATCCAAGGTGGTCACCGCGAACGCCCTGTTGCAAACGTTTTTTTCTATCGGAATACCGTTCTTAGTTGGGCAGCCGATTTGGCAGGTCGTCGTTTTGAATATCTCTCTGCAGTGCATACCGATGGCCTCTGAGGCTGGGATTCCCGTGATTCGCTCGGCCGCAGAATTAAAGTAAATGATGCAGCCCTCTTTATCCATCGTAAATAGACCGTCAGAAAGATTGTTCAGAATTTGGAGGAGGTCCGTCTCCTTTAGAGAGGTGTTTTCGATCACATCCTGGACCAGATATCGTACCGGTCTAATTGGATCTTGTACCAATGGTCGGCATCCTTATAATTCAATACTTACGAGAATCGTGCCGCAGCCTTTCTCGTCCAATCCGTTAAAGTATTGTTCCTTCAAGTAGATGTCGGAGGGGGTGCAGGGGTTGGCATAGATCATAGAATTACAATGAAAGGTATTATCCTCCACCAGGCACCATTCGGCCGGAAGGCATGGGATTTCAAAATAGCAGATTTTTTTCATGATATCCTGGGGAAACGACATCTTATCTTTATAAACGACAAAATTCTTATGCATAAACCAGACATTTTTCTGTTTGGACAGCCGGGCAATGATTTCCTCGTCGCGAACCTCTGCACCCACTATCTCATCGCCCTTTTTTAATACCAGCGTGGCATGACAACCCCAATCAAAGTCCATATTATTGAGGGCCACATAGATCAGATCGCATTTCAAAACCTCTCTGACACCGACGTTGACGACCTTGCCCAATCCCATCAACGAACGTTTTTCGGCATCTGCTTCAATTTCCATGATCTTGCCGCGGTCCTCGGGCGCAAAAGGATATGCTTTAAGGATTCCCTTCACCTTTTCCAGGGCGGATACCATCAACTCATCGGTTTCGTTTTTGTCCATGATCAATTCGCTTCCTGCTGTCCTTTTTTTTCGACAAGGGTTCATCTCCGGCCGTCAGCAGTTCGAGGAGATTGAATCCCTTACCGCTGCAGGCCCTTTCGCATCTGCGGCAGGCAACCCCGTCACAGAGCGCCAGATTAATGGTGATGGCGCAACCTTCCTCGAGTTCTTCCATGGAAAGGGCATTTTCAGGGCATTCCTCGATGCACTCACGGCAGATAACGCACCCCTCAAAGCAAACGGATTTGCGCTCGCCGATATCGGTGATAATTTTCAGCCCCATAACACCCAGATCAGGGATGTCTTTCACGACGGTTTTGATGACCTCGGGAATATCGGTTACCTCCTGCAAGGCAGGCAGTCCGTATTTTTTTAAAAATTTTTGATACTGATTGATTGGCATTCCCTCTGTCCAATAGGACAACTCTAAAATATATATCTTCTCAAACACCTTGGACTCGGCAAACATACTGTGGTGTTGTCGCAAATCATCGGCGACCCGTTTCATATTCCACAGATGTTCAGGATCCCTGACGATATCCCTGGCCATGGCCAAGGAAGTGTTTCCCACCTGAAAGATCTTTTTGACCCTGGCGGGAATCATGCCGATATGCTGGGCCTTGAGGGCATCGACATACGTGCCGGAGGCACCCGACATGTAAGCGGTTTCAATATCTTCAAGCCGGATACCCGCTTCCTGACAAAGGGTAAGGTGACCGGCCCTGATCGATCCGATGGCCTTGCCGGCCTCCAAAAGATCTTTTTCCGTAAACTTGATTCCGTTGGGTAAATGGATCTCCGTATCCGGGGTATTGATCCGGGGAATCCGGATGAGTTTGGCCTTCAGCCCCTGGCTGAGCAAAGCGACAACCCCGGTCCCCGTGATGCCCACGGCCTCCAACTCGCCTGTTTCCAGCACCTTACCGGTGGCAGGATCCACTATATCCCCCGGTCGGGCCATCATCTCATGATCAAGGATATGAACTTTCAGATGCCCGATCACGGGCTGATTCACACCGGCAATTCGTTTGAAGTCAACGCTGGTCATATTTTCTTTGCCTTCGAAATCAACATCCGAGATGGCTCCGGGGAGGGCCAGGAGGCCGTCCTCGATCTGCTGGCCTTCCAGGGCGGGTCCGGCCGCCGTCGAGCCGGTATAGACCGTGCCTTTGTAAACGAGTGCCATCTCGGCATTGGTGCCGTAATCGGTGACGATGGCGACCTCCTCTTTTTCGAGCATGCCGGTCTGGATAATCATGGCCAGGGCATCCGCACCGATTTCGTGGCGAACCGCGGGCGGGATCATGATGTCCGCATCTGCGGGCAGATCGAGTCCGCTTATATCCCGGGCCTTGACGATATGGGCATCCCGTTTGGGGGCAACCACTCCCAAGGACTCCAGTTTCCTTTTGCCGGCATAGGCCAGGTCCCGGAACTCAATCCCTTCAAAAAGGGAGAGCTGAATTGGGTTGCCGCAGATCGCCAGCCGCACCACCTCATTTTTATCGATCCGCAAATTATCGATGACCTGGTTTGCGGCATGCACCATCACCTCGTGGGCTCTCTCAAGGCCGACCTCGAGGGCAAAATGAAGATGGTCGATGACATTGGCCCCGGGAAGGGGGTGTCGGGCGGTCACCGCAGTTGACAAAATCATTCCCTTTTGATCCAGATCAATTGCATGTCCGCGAAAGCCGCTTGTGCCCAAATCTAAGGCGATTCCCAGTTTTGCCATTGGGTTTTTCTACTCCTTCTAATTCATCTGACCTTTCGCTGATTTTTTCGTCACTTTCGAATTAATGAGGATATTTGCTCTGAACAATTCAAGCCGGTCATGTCATGGTCATCATAAAACCCATAACCTGGAGGTTTATGATGGCCCCAAAAAATAGAGAGACTCGACACGATACCGCTAATCGTTGGGTCTCTTGAGAAGATGGCAATCCGAAAATGAAGACAACCCGCCCCACGGCGGAACGGCTGCTTTCACAATTCGATAACCTCCACCTATTGATCCAAGACCAGGGGAAAAAGATTTCGGCTGTGATGGTTGAAGGATTGACAACCCTACAGCAGAAAATCCTATCCATCCTGCAATTGCCGGAAGAAATTTATGACCTTTCCTTCAAGCATGGAAAAAAGAATTCGGCATTCTAAAATGAGCGAAACCCAAGATTCATAGTTTGCAATGGCATTTCATACAGACCCATTTGCCGGAGTCGTCGGTGGATATCCGGGCAGGATGTCCTTTTAGCGCCAGGTGCTCCTGCCGTATTTTGGACCAGTATTGTTTGACATCCGAGCAAGACAGTTTTTTGCCCAGCACCTTTTCCGCATCCACATGCCAGCGGCCACATCGCGTGCAAGCTATCATTCTTTTGGCCGATTTCTCTTGTTCGCAGTTATGAACCATCCAGCTGGTTCAGAAAAAAAGGGGACTTAACCGATGATAACGTATACCAGTTAATCCCCTTTTGATCGAGTACACTGTTTAGTCAATCGGGTTAGGATTAAAGTCCATAAGATGCCGGGTTGAACCCATGAACATTTTTGTACTTTTTCAAACACATGTCAATGAAGTCGCCTTCAGCAACCGGTAAGGCTTCCATCTCCTTCATGGCTGTTTGAAGGGCCTTTTTCTCAAACGCGGTCAGTTTCATTTTGGCGTCACCCAGAATGATCTCGCCGGCCTTGATGGCGCCGGCCCGGGCGCTGGCATAGTTGCTTGTGTCGCGGTTGCTGACGATCGCATTGCCCACTTCCCAGGCATTATTGGGCGCCACGATCAGGCTGTGAGAATCCCGGTACATATCGGAGTTCACCAAAATCTCCTTCATCTGCTGCTGGTACCCCAGTTCGATGGCGGTGTTGAACTGAGCGCAGTCATACCCTAGGATCTCGGCAAAAACCGATGTGGTGGTGGCGCCGAACATGTCGTGGTATTCCACGGCCTCGTTGCTCCAAAGATCGCAGACGGCTGCAATCAGATTGCCGGCCAGATCGGAATGGGCGCAGGCGCTGGTTTTTCCTTCCGTGGCGATGGGCACCCCGGTCATGGCCTTGATGATGGGATCTTCATAGGCACAGTCCTTGGTGGGGCCGGTGGCGCCGCACTCATAGGCCACCATCGTCCGTGAAGCGGCAATGGCGCGGGACAGGGCGGCAATCACATGGGGCACATCTTTGGAGGTCATGCCGCCGGCCATGAACATGGCTGTGTTGGCTTCGGAGCAGTTGGTGTCGCCGCCGGCAATGCACTTGTGTTTCTTGGCGATGGCGACGATCTGATTCCACATCCATTCCATGTCGATGGCGCCCAGGACCCCGATGCCGAAGATAATGCCCGCAATATCATTGCGGATGATGGCATGGTCGAAGATCTCTTTGCCGCCCATGGATTCAATGGAGATGATGTCCGCATATTTGGCGCATTCGTTGAAGGATGCTAAGACCTCCCGGGTATAGTCGCTATCCCGCATGTTCACCATGTCGGGTTTACGCAGGTCTGCGATGGTGGAGCGATAGGCGGCTTTCAGACCGTAATCTTCAAGATAATCGTCCATTTGTTTGGCCGTCTGTGCGGCAATCTCCCCGCCCCATTCGGGATTGTGGGTCATCTGAAAAATGTGCTCGTTTTCGATCTGGATGGTGGGATGGCCAACGATGACCATTCTCTCCAAAGCATCCCCGTTGGCCCTTTCGTATTCCCGCAACAGGGTTTTCTTGGTCTTTTCACTCCCCGGCCGGGGATGGGCGACCAGCTCCGGATGGACATAGCCGCCGCCGATCACGATCCCTCTTTTGGTTGTCACTGGTTTCTTGGCAGTGCCGAACATCATTTCTTCACCGCTGCTATAGGCCATTTTTGTAACCGGTTTTCGTGCCATTCTTATTCTCCTTGCTCAATTGCTATTGTATGAATAATGATTTTGGTCTCCCTATCCTGACTGTCCCTTCACCTCCTTCCCAAATCCTAATCACGGTTATTATTCTCATTGCAAGAGCAACTAGTGTGCCAAATAATACATTTAGAACAATTATAACATTCTGATTTTAAATGGGTTATTCTTTATTTTTGCTACCGCTTGACCCATGATATGGAAGCCCGTCACGTCAGGGTACAGTGACGCGATTTGATTGTAACCTGAAGTGACATTGTTATTGTCCGGTAAAACCGTACTGAGCCAACCGAATGTAGAGCAAGCGGCGGGTCATTCCCAGCATCCTGGCGGCTGCCGCCTTGTTCCAGGAGGTCATTTTGAGAGTTTTCAAAATCAGTTCTTTTTCCAGTTCCTGCAAAGGGACCCCGCTGTTGGGCAATTCTTTTAAAAGCTTGGGGAACCCTTGGGCTTCGACCGCTTCCTCACGCACTTCCTCCGGGAGGTCGGCGCCGGTGATTTTCCCATTGGAACAGGTCACGACAAGCCGCTCCACGATATTGGTCAATTCCCGAACTTTGCCCGGATAGGTGTAATCCAGCAAAAGGCTGCTTGCCTCGGGGGCAAGTAAAGGTGCGGAGCGGTCCATCTCTTTGGCAAGTTTGTCGAAAAAATGGTCCAGCAGGAGCGGAATATCCTCCCGTCTTTCCCTCAAGGGCGGGATATGGATGGGGACCACATTCAGACGGTAAAAAAGGTCGTCGCGGAAATGGCCTGCCCGGACGGTTTTCTTCAGATCCCGATTGGTGGCGGCAATAATACGGACATCGGTTTCGTATGATCGGTTTCCTCCCACCCGTTGAAATTCTTTTTCCTGAAGAACCCTTAACAGCCTGACCTGCAGTTCCTTCTCGAGTTCACCGATTTCATCTAAAAAGAGCGTACCCTTGTGAGCGATTTCAAACTTGCCTTTTCGCTGGTACATCGCTGTCGTAAAAGCCCCTCGTTCATGGCCGAACAGCTCACTCTCGATCAGATTCGCCGGGATGGCTCCGCAATTTACGGCCACGAAGGGACGATTCCGACGGGTGCTGGTCTGGTGGATCGTCTGGGCGACCAACTCCTTGCCGGTACCACTCTCCCCCTGGATAAGGACGGTTGCATTGGAGTCCTTCAGGCTTTCGATCAGTCGATAAATTTGGTTGATGCCTTTACTACGGCCGATGATGACGCCGAACTGTTCCCTGTTTTGACGGGGTCGGGTCTGATTTTTCTCAAGGCTGTGCGAGATGCCCATTTCGCGGGTAATGCTCAGCAAGACGGTATTGATATCCTGCTTTAAACTCGGCCCCGAAAAATCATAAAAAATACCTTCCTGGTACAGAAAGGGTCCCAAGGGTGCCGTGATCAATATGGCCGCCTGAGGGGCAATCTGCCGGGCCTGTTGCAGGAAGCCTCCGCCTCCCATACCAGATGATTTCAAATCGATGATAATGATCTGTACCATCCCTGCCCGATCTTTTAGCGTTTTCAACCCCTGTTGCTCGTTCGGCACCCACACCACCGTAAATGCCTCCGGTGAGATTAAGCGGGGAAGAGTGCGCAAGGCCAGGTACTGGTCGTCGACAATCAAGACAATGGGTTTGCGGTGGTTGGCAAATTTAATCTTTTTGGAGCCCATAACAAGACTTATCATGTTCCATTAAAACGGCAGTTTGCCTGCAACCATCGCCAGAAACCCGGGATTCAACGCCCTACGACCACCCACACGATCGGTGAGTAGGCCAAGACCTTGGCTGAAAATTTTCCGAACGCATTCAGCCAGACCATGAACGTCAGTGCCGCGTAGCCGGCGCAAGCCAGCACCACGAAGGCGCTCGGAGCGACAAGCTGCTTTCCGTCCTCCATGACCGGGCCGCCGGTGATAAAAATTATCATGAAAATCGTTGAGACGATCGCCGCGGCGAGGCTGACATTTCCCACGGATCTCAGGTCTTGTTGACCCGTATAAAGCGCCCAAGCGACGGTGCAATAAAAGGTGCCATCTTTTTTGCCGGGATCATCATAAATGATTCATCATGAAACCTCTCCCGACACACACCGTTGCAGCGCAGCGCGAATCATCTCGCGGTCCAACCCCCTGCCAATAATGGAAATTTTACTTTCACCGGATCGGCTGATCGGCTGAGAGGAAAATTCTCCCGAAGCCAACTCCATCAGAATGTACCGATCGCTGATTCGAAACATGCCTTTGGCCCTGACGACATCTCCCAGTTCGGATTGAGAGGCATTTAGCCCCTTGAAAAACCCTTCGAGTGCTGCCCGATCAAAGGAGGTGACATCGTATACCCAGCCAACGGACTCATACCCCAGGGCGTCTTGGTTTTCGTGTAAATGGATACGCAAACCACGCCCTGCATCCGGAGGAAAATGAGTTTCACCCTCCGTTTCTGAGAAGTGGGTTATGTGTTCTTTTTCCTTCCATGCTTTTTGGCCCGAACCGGAGGCGGTGGATAGGGCAAACTGATACTCGGCCCAGTCCACTGCTCCGAATTCGGTCAATAAAACGGTCAAGTCGGGGTTGATCGCCAATATGGCACCTTGGATTACCATGGCTTTTCTTTTATCGACCCGATCGCACTTGTTCAGAAGCGCAAGCCGGGCGTTTTTCACCTGCGATTCTACAAAGTGACGGTTGGCCTTGTACAGATTCATGAAACCCGTCGCATCGGCGATCAATATGTTATTGATCTTTTCGATGGTTTTTTCAAAGAGCTGGGCCTCGACGATTGAGCGGATCTGGGCGATGGTGGCGACACCGGTGGGCTCTATGATCACCCTTGCCGGATTGATGGTGCGGCTGATTTCAAGCATTTGAGACCTGAAATCAGTCTGAAGCGTACAGCAGATGCACCCGCTGGGAAGCTCGACCACATCGCCGCCCTGGCCCGTCAGCAAATCACCGTCGATGCCCACATCTCCGAATTCATTGACCAGAACCACGATCTTCTCTTCAGTTCCCCATTTTTCGAGGGCTCTGATGATAAAAGTGGTTTTGCCGGAGCCCAAGAACCCAAAGACAATATCAACGATCATTCCCGTAATCTTTCTTTTATTATCCGTTCCATTTGCTTCGTATGGATTCCCAGTTTTCACCTGCAGTGGCATCCTCCGCCATTCCCGGCGCCTGGGCGGCCTCCTTGCCCCAGATTCCCAGATCATAACTGGTGACATACTCCTCACAGACCGCTCCGCCGCCGCAGATAAATGGAATACTCAAGCCGGCAGCCTTGAGTTGATGGGCGATCTTTGGAAAGGCGGTCATGGTGGTGGTCATCAAAGCGGTGCCGGTGACCATAACCGGTCGGTGTTCCTTGCACGCGGCCACAACCTTTTCAATCGGGACATCCGCACCCAGGTTGACCACTTTAAAACCGTTGGCGTTAAGCAGGGCATTGACGATAACCTGCCCGATGTCGTGGATGTCTCCCTCGGCAGTATGGGTGACGACCGTTGACTTCCGGTCCATGGCCTTGCCCATTTTCGCCTCACACTCGGCGATTCCGATATTCATCGCATCCGAGGAGAGGATGACCTGAGGAAGGAAATAAATCCCTTCATCCCAAAGACGGCTCACCTCGTTCATGCCTGCGATCAAGGCATCGTTGATGATGTCGATCGGGGATTTTGATTCCAGGCCTTTTTTGACGGCCGGCAGGATCCCCTCGTCATCCCCATCCACGACGAACTGGGCAATCGCCTGCATGGTGGCATCTTCCGAAACGGCTCTGGCTTCACCTGTTTTTTCAAGGTCAAGGTCATAACGTTTGAAAATGTTTGAAAAATCATCCAATACTTTCATTTTGATTTTCCTCCTTATCCTCATTTTAGATGATTATAGAAACGGCTCCGGCAGAAGCCACTCACATCCCATAGGGCAGTCTATGTGTTACCTGTTGTCGGTCAAATGTTAATCGTTACAGCCTAAGGGCTTGGGCCCAATATAAAGGTCATCGAGATTCTGATACATTTAAATTTGAGTTTCACTAATGGGCCTTGGCGACTTCCACCATGGCCAGCAAGTTTTCCATAGGTGTACTGGGCGCTACCGCACAGCCCGGAGCCAGTATCTGGATGCCGTCGGCAATCGTCTCCTCACAGCCCCGTTTGACCGTGTCGGCATCTTTCATGAAGAGGGTCGTGGCGGTATCAACCCCACCCATCAGGATAACATCGGGACCGCATTTGTCGCGGGCCAGTTTGGCACTGGCTTTGGGCTCCAGACTGAGTATGTTGGCTCCGGTCTGCCCCATCCATTCAACAATGGCGTCCACATTGCCGCAGATATGAAGAATGGTGGGGACCGAGATGGCCTCAAATTGTTTGCGCTGGTATTCCAATTCAAACTCCTTGTAGGTCTTTGGTGCAATGAGCTCGGGCGAGGCGGTCATATCTTCGCAGACAATGATGTCGGCTCCTGCATCTACTAAAGCTTTGGCCAGGGCGGTCCCCGCCTTTTCGCCGACGTCCAGAAAGGGCCGAATCTTATGGGGTGCCTTAAATGTCGCCTTGAGCAGGGGAACTGAATCCAGAAGGGATCCGGCGATGGTGAAGGGTCCGATAATCCCTGCCACAATGGGTACCTCGTCGCCGACTTCCTTTTTCAGAATTTGTACGGCTTTGATCAATTCGGGTATATATCCCCTGGATAAAAAGTCGGCGGGAAATTGCGGGCTGTCATCCAGTGTGTACGGGGGTGGATGTTCGATGCCGGGAAATCCTTCCAACTCTCTGACCTTACCCGGTTTTCTTTTACAGCCAAGGGCGGTGGCTTCAAAGGTCTGACAAAACGGAACCCTGACAGCGTCAAAACCCAATACGGAGTAAGCGGCCAGGGCCTGCTTGGCCATGGCTTCCCCCTCGAAATGACCTTCCGGCCAATAAGCGTTCACCTTTTCCATCTGATCATAAGTTACCGTGGAATTGGCCCCAAAACAGGGCATCCGATCCGGTTTCTGGTGATTGATGACCGCCATTACTCGTTCTTTCGCATTCATCGAAATCCTCCTTCAGCGTAAATTAATTTAAGAAAATGAGCGAATAGATCTAAGCCTGCTGCATTATAATGCCAGGCCGGCATGCAGGCTGAACCCCAAAGTTGCAACGTTAGGGAAAATTATACCACCCACCCAATACGTTTGTATGGGCGGCCCCTGCCTGTTTGGCTTACAAATGCGGTTTATAACCCTTGGAAAGCAGGCTTGACGTGTGGAACTGAGATCTCTGAACCAAAAACCCTTAGAGGGGTAGAACGAAAAGAAGGGTTCGATTCAGGGAGTCACCAGCGCACTTTGTGTCGGGCAATATCGGCATTTGTTAGTATTATACAATACTAAGTGTGCCCGCTTTACCCGCGAAAGGCGTGGCATTTTGATTTGAGAAGGTATCCTGGCTCACGGCCCGGGTAAATCTCTGCGCCTTCTCACCCGGCATAAAAAATCTAAAGACCGGGCAGTGGCTTGTTGCAGATTTCCCTCTTCAAGGCACAATTCATGGCGATTTGGTACCTTGAAGATCTCTTCCCTTTATTCTAAAAAGTTTGCTTCCGGAAAGAGTTTACCGTTTACAGTTGCGGGGCAGCAATGGATTTTCACCATTTTCCCTTCTTGTTAAGGTGAGGTTTCAACCAACTTTTGATTAATATAGAACAATATACTTCTTTAAGCTTGATCGAATCGTAAAAAGTCAGATTTTTCAGTTTTCGATGTTGCAACTAACTGAATTGATGGGGTAGCGATTTTAAAAAACAACATTTTCGGGACTTTTTACGAGTTCATTAAGCTTATCCATTCCGCAAATTATATGCCACGTCTAGTCGTGTTTTAATTGTTGCCATATGATCTTAAGAATGCAGGGGTTTATGGGATTTATCATCGGAAATGCGGATGCCGGATACTGTGTCATCACAACCCTACAATATGGGCAAAATTTAGGGAGGATTTAAATAAACATGTATATTCGGATGGTTTTTAGTGTGACACAGATGGCAGACTCTGACAGCCGACTACCCGCTTTTGGGGGAGACAAATCGGCTCCTGTCCAATTCATGTTGTTTAATTTTGCGCCACAGGGTTCTCGGATTGATACCTGTCTTTTGGGCCGTTTGTGACACGTTACCTTCGTTGCGCTTCAGAGCTTCCATAAGATAGGTCTTCTCAAATTGCTTTTCGACCATTGCTCTGGCCACTTTAAATGGGATATCGATATCTGCGCCGGGCAGGGCATTCAACGTCTCGCTTTGCTGCATGTCGTGGGATAATAAAATGAAGGTGTCGATGGTCTCACCATCGGTGGTGACGAACGCCCTTTCCAGAACGTTTTCCAACTCGCGAACATTTCCCGGCCAGGTATGCTGCATCAGCTGACTCAGGGCTTGGGTGGTAATCTTGAGAATACGTTTGTTAAAATTCTTGTTAAATTCTCTGATAAAGTGATTTGCAAGAAGCGGGATATCCTCGATTCGTTCTCTCAATGGAGGGATATGAATGGGCACTACATTGAGCCGGTAAAAGAGTTCAATTCTAAAGTCCCCCCGTTTAATTTTATCTTGGATATCCTGATTGGTTGCGGAAATTATCCTCACATCCACTTCGATCGGCTGGTTGCCACCCACCCTTTCCAACTGCTTTTCCTGGAGGACTCGCAAAAGCTTTACCTGCATTGCGGGGGATATATCTCCAACTTCGTCCAGAAAAACGGTGCCGCCGCAGGCGTATTCGAATTTGCCTTCTTTTCTGCGGATTGCACCGGTAAAAGCGCCCTTTTCATGGCCGAACAGCTCCGATTCCAGCAGGGTTTCTGCCAGGGCGCCGCAGTTGATGCTCACAAAAGGTCTGTTTTTTCGGAGACTATTGAAGTGGATGGCTTTGGCTACCAGTTCCTTTCCGACCCCTGTTTCACCGGTGATAAACACACGGGCATCGGTATCCGAAACCTTTTTTATGAGGGCATAGATAGCCTGCATTTTGTAATTTTTACCGATAATGTTGCCGAAAGCGTACTTTTTATTCACTTCTCTTCTGAGGTCCCGGATCTCCTGTAACATCTGTCTTTCTCTAACCGTCTTTTCTATGGCCATCAGCAGGGATTCCGGCTCAAACGGCTTTTGAAGATAGTTGGATGCGCCATGCTTGATGGCGGCAACCGCGGAAGAAATGGAACCATAGGCGGTCATAATTATGCCTGAAATTTCCGGATCTATTTTACGGGCCATTTTAAAAAGTTCCAGCCCCTCGATCCCCGGCATCTTCATATCGGTCAATAAAATATCATAGGGCTGAGAGGATAGCTGTGCCACGGCCTGCTCCGCATTGTGGGCGACGACCGCGCTGTAGCCTTCCATCTCCAAAGCAGCCTGGATATGATTGCAAAACGACACCTGATCATCGACGATGAGTATTTTCTCTTTCATAATGATCTATACTTAGTAAGCAACATCGCTTTTTGGTTGATCATCGATCGGCAGCAGAATGTGGATGGTGGCACCTTTGTGCGACGGCTTACGAGCACCAAGGATCAGCTCAACAGGCCTGGTAGCGAAATGGTGGCATGGATGATGGCATACCCACATCATGCCGTTATGGGCTTCGACAATCCGATGGGCCAGAGAGAGACCCAACCCGGTGCCATGATCTTTTGTCGTGTAAAAGGGATGAAAAACTTTCTCAGCTTCGGATTGTTGGATGCCGGGACCGGAATCATTGATCGATATGAATGCGTACCCCGGTTTTTGTAGGTAAAAACCGGCAAAAAGAAACAGGTGTCCCCCATTCGGCATGGCCTGGATGGCATTATGGATAGTGTTTTGAAAAACCTGGCTTAATAATATGGCGTCCACTGAAAGGGTCGGCAGACCGGGATCAAACTGCTCCTCAAGCTTGATCCCATTCCGATGGAGAAGGCCCTCAAACCGCTTTAGGGTCTCCCGCAGGATGATCTCGATTCTTTGAGATGAGCGGCTGAGTTTCAAGGTCTTTGTGTATTCCAATAACTCGGTTACGACCTGATTCAGATTTTGGACGCCCTCCGCAAAGTCACTAAAAATACCGCGAATGCTACTTCCGTCCATGGTGCGGCGCGAATACGATCGGCTTTTGAAGTCATTGTTTTCCGGCGGCTGCCCATCGATTCCCAGCTCTTTTTGCAATAATTTGCTGCCCATCAAAATGTTTCCCAGCGGATTGCGTATCTGATGGGCCACCGCGCTTGAAAATTCACCCAGCAGCGCTAAATCCTTGGCCTTTTCCAGTTCCGACTCCAATCTTTTCTTTTCGGTGATGTCTTCTCCCACTCCTTCGACGCCGATGATTCGTCCCAGCGGGTCTTTTTCCGGATAAATGGTCAATGAAATGAGATGATCCTCCCCCTGCTGGTTAAGGTGGCGATATTCAAAACCTTTGACCGTTGGTAACTCACCGGCCAGAACCATTTTAAAACACTCCTTGACGCGCTTGCAATCCTCGGGCGCGACCACATCCTCGGCCTTGATATCGCCCTGATACAAAGCTTCTCGGGAGCATCCTGACAGGGCTTCCATGGCTTTGTTGACAAATACGAACCGATTCCTGCGGTTCACTCGAAAAATAATATCTTTCCTGTTTTCCACCCGGATTTGCTGCCGTTGTTGGATTTGTTGAATTTGACTGGTTTTTTCTGATATTTTTTTCTCCAAAAACTCGCTCATCTCCAGACTGGCGGTATGAGCACGGGCATTTTCGATGGAAAGCGAGGCCGCATTGCCCAAAGCTTCAGCAAAGGAGAGATCCTGGCGGTTGAAGGATCTTTGGTCTTTACCGTGGGTCAGAAGCAGCAAGCCCAATATTTTCTCTCTTATCTGTAACGGGATGCCGATCAACGAATGGATATTCATTTTCAAAAAATCAAGTCTTTGATCACGGCCAAATCTTTTCGAACGGTTGATATTTGTGATTAACACGGGTGCTTTTTGTGAATTCATCAGTTCGTAGATATGCCCCATCTCCAAGGGTGATATCTTTTTATATAATTTTGACTCAATGAGCCATTTTCCTCGACGATTGACATATTCCGTTTGAATCATCGGGACCTGGGTTTGAGAAAACAGGAAAACGCGACAGTCAGGTCCGACAAACTCGATCCCTTTTTTGGTAACCGATTTTAAAGTTTTCTTCAAATCCAGGCTTGCATTGAACCTGGCGATAGAGCGAACCAGGAATTCAGCTTCGCTCTTTTTCTGTTCGCTCTGTTTAAAGAGATACATGTTGTCAATGCCCATCGCCATGATGTTGGCCATGCCGGAAAGCAACCTCAGCCTTGCCTGGGTGAACGGTTCCATCGACTCGTGCAAAAGGATCATCGCTCCGATGATATTGTCATTCGATTTTAAAGGAACGCCAACGAGCGCATTGAGTTCGCCGTCACCGGTGCCGGCAGGCCCGCCTTCATGGTTTAGCGATTTGCAATCCTTGACGAATGGCTTGCTGCCGGCAAATAGCTCCTTAAGAAATTTTTTTTCTATCCACCTTAAAAGCGCAGATTTGACAGTGCCTTCCTCACAATCGACGATGGATAATTGCGGCTTTGACGACTCATTGTTTTGGATGTAAAGGAGAATGATGGCAGCGCCGAAGAATTTCCGGGTAGTTGCCATGGTTTTACGCAGCGATTTGTCAAAGTCCATGGACTGATTTATTTTAGTGGACACCGCACTGATAGCATAAAGTTCCTTGCTGAGCGACGTGACCTGCTGCTGAATATCTCTGTTCTTCAGTTTCACCGCTCGCAGTCGGCTGTCCAGGTCTTCAATCTGATGCGTCAGCATGATTTCTTTGATCTTGTGGGCGACATGGACACCAAACAGATAAAAATTGCTCAGTTCATTTTTTTCAACGACCCGTAATTTATCCAGATGGATACTTAAAAATCCCAGCAATCCCCCGGATTCCATCAAGGGGATGACAAAAACAGGAAATACATTTGCGGATTTGGTTCTGCGGCGGGTATGTTCCACGGTTGAATCCAGCAACCAGCTTTGGGTCCTGACCTCCTGTTTCACTTGATTGTTGGATCCCAGGTTGCTAACCGTGGCGACCGGGATCAATTTTTTTTGCCGATTGAAAAGCTGGATTTCAGCCGCTTTCACATGATCGACGTTGAGAAGATGAAGCAAAGAACCTTCCAAAAGTTCATCCAGAGTCAACGCCGTCAAAGCGGACTCAACGCTATCCAGTATATTTGGGTCTACCTTTTCAGGGATAACGACATTCATGCCAAGCTCCGATTAATAAAAAAC
>Ga0114946_10001204_pt1 | contig 17690 bp, 14 predicted proteins | sample WalLakDeSediment_FD_88676 | JGI IMG/M metagenome (GOLD analysis project Ga0114946, IMG submission 88676) | Lake sediment microbial communities from Walker lake, Nevada to study Microbial Dark Matter (Phase II) - Walker Lake 11/02/13 Deep Sediment | ecosystem: Environmental > Aquatic >...
CAGCCCCTTCAGCGAGAGCGCTTTGGTGATCGCAGCCGTCAGGGTCGTCTTGCCGTGGTCGATGTGACCGATTGTTCCAATATTCACGTGTGGTTTTGCACGCACAAATTTTTCTTTAGCCATTTTTGTAATCCTCAATCCTTAACTAATGGTTTTTCACATCAATTTGCAACATTTACCCTATACGGTGAGCTATACCCAGCACCGTGGGCCACACGATGGGCACTGCGCATTCACTTTTCACAAAAGACCCCGCCACCATGCAGGTGAACGGGGTAGCAAGCCCACGATGGGATTTGAACCCATGACCTCATTCTTACCAAGAATGCGCTCTGCCGACTGAGCTACGTGGGCGGTTAGGCTTAGTAACAATGCTCAGCGCCTTGCCACAATAGAGTCGGCAAGGCATCTGAGCATTGACCTTGGTGGGCCAGGTAGGACTCGAACCTACGAAGGCTATCGCCAGCGGATTTACAGTCCGCCCCCTTTGCCACTCGGGACACTGACCCCTGTACTGTGCGGTTTTGCAGTTAGCGAGCTAGTCTGCAAAAGCCGACGATGGGACTTGAACCCATAACCTATGCTTTACAAGAGCATTGCTCTGCCAATTGAGCTACGTCGGCATGTAACCTGACAAATTCACAAAGTTTTATTTTGTAATGAACGAATTTGCATTTGTCGCTTGATGCAAGCGTCTATCAGGCATGCCGTAATACGTGCTTTTTTAGCGCGCCAGTAAGTATAGCATTTGTAATCGTTTCGTCAAATGAATAGTTGGGAATTTGACTGTGATTTCGTGAACCATCCGGGTTAATTGCGGCATGGGCAGCTTGTGGGAGCGGAAAGCGCTATAATTTTAGCTATACGTGTATTGCATGGAAATGCAGAAAACTCGATTTTTATGGAGCGCTTATGTTTGGAGAGAATCCGGTAACGATATTGTGTTTGGCGAGCTATTTTAAAGGCGCGACCTTCTTGACGGTGTGCAGCGCGCAGGGCGGGCGCGTGCTGCTGCTGACGCGGGAAGGGGTGGCCCACGAACCGTGGCCGCGGGATCAGCTTGAGGACGTTTTTCTGATGCCAGATTTGCGTAAGCGACCAGATATTATCTATGCGGCGAGTTATTTGATGCGTTCGCGTGATATTGCGCGGATTGTGCCGCTGGATGATTACGACGTGGAAACGGCCGCTGCCCTACGCGAGCATTTGCGGCTGCCGGGTATAGGAGAATCGGTGGCGCGCTACTTCCGCGACAAACTGGCGATGCGTATGCAGGCGCGCGCAGCCGGTATTCCCGTGCCGGACTTTACGCCGGTCTTTGACTATGAACGCCTGGCCGAGTTTATGCGGCGCGTGCCGCCCCCCTGGGTATTGAAGCCTCGTTCCGAAGCCGGCGCAATGGGGATTAAGAAGGTGCACAGCGCCGAAGAAGTGTGGCGCTGGCTGGAGCGGCTGGGTGACGAGCAGTCCTATTTCTTGCTGGAGCAGTTTTTGCCCGGTGAAGTGTATCACGTCGACTCGATTGTTTGGGATGGACAGGTGCAGTTTGCCGTGCCGCACAAGTATGCGCAGCCGCCCATGAGCGTGGCGCACGAAGGGGGCGTCTTCATCACGCGCACGCTGCCGCGCACGGGCGTGGAGAGCGAACAGATCCTGGCGCTAAACCGGCAGTTGCTGGAGGCGTTCCGTTTGGGGCATGGCGTTTCGCATACGGAGTTTATTCGTGGGCACGACGGCCGTTTCTATTTCTTGGAAACGGCCGCGCGCGTGGGCGGCGCTAACATCGAACAGCTCGTTGAAGCTTCCAGCGGGGTCAACCTGTGGGCCGAGTGGGCCAAACTGGAACTGGCGTTGGCGCAGGGACGGCCGTACGTGGCGCCGCCCGACGCCGGTAAATTTGCCGGCGTGCTCATTTGCCTAGCGCGGCAGGAGCACCCCAATCTGGCTGCTTACCAGGAGTCTGAAATTGTTTATCGTTTAGACAAACCCTACCATGCCGGCGTGGTTGTGGCGGCAGAGGATCCGGCGCGGGTGGAAGAACTGATTGCCGCCTACGCACCCCGTTTTGCGCGTGACTTTCTGGCCGTTGCGCCGCCGCTTGATAAACCACCTGTGTAATTTGTTACCACTTGGGAGTGAGCAGGCGGGCAGCGCGCTGATAGTAAACGCGCTGCCCTTTCTTTTTTATTATGGTTTGTGACAAAAATCACAAACATGACACTCGTCACAAAAAATAACGACGAATGTCATTGAAAAATAGTCCGTTAAGCGGCATACTGCTAATAAGGGAGTATTGCTTCACTACCTTTCCGGCGCACTACGAATGATCTTTACTAAACCAGCTTGCCGCACACATTGCGACAAAGCGTACATTACTTTTATACATAACCCTGTTGGCTTTGGAAGGCATTTTTTCGCAGCGTTGGCAACAGTCAGACTTCGTTGACCAGGGCATGGTTGTTACCGGCGCAAGCATGAGAGCGTGGGCTTCCAATGAAGGAGGTTGACATCCTGTAATGAAGCTTAAAATTATGCCAAAAGCAGCTTTACCACATTGGGTAGAGCGACTTAATCAGCAGTATCGAGTAGTTGGCCCCAAGCAGCAGCACGGCCAGTACCTCTTTGGCGAGGTGGAAACGGCCGACGATTTGCACCTGCAATATCCGTCGTCCATCTTACCGCCCAAGAAGTATCTGGTGCCGCAGCGTGAAGTCCTGCTTAGCTATCGGCTGGATGGGAGCTATATCCACGCGCCGATCGACCCCCAACCAACCGTGGTGTTGGGTGTGCATACCTGCGATATTCACGCCATCAAGCTGTATGACCGCATCTTTAGCCAGGGCTTTCAGGATCAGCATTATCGGGCGCATCGTGAAAATACCTTTCTGGTTAGTATCGAGTGCCTGCATCCCTGTTCGGAGCATGCATTTTGCCGTGACATGGATACGCTGAGCGTGTCAGATGGCTTCGATTTACACATGATCGATCTGGGCGACACGTATGCGCTTCGAATTGGCACTGAAAAAGGCTCAGATTTGCTGAAGGGTTTTCATCACGTCTTTGACGCGCTACCGGGCGATATTGAGCGGCTTAATGAGACGTTGGGTGAAAAGTGGCCGCGCTTCCCTTATAAGCTGGACTTTGACGTACACGAGATGCCGGCGTTGCTTTCGGCCGGCTTTACCAGCGACTTGTGGGACGAGTTGGGCGCCGAATGCCTGGGCTGCGGCGCATGTACGCAGGTGTGTCCAACCTGCTACTGTTTTGACGTGACCGATGAGGCGGATCTGCTGCTGGAGACGGGGCAGCGCGTACGGCAGTGGGATTCGTGCCAGATTCACCCGTTTGCGATGGTGGCCGGGGGCCACAACTTCCGCGAACAGTTGGCGGCGCGGCAGCGCCATCGCTTCATGCGCAAGGGCAAATACCAGATGGACGCCTATGACATGGTGGGCTGCGTGGGGTGTGGACGCTGCGCGCGGGCGTGCCTGGTGCACATTACGCCCGTCAATGTCTTCAACGAGCTGCAGCGGCGCAGCCAGGCGATGGTTGAAGAGGTGTTGGAATTGGAGGAGGTGGCGGCATGATGCACCTGATCGAGGCAGTCAAGCATTCAGATTCGATTTATATGCCGATTCCGGCGCGGATTACGGACGTTTCGCCGCTAACCGCGCTCGAAAATCTGTACACCATCGAGCTGCCCCACGATCTTTCCCTACACCATACCCCTGGCCAGTTTGTGCAGGTTTCGGTGCTGGGCGTGGGGGAAGCGCCGATTAGTATCTCTTCTTCGCCCAGCCGCAGCAACGGGACTTTTGAACTATGTGTGCGGCGCGTGGGTGACCTGACCTCTGTTTTTCACCGGCTAAAGCCCGGCAGCATTGTGGGCATTCGCGGACCGTTTGGTCGCGGCTTTCCGCTGGAACGTTTCCGCGGGAAGGACGTGCTGCTGGCGGCCGGCGGGTTGGGAATGGCGCCCCTACGTTCCTTGATCAACGAGGTGCTGGACGAGCGGGGGAATTACGGCCGTGTCATTATCCTCTACGGCTGCCGCTCCCCCGAAGACCTGTTGTTCAAAGAAGAGCTGGCCGAGTGGGAAGCGCGTGACGACGTAGAGTTGCACCTTACGGTTGATTGCCCGACTCAGGGTTGGAGCCACTGTGTCGGCGTGATCACCAAGCTGTTTGACGAAGTTGAGGTTTCGCCGCGCAACACGATGGCCGTGATTGTGGGCCCGCCGGTAATGTACCGCTTCGTGATAGCCGAACTGCGCGAACTCAACATTCCCAAGTGCAACATCTGGCTCAGCTTTGAGCGGCGTATGAAATGTGGGGTGGGTAAATGTGGCCACTGCCAGCTTAATCACATCTACACCTGCCAGGATGGCCCTTCCTTCTCCTACATGGAGGTTGAGGGCTTAGAGGAGGCGTTCGCATGATTCCTAAAAACGGAAAACCCAAGGTCGCGTTCTTTGACTTTACAAGCTGTGAGGGCTGCCAGTTGACGGTTATTGACGCGCTGCAGACCCATCCGGAGTTATTGGACGCGGTGGAAATCGTCGAGTTTCGGGAGGCGATGAGCGAACGCAGCGATGATTATCAGATTGCTTTTATTGAAGGCTCTTGCACACGCGCCAGCGACGAAACGCGCCTGCAGCGCATTCGCGCGAACGCCGACATTGTGGTGGCGTTGGGCGCCTGCGCCCATTTGGGTGGTATTAACGCCATCCGTAACCGGCAAGAGTTGGAGGACGTGCGGCAGTACGTATACGCCGATAAGGCGCACTGGTATGACACGTATGCGCCGCGCGCGATTGATAAAGTGATCGGGGTGGACGTGGTTATTCCCGGCTGTCCCATCGACCGCAGCGAGTTTATCAGCACAGTGAAGGCTTTGTTGCAGGGACGCATGCCTGAACCGCCGGACTACCCGCTGTGCATTGAGTGTCGCGCGCTTGAAAATGTGTGCGTGTACGATCGCGGCCAGGTCTGCCTGGGCCCGGTGGTGCGGGCGGGTTGCGGCGCGATTTGCCCGGCCTATGGGGTGGGTTGTGATGGCTGCCGCGGCTTGATTGGCGACGCCCGGATGTCGGTTTTACACACGGTGCTGCAGGAGCGCGGCCTGGCGCCAGAGGCTATCGACGCCAAAATGACGATTTTCCTGACGAACCAGGTGGATGCGCTGGCGGAAAAAGATGAGGAGGCGGCTTATGTCTAAAGTTCGCATTGATATTCACCACGTGACGCGCGTGGAGGGTCATGGCAATATTGTGGTTGACGTGGCCAATGGGGAATTGAAGCAGTGTGAACTGCAAATTACAGAGACGCCGCGCTTCTTTGAGGCGATGCTGCGCGGACGGCCGTATGACCAGGCCTCTCACATCACTTCGCGCATCTGCGGCATTTGCGCCGTGGGGCATGCGACCGCTTCGCTGCGCGCGACCGAGAAGGCGCTGGGTATTGTTCCCAGCGAGCAGACCTGGCTGCTGCGCCGCCTGAACTTCTTCGGTGAAATCCTCGACAGCCACATCCTGCATGCCTATATGCTGGTGGCGCCCGACTTTCTAAACGTTGGCAGCGTGATCCCGCTGGCCAAAACGGCGCCTGAAGTTGTGCACCGCGCGCTGCGCATGAAGAAGCTGTCCGGTGATTTGTGTCAGGCTCTCTGTGGCCGTCACACCCATCCGATTGCGATGGTGGTGGGTGGATTTGCTCATTATCCCACGGCGGCTGAGCTGTACGCGCTACGCGAACGCTTTGTGGCCGGCTGGGCCGACGTTGAGGCCACGGTGGAGCTCTTCCAGACGCTGCCCATTCCGCTTTTTGAGCGCGAGACGGAGTACCTGGCGCTACACAACGATGACGTTTACGGCTTTATCGACGGGGATGTCATCAGCACGGACGGCGGCCGCTGGCCGGTCGAAGCTTACCGCACCATTACCAACGAGACGCTGCTGCCCCATTCCTCGGCCAAGCACACCAGCAATCAGCGTGACAGTTACATGGTTGGCGCGTTAGCGCGCTTTAATTTAAACCACGCGCTGCTGCATCCCAAGGCCAAGGCGGCGGCGACGGCGCTGGGGCTGGCGCCCCTGTGTACGAATCCGTACATGAACACGGTGGCGCAGGTGGTGGAGATTGCGCATTGCTATGCGGAAGGGATCGATTTGATTGAGGCGCTGCTCCAGCGTGAGATTGCCTGGGAAGAGCCAGTGCAGCCTGCGCGGCTGAGCGGTGAGGGCGTGGGCGCGTGCGACGTGCCGCGCGGAATGCTGTTCCACCATTACGTGATTGAGGACGGCGTCATCACCGGCGCCAACTGCATCATTCCTACCAACCAGAACTTGGCCAACATTGAGGCCGACATGCGCGCCCTGGTACCGACGCTGCTGCACAAGCCGCAGCCAGAGATCGCGCACCGGCTGGAGATGTTGGTGCGGGCGTATGACCCGTGCATTTCCTGCTCGACGCATCTGCTGGACGTTAAGTTTGTCTAAAACGCTGGTTTTAGGATTGGGGAATCCGCTGCGCGGCGATGATGGCGTAGGGCCGGCCGTGATCGCCGCGCTGCAAGCCCATCCGCTGCCGTCAGAGGTGACGTTGTTGGACGGCGGCGCGCCGGGGCTGGAGACGGCACTGCTGTTCGAAGGCTACCGGCGCGCTGTTATTGTTGACGCGGCCGCGATGGGGGAAGCGCCGGGAACCTGGCGACGCTTTACGCCAGCCGAGGCGCAACTGCTGTTAAGAGAGGCCAGCATGCGCGGCACGCTGCATGACGCCGGTCTGGCCGAGGCGCTGGCGCTGGCCGAGGCGCTGGGGCTGCTGCCGCCGGAGCTGGTTTTTTACGGCGTGCAGCCGGCGGAAGTAGGATGGGCGCCGGGGATGAGCGCGCCGGTCGCCACGGCCGTTCCTGCCGTTTGCGCCGCCATTCTCCACGAGCTGACCTAAAAAAGAAGTTCAACTTTTCCCAAAAGTTGAACTTCTGACGGGTCTAGACCTGATGCTGCTGCCGGTAGGCGCCGATTTGTTCACGCATGGCGCGGCGCTGGGCCACGGCCGTTTCCAGCGGAGCCGCCAGCCGTTCGCGGTAAACCGTTTGCACCTGCTCGGCCTGGTCGACGGTTTGGCGGGCAGGGCCAAGCACCTGCTCGCGCAGCGGCTTGACCAGCGTGCGCTGCAGGCGCGGTCCGTCGCCGTCGCCGCGAGCCAGCCAGACGTCCAGCGGCTGCGCGACGTTGGTTTCCAGCCCGCTGAGCGTGTTGGGCGTTTCGGCCACCAGGCGCGTGAGGGCGGCCATTACGTCCGCGGCGCGCTGTCCCAGGCCAAAGGGCAGCCATTTGCGGATTTCCCGGAACCATTCTTCGAGCATTTGTAGGAACGGCCCCACGTTGTCCACAAAGCTTTGCAGCACCACTTCGACGCTGCTGTAGAAGGCGCGCACGCGCTCGAGATGGTTGGTGAGCCAGGCCCGGCCGTTTTGCAGCAGCGGCAGGTGGGCTTCGACCTCGGCCAGGGCCAGGTTGCCGGCGTCGATGCCGGCGGTGAGCGCGGGCGCGCGGCTCAGCAGGTCGGCGATGGCGCCGTTGACGGTTGCCAGCCCGTCTTGCAGCGCCGATCCCAGGTCCACGTCGTCAAGCTGTTCGTAGAGCGCTACCAGGCCGGCCAGAACGCCCAGCCGCTCCTGAGCGTCGTCAAGCTGGAGGGTGAGCGCTTCGCCGGCGGCGCTGCTGTTCTGGTTGTGCTGGCGCAGGCTCTCCAACTCGCGCTGCGCGGCGTCGAGCGCGGCTTGCAGGCGCACGTTTTCGGCCTGGGCGCCGGCCAGACGCGCCAGCAGGTCGGCGCTGTCGTTGATGTTAGGGGCAACGGCCGTTTGTCCTGCGGTTAGGGCGGCGCTCAGCGGCTGCTGGCTTACCTCAATGATGATGGGTTTGTCCTGCGCGCGCTGCGAAAGCGCGGCCACGCCGGTTCCGGCGGCCGTAGCAGCGACGGCCGTCAGGGCCGCGTTGCGCAAGAAACTGCGGCGGCTAACCGGATTCGGTTGGGTTTCACGCGCCATGTTTATCTCCTACCGGCCATTGCCGGACATTCTATACAATCCAACACAATCCAATACGTATATGCTATGCTGATAGATGCATAATTCGCAGCAAAGTCACGTAAAAATTAAAGATTAGTATAGCCAAAGCGCCGCAGTGCGTTTTCATCGCGCCGCCACTTAGGCTGCACCTTAACCCATAGCTCCAAATATACCTGCTGTCCGATCATGTTCTCGATTTCGGCCCGCGCCGCGGCGCCAATCTCGCGTAGCTGCGCCCCCTTGGCGCCGATGAGAATGCGCTTGTGGGTGTCGCGCTCGACGAAGATGTTGGCGCTGATGTAGGTCGTGTCGTTCGGCCGTTCTTTGTACTCCAGAATCTGCACGGCCGTTCCGTACGGCACCTCGTCCCGCAGTTGCATCATAATCTGTTCACGAATCATCTCCGCCGCGATGTCGCGCATGAAGGCGTCCGTCACCTGGTCGGGCGGGTAGTAGCGCGGCCCTTCCGGCAGGCGCGCAACCAGCATCTCCAGCAGTTCGGGCAGGCCGGCCTGCGTGGCGGCGGAAAAGGGCAGCCAGGCGGCGTCGGGCAGCAGCGCGCGGAACGCTTCCGTGCGGGGCAGCACCTCGGCCGCGGCCAGTAAATCCAGCTTGTTCATGCCCAAAATTACGTTTGCCGTCACGCCGAGTTCCTTTAGCCGTGCGGCAATGGCGGCGTCTTCCGGGCCGGGCGGCTCCGCGACGTCGACCAGCCAGAGCACCACGTCGGCATCGGCGAGGGTTTCCACGGCCGATTCCACCATGAACGCGTCCAGCTTGTGGCGCGGCTGCCGGATAATGCCCGGTGTGTCCACGAAGATCATCTGGTAGTGCGGCTCGGTGATGATGCCAAGCTGGCGCGTGCGCGTCGTCTGCGGGCGCGGCGTCACGATGGCGATTTTTTGCTGCATGAAGGCGTTCATCAGCGTGCTTTTGCCCACGTTCGGCCGTCCCACCAGGGCTACAAAGCCCGAGCGATGTCCTTCAACTGTTTCGTACAGGGTATTTGCGGTGTCTGCTTCCATCATTTTCCTCAGAAAACGGAACGCAGAGTTACGCGGAGAAGACGCGGAGGTACGCGGAGATTCTGGTAAACTGTGTCCGTTTTCATATTTTGTGGCTTGGCCATGAGCCTCAGCCGAACGGTGCGCCGCAGCGCATGTTGTCTATCCTGTCCTGAAAATAGAACGCTGATGACGCAAATATAATTGTAACAGCAACAGGCAACTAAGCGCCACCGCGCTCTCAAACAGGCTGTCGAGCCGCAGCCCGGCGACCGTGGGAAAGGGGTCGTCGCGCAGCAGGCTGGTCGCCAGGCGCACGAGGCTGAGCGCGCCGAGCGTGAGCCATAGGTGCGCACCCTTTGACCGGCGCCGGCGCAGCCACAGGACCAGCCCCAGCACGGCCAGCGCGCCGGTCATGCCGATTACCTGGGTCTGGTAGCGCACGGCAAACAGGCCGTATGCGTCGGGCAGGTTGGCCGCCAGGGGGCCCAGCACGGTTTCGCGACCGTAGGCGCAGCCTTCAAGGTAGCAGGCGACCCAGCCGGCGGCGCTCACCAGCGCCAGCGCCGGCGCCAGCAGGTCGGCGTAGCGGGTAAACGGCCGTTGCTGTCCGCGCGTCCACAGCCACAGCGCCGCCAGCCCGGCTGGCAGCGCGCCGTAATAGGATAGCCCTCCGCGCCAGAGTTGCCACGCCTCGGCGGGCTGGATCTCAAAATAGGGCCAGTTCAGCAGCACAAACGCCAGCCGTCCACCGGCCAGCGCCGCGGCCAGCACGAGCAAATAGCTATCGAACCAGCGCGGGGCCGGCCGGGTGCGCGCCAGCCACGCCGTCAGCCCCAGGCCACCCAGAACTCCCAGCCCCAGCGCGACGCTGTAGCTGTAGAGCATGAAGGGTCCGTAACGGAGCAGAATGGGGTGCATGGCCCGATCTTAGCAGATTCCGTGCAGTTGCAACAACGGATTCAACAACGGATTAAAGGAAGGAATGGATTGTCGCAGGCGACTCTCCGTTCCGTTATGGCGCCGCCTGGCTTGCAGATTGATAAGACGCCATTGACGCCTGGCGAGGCTGTGCCATAATTTGGGTTAATATTGTGCGTAATTTCACAAGTGGAGCCTGTTGTTCACTATGTCAAAAAAAAACATAACGTTTAACGCTGATAGCTCAAACGGCCGTCCCCGCGTCGTGATCGTAGGCGGCGGCTTTGGGGGATTGTGGGCCGCGCGGGCGTTGGCCGATGTACCGGTTGAGGTCCTGGTGGTGGACCGCAACAATTACCACACCTTTTTGCCCCTGCTGTACCAGGTGGCCGCGGCCGAACTGGAGCCATCTCAAATCGGGTATCCGATTCGCACGATTCTGCGCGGCGTGCACAACGCGGATTTTGTGATGGGGGACGTAACGGCCGTAGATCCGGAAGCGCGGCAGGTGCATACCAAGACCGCGCTGATTGACTACGATTACCTGATTCTGGCCACAGGGAGCATCCCGCAGTTCTTCGGCATTCCCGGCGCGGAGGCGCATACTTTCCCCATGAAAACTATGGAGGATGGCATCCGGCTGCGCAACCACATTTTGCGCATCTTCGAAGAGGCTGAGCGCGAAACAGACCCCGTGCGACGCCAGCGCTTATTGACTTTTGTGACGATTGGGGGCGGTCCCAGCGGGGTAGAATTTGCGGGCGCATTGGCCGAGCTGATTCACGGCCCGCTGGCCAAGGATTATCCCACGATTGACCTGAACGAGGTGCGCGTGGTTTTGGTGGAGGCGGCCCCGAATTTGCTCATTACGATGCCGGAGCGCCTGGGGCGTTACACGGTCGAGCTGCTGGCGCGCAAGCAGGTCGAAGTGCGCCTGGCGAGCATGGTTAGCGAGGTGACGAAGCACGCCGTTTGTTTGCAGGACGGCAGCGAGATTTTCACCGAAACGGCCGTTTGGACCGCCGGCGTGGGGGGTCAGAACATTGCGCAGCGCTCCGGTCTGCCCACGCGCCGCAACGGCACGGTGGAAGTCGAGCCCACGCTGCACATCCCAGGCCATCCCAACGTTTTCGTGATCGGTGACCTGGCCGCGTTTAAAACGGCCGATGGCTATTTGCCGATGGTCGCCCCTGTGGCCATGCAGCAGGGCGAGCACGCGGCGCAAAATATTGGGCGCCAGATTGTAGGGGAGGCGCTGCGGCCGTTTACCTACACCGACAAAGGCTCTATGGCGGTGATTGGGCGCAACGCGGCCGTGGCCAACATTGCCGGGCGCGCCTTTACCGGCTTTTTGGCCTGGCTCATCTGGATTGTAGTGCACGTGGCGCAGCTAATCGGCTTTCGCAACCGGGTCATGGTGTTGATCAACTGGGCCTGGAACTACATCCTCTATGAGCGCGTGGTGCGCTTGATTCTTGCTTCGGAAATGCCGCCCGCCGCGACGCGCGACCTGGAAAAGGGAGAAGAGGGCCACATGGTGCGCATCTAAACGCAAAACTGGCGCATGAGCGCGCTTGAACATAGACTATATTCTGCCTATGCGTGGTGCGCATCACAGCCTGGGTCGAGCGCCGTGCAGAAATCGTAGGGCAAGATTCTTTCTTGCCCGAGCAAGATACTTGTTCTGCATTTACGAAGCTGAAACTGAGGAAGAAAATGGAACAGGACCTTTTGCAAGCCGCAAAACATATCGCGCTCGTGGCGCATGACAACAAAAAGGACGACTTGCTGACGTGGGCCAGGTATAATCGCGAACGGCTGGTTGAACACAAGCTGTATGCCACCGGCACAACCGGCTGGCTGCTGGAGCGTGAACTCGGCCTGGAAATCAAGCGCTTTCAAAGCGGCCCGCTGGGGGGCGACCAGCAGCTTGGCGCTGCCATTTCCGAAAGCGTGATCAACTGCCTGATCTTCTTTTGGGATCCTCTGCAAGCGCAGCCTCACGATCCCGACGTGCGGGCGCTGCTGCGCATTGCCGTCGTCTGGAATATTCCCGTCGCCATGAACCGCGCCACGGCCGATTTCCTGATCACCTCCCCGCTGATGTCACGGGAATACACGCGCCAGCTCGTTGACTACACCGATTATCGCCGGCGGCTGGACCTAAGCCAGCGCCCGGATGCAATAGAGTAAGACGCTACCGTTAATCGGCAAAGCGTTTTATAATGTCAGTAAGCTGTTGAATCTGGCGCTGCGCGCCGGACTGTTTCCAGGTCACAGCGCGCCCTACGCTGTGGACCGCCAACGTTGCTTTAAGGAGGCAATTGTGGAAATTCAAGTTCTCTCCCTGGATCCCGCCACCCGAAAGACAGTCCCTACAGATAATTTTGGCTTTGGCAGTAAATTCTCTAACCGCATGTTTTCACAAACCTATACGCGCGGCGTCGGCTGGCACACCGCCCAAATCGGCCCGTATCGCGACATTTGCCTGCCGCCCTCCAGCGCGGTCTTCCATTACGCGCAGGAAATATTCGAGGGTATGAAGGCCTACCGCCGCCCGGATGGCAAAATCAACCTGTTTCGCCCGTGGGAAAACATGCAGCGTTTTAACCGCTCGGCGCAGCGTATGTCGATGCCCACCGTGGATGAAGAAGATCATCTGGCGGCCATTGTGAAGCTGATTGAGCTTGACGAGGAGTGGGTCCCCGGCGCGCCCGGCGCGGCGCTTTACATTCGGCCCACGATGATCGGCGTGGAGGCGGCCTTGGGCGTGCGCGCCAGCAATGAGTATTTGCACTATGTCATCATCGGTCCGGTCGGCGCTTACTTCAAGGAAGGGTTTAACCCAGTTCCGGTCTACATCAGCGACAAGTACGTGCGCGCCGTGCGCGGCGGCACGGGCGAGGCCAAAACCGGCGGCAACTACGCGGCCAGCCTCTATGCCGGCGAGGAAGCCACGGCCAGGGGCTATTCCCAGGTACTCTGGCTGGATGCGGTGGAGCGGCGCTACGTGGAAGAGGTGGGCGCGATGAACATCTGCTTCGTTTATGGAAAAGACCACATCGTGACGCCGCCGCTGACGGGCAGCATCCTGCCGGGCGTGACGCGCAAGTCCGTAATTCAGTTGGGCCGCGAGCTGGGCTACACGGTCAGCGAGGCGCAGATCGACGTGCACGAGATGCTGGCCGACGTCCAGTCAGGCAAGATTACCGAGGTCTTTGGCTGCGGCACGGCCGCCGTGATTGCGCCGGTAGGTAAGTTCGGCTTCCGCGACGAGGAGTACGTGATCAACGATTACGCCGTCGGCCCGGTCTCAAAACGGCTGTACAAGGAGTTGACCGACATCCAATACGGCCGTGCCGCTGACCCGTTCAATTGGACCTATACCATTGCTGTGAACGGGTAGAAGAACCGGAATGGGTAGCTACCGACCGGTGTCTGATAGCTTCTGGCGGCTCTAATCACTAAACTTATTCCTCAGGGGCAGCGCGCCGGCTAAGCGCGTTGCTTCGGGGAATTGCGCAGAATGTTGGTCTTCAATCCGCATTCCGCTTTCCACATTCCGCACTGAGGAGATGTGTATGCATCAGGTTGCAATTTTGGGCGTTGGGCAGGTGCCGGTGCGTGAGCATTGGGACCGTTCATTGCGTGAACTGGCGGTAGACGCCGCGCGCGCGGCTATGGAAGACGCCAACGTTACGCAGATTGACGCCCTCTACGTGAGCAATATGACCAGCGACCGGCTCAACCAGCAGCGCCATCTGGGCGTGCTGGTGGCGGATTTTTTGGGCCAGTGGGGCGTGGAGGCGGTCAAGCTGGAGGCCGCCTGCGGCTCGGCCGGCTCCGCCATGCGGCAGGGTATTTTGGCCGTGGCCAGCGGCGAAATGGAAGCTGTGCTGGTGGTGGGCGTCGAAAAGATGACGGAGATGCCCAGCGAGCAGACCACCGCCGCTCTGACCACCGCCGCCGACGCCGATTACGAGATTGAGCAGGGTGTGACCTTTGTGGGGCTGAATGCGCTGGTGATGCGGCGCTACATGCACGAATATGGCTATGAGCGCCGCGATTTTGCGCCGTTTGCTCTGAACGCCCACGCCAACGGGGCTAAAAATCCGAACGCGCTCTTCCGGCAGCCCATTACGCAAAAGACGTTTGATGAGGGCCGTACCGTCGCCGATCCGATCAGCCTGTTTGACGCCTCGCCGATTGGCGACGGGGCGGCGGCGCTGCTGCTGGTTCCGGCGGCCAAGGCCCCCCAGGCGGTGCGCGTGACCGGTTCGGCCGTTGCCACCGACACGCTGGCGGTCCATGACCGTGAAGATTTGCTATGGCTGAAGGCGGCCGAGCAGTCGGTGCGCCAGGCGTACGCCCAGGCCGGCATTGGGCCGGAAGACGTGGACCTGTTTGAACTTCACGACGCCTTCAGCATCATGGCGGCGCTTTCGCTGGAGGCGTGTGGCTTTGCGGCGCGCGGCCAGGGGGTGCGCCTGGCGCAGGCGGGCGAGATTTTGCCCAACGGCCGTATTCCCATCGCCACCATGGGCGGCCTCAAGGCGCGCGGCCATCCCGTTGGCGCCACCGGGCTGTACCAGCTTGCCGAAGCTACGCTGCAACTGCGCGGCGCGGCGGGCGCGGCCCAAATTGAGGGCGCGCGCATTGCCCTGGCGCAGAATATCGGCGGCAGCGGCGCCACGATTGCCACGCACGTGCTGCAACGGCCGTAGCGATTGCGGATTGCAGATTAGCGCCGAGGCCGGCGAGATTGCGAAATTGAGCTTTAGGTCGTTATGAACACCGCCGATTAGGCTGGCTACATCTGTGTGGTCAGCGCTTTAACCGTGCTTGATGCTTATCAAACTCTCGGTTTCATCGGGTTGGCAAACGTTGAACTAATTGTACTGGGTCAAAGACGTATACTATGCCCTGGTTTTCTGCGCCATTGACGTCTGCCAGTCCGGATCCGATCATCAAATTACGTTCGCTAATAGCCGGTCCACCAAACCAACTTGCGGATTCCGGATTGCTAGGGGTCAGCTTGACAATTTCCCGCCACCCGTATCGACTGCGTACAAATATATACGCTGCCCCAACGTCTTCATAACCACCAATGTTTGCTGTAGGTGCGCCGATGACGATCTTAGGCCCTTCAATAACTGCAGCGCCAAAACGATCAACTGCGGCGCCATCGCTAGCTGTCAATATCGCCGTTTGTTGCCATAAATGCGGGCTAGCCCATCGTCTCTCAAAGACAAAGGCAGCTCCCTGGGCTTCATTGCCATTAACGGTTGTTCGCCAGGCGCCTACAACCACGGTGTTGCCGCTGATTGCAACTGATTCACCAAACTTAGCAACATCTTGACCATTTTCCGCTATAAGTTTGGCGGTTTGAACCCATACGCCCGCCTGCTTTTGGAAAACGTACGCGGCCCCCTGCCAGAGATTTGCGCCCACTTCAGCATCATTCGCGCCAACAATAATTGTGTTGCGGTCAATTGCAACGTCAGCGCCGAAGCGATCATATGCATTACCGTCAACGGCGAGAAGTTCAGCGGTTTGTGACCACTGCGCGTTATCTACTGTAAAAACATAAGTAGCGCCCTGGAGAGCTTCCTCTCCTACGGTAGTTGTCCAAGCGCCGACGACGGCGGTATTGTTACTGATATCGACTGAGTATCCAAAAGCTGACCCTTCGGCGCTGTTTTCAGTAGTTAATTTTGCAGCTTGTACCCATGCGCCATCATTCTTGCGCATATAAATATAAGCAGCGCCGTGATTGGTTCCGTCTGGCCCTTTACTAAGCGGCGCTCCAACGATGATCCAATTCCCGTGGATTGCGACAGATGTCCCAAACCAGTCCCAAAATGCGCCATCATCCGCAACAAGCTTGGTTGATTGTGACCATTGGCCATCGATGCGCTCATATACATAGGCGGCTCCAGTTTTATAGCTATTACCATGTGTATAAGGAGCGCCAATAACGGCCGTATTACCATCGATATCGATTGAGGTACCGAAATGGCTCCCGCTGTGACCGTCTGCAGCAAGAAGTTGAGAGGTTTCATGTATCTCTAGAAAGGTTGCCGACGTTACATTGACGACGAAGGTCAATGTCAAAAGTACAATCAGTGTTAAAAAAACTCCCTTAAGTTTCATGACTGGCTCCCATTACTCTGTTGATAGAGCGGACGGTTTGCTGCTGTTGAAGCAGGCTTTATTGGTTTACACAGATCATTAAATGTCACTCTGTTACTTTTAAGGTGAGGGTTGGAGCTTAATAGCTCTTCCCATAGCTTCCCAAACCCAAATACATATACTCAAATTACTAATAGCTTAGAACGACTTATATTTAAATGACAAGTGATTTTTATCACGAATATTTGATTACATTTGTCCAGATTAAGTGTATTTTGCTGTAATCAAAGCGAAGAAAGCGCCAGACATCGGGTAAGCGGCCCTGGATATTTCCTGTATCTCAAGTGATCTGCGATTGGCGCTATCTCGTTATTATATTAATTTACCCAATCAGGACGGTTTCTTCCGGGTAGTGCAGTAGCTGCAGCCGGCTGTGCTGCTGCTGCAGCAGGGCCAGCACAATGGTCAGCGCGCCGAGGCGGCCCCAGAACATCATCACGATGATCACCAAACGGCCGAACGTATTCAACTCCCCCGTAGCCCCCAGCGAGAGCCCGCACGTGGCAAAAGCTGAAACAACCTCGAACAGCGCGACGTTAAAGGTTAAATTGTGCGTCGACAAAATCAGCCAGGTCGCGACGACCACTACTAGCAGGCTCACCGTAAGCACGGCCCCCGCGCGTCGCACCGTGCCCTCGGGCAGCGTTCGTCCGCCCACCACGGCCCGGTTCAGGCCGCGCGCGTAGCTGATCAACCCCAGCCACAGCACCGCAAACGCGCCCGTCGTGATGCCGCCTCCCATTGAGGCCGGCGCGCTGCCTACGAACATCAGCGTCATGATCAGCAGCCGGCTGGCCGGCCCCAGGCCGTTGAAATCGTCCAGACCGGGAAAACCGGCCGTGCGCGCGGAAACCGACTGGAACCAGGTATGCACCAGCCGCACGTCCCACGGCGTCTCGTGCAGCACGCCGCCCGGCTGGATTTCAGGAATCAGCAGCCCCACCCAGCCGATCAGCGTCAGCAGCCCGGCGACGACCAGCGTAATGCGCGTGTGGAGCGCAAAACGCTTGCGTCCCTTCCAGTTCACCAGGTCGGATAGCACCGGAATGCCCAGCCCGCCGATCACGATCAATAGACCCATAATGATCAGCGACCAATCGTCGCCGGGAATACCGCGCGGATATTGGGGCAGGCCGGCAAACAGGTCGAAGCCCGCGTTGCAGAAGGCGGAAACAGCGTGGAAGACGGCGTACAGCAGCGCTTGCTCGGCCGGTACGATGCCGCTGCTGCGCCAGTGCAGGTAGAGCAGCGCGGCCCCCACCCCCTCAATGAGGACGATGCCGATCAGCACGCGCTTTAAAAGCTTCAGAATGGCGGCCGGCGTGTCCAAACCGAGCGAACTCGACAGCGCCAGGCGGTCCAGCAGCGAAACACGTCGCCCCAGCAGGCGCAGCGTCAGCACGGCCGCAAACATATACCCTACGCCGCCCAGTTGGATTAACAGCAGCAGCACAAGCTGGCCGGCCAGGGTAAAGTCGGTGCTGGTTGTGAGGACGG
>Ga0114946_10001205_pt1 | contig 17690 bp, 16 predicted proteins | sample WalLakDeSediment_FD_88676 | JGI IMG/M metagenome (GOLD analysis project Ga0114946, IMG submission 88676) | Lake sediment microbial communities from Walker lake, Nevada to study Microbial Dark Matter (Phase II) - Walker Lake 11/02/13 Deep Sediment | ecosystem: Environmental > Aquatic >...
ACGAATGGTTCTCGGAGCGCAGCCTGAGCGACCTCGGCCTGGTGGCCGAGTGCATCGACCGGTTGAAAAACGACGGCCACGCCTACGAAAAAGACGGGGCGCTATGGTTCCGCGCCAGCGCGCTCGGCGACGAGAAAGACCGCGTGGTGGTGCGCGACAACGGCCAGACCACCTACATCGCCTCGGATATCGCCTACCACCTCAACAAGCGGCAGCGCGGCCACGACCATTTGCTCGACATCCTCGGCGCCGATCACCACGGCTACGTGGCGCGGGTACGCGCGGGGCTGGAGGCGATGGGCGAGCCGGCCGACAGCCTCGAGGTGCGCCTCGTGCAGTTCGCCATCCTCTACCGTGGCGGCGAGAAGGTGCAGATGTCGACGCGCTCCGGCGAGTTCGTGACCCTCCGCGAACTGCGGGACGAGGTGGGCAACGATGCGGCAAGGCTGTTTTACGTGCTGCGCTCCAACGAGCAGCACCTGGACTTCGACCTCGAGCTCGCCAAGTCGCGCAGTAATGAGAATCCCGTCTACTACCTCCAGTACGCGCATGCCCGCGTGCGCAGCGTCTTCCGCCAGCTGGTCGAAAAGAACCTGCACTGGTCCATGGACGAGGGCATCGCCAACCTGCACCTGCTGAACACCGACCACGAGCGCCTGCTCATGGCGACGCTCGGGCGCTTCCCCGAGGTCGTCGAACTGGCGGCCGCCAACCGCGCGCCGCAGAACGTCGTCCATTACCTGCGCGAACTCGCCCAGGATTTCCACACCTGGTACAACGCGCAAACCTTCCTGGTCGACGAGGCGCCGCTGCGCGCCGCGCGCCTCACGCTGGCGGAAGCGACGCGCCAGGCGCTCGCCAACGGCCTCGGCCTGGTTGGGGTCAGCGCGCCGGAGTCCATGTAGGCATGGCCCGCGACTACAAGCGCCGCCGCGGTCCGCGGAAGCCGCCAACACCCGGCTGGGTGTGGTTGCTGACGGGCCTGGCGATGGGCCTGGCGGTTGCGCTGTTCGTGCACCTGCGGCACACGACGTCGCCGCCGCCTGCCGAGCCGGTGGCCGCCCGCGCGGCGAAGCCGGCCTCGCAGCAAGCCGATGAAGCGGCCGAGCTGGAGGCGGTGCCGGAATCCGGCTTCGATTTCTACACCATGCTGCCGGGGCTCGAGGTCGTGGTTCCCGAGGAGGAGCCACGGGCCCGCGGCGCGACGCCGACGGCCCCGGCGCCCCAGCTGGCGCCGGGCCGATACTGGATCCAGGCCGGCTCGTTCCGCCGCTACCAGGATGCCGACCGCCGCAAGGCCGAGCTCGCGCTGCTCGGCCTGACCTCGAGCATCCAGGTCGTCACGCTGGAAGGCCAGACCTGGCACCGCGTCCGCATCGGGCCGTTGCCCGACTCCGCCCAGGCCGAGGCTACCCGTCGCCGCCTCGCCGAGAGCGGCATCGGCGCACTCGCGGTGCGGGAGCGCGAGTAGCGGGAGCAGCCGCGCCCGCGGCTCAGTCGTCCCCGCCGCCGCTGCGGAAGTCGATGCCCAGCGCGCGCAGCTTGCGGTACAGGTGCGTCCTCTCCATGCCGACGCGTTTCGCCAGCTGGCCGACCTTGCCATCGCATAACTGCAGCTGCTGCTGCAGGTAGGCCCGCTCGAACTGTTCGCGGGCCTCGCGCAACGGCAGCGCCATCAGGTCCTGGCTGAGCAGCGCCTCGCCACCCTCCGGTGCTTCCTCCGCGAGGATGTTCTCGACCTCCTCGAGCCCGATCTCTTCGTCGCCGCCCAGGATCAGCAGGCGGTGCACCAGGTTGCGCAGTTCGCGAACATTGCCTGGCCAAGGGTAGTTCCGGAGACGGTTCTGCGCCGCCACGCTGAGCCGGCGGAACGACATCCCGTCGTTGTCGACCAGCTTGTCGAGATAGTGCCGCAAGAGCTCGGGCACGTCCTCCGCGTAGTCACGCAGCGGCGGGACCTTCAGGACGACCACTGCGAGGTGCGTCAGCAGCTCGCGGCGAAATCCCGCCCCCGAAGCGCCGTGTTCGAAGCCGGGCGGCGCTGAGCTGATGATTCTCGCGTCGATCGCCTGCGGCACGGCGCCGCCGGCCGGGGTGAAGCGGCCGCTCTCCAGGGCGCCGAAGAGCAGCCTCTGCGCCACCGGCCCAAGGTCGGGCAGCTCGTTGATGAACAGCGTGCCGCCCCGCGCCCGCTCGAGGTACCCGGGCTCAATGCCGCTATCAGTCACGCGGCCGAACAGGGCAGGCTCGGCGTCGGCGTCCCGCAGCGCGCCCGCCACCAGCCTGACAAAGGGACCCCCGGCGCGTGGGCCCTGGGAATGGATGAAATGCGCGAAGGTCTCGCGCCCGGAGCCGGATTCGCCCGTGATCAGCACCGGGGTGGCGTACGCGGCCACCCGCTCCGACTGCTCCCGCAGCGCGTGCATGAGCCGGCTCCGGCCAATCGGGATCGCGTTCGCGGGAAGCATCTGGCGACCGGATCGGGTCGGCGCGCGGCCGGACTCGAGAGCCCGTTCGACCGTGCGCAGCAGCTTGGCCAGCGACACCGGCTTCTCGATGAAATCAAATGCGCCGAGCCGGGTCGCCTCGACGGCGGTCTCAACGGTACCGTGCCCGGACATCATGACGACCGGGCAGGGCTTGACGGACTTGCTGGTCGACCACTCCCGCAGCAGGCTGATGCCGTCGGCGTCCGGCATCCAGATGTCCAGCAGCACGAGGTCGTAACCCTGCGCCTCGCGCTGTCTGCGGGCCTCGGCGGCATTCGCGGCCGAAACCACCTCGTAGCCTTCCTCGGAGAGAATCTCCTCCAGCAGGCGGCGAATATCACCCTCGTCGTCAACGACGAGGATACGGCCAGTGCTCATGCGTGCGCTCTCCTGAATTCACTTGCGCGGGACTCCCGGCGCAGCATCGCGCTGCGCGCATCCTCGTCGGCCGGCAGCGCGATAGTCATGCGCGCGCCGCCCTCGGCACGGTTGCTCGCTTCTACCCAGCCGCCATGTTCCTCGACCAGTTTCTTGACGATCGCGAGCCCGAGGCCCGTGCCCTTCGGCTTGCTGGTGACGTAAGGATCGAAGATACGGTCGACGGAATCGGGGGGAATCCCGGGGCCATTGTCCTCGACGATTATGAATACTGCGCGAATATCGAACTCCCGGGTGCCGCGCGTGGTCACCGTCAGCGCCGCCTTCTCCTGGCCCTCGAGCGCCTCTACGGCGTTGCGGATGAGGTTGTGCAGAATCTGCCGCAATCGCCCGGCGTCGGCCTCGACCGCGATGATGTCCGGGTCCACGTCGAGCTTGACCTTAACGGGGATCTCGCGCACCCGGTACAGTTCCGCCACCTCGGCGACCAGCCGGTTGAGATCGACTTTCACGATCTCCATGTCCGGGGCCCGCGCATAGTCGGAGAAGGCATTGACCATTTCCTTCATCGCCTCGACCTGCTGCACGATGGTGCGGGTCGCGCGCTCCAGCACCACGGCGTCCTCGTCAGCCATCTGGGGAAGGAAGCGGCGCCGGATGCGCTCCGCCGAAAGCTGGATAGGCGTCAGGGGATTCTTGATCTCGTGCGCCAGGCGGCGCGCGACTTCGCCCCAGGCGGCATCGCGCTGGGCCTGCAACAGGGCGGTGATGTCGTCGAACACGACCACCACGCCGTCCAGCTCGCCGTCCTCACCTGGCAGCCCGGAGCAAGCGCACATCAGGACGCGCCGGCCGACCTCGTTGCGCAATACGATCTGTTCGCGCCACTCGAAATCGCCGGCCTCGATGTGGCCACGCCCGACCTCGATGAACTGCTGCAGCAACGGTCGTCCCTCGGCAACCTCGGCGAGCGGCAGGCCGATCGCGCGCTCGAAATCCACACCGAGGATTGCGCCGGCAGCCTCGTTGGCGGTCTTGATGCGCCAGTCCTTCTCCAGCGAAACGACGCCGGTGGACAGCCTGCTGAGAATGACCGCGAGATAGGCCCGCTGGCTCTCGACCGCCTGCTGGCTCTGGCGGGCCAGTTCGCGCGCGCCCGCGAGGCGGGTGATCATGTCGTTGAAGCTATGCACCAGGAAGCCCATCTCGTCACGCGCCGGCATCGGCAGCCGCGTATCGAAATCGCCCTTGGCCACTGCCCGCGTGCCGGCCACCAGCGTCTGGATTGGCTCGGTCAGCTTGCGCGAAAAAAAGAACGCGCCCCAGACCGCCATCAGCAACGACAGCAGCAATACCAGCGTCAGGGTGAGCGTCAGGCTGCGCGTGAACGGCGCACGCAGGAACGAGAGCTCGCGGTACTGGGCGTAAGCCTCCTGGACCGAATTCGCGAGCTGGCCAACCCGTTCAGGCACGGGAAACAGCGCATGCAGCACCTTGAGCTCGTCGAGCGGGTGACTCGCAGGGATCGCCGTGGCGGTGCGCACGACGTAACCCTCGCGCACCGGGTCCAGGCTGACGAAAGGACGGCCCTGGCGGATCTGCAGCATCACTTCCTCGGTGGGGCCGGCCGGCAGCTCCGTAATGCTGCGGTCCGAAGACAGCGCGATGATGCGGCTGCTCTGGCCCACCACCGTCAGTTCGATGGCACCGGAGCCGCGCCGCATAGTCTCGAGTTGAGTCGCCAGCCGCTGGTCGTCGCGGCCCGACAGCGAATCGGCGATCTGGCGCGTGGTCTCCAGGTGCTCGCGCATCCGGCTCTCGAGCGTGGCGCGCGACAGGTCGAGCGCATCGCCGAGGCCGGCCTCGACGTTCACGTCGAACCAGGTCTCGATACCGCGGCTGATGAACTGCACCGAGAAGTAATACACGAGGCCAAGGGGGAGCACGGCCAGGCCGACGAAAATCGCCACCATGCGCGAGGCGAGCCGGGAGCCGGGAACCTGGTTGCGGTACTCGCGCACCAGCCGCACGAGATTCGCCGCAATCAGCGCCAGCAGGATCGACGCGCCAGCAAGATTCAGCAGGAAGATCCAGTTGTAGATCTCGCCGAATCGATCGGCGTTCTCGACGGTCGAGGCGAGAAACAGCAGGGCGATGACCAGCATCGCCAGCCCCAGCAAGGCCAGCGTCACCAGGCCGAGCCGTTTCAACGGTCCAGTCGCCACCTGACCCAATCACCGGCAATGCGCCAGTCGTTCCAAAGAATCCTGATCAAGGCAAGCGGGCCGCCGAGCTCCTCGATGTCTACTACTGCGCGAATCGCGACGTAATGACGCTCCCCGCGGCTGAGCAGGGCGTCGTCGATGATTGGTAGCGAACGCACGGTCCCCAGGCCTGACAAGGCCCCGGCCAGCGTGCCATAGGTTTCCTGTTCGCCGCTGTTCAGGTTGCGGAGGATGTAGCGCTCCGTGAGCGCGTGATACTGGAGCGAATAACGCTGCTTGAGCTCCGCGAAGGTCGAATCCCAGATGATCCGCCGGCGCTGGGTCAGGCGGATGGTGAGCTCGACGTCCAGCGTGACGCCGCTGTCCAGGGCTTCGAGCGCAGGCGCGTTGAGCGTGTAGACGATATCGGCGTCGAGGAACCAGACGCCGGCCTGCAGGCGCGTGGTGGCCTCGCGAATCTCGATGCTCCCCTCGGCCCGCGCACTGCCCGCCTGCAGCATCAAGACGACGAACAAGCCCGCGGCGGCAAGGCGCCACCCGGGGTTGTCATAGCATCGCTCTGCTCGGGGCATGATCACTTGCCTAGGCCGGCCGGTTCAGGCAAGCATAATAAAACCCGTCAGTCGCCGCCTCACCGGTGAGAATCTGGCGCCCCGGACCGGCGCGCCGGCCCCACCCGGGCTCACCGAGATCGATCGCCCGCGCCTCCGGGTGGCGGGCGAGGAACTCCGTCACCCGGCTCGCGTTTTCGAGGCGAAACACCGAGCAGGTGGCGTACAGCAGCCGCCCGCCGGGTGTCAGCAGTCGCCACAGGCTTTCCAGCAACGCCTGTTGCTGGGCAGCCATGGCGGCCACGTCCCCGGGGCGCCGGAGGAGCTTGATGTCGGGGTGGCGCCGCACCACGCCGCTGCCGGTGCAGGGCGCATCGAGCAAGATCCGGTCGAACGGCTCGCCATCCCACCAGGCGCCCGGGTCGCGCGCATCGCCCGCCAGGACGTTGGCCTCGAGGCCCAGCCGGGCGAGGTTCTCCCGGATGCGCTCGAGGCGGGCGGGCGCCACGTCGAGCGCAGTCATGCGGATGTCGGGGCAATACTCCAGCAGGTGGCCGGTCTTGCCGCCGGGCGCGGCACAGGCATCCAGCACGCGCATGCCCGGCTGCGGGTCCAGCAACCCCGCCGCCAGCTGGGCGGCCGCATCCTGGACCGACACGTCGCCGCTGCCGAAACCGGGCAAAGCCGCCACGTCCATCGGTCCGTCGAGGCACAGCGCATCCGGCGCGGGCGCCCATGCCGTCGCCGCGCCGCCGGCCGCCACGAGTCGCTCCAGCCAGGCCTCGCGGGTGCCGTGCAACCGGTTTACCCGCACCCACATCGGTGCTTGCAGGTTTGCCGCGGCGACGACCGACTCCCAGTCCTTGGGCCAGTCGGCGGCCAGCGCGTCGAGCCACCAGCGCGGGTGCGCGTGGACTACCTCAGGAACCCGCGCCACCTTGGCCTTCAAGGCATCGTGCTCCCGCAGCCAGCGCCGCAGGCAGGCGTTCACCAGGCCGGCGTACTGGTGACGGCCGAGTTGCCGCACCGCCTCGACGGTCGCGGCGACCGCCGCGTGATCGGGCACGCGGGTGTCCTCGAGCTGGTAAAGCCCCACCGCCAGCAGGTCATGGACCTCGATGTCGCGCTCCGGCAGCGGTCGCGCCAGCAGCAGATCCACCCAGCGGTCCAGCCGGGGATAGGCGCGCAGCGTTCCATAGGCGAGCTGGGCCACCAATGCGCGGTCGGCATCCGCCAGCCCGACTATCGACTTTCCGAGGGCCTCGTCCAGAGAACGCCCCCGGCGCGCCACGTCCGAAACCGCCCGGCCCGCGGCTGCCCGGGGTTCGCCGCCGACGCTCACGCGCCGAAGCGCTCGCCGAGCACTGCCCGGCCGTTCAGAAAATCTCGCGCGCTCATGACCCTGCCGCCGGGCGGCTGCAGCTCGAGCACGCGCACACTGCCGTCACCCGCCGCCACGTCGATGCCCGCCGACCCGGCTCGCCAGACGCTTCCCGGCGGCCCTTCCCGCTCCGCCAACGGGATGGCGCGGTGCAGCTTCAGGCGTTCGCTACTCCAGGTCGTCCACGCGCCAGGCTTCGGCGCAAAGGCCCGCACCTGGCGGGCCAGCGCGGCGGCGCCGCCGTTCCAGTCCAGCTCGGCCGCCGCCGGGTGCAATTTCCCGGCAAGCGTGGCAAGGGCAGGGTCCTGGGGCCGCGGCTCCAGCCGGCCGGCGAGGATCTCCGGCAGGGCCGTCCTCAGCAAGCCGGCGCACTGGGTCGCCAGCCGCTCCCGCAGCTCCCCCGCAGTTTCCGCCGCGCCAATCTCTGTCGACTGCATTTTGTATACTGGGCCCGTGTCCAGACCTTTATCCATAAGCATTATTGAAATTCCAGTGATCGGGTCGCCTGCCAGGATCGCGTGCTGGATCGGCGCGGCCCCGCGCCAGCGGGGCAGCAGCGAGGCGTGGCCGTTGATGCAACCGGCCGGCGGCAGCGCAAGGATCGCGGGGGGCAGCAGCAGGCCGTAATCCACCACCACCAGCACCTCCGGGCGGAGCGCGGCGATGGCCGCCACCGCCTCGGGCGGGCGGAGGCTGACCGGGGTAAGAACAGCAAGAGCCCGCTCCCGGGCAAAGGCGCCGACGGGGGTGGGCACCAGCTGGCGACGGCGCCCGGCCGGGCGGTCCGGCTGGGTGAGCACCCCGGCGACCTCCCAGCCGTCCGCCAGCAGCGCGCCCAGCGAAGGTACGGCGAAGTCCGAGCTGCCCGCAAACACGAGGCGGGGCACGGGCAGCCGGCCTACAGCGCGCGCGCCGCGGAGTCGGGTTCTCGCTGCTTGCGCTCTTTCTCGAGACGCTTGCGGATGCGCTGCCGCTTGAGATCGGAGAGGTAATCCACGAACAGCTTGCCCTCGAGATGATCCATCTCGTGCTGGATACAAACCGCAAGCAGGCCATCGACCTCCATCTCGAAAGGCTGGCCATCCAGTCCCAGCGCGCGAACGCGAATCCAGTCCGAGCGGGTCACTGACTCATAGAACCCCGGCACGGACAGGCAGCCCTCTTCCATGACCTCGGTGCCGCGGCGCTCCAGGATCTCCGGATTTACAAAAACGTGCGGTGTGTCCTGTTTATCCGAGATGTCTGCGACGAGCATTCGACGATGGATATTGACCTGCGTCGCCGCGAGGCCGATACCCGGGGCCGCATACATGGTCTCGAGCATGTCCGCGGCCAGTTGCCGGAGTTCGTCGTCCACGGCGGCCACCGGTTCCGCCTTGGTGCGGAGCCGGGGGTCGGGATACTCAAGTATGTTAAGGATCGCCATGTGCGCGGTTCCGGTTCCTCGTGTAATACGCCACAAAGTGCGGCTAACAGTATGACAATTCAAGTCCAGCGTGCTAACTTCGCGCTGACGCGACGGCGCCGCGGAAGCGCGCGCCCGGGCGCAGGCTGCCAAGGCTCGGTGGATTATACCAAGCTGCGACAGCCCCCTCTCAACTAACGGACAGCATGGAGTCAGGCCAGCCATGTCCAAGCCGATCTACCGCCCGACCCGAGCGCGCCTGCTGAGCGGCATTGCCGCTGCGTTGCTCGCCGCCGGTTGCGCAAGTACTCCCGAAGCCCCGCCGCCCGCGCCCGCGCCGGTCGTGCAACCGGCTGCCAGCCCGCCGCCGCCCGCGGCACAGGCCCCGGCCGCTCCCGTGCGCCTCCAGCCGCGGCACCCGGATACCTACGTCGTCAAGAAGGGCGACACGCTGTGGGACATCTCCGCGACGTTCCTGCAGGACCCGTGGTTCTGGCCGGAAATCTGGTACGTGAACCCGCAGGTGAGGAATCCGCACCTGATTTTCCCGGGCGACGTCCTGACCCTCGTCTGGGTGGACGGGCGGCCGCGCATCACGCTGGATCGGGGCGAGTACGGCGCCGGCATTGACCGTCTCGGGCCGCAGGTGCGCGTCGAGTTGCTGGAAGACGCCATCTTCACCATCCCCTATGACCGGATTGCCGCCTTCCTGGGCCGCCCGACGGTGCTGGATCGCGACACCATTGACCGGGCGCCCTACATCCTCAGCAGCCGCCGCGGCAACCTGGCGCACGGCGCGCACACCGATGTCTATGTGCGTGGCGCGAATTTCGTAGACGACGAGAGCTTTGCCATCATCAACGTCGGCCGGCCGCTGCGCGATCCCGACAATGGGAGATTGCTCGCCTACGAGGGCATCTACGTGGGCGAGGGCCAGATCGTGCGCACCGGCGACCCGGCCACGCTGCGCCTCGGGGCGACCGCGCGAGAAGCGCTCAACGGCGACAAGCTCCTGCCGGTGCAGACCGACTTCCCGCTGCGCTTCACGCCGCGCGCGCCGGACCGGAACGTGGAAGGTCGCATCATCAACGTGCTGGACGGCGTCACGATGGTGAGCGCGTACCAGATCGTGACGCTCAACCGCGGCTCGCGGCACGGCCTCGAGCCTGGCCACGTGCTCGCCGTCTGGCAGGCCGGCGAGCTGATCGACGACCGCATCCGCGGCGGACGCGTGCAGCTCCCCGACGAATTTGCGGGCCATTTGATGGTTTTCCGCAGCTATGACGAACTCAGCTATGGCCTGATCATGCAGGCTTCGAACGAGATCCGCGTACTGGACTGGGTGCGCAATCCCTGACGGTGTGAGTCCGCTGCCAAGTGCCACCCACGACGCCGGCCCATGCCGGCGTCGTGCTTTGAGGAGCCCGCCATGAGCGATGCGGCCGCGGCCTGGCTGCGACTTTCCCTGGCCCCCGGCGTGCCGCAGGAGGCCGCGCGCGCGGCTGCGGCCCATCCGGAGGGCTTGCCGTCGCTGCTCGCCGGCGGGCCCCGGGCGCTAGTGGCAGCCGGCTTCCCGGAAGACGCGGCGCGCGCGCTGTCAGGGCTGGCGCCCGACTGGCTGCCGGCGGCGCTGGACTGGCTCGCCGCGCCCGGCCATGACCTGCTCACCCTGGCGGACCCGGACTACCCGGCGTTGCTCAAGCTCGTCCCGGGAGCTCCGGTTGCGCTGTTCCTGCGGGGCGATCGCGCGCTACTCGGGGCGCCGCATTTCGCCATCGTCGGCAGCCGCAACCCGACTGCGCAAGGCACTGATAATGCTCAGGCATTCGCCCGTTACCTCGCTGAATGCGGGCTCGTGATCTGCAGCGGTCTCGCCGCGGGCATCGACGCCGCCGCACACCGCGGGGCGCTGGCCGCCGGTGCGCCGACCACCGCGGTACTCGGCTGTGGGCCGGACCGGGTCTACCCCGCGGAGAATGCGGGCCTCGCGAAGCAGATCGAGGCCACGGGACTCATCGTGTCCGAGTACCTGCCGGGCACCCGCCCGCTGAAAGATAACTTTCCACGCCGCAACCGCATCATCAGCGGTCTTTCGCTCGGTGTGCTGGTGGTCGAGGCGGCCCGCCGCAGCGGCTCGCTGATCACCGCGCGGCTCGCCGGCGACCAGGGGCGCGAGGTCTTCGCAATCCCCGGCAGCATCCATAATCCGCTGGCGCGCGGCTGCCATGCGCTCATCCGCCAGGGCGCGGTGCTGGTCGAGACCGCGCACGACATCCTGGCCGAGCTCGGCCCCCTCGCCGGGGTCTCGACGGTGGCGCACCAGCCTTCATCAGCTCCCGCGGCAGCTGCGCAGGAACTCGACGGCGACTACCGCAGGCTGCTCGAGGCGCTCGCGCACGACCCCTGCGGGGTCGACACGCTGGCCGCCCGCACCGGTTTGACGGCTGGGGAGGTTTCCTCGATCATGCTGATCCTTGAACTCCAGGGAGCAGTGGAGTGCTTGCCCGGCGGACGTTTCGCCCGGAAAACGACGGGGTCATGAAATGGCGGAGAATGTGCTCGACGTTCTGATGTACCTGTTCGAGACGGCGGGCGACGATGGCGTGCCGCCCGAAGCGAACCGGGCCGGCCTCAGGGAAGAACTCGAGCGCGCCGGCTTCCGGGCCGGCGAAATCGACCGCGCACTGGAGTGGCTGGACGGGCTGGCGCTGCGCCGCGGGGACGAGACCCACGAGCCGCCAACCGAGCGCGCCATCCGCATCTACGGGCGCGACGAGTGTGTTCGCATGGACGCCCAGGGCCGGGGGTACATGATGTACCTGGAGCAGATCGGCATACTGTCGGCGCACCAGCGGGAGCTGGTCATCGACCGGCTGATGGCGCTCGACTGCGAGGAGATCGATGTCGATGACATCAAGTGGGTGGTGCTCATGGTGCTGTTCAGCCAGCCCGGGGAAGAGACCGCCTACGCCCGCATGGAGGACCTCGTGTTCGAGGACCGTACCTGGGTCGCCCACTAGCGCCTGAGCCGTCGCGCGGCCCGCAGCACAGATCACCGGGGCCGTGGCGAGAGCCACGGCCCGTTTTTTCGGCCAAGAGATTGAATAATTAATTGAGATGAGCAAGAACCTTGTAATCGTGGAATCGCCGGCCAAGGCCAAGACCATCGAGAAGTATCTCGGCGGCGACTTCAAGGTGCTCGCCTCCTATGGCCACGTCCGGGACCTGGTGGCGAAGGAAGGCGCCGTCGACCCGGACGCCAACTTCACCATGAAGTACCAGGAAATCGAGCGCAATCGCCGCCACCTCGATGCGATCGCCAAGGCGATGCGCGGCGCCGACGCCCTCTACCTCGCGACCGACCCCGACCGCGAGGGCGAGGCGATCAGCTGGCACATCTGCGAGGCGCTGCGCGAGCGGGGCCTGCTCGAGTCCCGCCCGGTTCACCGCATCGTGTTCCACGAGATCACCAAGCGCGCCGTGCAGGAAGCGCTGGCGCATCCCCGCGAAGTGTCGGGCGACCTCGTCAATGCCCAGCAGGCCCGCCGCGCGCTCGATCACCTCGTCGGTTTCAATCTCTCGCCGCTGCTGTGGAAAAAGATCAAGCCCGGACTGTCCGCCGGCCGCGTCCAGACTCCGGCGCTGCGCCTGATCGTCGAGCGGGAAGCCGAGATCGAAGCGTTCCGGCCGGTCGAGTACTGGACGATCGAGGCGGAGCTCGAGAAGGCCGGCCAGTCCTTCCCCGCCCGCCTCGCGGAGTACGCCGGCCAGCGCATCGACGACAAGCTGGAAAAGTTTTTCATCGGCGACGAGGGTTCGGCCCGCGAGGCCGAAGCGACGCTGCGCGCCGGCGCCGCGGGCAAGCTCAAGGTCACGTCCGTCGAGCGACGCCAGCGCCGCCAGAACCCGGCGCCGCCGTTCACCACTTCCACGCTGCAGCAGGAAGCCGCCCGCAAGCTCGGCTTCACCGCGAAAAAGACCATGCAGACCGCGCAGCGCCTCTACGAGGGCGTGGATTTCGGCGAAGGCGCGACCGGCCTGATCACGTACATGCGCACCGACTCGGTGTCGCTGGCGGCTGACGCACTCAACGAGATCCGCCACGTCATTGGCCAGCGCTTCGGCGCCAAGGCGCTGCCGGAAAAGCCGCGCTTCTACCGCACCAAGGCCAAGAACGCCCAGGAGGCGCACGAGGCCATCCGGCCGACCTCGGCCGCCTGGCATCCCGACAAGCTGACGGGCAAGCTGGATCGCGACCAGCAGCGGCTGTATGAGCTCATCTGGAAACGCGCCATCGCCAGCCAGATGGCCAGCGCCGTGTTCGACACCGTATCGCTGGACCTGGTGCCTTCCGGCGCGCCGGATGCGGGGCACCGCTTCCGCGCCACCGGCTCGATCCTGGTCGAGCCCGGCTATATCGCGGTGTACCAGGAGGGGCGCGACGACGCCGAGGACGAGCAGGATCGCCGGCTGCCGCAGGTCGAGGAAGGCGAGCTGATCGCCCTGAACAAGCTGGACGCGGAGCAGCATTTCACCAAGCCGCCGCCGCGCTTCACCGAGGCGAGCCTGGTGAAAACTCTCGAGGAATACGGCATCGGGCGGCCGTCGACGTACGCGACCATCATCTCCACGCTGGTGGACCGGCAGTACGTCGACCTGGACCGCAAGCGCTTCATGCCCACGGACGTCGGCCGCATCGTCAGCAATTTCCTGAGCGATCATTTCACGCGCTACGTGGACTACGACTTCACCGCGCGCATGGAAGACCGGCTGGACGCCATCTCTCGCGGCGAGCAGCAGTGGCAGACGCTGCTCGGACAGTTCTGGAAGCCGTTTGCTGAACTCATCCAGGACAAGGAGAGCTCGGTCAGCCGGCGGGACGTGATGCCGAACCGCGAGCTCGGTCCGGACCCTGCCAGCGGCAAGCCGGTGCTGGTGAAAATCGGACGCTTCGGTCCGTACGTCCAGATCGGCACCGCGGAGGACGAGGACAAGCCACGGTTCGCCGGTATCCCGCGCAGCAAGAGCATGCAGACCATCACGCTCGAGGAGGCGCTCGAGCTGTTCAAGCTGCCGCGCGAGCTCGGCGAGACGCCCGACGGCCTGCCGTTGCTGGTCAATATCGGCCGCTTCGGGCCTTTCGTGAAGTACGGCGCCAAGTATGCCTCGCTCAAGAAGGACGACGACCCCTACACCATCGATCTCGAGCGCGCGCTGGAGATCGTCCGGGAGAAAGAGGCGCTCGAGCTCGCTCGCACCCTCCGCGAGTTCCCGGAGCACGGCATTCGCATCCTGAAGGGCCGCTTCGGACCTTATGCGACCGATGCCGGTCGCCGCGCCAGCATCCCCAAGGGCCAGGACCCGGCCGCCATCACGCTCGAGGCGGTGATGAAGCTGCTGGACGAAGCGCCGCCGCGGAAGGGCGCCGGCAAGAAGAAGACCGCGACGAAGAAGGCCACGGCCCGCAAGACGGCAGCCGCCCCGGCCGGCGCGAAGAAAAAGCCCGCAGCGAAAAAGTCCGCGGCCAAGAAAGCCGGCGCGAAGAAAAAGACCACGCGCAAAAAGGCCGCGGGCAAGACGGCGAAAAAGCCGGCGGCGAAGAAAACGGCCGCGACCGGCAGCAAGGCGGCTGACGCCGGAGCCTGAGCGTGGCGGGCAGCCTCGCGATTCGCTGGCCGTGCGGGTGGCGGTCCCCCCGGGCCGCCTGACGATCCGGCCAAGAAACGCTGGAGAAGCAATGCAACGTTCCGTGGGACAGAAAGAAATCGAGGCCGTGGAGCGCTGGCTCAGGTCACTGCAAGACGACCTCACCGGCAAGCTCGAGGCGCTCGACGGCGGCGCCCGCTTTCACCGGGACACGTGGCAGCGTCCCGAAGGCGGCGGCGGCGACAGCCGGGTCATCGAGGAAGGCGCGCTGTTCGAGAAAGGCGGCATCAATTTTTCCTCCGTGCATGGCGCCGCGCTGCCGCCGTCCGCGACCGCGCGCCGCCCCGAACTCGCGGGCCGCAGCTTTCGCGCCACTGGCGTGTCGATGGTGCTGCACCCCCGCAATCCCTACGTGCCGACGACGCACGGCAACTGGCGCTTCTTCGTGGCGGAGAAGCAGGGGGAGGAGCCGGTGTGGTGGTTCGGCGGCGGCTTCGACCTCACGCCCTATTACCCGTTCCTCGAGGATGTGCAGCACTGGCATCGCCAGTCGCGCGCCGCCTGCCTGCCGTTCGGCGAGGACGTCTATCCCCGCTACAAGCGCTGGGCCGACGACTACTTCCACCTCAAGCACCGCGACGAGCCGCGGGGCGTCGGCGGACTGTTCTACGACGACCTGAACGAGTGGGGTTTCGAGCGCAGTTTCGAATTCTCGCGCGCCGTCGCGGCGCATTTCATTCCCGCCTACAATCCGATCGCGACACGTCGCCGCCACACGCCATGGGGCGAACGGGAACGCGAATTCCAGCTCTATCGCCGCGGCCGCTACGTCGAGTTCAACCTCGTGTACGACCGCGGCACCGTGTTCGGCCTGCAGTCCGGGGGGCGCATCGAGTCGATCCTCATGTCGCTGCCGCCGCTGGTGCGGTGGCGTTACGACTGGCGCCCCGAGGAAGGCACGCCCGAGGCGGCGCTGTATCGCGATTTCCTGAAACCCCGCGACTGGCTGGAGGGATGATGAGGCCGCGATTCCATCTCGCGTTCCCGGTGCACGACCTCGAGGCGGCGCGCACGTTCTACGCGGGCTTGCTCGGCTGCAGCGTCGGCCGGGAATCGAGCCGCTGGATCGATTTCGATTTCCACGGCCACCAGATCACCGCGCATCTTGCCGCCGCCGGCGCCGGCGCCGACGCCAATGCTGTCGATGGCGACCGGGTGCCGGTGCGCCATTTCGGCCTGATCCTGGAACGCCCGGACTGGGAGGCGCTCGCCGCGCAGCTCAGGGACGCGGGCGTGGCCTTCCTCATCGAGCCGCGCGTGCGCTTCAAGGGCCGGCCCGGCGAGCAGGCCACGATGTTCGTCACGGACCCGTCGGGCAATGCGCTGGAGTTCAAGTCCTTCGCGGACGAGACCGCGATTTTCGCGCGCGATCCGGGCGTCGGCTAAGGCGGCACCGACCTGGGGGGGGCGGCCGAGGGAGCCTCAGGCCAGCGCCAGCCAGATATTCATTACGGCCAGGACGACGATGGCGACCCAGGTCACCAGCGTACCGACAAAGCGTCCGGCGCTCGTGCCGCTGCTCCGGGCCAGGCCGAAGGCGTGGCCGATACGCGCCAGCAGGAACGCCGCCCCGAGCAGGTGCAACAGCGTGCCGGCGGCGCCGGCCAGCTCCGCCACCAGCAGCAACACCAGGAACAACGGCGCGTACTCGGCGAAATTGCCGTGCACCCGCACGCTGCGCTCGAGCGCCGGATCGCTGCCCATGCCGAGCCCGATGCGGGCCCGCCGCCGTTGCGCGACGACGAAGCCGCCCAGCGCGATGTAGAGAAGGCCGAGCAGGCCGGCGTACAGGGCAGTGATGGCGGGGGTCATGGGCTTGCGCTCTCCGGCGTGGCGAAGGCGCCAAGCTTAACCGAGTGACGCGCCCGCTGCGATGCACTCCGCGTGACGGAAACAGCCCACCAGGTGGTCGTTGACCAGCCCGGTGGCCTGCAGGTGCGCGTAGATGATGGTGCTGCCCACGAACTTGAATCCGCGCGCCTTGAGGTCCTTGCTGACGCGATCGGACAGCGGCGTGGCGGCAGGCACCTCGCGCATGGCCCGCCAGTGGTTCACCACCGGGCGGCCGTCCACGAAGTCCCACAGGTAGGCGCTGAAGCTGCCGAATTCCTCCCGCACCGCCAGGAAGGCGCGCGCGTTGCCGATCGCCGCCTGGATCTTGAGCCGGTTCCGGATGATGCCGGCGTCGCCCATCAGCCGTTCGATGCTGCGGCTGTTGAAGCGGGCGACCTGCTCGGGATCGAAGCCCGCAAAAGCCCGCCGGTACCCGGCGCGCTTGTGCAGCACGGTCGACCATGACAAGCCGGCCTGGGCGCTTTCGAGCACCAGGAACTCGAACTGGCCCGCATCGTCGCGCACCGGGCGCCCCCATTCCTCGTCGTGGTAGCGGAGATAGGCCTCGCTGACGCCGAGGCACCAGTCACAGCGGGACGGCGTTGTATCGTTCATGTCGGTGCATTTCTCGCATGCGGCGTCGCCCGCTGGCAAGGTCCGGCGAATCGCGGGACAATTGCAAGACTGCATCCCCGCCGGACAACGCCATGAAACCACCTCTCCCCGCCGCCTACCCGAACACCCGCATGCGCCGGATGCGGCGCCATGATTTCACCCGCCGGCTGGTGCGCGAGTCGCAGCTCTCGGTGGACGACCTGATCTGCCCGGTGTTCGTGCTGGAGGGCGAAGGGCGGCGCGAGCCGGTGCCGTCCATGCCGGGCGTGGAGCGCCTGTCGATCGACCTGCTGATTCGCGAGGCCGAGGGCTGGGCGAAGCTCGGGCTGCCGGCGGTCGCACTGTTTCCGGTCACGGCGGCGGAGGCCAAGACCGAGGACGGGCGCGAGGCGTGGAACCCGGAGGGCCTCGCGCAACGCACCGTGCGCGCGCTCAAGGCCGCGCTGCCGGAGCTCGGCGTGATCACCGACGTGGCGCTGGATCCGTTCACCACCCACGGGCAGGACGGCATCATCGACGACTCCGGTTACGTGCTCAACGACATCACGGTCGAGGCGCTGGTGCGCCAGGCGCTGTCGCACGCTGATGCCGGCGCCGACATGGTCGCGCCGTCCGACATGATGGACGGCCGCATCGGCCGCATTCGCGCGGCGCTGGAGGCGGCGGGGCATGTCAACACGGGGATTCTTTCCTACGCGGCGAAATATGCATCGAGCTTTTACGGCCCGTTTCGCGACGCGGTCGGCTCGGCGGCAAATCTCGGCGGCGGCAACAAGTACAGCTACCAGATGGACCCGGGCAACAGCGACGAGGCGCTGCGCGAAGTTGCGCTCGATATCGCGGAGGGCGCCGACGCTTTCATGGTCAAGCCCGGCATGCCCTACCTGGACATCGTGCGGCGCGTGAAGAGCGAGCTGGGCGTGCCCACCTTCGTTTACCAGGTGAGCGGCGAGTACGCCATGCTGAAGGCGGCCGCGGCCAACGGCTGGCTGGACGAGCAGGCCGTGGTGCTCGAGTCGCTGCTGTCCATGAAGCGCGCCGGCGCGGACGGCATCCTCACCTATTTCGCGCCGGTGGTGGCGCGCTGGCTGAAGGACGCGTGAGGCT
>Ga0114946_10001206_pt1 | contig 17682 bp, 10 predicted proteins | sample WalLakDeSediment_FD_88676 | JGI IMG/M metagenome (GOLD analysis project Ga0114946, IMG submission 88676) | Lake sediment microbial communities from Walker lake, Nevada to study Microbial Dark Matter (Phase II) - Walker Lake 11/02/13 Deep Sediment | ecosystem: Environmental > Aquatic >...
TAGACCCCGGAGTCTCGTCCCGCCACGGGAGAGAGCCACCCTCAAGCCTTCCACCTCACTCCGCAAGCGACCGTCCCGGGCGGCGGAGAAAACGAACACTGGCCGTCAAAACGAGATCGGACAGCGTGTAGCGGAGGTGTGTCTTGACAGCTTGCCCCATGGAAGGCAATCCAAACGCCCTCTCAAGGGAGGAGGCAAGGTAGGATGCGGGCTCTGGCCAGCCAAGCAGCCGGAGAGAGGGTGAAGGGGACGGACGGGGACAGCTCGGCGGCGGGGTCGAGGAACCGGAGCGAGAGGGCGAGAGGGGCGCCATGGGAATCGGAGCCCGAAGGATGTTCGGATGGGCAGTGGGGGATGCCCCGGTGCGAGCAGCGGACTGGCAGGGTGTTAGGCGGGAACGCGCCTCAGAACTCCGAGTCCTGGGTCGAGGACGGATCGACCTCGAACTCCGGGAGAGCCTCGGGAGCGGCGAGATCGAAGGCGGGGGACTGGTCGAGGTGGAGTTCGGCCTGGGGAGGGCCGCGTGCGGGAGAGACGAGGCGGGGCCGATGCGGCAGATCAAGATGGCGGAGGATGCGCCGGATGGTGGAGTGAAGCGTGATGAACGAGATGATGCGCATCTCACCGCCACAGACGGGACACAGGAGCCGGAGCACCTCGTAGATCCGGGCCAGGAGCTGCGCCCAGAGCATGCGGCTGGATCGCGATCGCGGCGTAGCTGCCAGGGGGCCGGTCGGTGCCGGCTTCTGGGCGTGGCCCGGCGGAGCGATGGAGGGGGAGGCAGGGCTGGCCGAGGGTGGGGGCTCTGCATTGACCGGGACGTCATAGGGCACCGGCCGTCCGATCGTGACCACCGTGGATCTCAGGCGTGCGTTGGGAGGCTGCCGGGCGTGGGGCTCTACCTGGGGAAGGTCCGGCGCGATCTTCCCTGAAGTCAGCGGTTCCCACCGGGGCCCGGGCCGGGGGCGTCGCCGCCAGAGTGAGACGCGCCACCGCCAGGTCGGCCTCGAAGGCGGCGACGGCCGCCACGATCCCAACCCTTCGCAGCTTGCGGGGGGGACCCGGGGAGGCCGGTGCGGCATCAAGATGGAGGAGGATGTCCTCCACGGTGGAGGGGAGGGTGATGAACGAGACGATCCTCAGCTCCCCTTTGCAGGCGGGGCACAGGAGCATGAATGGGAAGAACAAAGCCCCTCCGAGCGTGGCATGGAAGGCGGAATGCGGCTTCTGGCCATGCAGGCAGGCGGAGGTCCGGGGAGAGCAAGGGAGACGCGAGCCGGGGACGATTAAACGGTGAGCCCCAAGCTGGCAACACCCTCTTCATAGGGATCAAGGCCCCGCGAAAGACGTTGCACACCTTCGAGGACTCCGCCCACCGCCCCATCTTCGAGGAGCGGCGGCGGCCGCGGCACCCGAAGGGTTCGTGCGGATCGGATGGACGAGCCGCTGCGCGCCCTGGGGGCGCCTGACCCCGTGGCCCGCGAGACGACCAGGGAGATGAAATCTGAACACCCACTTGGAGGCGGACGCAAGGGAGAAAGCGGGGTCTGGTCGAGCAATCTGCTGAAGAGCCGGTGATGGCAGGGGCGGACCATTCGGCAGTCAAGGCGGAGGCCGACTACCTCTCGCCGCCCAGGGTGGCCGGGAGGGATACGCCAGCCTCGTTGCCGGCGGCCCGAGCCTTCTCAATTCGACCTTCGAAGGAAGTGGTTCGCTCCTCGAGGCCGAGGGGCTCTGCCCGGAGTTCGGCGAGGACGTCAGAGTAGAGCCGGATCCCCGCCTCCCACTGGCCAGCGCTCACAAGGTGATCCCCCCAGGCGCTGCACCGCGTTCAGGACTTCCCGGTGCGTTGCAGCCGGTCGCCAGGTTGCTGGACGCGGGCGTCGGCCGGGATGGGTCCCGACGGCCAGATCCCCTGGAATACGCTCCAAGGGCACGGCCGGCCACGAAGGCGTCCTTTCCAGGCGCGGCGACATGCCCCCAGGAGCCTCACGATCTCGGGCCCACTACGGCGAATTCGGCCCAGCGCGTGGCCTCCAGGACGCGGGCCCGGTCGGTCAGCGCCACCACACGCCAGCGCAGTCGCATCCCTGGCTCCAGGACCCACGGCGGCAGAAGGTACAGGCCGGAGCCGGGGCCCAGAAGGGCGCGAGCCACGGGTTCTCCGTTCCAGCGCTCCACCTCCACACGGTAGTGGACGGCCCCGGACACCCCTCGCCAGCGCAGGGCCTGGGCTTCGCCCGGCACCAGTTCGGCGCCCATGACCGGAGTCAGAGCCTGGAGGGAGCGGCCGTTGGGGAGCCCCGCCGGGAGCTCGGCACTCCCCACGTAGTAGCGCAGGGGTGGGATGGCGAAGGGGGCCACTCCCCCCGTATAGACCACCCCGGCACCGGATCCCACGGCGGCCAGGTCGGTGTCGCCCTCCCGGTCGGCGGTGGCCTCCACCCGAAGCACCACCTGGTATCCGCCCTCCAGGTCGGTGGGAAGGGCCGCGGGATCGGGCCCCTGGATCCACACGGAGCCCCGGTCCGGGGGCAGAAACTGCGACAGCCGCCCCACCTCCAGGTAGCGCCGCTGCCCGGCCCGGTCCTCCACCGGGAGGGAAGCCTCGGGGAGGAGATCGGCGGCGGTGGGGGCCGGGTCGCCGGGGAGGACCACCTCCCACCGTGCCACCAGGAGTCCGGTCCCGTTGTAGCGGATCTCCGCGCCCAGCGGGGGAGTGGGATCTCCGGCCCGGATCGTGAGGACCGGGAGGTCCACCTCGAAGGCGAGGCGTGCATCCAGGATAGCGAAAGGAACGCGGGCCCCGCCTCCCGCCAGGCGACAGGTCACGGCCACAAAGACGTCCGAGCCCCCGGAGAGGCTCCGGAACTGCCGGACGTAGTAGAACTCCGACCCTCCACCGAATCCCCCGGTCCCGATGGCTTCGCCGGCCTGGGCTGCGGCCACCTCCCACGCCCTGCGGCTCACCGAGGCCGGAATGGTCATGAGGTCGGTCAGGCCTCCGGAGCCGCTGAGGACCGCTCCCCCGACCCCGGCGGGGGGTCCTCCCAGGACGGTAGCCGGATCACAGCGGCGTCCCAGGTCGGGGAAGGCGTCCACCAGGTCGGCACACCAGAGGGCCTCCACCGGCTCGTAGCCGTCCAGCCCTCCATACGACAGAAAGACGACCGTTTCGGCCTGGGTGTTGATGTTCACCCCGGTGGGATTGACCGAGATCGGCATCTGGGCCTGGGCTTGAGCCGGGGCAGGGAGGACGGCGGCGACGGTGGCGACCATGGCGGCGGCGGCCAGAAGGGGTCGCAAGGTCGGGGCGACCACCGGCGCGATGGTCGGAGTGGGGCGGCGGCATGGAAGGGTGGGTCGGTTGGGCATGATCAGGGTCCCGCGCTCAGAAGAAGTTCAGGGAGAGGCCGGAGGTCAGGCTCCAGCGGCGGGTCTCGTCGTTCAGCTCCAGCACCCGGTCCACCCGGGAGGACTGGCGATGGGTGAGGCGGAGGACGAGGCTTCCGTCCCGGGCCCCGAGGCTCGAACGGGGGCCAGAGCCGGGACGTAGGGCCAGGGGGATGCGAAGGGGACGGGAGAGCTCGGCGTTCACCGACAGGGCGCTCCGCTCCCTCAGCCCCTCCACATCCCGTGTACGGGAGGGCGCCACCGAGGTGCGGAGGCCCACGCCCCACCCGGGCCGGGCGGTGAGGCCCACGGTTCCGCTCCATGTCACCTCCTCCTGGCTTCGCCCGCGGTTCTGGGCCGACTCCCGGCTCCCATCGGCGGTCACCTCCACGCGGGGAGAGAGGGTGGCGCCCAGCGAACCCCCGGCGGTGAGGTTCCGGAAGTCGTCGTTCTCCCGCCCCGGCTGCCGGTTGTCCTGAAAGGTCCACCCTCCCCGCATCCCTCCGCGGACCCGGGTCCCCTGCCAGGCCAGCCCGAGGTTGTGAGCATCGTTCATCTGATCCGGCACGTGGGAGGGTTCGAAGCCGCCGTCGAGGGGGACATCGGTTCCGAACTCGCGAACCTGGTTGAAGCGCCAGGTCAGGGTGGGTAGCCAGGCCGAGCGCGGTGCTCCCAGGCCCGGTGCTCCCAGGCCAGATGTCCCCTCCGACGGAGCAGGAGCACGACGGGGCAGGGCCCTCAGGGGGATCGAAAGGTCCACCGTGTGGCGGTGGGTTCGGGTTCGGAGGATTGACGGGATCTCGTCCAGGTTGTCCATGCTCCGGTCCAGGGTGTACCGCAGTACCGCGGGGCCTGCGCTGGACTGCAGGTCGAGAGCGTTCTCCCGGGCATCGGCGCGGACGAAGGCCCCCACAGTCCGGTACAGCGGGTCCACCTGTCCCCAACGGTGCACGGCACGGAGTGTACCGGTGAGTCCGGCCGGAAGAGCCATGCTCCGGACCAGGAGGAGGCTGGTTTCCACCCGGAGTGCGTTCCGGGCCTGATCGGCCCTGGAGAGGGCGGCGACCTCGGGCGAAACCCGCTCGTCGGGGGGAGCGTCGTACCGGCTCCGGGCCAGCGACAGATCCCCGCGAAGGCGGTCCCCCGGCGAAGCCCCCTGCACCCGAAAGGCCACCCCCTGGCTCGCCTCCCGGTCTCGGATCGCACCGCGGCCGAAGGAAGGGGTGGCCAGCCTGGAGCCATCCAGGAGGTGCCCCTCCACCTGGAAGCGTCCCGGACGCCCCTGGAGGAGGTCGCCCCCGATCCGGGCCGTAAGGAGGCGGTCGGCAGGATCCCCCAGCCCCACGAGTCGGTCCCACCCCACCCGGTTCGAGCCTTGAAGCGCCGCTACGTTCAGCGTGACGCCCGGGGCCGGAGCGGTCTCCACCGTAACGCCCCGGGCGCTGAACCCCCGGATCAGGTCGGAGTGGGAGCCTGCGGAAACGCTCCCTGCCTGGACCAGGGTGGACCCGGGAAGATCCAGCCCCAGCTGGTAGCGGGAAAGATCGAAGCGGGGGGCCTCGTCCTGGATCTCCCGGAACCGGAGGGCGTCCTCTCGCTGGCTGACCCCCGAAAAGCTGGCGGTGAGGGTGACACCCCGGGACCCCCGGGTGATCTCGGAGGTGAGGTCGAACTGTCCCGTCAGGGCCTGGAGGGGATCGGGCACCGGGCCATAGCCGGAACCCCCCGGGCCGCCGATGTCCCTCGGCCCCTCGGCCCAGAGTCCGGTGCTGGAGACCGAGACCCTGGGGGCGAGTTCTACTCGGTCCACCCCCGGGGCCACCTGAACCCGGAGGGGGAGTCTCGCCACCTCCCTCCACGGCCCCGCGTCCGGGCCGGGTTGCACGAGGATCACCCGGACCTCCGAGTCCCCCCGGGGGAGGCCCTCCACCGAGGGACGGTAGACCAGGTGTCGGCCGCTTCGGTCCACCAGCGCCGACACATCGGTGTCCCCTACCAGGAGAACCAGTCGGCCGTCGCCCGGCACGAGGTCCCGGCTCAGGGTGAGCTGCAGGGCTTCCCCGGCCCCCAGCACACGGTCCTCGGCGCGGGTCCACGCCACCTCCAGTGATCCGTCCTCCCGAATCTGGACGTCGGCCTGGGCGTCAGCCTGGGCCTCGACATGAATGGGCGCGAGCCCCATCCCCGATGGCAGAATGACGAGGGCGAACCCGACCCAGGATGCGGCCCGCCCTGCGGGCCCCGACGACGCCCTCCTTCCTCCGCCCATGCTCAGCTCGCCGGGTTCATGAGGCTGTTCACCTGATTGGCCAGCACCTGGATCGTGCCGGAGCGGGACTGGACACAGCTGGCCGCCACCTGAGCCTGGCCACGGGCCTCGGCCGTGAGCTCCAGGAAGGTGGAGCGCCCGGCGGAGCTCATGGCGTTCAGCCGGGACTGGAGGGTGGAGGCCGCCTCGAAGATCGTCGGCGCCTGTCCGGCCAGAATGGCGGTGGGGTTCAGAAGGGAGCCCAGGTCCGTCATGACCCCCTGGGCCTGGGTCTGGAAGCCCGACACTGCCTGCGTTCCGGCGGTGAGGATATGGGTGGGGTTCTGCAGAGGTGCCCGGGACTGGAGGCCCTGGGCCACGCACCCCTGGAGCGCCGTGAGGTGGGTCTGCATCGAGGCCAGGTTGGCGTTCACGCCGGAGGCGATCTGGGTGACCGGCGCCGGGAGCGCCGAGGCGCCGAAGGCCGCCAGTCGTGCGGGGAAGGTGGTGTACGCGGCCCCCCACCGCTCGGCCAGGAATTGAGCCCTCACGTACTCGTCCGAGATGAGGTCCAGGTCCAGAGCCGAGAAGGCAATCCCCGCGCCACTGGAGGCCGCATCCAGTCCCGCCGACTGAAGGGCGCTGGTCAGCGCCCCCAGGCTGGTCAGGAAAGGCCCCTGGGCCGCGTTGATCTGTCCCCTGGCCTGCAACAGGACGAGGCTCTCGGTCCAGAAGGCGGCGTGGGCGTCGTGGGCCCCCTGCACGCGGGCGGGGGCATCGGTCTGCGGAAAGGGGAGCACCGAGGCGGTGGCGGTCAGATGCGCGGTATGGGCCTGCTGGGCCCGGACCCCCAGCGCCAGCGCCTGGCTCCCGAAGATGCCGTGAGCCTCTACCAGCGCATTCCCCTGGGCCAGCGCCTCGTCCAGCGCAGCCCGTACCTCCGGCGGCACCTGGGCCGCCGCCGCCGACAGGGCAATGCCTGCAACCTCGGCGAGGTAGCTGTTCAGACGCCCGGGGGTTGCGGCCACCAGGGTCGAGAGCTCCTCGGCCCGCTGGTCGGTGCAGCGCTGAAGGGATTCGACTCCCGCAGCCACCGCCGCCCGGTCTCCCTCCAGGGTGTTGAGGGCATCCGCGAGCCGGGAGATCCCCTCCTCGGCCCTTCTTTCAGCCCGCCCGGCATCCACGAGGCCGGCCAGGGCGGTGGCCAGCGCGGTCAGGGCGTCCCTCCGCTCGGCGGAGGCGGTCTGCTGGACCTCCCTCGCCGCCCACATCTGCCTCATGGCCGCCTCCACCTGGTCCAGCCTCGTCATGGCCCGAGTCCGGTAAGCGTCCGGACCTCCAGTCATGTCCACCAGCGACAGCTGAAGGGCTGCCACCTCGACAAAGGCGGCGGTGGCGGCCGCGGCGAACTGCGCCCTCGCAGCGGCCTCGGCCACCTGGGCCGCAGTCCCGGCCTGGAAGGCCTGCTGCGCCGCCTCCAGTCGAGCGGCCAGCTCGGGGGACAGGGTGGGGAGCTGGAGCGACGCCACCACCACCCCCAGAAGCTCGGCCGAGAGCGCCCGAATCGCCTGAGCCTCCTCCCGAACCCGGGAGAGTCCCTCCCGCAGGCAGGCCGACGCCTCGGCGAGCGCCCTCTGCGCGGTACGGAGTTCTGGCGGAGAGGCCAGGGCCCGAAGCAGCTCGTCCGTGCCTCGGACTGTCACCTGGAGGCGGGGCACAAGCGCCGAAAGCTCAACGGCCTCGCTTCGCCACGTGTCCCACGCCGAGGCCAGGCGGGTCCAGTTCGCCTCCCGGGCCTGGATGGCCGCGTCGTACCGCGCCGTGGCATCCTCCACCGCCTGCACGTCGTCGGCCAGCTCGTCGGGATCCCCCTGTCGGGCCCGCCGGTCCCAGTATTCGGGGCTGAGCCAGCCGACCCCTTCCTGGCGCCCCGTGCCGCCCACCAGCCTCTGGCTGGCCTGCCGGAGCTCGGTGGCCCGGAACTCCGCCGCCTGATCCAGACGCTCCTGCTCGAGGGCAAGCTGAAGGACCGTGCCGGTGCGAGTGGAGAGAGACTGGAGCGCGGTGGCAAAGGTCTCCTGCCCCCGGGCCAGGGCCCGGGCATCGACGGCCGCCAGTGCCGTCTGGGCGTTTCGCAGGTAGCTGGCCACGGCCTGCCGGTCGGCCCGCATGGATGCGGCAAGGGCGTCCAGGTCCGCCTCGCATGGCCCCTGAGCCAGGCGCTGGGTGGAGGCCCTGAGCTGCGCCAGAAGGGGGTCCGCCAGCGCCGCTGGCCAGAGAGCCTCCGCCAGCGCTGAGGCCAGCTCCTGCAGACGCTGGCCGATCTCGGCCGTACGGTTGCCCAGTCGGTCGAAGGGGGCAGGATCCAGCCGGCAGGGCGTGGTGGCCATGGCATGGGCCTCGGGAAAGCTCACCGCCAGCTCCACCGCCAGAATCTGGTCTACCGCCGTGCTCACTCCGAGCTGGGCGTCGAGCTCCTGAAGGGCCTCGAGGGTCCCCTGTACATGAGAGCGCCAGAGGGCGGTAGTGGCCGCCGGGAGGCCGTAGGCGTACTCGCCCGACGCCGTCACTGCAAGATGGAGTTCCGGAAAGTGCTGCTCCATGACCACCACCATCTCGCCTGCCGCGCTGGCGGCATCCGCCTGGAAGCTCTGCCAGGCAGCCAGGGCCTCGGCATGTCGCGTGGCGGACTGATTGGCCAGCGACTCCATGCCGGACCCCACCAGGGCCAGCGCTTCGTCCCGGGCGTCCTCGGCGCCCTTCCGGGCGTCGGCCAGAGCCTGCGCGGCCAGGGCGGCAGCGGATGTTCCAAGGGCCTCGAGAAAATCGCCGGCATCGTACACCGTGGCGTGCGGCTGGCAGTCGATGCGCTGGAGCTGGAGCCCGGTCCAGATCGCCGGTGGCAGGACCACCGTGGAGCCCCCGGGGGCGGCGATGAGGCGGTTGTCGGCCAGCGCCCCGAGGGCCCCCGATGTGCGCACCACGGCATCGTTGCGCCCCACGTTCTGGAGCTGGTTCAGGTTGTTGGCCGTGCCCGTCCAGCTCTCGCCGGACTCAAGGGACTGGGTGATCCAGATCTGGGAGCTTCCCAGGCGGTACCGGACGTCGCAGTCCTGGGCCGAGGCGAGAAGCGGGTGCATGCCCAGAAGGACAAGACATGCCGCCAGGCGGAGAAGGGGGGAAGCGATTCGCATGGGAAGCGTCCGGTTGCGGGGGCCTGGATTCGCGGGGGGCCACCGAGTCCCGTGGCCGACCCTCTACCTGCCCCCTCTATCGAAAGGCCCACCGCGATCGGATCACGCCCGGCTGCTCAAGCGGGCAAACCGGGAAGCTTGCGGGCCCGAGAGGGTGTGGAAGGGATCGTGGGACTGCGCGAGGCATGGACGAGTCACAGCGCTGATGGAGCTCGGATCCCTTGATCACCTGAGCCGTTGATCCTCTTGGGCCCGTGATTCCGATGGAGGGAATGAGATGCGATGCCCGGTGCCAATCCGGCCGGATCGCCCCAGGCCCGCTCCATGGAGGACCCCATGCCAACCTGCCCTCGCTTCCCCAGCCTCAGCGCTGCGCTCCGGCGCCTCGCCGGCCTCCACCAGGGAGCCCGTTTGGGCCCCGGCCTTCGCGGCCCCGGACTCCTGGTGCCGGGACTTCTCGTGCCCGTACTCCTGGTCCCGGGGCTCCTGCTCCCGGGGCTCTTCGTGCCGGGGCTACCCGGCGCCATTGCCGCCCACCTCGGCTCCGGCACCCTCACCGCCCAGATCCGCCAGGAGGACGACCGGGAGGCCACGCGGCGGGCCGAGGAGGAGCGGCGACGGGGGGAGCCGGTGGAGCGGGTCCTGACCCTTCTGCAGACCCAGTACCGGGCGGTTCCCGCCGATTTGGTTCGCGTGCTCTCGCGGGCGGGCTTTGCCGACGACCAGGTGGCCACCGCCGTGGCGGGGGCAACCCGGAACGATGCGGCCGCGTTGAGCAGGAGCCTGCGGGAGGCGGAGTGGGGTGCGCTACGCACCGCCCAGGGGCTCCGAAAGACCTTTCCCAGGGCCACGACCCGCGAGCTCTGGGACTCCATGGAACAGGCGGGCTTCTCTCCGTCCGACATGGCCGACGTCCTTCCGGTGCTATTCCTGGGCAACGCCGCCGAGGCGGCGGCCTTCATGCTGGAGGCCGGGTGGAGCCCGACGGCGGCGGCCCGGCAGCTCCGAGTGCAGTACAGCCAGGACGCCGGCGCCACCGTGCGGCTCATGCGGGAGGCCGGGTGGACGCTTCAGGACGCCGCCCGGGGGATCACGAGCCAGTGGACCTTCGCGCACGCCGACCACCTGCGGTTGGTCCTCCAGGAAAACGCCCGCGTCGGCGACCCCATCCTGAGCGCCATGCACGCCGCCGGCCTCCCCAACCTTCCCCCCACACGGGTCCGCTACGAGATCAACGAAACCCGGGCGGGGATGAGCGGGATGCGGGCCAATGACGGGGTGTTCCACCGCCCCTGGGCCACCGATCCCGAACCCGACGACGGCGTGGTGTGGGTGGTGGGAGAGCACCTGGACCGTCCCGAGGTGCGCTTCTTTCTTGGCAATGAAGAGGGCCAGATCCGGGGATTTTCGAAGGAGGGGGCCCTTGACCGGGTGGAGTTGTTCTTCGCCCGGGTGGGGACGGCCCCGGTACCCCTGACCCTTCACACCCTCTGGGGCGGGGTTTCCTTTGCCAGCGATCCCTTCGTCCCTCCCCGGGGGATCGGGTCCCTGGACATTGTGGACCTGGAGGGGCTCACCGGCGGACTCCGCTTTGTCCTGGGGGATCCGACGGGACAAGGGCGGCTGGAGCTGGGGAATTTTCCCGCCGAGCTCTTCGCACTGGAGCCGGTGGACCTGGTGGGGACCACCCTCGAGATCACCGGGATCGAATCGGGCCCCATGGCCATGAGCTTCACCTCGGCGGTTCCCGGCCCCCCGGCGCAGGCCCTGCGCCTGAGCGCCTCCCTTTCGGCCCCAGGGGGCCAGGCCTTCCGGGGCCACTTTCTGGAGCAGATTCCCTGCTGGGTCTGCCAGGGGTTCGAAGTTCCGGAGTCCGCCTGCGGGCCCTTCAACCTGCCCTGCTACGCGCTTCACCTGGGGATGAACGCTGTGGACTTCGTCGGGCACTGCGCCAACCCCGCGAACTGGGAGCGGAAGAACCTGGCCCGGGGGCCGGCCGTTCCCTTTTCCGGGTCCCTTTCGGGGGCCGCGCTGACGCTGGACCTGGTCCTCGAGCCCTCGGCCCAGGGACGGTTCCAGATCCCCCGCGTGGTGACGGCGTTCTCGGGGAACGTGCTCCTCCACGGCGCCCCGCCGGGGCTCACGCCGGGCATGGTGAAGACCTGGCTCGAAGGGGTCATTTCGTCGCAGCTCGCCGGGACGGTCATGGCCTCCTCCCTTCCCCAGTCCACGGCGGCGAACCTCAACCAGGTGGCCGTAGTAAAGGGGTGGGACGGCCACCTGGCGGGGATCTCGGCTCCGAACGCCACCCGGCTTCGGGTGGACCTGGGGCGGTAGCAGCTCCGGGGAACGAATCCCTTGACCCCGGGGGGCGGCGGGACCTACGCTCGCGAATGACCCCGGGGGGCGGCGGGACCTACGCTCGCGAAAGGAGGTGCCAGGAGGCCCGCCGCCGAAGAATCGGTGCGCTCCCTCTGCCTGCGCCTGCGCATCCCCCCTCACCCCCCGGCGATGGCCAGGATCGTCCAGGTAGCCAGTGGAAAGACGGCCACGGCAGGCACGAGCCAGCCGGGCCAGGAGACCCGCTTCTTCGTCTGTGTTCAGCAGGTGGACCCGTCCCTGAGATACTGGCGGCCGTCCAGGTGGATCCGGTCGTTCTCCATGGAGAGCGTCCACTCGTGCACGGTTCCGTTGTGGAATCGCATCACCAGGAGGGGCTGCCCCCCCCGGACCACCACCTCCCATCGCCCCTCTCCCTCGTCCCGCTGGGAGCTGTTGCCGAAGACTCCCCCCACGTCCATGGCCATGGAATAGGTGTAGAGGTAGCCACCCCGGCCGTCCCGGCAGAGGGTCACGGTGGTGCGGTTCTGGCTCCCGCCCCCTGTGGTCCCGGAGCGTCCCAACCGCACCAGGCGCTGCCCCGAGAGCTGCGCCTGCCACCCGTTGTTCCCTCCCGCCGCCGGTGCCCGGAACTGGACGCTCTCCCCCAGCAGGCGGGCGGCCTCCCGGTGGGCGGGTTCGTACTTTCCGGGTTCGGTGACGGCCAGGATGGTGAGCCCGGGCCCTTGGGGGGACACGACCCCCACAGCGTATCCGTGGACCTGGGCATCCCCCAGGGTGCCGGTGACCTCCACCCCCAGCCCCGCTGATCCCACCGGCTCACTGCCGCCGCCGGGGGTGAGGCGGATCCCCTGGTCCACGATCTCCCCCGCCACCACGCGCCGGAGCTCGTCCAGGGAGTGCACCTCCAGTTCGGACACCACCACGGCCCCCGGCACCGTGGCCGAGACCAGCACCCACGATCCCTCCTCCTGCTGCGCCAACTGCCAGCCAGGGGGGATGCGGAAGCGGAGGCCCCACCGGGGGTCGTCGATCTCGTTGGAGGCCGGCGGACCCGGGGTGGTGGTGGAGGCGGCGGGGTCGTGCATGGTGCCCGCCCCCTCCCGGAGGAGGGTGTAGCGCTCGCCGTCCGCCTCCACCATCATGCGATGGGGCCCCTCCAGGGTAGCCCGGAAGGGGGACTGCATCCCGAAGAAGGAGTAGCTCCCCTCCAGGATCGAACCGCTTGAGCGGGCCTGTATGCTGAAGCGGACGCCGTCCTCCTCCGCCTCTCCCCTGTACTCACCCTCCCCGGCGGCCTGAAGCACCAGGGTGAGCCCGTCCCCCTGGAAGGTGCCCACGAAGGGATCCTGCCCCTGTGCGGAAAGGGGGATCAGTAAGAAGATCAGGAGAGCGATGTCGGAAGAGGGTCGGCGCATGGTGGAGGCTCCGGCAACGGGGTCCGGCGAAGCGGGTCCGGCGGCGAGGGTCGCCGCCTGCACCTCTCCAATCGCAAACCGCGGTCGGGATGGATCACCCGGCGCCCGCCTCCCCCCCGCACCCCTCCAGCCCCTCCCGGGCCTCGGTGACCCGGAAGTGATCCGGAGGGAAGGCCCGCTCCAGCACCGCCAGCGCCTCCGTGAACTCCTGGACCCCTTCCTCCCGTCGGTCCTGTCTGCACAGGAAGCGGGCCAGCATCTGCCGCGCCACGCCGCTGTTGGGGTGATTGGGGCCGAAGACCCCGAGCTGGATCTCCAGCCCCTCCCGGAGGGCGGATTCCGCCCCCGTCGGGTCCCCCATCTTTTCGAGAAGCCTGCCGTAGTTGGAGAGCTCGATGGCCAGGCCGGGGGAGGGTCCCTCGGCCCGGCGGATTCCCTGGATCGCCTCCCGGTAGAGGACATCGGCCTCTTCCAGAAGCCCCCGCTGGGAGCGGACGTTGGCCCAGGCCCCCAGCGCGTTCAGCCGCAGATTGTGATCCGTGCCCAGCGCGTCCGTCAGGATGGCCACCCCCTCCCGGTACCGGGCGTCGGCCTCGTCCAGGAGCCCGTCCCGCTGCCGGGCGAAGGCCAGATTCACGTGGGCCAGCCCCACCCGCCAGTGGTCGGCCCCCAGGCGGCCCCGGTCCAGCTCAAGGGCCCGCTCCAGCAGCACCCCGGAAGCCGCGAAGTCGCCGTTCTGATGGGCCAGGGCGCCCCGGGCACCCAGCACCGACGACAGGAGGGTGGAATCGGGGACCGGCGCAGCCAGGATCTCTGCCTCCACCGCTTCGTAGAGCTGTGCCGCCTCCTGGAACTCCCCCGATCTCTGCAGGGCGGAGGCCAGGTTGGACCGGACCCGGAGGAGGTGGTGCGGATCACCTGTGGGAAGGGCCACCGCCTCCCTGAGGAGCGCCACGGCCTCGGCCCCTCCTCCACGCTGTAACTCTATGCCCGACAAAGAGTTCAGGGCACGTGACAAGCCCAGCGGGTCCCCCAGGGTCCGGTGCAGCTCCACCGCTTCCCGGAGGAGGGAGTCCGCCGGCTCCAGGAGTCCCATCCCCCTGTAGGTATCCCCGAGAGTCCGGGCCAGCCGGGCCCGGAGGTCGGGGCGGTCTGCAAGGTCCCCCTGGAGGCGCAGCGCGCTGCGGTCCAGGAGATCCCGGGCCCGGAGGGTGTCCAACCTCTCCGGCCGGGTGGTCATGGGGTCGCCGGCCCGGAAGATCCCCTGCAGGATCTCCACCACCTCCTCGGCGGCGTCCCTCTCCCGCTCCGCCTGGCCCAGCGCCTCGGCGGTGCGGCGCTGGGCCATCGCCAGAGCCACCACCGAGGTGAGGACCAGCAGCACAGAGAGGAGGCCGGCGGTCACCGCCCCCCGGTTCCTCCGGACGAACTTCCCCGCCCGGTAGCCGAGCGAATCCGGCCGCGCCAGTACCGGTCTCCCCTCCATCCAGCGCCCCAGATCCTCGGATAGCTGCAGCGCCGAGGCGTAGCGGCGCTCCGGATCCGCCGCCATGGCCCGGAGCAGGATGGTGTCCAGGTCCCCCCGGAGCTGCCGGCGGAGGCCCTCCGGGGTGGTGCCCCGGGCGGCGGCGATGGCCCCAGGATCCTCGGCGGGGCGCCCGGGATTCACCCCCGACAGCAGGAGCTGGAGCAGGCGTCCCAGACTGTACACGTCCGTGGCGGTGGTCACCGGGAGCCCCGCCTCCTGCTCGGGGGCGGCATACAGCGGGGTGAGGAGCCGGGCCCCGGTGATGGTGGCTTCCCCGTCCCCCTCCAGCAGCTTGGCGATCCCGAAGTCCAGGAGCTTGGGCTCGCCGTCCTCCCCCACCAGCACATTCGAGGGCTTCACATCCCGGTGCACGATCAGGCGCCGGTGGGCCTGGTCCACTGCCTCGCACACCTTCCGGAAGAGGGTCACCCGCTTCCGGAGCTCCAGCAGGCGGGCGTCGCACCACCGGTGGATGGGCTCCCCCTCCACGTACTCCAGCACCAGGTAGGGACGGCCGTCAGCGGTGGCTCCCCCGTCCAGCACCCGGGCGATGTTGGGGTGGTCCAGCGAGGCCAGGATGCGGCGCTCTGCATGGAACCGACGGAGGACCTCGGCGGTGTCCATCCCCCGCTTTACCACCTTCACTGCCGCCTGCAGGTGGAAGGCGTCGTCCGCCCGCTCCGCCAGGTAGACCTCCCCCATCCCACCCCGGCCCACCTCCCGGACGATCCGCCACGCCCCCAGCATCTCGCCTGGCGGAAGGGGGGGCTCGTCGTGCTCGCCGGGGCCGGTGAAGCTGGAGATCAGGGGGGCCGCGAACTCCGCCACGTTCTCCCCCAGCCGGGACTCCGACGAGGTTACGCTGGCCAGGAGTGACCGCACCTCGTCCAGGAGCACCTCGTCCCCCCGGCACGCCTCCCGGAGGAACGCCTCCCGCTCCTCTTCCGGAAGCTGCAGCGCTCCATCGAAGAGGTCGTCCACCTGGCGGAAGCGTCCGGGATCGATCATGGGCTCTCGTTCATGGTCCTGAGGAGCCAGGCCCGGGCCCGGGTCCAGTCCCGCTTCACTGTGGGCACCGATCGCCCGGTGGCCAGGGCGATCTCCTCGTGGCTCAGTCCCCCGAAAAAGCGGAGTTCCACCACCTGGGCCAGCCTTTCGTCGGCCTCCGCCAGCGCGTTCAACGCGTCATCCAACTGCAGGAGGTCGTCCGCCCGCTCGTCCCCCGCCAACTGGATGTCGTCCAGCGACACCGGCCTGGCCCCGCCTCCCCGCTTGGCGGCGCTCCGATTCCGGGCGTGGTCCACCAGGATGAAGCGCATGGCCCGGGACGCCAGGGAGAGGAAGTGCGTCCGGTCCTGGGGCTCCGCCCGCCCCTGGTCCACCAGCTTCAGATACGCCTCGTTCACCAGCGCCGTGGTATTCAACGTGTCCCCGGGCCGAAAGGATTCCAATCGCCTCCGGGCGATCTCCCGGAGCTCGGCGTACATCCGCGAGAAGAGGGCATCCAGCACCGACTCATCGCCGGCGCTCCGTGCCCGGAGGAGGGCCAGGGTATCGGATTCGGAGGACATGGAGGGGGGGGGAAGCGGGGGAGTGGACCGGGCGCCGGGATGGGCGTCGGACCTGCCCCAATTGTTCAACGCGCGTGCCCCTTCCGCAACTGCTCCCCCTCCACCCCTCCGATGGCCGTGGGGCTGTCGACCGGAAGCGGCCCTGTCCACCCTGCACCATCGGGCAAAGCCTTCGGGCCCCCCGGGAACCTCCTGCTCCCACCCCAGGATCGGAATCCGGAGGGGAATCGGATCACCGGTCCAGGTGGCCCTGGCTTCCGCCGGACTGCAGAACCTGGCCGGCACGTCGGGGGACGATCAGGAGCAAGGGGACTGGACGCATCGAGTTCCTCCTTCCAGGGTAGCAGGGAGTTGGAGTCACGCCCGATGGGTTGCCTGTTCTCCCCGGCAACTCACCCTGGCCCCGCGAGTTCGGCGTCCAGTCGGCGCGTCAGCTCCTCGAGCACCCCTGCGGGCAACCTGTCCGGCCAGAGATTGACCAGCTCGAACGGGTCTGTATCCAGGTCGTATACCTCGTCCATCCCATCGAGATCTTCATAGCGCACATACTTGTAGCGCTCCGTACGCACGGCCTTGTAACCCATATTCTGCAGCCGCAGGAAGACGGCGTCGGTGTAGTACTCGATGAGCACCGCAGCGCGACCGGCCCTGGTCGGATCGCGCAGGGCAGGCAGCAGCGACACACCGTCGAGCCCCTCTGGGGTCGGCGCCCCCCCCAGCTCAAGCATCGTCGGGGCAATGTCTACGTTGCTGGCCAGAGCCCGGGGCCGCGATCCCGCCTGCACCTCGCCAGGATAGCGCACGATCAGGGGAATGTGGATGCTGGGCTCATAGGCCAGCCGACGCTCCTGGGCGAGCCCGAACTCACCGTAGAAGAAGCCCTGGTCGCTGGTCACCACGAACAGGGTCTCGTCCAGTACACTGCGGGCCTCCAGTGCCTCGATCAACTGTCCAAGTCCTCGATCGACGGCCGCAAGCATGCGGAGACGCCCGAAGACATCCTCATCCGGGAGACCACCGGCGGGGCTGCGGGGGTCGTCGAACTCCACCGGCCGGTCCAGCGCGGGTTTGTCGTCCGTGGGTGCCCTCCAGCTCGGGTCGCGGGGCAGCTCGGCCCCGTGCCACAGGTGCTCATCGCCCGGCGCAGAGGGAAAGGTGCGCACGTTGTTGGGGTGCGTTTCGGGATGTACGGCCTTGTGGGCAATGTAGGCGAGGAACGGCGCATCGGGGGGGGCAGCGGCAATGAACTCGACAGCATGCGCAACCAGCAGGTCGGTCATGTAGCCCTCCGCCTTGAGAAGCTGCCCGTCGATGTTCATCTCCGGGTCGAAGTAGACTCCCTGTCCCACGAAGCTGACCCAGCGGTCGAATCCCGGCCGGGGCGTGTCGTCTTCATGGCCCATGTGCCACTTGCCGAAGAAGCCGGTGTGGTAGCCCGCCTCATGAAGCAGCCGTGGGAAGGTCACGATCTGATGGCTCAGTTCAGCGCGTTCGCCGTTGTCCACGATCCCGTTGCGCAAGGGATACTGACCCGTGAGGAAGACCGCCCGGCTGGGCGAGCAGAGCGGTGCAGACGTGTAGAAGCGCTCGAACGAGGCACCCTCACGCAGGAGGCGAGCGAGGTGCGGCAGTTCCACGAATGGATGGTCGATCACGTCGTCGTAGCGAACATCGTCCAGCATCACGAAGACGATGTTCGGGCGAGCCGCGGCCGTGGTGCCATAGGAATCAGACTCGCGTCCGGCCGGTTCGCAGGCTGAGGCAAACAGCAGCCCGAAGGCGCAGAGGAGGGTTCCTGGGATCAGACGCATTCTTACGGAGGCCCGTCGGGGGGGAGATGCCCTGCCTGTAGATCGGGGGGTCAGGAATAGGCATCATAGGGGCAGCGCGTCCGTGACCGGAGGAGGTTCGGTGGAACGGCTGGCCCTTCAAAAGAGTTGGCGATCTCCTGAAGGGGGGGACACTCTGGGATGTGAGAGAACCCGGAAGA
>Ga0114946_10001207_pt1 | contig 17674 bp, 17 predicted proteins | sample WalLakDeSediment_FD_88676 | JGI IMG/M metagenome (GOLD analysis project Ga0114946, IMG submission 88676) | Lake sediment microbial communities from Walker lake, Nevada to study Microbial Dark Matter (Phase II) - Walker Lake 11/02/13 Deep Sediment | ecosystem: Environmental > Aquatic >...
AGCCCTCACGGCGCTCGACGGTCCGTCCCGGCCAGTTGCCCACCTCCGCGGACAAGCCGGTAAGAATGCTGAAAACCGTGGATTTGCCGACGTTTGGCTGGCCCGCGAGGCCGATGACCAGGCGCCGCGACTCAGCCGGTTGCGCTGTGCTTGGCCGCGAGGTCAGCGTCTGCGGGATGGCATTCATATACGGTCACCTGACTGGCCTGGCCGCGGCCGAGGGCGATGCGGGTATCGCGGACCCGGGCCAGCATGGGCCCGAATCCGCGGTTCTGCAGCACCACGATCTCGGTACCCGCCGTCAGTCCCATGGCGGCGAGGCGGGCGGCCAGGTCCCGTCCGCCGATGACCCGGGCGACTATGCCGCGAAAGCCCGCGGGCAGATCGCTCAGGACGACGGCTTGGGCACTGGTCACGATGGGGTCCTGTGGCTAATCTGGTGGCCCGGACCTCGGCTTCTGCACCGTGCCTCGGGATCGGATACCAGTATATTCAGACGATACATGACAAGTAGATACGGATTTAACGCAAATGATTCTCGATCAGGTTTCAGCATGGAGCGATTAACCAGATGGATACAAAGATAAAGTTGCGCCCGGGACCGACATTGCTCGCCGTACTTGGGTACGCGATCGCAACGCCGGTGCTGGCCGACACACCCGGCCTGGCGATACTCATGGAGAGAATGCAGACCTATACTCACAAGCTGCAGCTCTCGATCGAGGCCCGCAACGAGCCGCTCGTCCATTTCTACCTGCATGAACTCGAGGAGACTTCCGAGTTCGTCGCCGACAACATTGAGCACTATCACGAGTACCCGGTCGGCGATCTTGTCAGGGAAATGCTCCTCCCCTCGATAGAGCGATTGGAAGAATCCGTCGAGTCGGGGGAATGGCAGGCCGGCGACGCCCGGTTCACCGCGCTGATCGAGACCTGCAATACCTGCCACCTGGCCACCGGGCACGGGGCCATCCGGATCGCGCCCGCGACCGGCAACCCCTTTGCGCAGGAGTTCGGCGTCGGGGCGGACTGAGCCCTCAGGGCCGGTCCACACCGATCAGCGCAAGCCAGGCACCGACGAGCGCGTGCTCGCGTCGGAATACCCCCCGGAAAGAATTGACCGGTCGGCCAGTTCATTATATTCTCGCGGCCATGAATACCGTCACCGGCACCCGGGATCCGGACCTCACCCGGGAACGCATACTCGAGGCCGCGCACACGCTGTTCGTGGACAAAGGCTTTGCCGCGGTCAGCATGCGGGAGATTGCGGCCCGATCAGGCGTGACCAAGAGCCTGATCCACCACCATTTCGGCAGCAAGGAGGCGCTCTGGGAACTCGTCAAGGAACGCGCCATCTCGGCCTACGCCGAGGGCCAGGAAGCCGAGTTGCGCGAGGCTACCGAGCCGGACGCGCAGCTGCTCAGGAACGCCATCGCCCGTTACTTCTCGTTCCTGCAGGCGAACCCTGCCGTGGTCCGCCTGTTCGCGTGGACACATCTCGACGAGGACCAGGACTGCGGCCGGCTCGACGCAGAGCTCGTGCGGCTCGGTGCCGAGCGCATCCGCCAGGCCCAGGAGCGCGGCCTGCTGCGCGCGGACATCAATCCCGCGCACGTCGTGACGATGTTCGTCAATGCCTGCACGCAGTGGTTCGAGGCGCGGGCGCACCACGCGCAATGGCCCGGCGTCGGCACAGACGCGGAATATCTCGACGATTTCCTGAAAGTCTTTTTCGAGGGGCTGCTGCCCCGTTCCTGACAGGAATACCCATGGCACACGCGCAAGCGATCGATAACCGCGGCACCGGGCCGACGCGCGGGATCGCGCTCGCCGCAGCCTGGGGAATTCTTACCCTGACGGGCTGCGACCTCCCGGTCGATGCGGCGGGCGCAACCGCCACCACCGAGCAGCTTCGGCCCGTCCGCGTCGTAATGGTCGATGAGTCCGCGGCGACGCGTGAACTCCGCCTGCCCGGCGTGCTGCGTGCAACGCAACGTGCCGAGCCGGCGTTTCTGCATCACGGCCACCTCGCCGAGCGCTTCGTAGCGCGCGGCGAGCGCGTCATCGCGGGACAGCGCCTCGCGACGCTGCAGAACCCCGCCCTCGGGCCTGCGCTGGCGGCCGCCGAGGCGCGCGTGCGTGAACAAGACGAGCGCCTCGTCCAGCTCGCTGCCGATTACGAGCGGGCACGCGAACTGCATGCCCGTGGCCTGGCTTCGGCGCAGCTGCTGGATCGGACCCTCGCGCAGCGCAATGCCGCACGCGAGGCACGGTCGCAGGCGCTCGCCGGCGTCGCGGAAGCCCGCGACCAGCTCGCCGACGCGATTCTGCGCGCGCCCTTCGATGCCACCGTCGGCGACCTGCTCGTGGAGCCCGGTGATTTCGTGCAGGCCGGCCAGCCGGTGCTGGTCCTGTCCGGCGACAGCGGACTCGAAGTGGAGGTCAAATTGCCCCAGGGCCTGACGCGCCTGCTGGCCACCGGCGATGCGGTCGAGGTACGGGTGCTGACCACCGGCGCCCGGACCAGGGGCCAGATTCGCGAGCTTGGCGTGGCGCGCGCGGGCCTGCCCGCCCCGGCCGTCGTGGCCGTTGCTGAAAGTGAGGACTTCCAGCCCGGAACCTCGGTGCACGTCGCGATCTCGCATGCCGCCGCCCCCTCTCTCAAGGTGCCGCTTGGCGCGATCGTCGATCCGGGCACGGGCCAGACGCGCGTGTTCCGCATCGTTGACGGGCGTGCGGTGATGACCCCGGTGACCGTCGGCCGTCTCATCGGCGCCAATGTCGAAGTCGCAGGGGAACTCTCGGTCGGCGACCGGGTGGTCGTTGCCGGACACCAGCAACTGCTCGACGGCGATGCGGTGCGGGTGTTGCCCTGAACGTGATTCTCGCCAGCCTGGAGCGGCGCCGCCTGGTGCTCGCGGCGGTGGCTACACTGTCGCTGATCGGCCTTGCCGCATGGCTGGGAATGGACCGGCAGGAGGATCCGTTCTTCCCCTACCGCTACGGCCAGGTGCTCGTGAGCTGGCCGGGCGCGGATGCCGCGCAGATCGAGCGGCTGGTGCTGAACCCGCTGGAGGAGGAGATCGCCCAGCTCGATGAAGTAAAGGAAATTCGCGGCACGGCACGGCTCGGATTTGCCCAGCTCATCGTCGGTATGCACCAGCATGTCTACGACACCGACAACGCCTGGCAGCGGATCCGCGTGGCCGTCGAGCGCGCCGAGCGCAAGTTCCCCGAGGGTGCCGGGCAACCGGAGGTGCTCGATCGCCTCATGGACACGGAGGGCATCGTGCTGGCGGTCACCGGCTCGGATGACCTGCTTGAACTCGTCGACGCCGCCCGCAAGCTGCGCCGCGACCTGTTCAGGATCGGCGACATCGCGCGCGTCGAGCTGCTCGCGGATCCGGGCGAGCAACTGGTGCTGGGGCTGGATCCGGCGGTGGCTGTAACGTGGGGGCTGGATCCCGAAGCGATCGGCGCGCAGCTTGCGGCGCGCAATATCACGATGCCGGGTGGCTCCCTCAGCCGCGACGGGCGTTCGTTCGTACTTCGCCCGCAGACCGAATTCCGCGACCTCGAGGAGCCGGCGGACACGCCCGTGCGGCTACCCTCCGGCGACCTGTTGCCGCTGCGCGAAATCGCCAATGTCAGGCTGGAGCCTGCCGAACCGCCTACCGAGCGGATGTGGTTCAACGCCCGTCCCGCCGTGGGTCTCGGCATCGTCATCCCGGAGAACCGCCTCAACGCAGTACGCTTTGGCGCGCAGGTCCGCGCGTTACTGGACGAAGTGCGCCCGCTTTACGCGCCGCTCGAAATCCACGAGATGTTCTACCAGCCCAAGTGGGTGGAGGACCGGCTCACGGAGCTGGCCCGCTCGCTCCTGCTCGGCGTGGCGATCGTGGTGCTGGTGCTGCTGGCGTTCATGGGTGCGCGGCTCGGCTTGACGGTCGCCGGCCTGCTGCCGCTGGTAACCCTGTCCGCGCTGGCGATCTATGCCATGGGCGGAGGCGTGTTGCACCAGATGGCCGTCGCCGGCCTGGTGATCGCGCTCGGCATGCTGGTGGACAACGCCATCGTCATGGTCGAGAACCTGCAGTGGCATCTTGACCAGGGCCGTTCCCCTCAGGAAGCCGCAGCCCTGTCCGTGCGCGAACTGGCCGGTCCGCTGGCCGCCGCCACGGGGACGACGCTGGCGGCGTTCACGCCGCTGTTGCTCTCCCAGGGAGACACCGCGGATTTCACCCGCGGCATCCCGGTGCTGGTCATGCTGACGCTTATTGTCAGTTACGTCTACGCGGTGTTCGCCACCCCGGTGATGGCGGCGCTGACCCTGCGCCCGCGCATCGGCGTTTCCCGCGGGCGCGTTCTGCGCCTTGGCGAGAGGCTGGGAGACCTGGCCGTCCGGCGGCCCTGGAGGATCGTGGGGCTCGCGCTCCTGCTGGTAGCGATCGCCGGATCGCTCTTTGGGTTTCTGCCGCGCGACTTTTTCCCGAGCACTGACCGCAACCAGCTGATCGTGGATCTGCATTTCTCCGAGGGCACGGAACTCGAGTACACGGCCCTGCAGACCAACGCTCTCGCGGCCCAGCTGGCCGAGCAGCCGCGCGTCACGGATGTGCATGTGTTCGCGGGCTTCAGCGGCGCGCGCTTTTATTACAACCTCATCAAGATTCCGCGCTCCCCGCACCTCGGACGAATCGTCGCGATCACGGCAAGCGATCGCGACCTGCCGGAATTGATGAGCTGGGTGCGGCAGCGCGCCAGCGAGACGCTCCCCGACGCGCATGTCGTCGCCAGCAGGCTGGGCCAGGGCGCGCCGGTCGATGCCCCGGTGGAAATCCGCGTGTTCTCGGAGCGTCCCGAGGACCTCGTCTCTACCGCGGAAGAGGTCATGCGCCTGCTGCGTGCGACACCTGGCGCGGTGGATGTCCACCATACCCTCGGCACCGGCCTCGCGACGGTCGCTCTGGAAATCGATGATGCGGCCGCAGCTCGACTCGGCCTGGCGCGTTCTGACCTGGCCACCCTGCTGTCGGCCGTGAGCCTCGGCCAGCAGTTCTCGACCTGGCGAGCGCGGCGCGAACCCGTGCCGATGCTGTTTCGCTCGCCGGAAGGCCGGGCGTTCCCGGTGGAGGCGGTCGAAGGCCTGCCGCTTGCGCTGCCGGACGGCAGTACCGTACCTCTGGGCCAGCTGGTACGGACGCGGCTCGAATGGCAACCTGCCGTCATCCGCCACTGGGATATGCAGCGGATGACCGCGGTGCTGGCTGAAACGGCGGACGGATATACCTATGACGATGTACTCTCCGCGCTCGCCCCCCGGCTGAAAAGCCTGAGCCTTGCTCCAGGCGTGCGCCTCGTCTACGGGGGCGCGGCGGCCGAGGCCGAGGAAGCCAACATCGCGCTGTTTCGTACCATGCCGATCGGCATCCTGCTGCTGCTGGTGTTCCTGCTCTACCAGTTCAACTCCTTCCGCCTGCTGACCATCGTGCTGGTCACCGTGCCGCTGGCCGTCGTCGGCGTCACGCCCGGCTTGCTCCTGACCGGCCAGCCCTTCAGTTTCACGGCGATCCTGGGCGTGGTCGCACTCGTCGGGATCGTGGTCAACAATGCCATCGTGCTGATCGACCTGATCCGGCGTCTGGAGCGCGACGGCCTCGAGGCTGGCGCAGCGATCGTCGCGGCCGTCGGCAGGCGGGCGCGCCCGATCCTCATGACGACGGCCACCACCGTCGCCGGACTGCTGCCTCTGACCCTCACGCGATCCACGCTCTGGCCACCGTTGGCCTGGGCGATTATCTCGGGTTTGCTCGCTTCCACGCTCCTTACGCTGGTGGTGATTCCTGCCATGTACCGCCTGCTGATGCAACGCGGCGCGCGGATCGGGGATACGCAGCAGGATGTCGCCGGCTGAACTCCATCAGAACTTGAACTGTCGAAGGGGAAGGGCCAAGGTTCCAGTCTGGAAACCGCGATACGAGGTAGCCGGGTCTTGCAGCGACACCCATGGCAGCTGGATCTCGCAGTGATCGCCCTCAGCATGGGGCTGCTGGGCTGTGCAGGGCCCCTGCCCTCGCGTCCAGCGGCCAACCTGCCCGGGTATGCCGAATTGCTGTCCGGCGAAGCGTTGTTCGGGGCGCCTGTCGCCGCGACTGAATTGCCCGATGCGGACGTCCGCGCAACGGACGAGGAAATGCGGGCCTTCGTCCGCAAGGCTATTTCCGGCGCGAATTCCCATGAGGCCCGCCTGCAGCGCCTGTTGCGCGCGATGCTGGGGAGCGGCCTGTTCTCACTCGACTACCAGGGTGAGCAGACGCTCACCGCGCAGGAAACCTTCCACGCGGGCGCCGGTAATTGCCTGGCCTTCACCAACCTGTTCGTGGCGCTGGCGCGCGAGGCTCACCTGCATGTCACCTACCAGCAGGTACAGATTCCCGCGATGTGGACCGGCGACGGCGACACGGCGATCCTGAACCAGCACGTCAACGTCCGCGTGCGGGACACCACCGACGGACGCTATCCGCCACGCCACCAGACGGTCGATTTCAATCTGCCGCACTACCGCGGCACGTACGCGCAGCGACTTATCAGCGACAGTCACGTGGACGCGCTCTTCTATAACAACCTTGCGGCGAGCGCCATGCGCTCAGGCGAACACCGCGAGGCCTTCATCTACCTCATCAAGGCGTTATCCACCAATCAGGAGGTCGCCGCCGCCTGGACCAATCTCGGCGTGCTTTATCTGCGCAACGCCCGGTCCGAACACGCCGAGGGTGCGTTCCACATGGCGCTGCAGGCGGATCCCCGGCACAAGCCGGCCATGAGCAACCTCGCCCGGCTCTATGAGCAACGCGGCATGCTGGCGCTCGCCGGCGAATATCGTGATCGCGTCCGGCGGCACCAGCAACGCAATCCCTACTACCATCTTTTCCTTGCAGAGCAGGCCTTTGCCGAAGAGCGGCCCGGGGCGGCCCTGGCATCGATCGACCAGGCGATCCGCCTGCGCAAGGACGAACATCGCTTCCACTATATGCGGGCCGTGATCCTGACACATATCGGCCGCCACGAAGCTTCCCGCGCGAGCCTGGCGCGCGCCCGCGAGTATGCGTCCGTGGCGCAACTGCAGGAACTCTACGACCGGAAGCTGAACGAACTTTGACAGCCCGCGCCGTCAGGCCGCGAGCAACTCGAAATGACGCGCCGCTCCACCCCCGACTCGTCGAGTTCAGGAGCCTCCTCGTGCAGCGCCAGCAATGTACTGATCAGGCCGTACCGACCGGCCGCAAAATCATCCGGCAGGACATCAGGCAGTTCCCTTCAGGACAGAATATGGTGGCTACGGGTGGGCTCGAACCACCGACCTCAGCATTATGAGTGCCGCGCTCTGACCGACTGAGCTACGTAGCCGCTGATTTGCGCCGCGCGGCGCATGCCCGGGAGGACCCGGAATTTTCCCCGCGCCCCGGTGTACTGTCAAGGCGATCCTTGCCGGCGCATTTGCGATATCTCAAGGTGATGTGGCAAACCAGGGCTCAGAATTCCACTCCAAGACTCGAACCCCCCGACTGGAACGATCGACGTGAATACACTACAGCGACGCTGGCGCATCCTGACGGCCGCACCACACCGGATGTTCTTTGCGACCGGCCTCGCGTGGTTGCTCATCTGGTCCGCCTGGTGGGCCGCCCTGCTCGCGGCGCGTTCGACGGGCATCAGCGGCCTCGAGCCCGCCCGCCCGGCGCTGTTGATCCACGGCGGGGCATCACTGTTTCTCACCTATGTGCCCTTCATGTACGGCTTCCTGCTGACCGTGTACCCGCGCTGGATGCCGGCACCGGAGCCCGGGCGCAAGCCCGTGGTCTGGGCGTTCCTGCTCGTCAACGGCGGCAACCTGTTGTTCCTCGCCGGGACCCTGGGCCCGCTCACCTGGTCCGTTGCCGGCTGGCTGCTGGTGATGGCTGCTCTCGCGGTGATCACGGCGACCCTCCTGTGGATACTGCTGAAGGCCACCGCACGCGTGTCCCATGCCTATGCCGTACTGGCGGCCCTCATCGCCGGCCTGTTCGGCATGCTGATGTTTGCATATGCGCTGGGGCGCGGCGATTTCAGTGCCTGGCCCCTGGTACGCGGGCTGGGATTCTACGGGCTGCTGCTGATCGCGTATTTCACTGTCTGCCACCGCATGATTCCGTTCTTCAGCTCCCGGGTCGTTCCGGGCTATGTGTCCTGGCGCCCGGACTGGATCCTCTACCTGTTCGTGAGCCTCGCGCTCGCGCGCGCCCTTCTCGAGGCCGCGCCCAACGTCGCGTGGCTCGCAACCGTGCCCATGGCGGGCCTGGCGCTGACCTGTAGCGTGCGCTGGTGGCCACGTGCACGGTTCGAGGCGCGACTGCTCGACGTCTTGCATATCTCGTTCGCATGGCTGCCGTTCGGCCTCCTGCTGGCGGCGGGGGCCGACCTCGCGGCGGCATTTGGTACGCCTGGCCTGCTGGGCCGCGCCCCGTTGCATGCGCTCGGCCTGGGCTTCTTTGGCGGTATGCTGGTGGCGATGGTCACCCGTGTCACGCTCGGTCACTCCGGGCGTCCGCTAGCGCTGGACAGAGTGACCTGGCGCTTGTTCATCGTCGTCCAGGCGGCCGCGGGCCTGCGGGTGGCGGCGGAGTTCCTGCCCCCGGCAGCGGCCTCGCTGAGCCTGCTGGCGGTGCTCATATGGCTCGTGGCGCTCATGTACTGGGCCGCGCTTAATCTACCTGTGTATTTCCGGCCCCGCGCTGACGGCAAGCCGGGCTGAGGCCCACTGCGAATGTTGTATATCTGGGTCAAGCAGGCGCACCTCTACAGCGTGTTGCTGTCGTTCACGCTGTTCCTCCTGCGCGGAGCCTGGGTGCTGTCCGGGCGCTCCCTGCCGCGGCATCCGCTGCTCCGGGCCCTGCCGCACACCGTGGACACCGTTCTCCTGGGCAGCGCGCTATGGCTGACGACCATCATCCAGCAATATCCGTTCCGCGATGCTTGGCTGACCGTCAAGGTCATCCTGTTGCTCGCCTACATCGTGCTGGGCAGCCTGGCGCTGCGCCGCGCCCCGACCCCGAGGGGCCGCGCGATCGCCTTCGTCGCGGCGATCGTGACCTTCCTGTTCCTGTTTTCGGTAGCCCGCTACCGCCACCCGTTCGGTGCATTGCTGCCCGTCATCGGCTGAGCCTGCGTGGACTGCGCAAGAAACCCATTTGCCAAGCGTAAAAGTTCATGTAATATGCATTAATCAAGAAACGCCATACCCGGCGCCGGGACGGTTGGCCATGCGACTCACGTATTTCAGCGATTATGCTTTCAGGGTGTTGATGTATCTTGCGGTAACACCGGATAGGCGTTGCACAATTCGCGAAATATCAGATGCATACGACATTTCGCGCGCGCACTTGATGAAAGTCGTCAACCTGCTGACCCGCGAGGGCCTGGTGGTGGCGCAACGGGGTCCCAATGGCGGTCTGACGCTGGCGATGCCTCCCGAGGACATCCGCCTGGGCGATGTGATCCGCAAGACCGAGGAAGACCTCGGCATCGTGGAGTGCTTCCGCCCGGAGAACCGTTGTCGCCTCACGCCATCATGCGCGCTGGCGCCTGCGCTGAGCCGCGCTATGCAGGCTTTTCTTGCCGAACTCGACACGCAGACGATCGCGGACCTCGTCCGCAAGCCGCACGCAATCCGGCGGTTGCTGAAAGTCACGGCGTGAGTGCTGCGCTTCGCCAGCGCGACGCGCTGCGGCGCATCGCGCCGGACAGGATCCCGCGCCCTTTCGATCATTGCTGCGGCGGCTGCCCGTTGCCCGGCGCGTGCGACGACGAACCGGACGCCGGGTTACCGGGCGCCCTGCTGGATTCCGTGCTGGAACAACGGCGCCTCGAGGCGGGCGCAACCCTCTACATGGCAGGCCAGCGACGCTGCTCGATCTGGGTCATCTCGGAAGGCGCGCTGAAGACCTGCGAAGTCGATATCGATGGCCGGGAGCAGGTCGTCGGCTTCCATGGCGCCGGTGACGTTCTGGGTATCGAGCGCATCGAAATCACAGCGCACCGTGGCTTTGCGATGGCGCTGGAATCGACTCGCGTCTGCCGCATCCCCGTCAACCGCCTGGTCGAGAAGCTCACCGCCATGCCCCAGTTGTGGCGCGACCTGCTCGGGATCGCCGCGCAGCAGATCACGCGCGCAAGAGAAATGCATCGCGTGCTCGGCCAGCTGCAGAGCGGGCAGCGGCTCGCGTGGTTCCTCCTGCGAGGTGTCGGTCCGCAACGTGTCGAATGTGATTGCAGCGGTGAGCAAAGCATTCATCTGCCGATGCAACGCCAGGACATCGCCTCGTACCTCGGCATGACGCTCGAGACCGTCAGCCGCAGTTTCAGCGCGCTGCAGAAAGACGGGCTGATCGATGTCCAGGGGCGAACCATCCGGCTGCTTGACCCGGCCGGGTTGGCCCTGCGTATCGTCCCAGGCGCGAATGGGGATCTTCCTCATTACCGCGCGCAACAATGAGGCAGGTCCCCCTTTTGCTCAAACGTTGAACCTGAAGTGCATGACGTCGCCGTCCTTGACGATGTATTCCTTGCCCTCCACGCGCATCTTGCCCGCTTCCTTGGCCCTCGACTCGCCGCCACAGCCGATGAAGTCCGTGTAGGCAATGACCTCGGCGCGGATGAAGCCGCGCTGGAAATCGGTATGTATCTCGCCGGCCGCCTCGGGCGCGGTCGCGCCTACCCGGACCGTCCATGCACGCACTTCCTTCGGCCCCACCGTAAAGTAAGTCTGCAGTCCAAGGAGCCGGTAGCCTGCCCGGATGACCCGCCCCAGGCCGGGTTCGGTGAGGCCCAGCTCGGCAAGGAACTCGCCCTTGTCCTCCTCGTCCAGCTGCGCGATCTCCGCCTCGATGGCCGCGCAGACCGGCACCACCAACGCGCCTTCCGCCGCCGCAATCACCTCGACGGTGGCCAGGTATGGGTTGTCATGGAATCCGTGCTCGGCCACGTTCGCGATGTACAAGGTAGGCTTGGCGGTGAGCAGATGAAGGTCCCGGATCAACCCGCGCTGTGCTTGGTCGAGCGCCATAGAGCGCACCGGCAACCCCTGGTCGAGGTGATCGGCGACCTGCGCAAGCAGGTCGCGTCGCTGCACGTCTTCCTTGCGCCCCGTCTTGGCCGTCTTGACCGCGCGCTCGAGATTCCGCGTGACCGTTTCGAAGTCAGCCAGCGCCAGCTCCAGGTTAATGACCTCGATGTCACCGGCCGGATCGATGCGTCCCTCGACGTGCACTACATCCTGGTCCTCGAAACAACGCACGACATGGCCTATGGCGTCGGTCTCGCGAATATTGGCGAGGAACTGGTTGCCGAGACCTTCGCCCCTGGATGCGCCGCGCACGAGACCGGCAATGTCCACGAACTCGATCGTCGTCGGGAGGGTCTTCTGCGGCTTCGCGATGGCCGTGAGCGCCTGCAGCCGCGGGTCCGGCACCGGCACCACTCCGATGTTGGGATCAATGGTGCAGAAGGGATAATTCTCCGCCGCGATGCGCGCGCGGGTCAGCGCGTTGAACAGTGTGGACTTGCCGACGTTCGGCAGACCGACGATTCCGATCCGAATTCCCATCAGCTTACTCCGCGAGGTCCGGGCCGCCGCCCTTCCGGTCAGGCTCCGGCTGGGTCCCGCGGCTGTGGAGCTTGTGCATCGCCGGTTGTTCTCCGCTGCCCAGCAGGACGGGAATCACGTCGGCGGCATCTGCGACCGCCGAGCGGATGAGCACATCGTCCTCGCGCGAAGGCCGATTGAGCACGTAGTCGATCACCTCTGCACGGTTTCCCGGATGTCCGATGCCGACGCGCAGGCGCCAGAACCACGGTCCGAGATGCGAGATCATGCTGCGCAGGCCGTTATGGCCGCCATGGCCGCCGCCCTGCTTCAGGCGGGCGTCCCCGGGCGGCAGATCGAGTTCGTCATGCACGACAAGAATCTGCTCGGCCGGGATCCTCAGGTAGGCTGACGCAGCCTGCACCGGCCCGCCGCTGCGATTCATGAAGGTCTGCGGCTTGAGCAACAGCACGTCCGCGCCCTCGATGCGCACGGCAGCCAGCTCAGCCGAGAACTTGCGCTCAGTGCGAAAAGCGCCGCCATGCCGTGCCGCGAGCACATCCACCAGCCAGAAGCCGGCATTATGGCGGGTCTGCGCGTACTCCGGCCCCGGATTACCGAGGCCGACAATCATGCGTATGAGAGATCGCTCTGTCATGGTTCAGCGCCCTGCCGTCCGGCAGCGAAGCCGCAGGGCCGTCCCCGGCGGGACGACCCTGCGATGCCACCAAGCGCGAGGCTCAGTCTTCGTCCGACTTCGGCTCGAAGCTTTCCTGGCCCGCGGCCTCGGCTTCGCCGCCGGCCTCGCCCTCGGCCTCGACCTCCTCTTCCTCGCGGCGCGGCCGGTGTATGTTGACCACCGGCTGCTCGAGCATTTCCTCGCCGCCGTAAATCTTCACGCCTTCCGGCAGGGCGACCTGCGCGAGGGTCAGATTGTCGTCCAGCTCCAGCCCGGAGATATCGACGTCGATGTATTCCGGCAGGTTCTTCGGCAGACAGCTGATGTCCAGTTCGTTCATCACGCGGGACACGACGCCGCCGGCTTTCACGCCCGGTGCACGGTCCTCGCCGAGGAAGTGGAACGGCACCGTGACCCGAATCTCCTCGTCCTCGACGATGCGCTGCAGGTCCACATGCAGCACGGCGTTCCGGTAGGGATGGCGCTGTACGTCCTTGAGAATGCAGGGCTGTGATTTATCGGCCACCGTCACGGTCAGGATGCTCGAAAAAAACGCGGCGTTCTCGAGTTGGTGCAGCAGGGCATTGTGATCCAGCGTGATGGCGCGCGGATCGCGGTGTCCGCCGTACAGAATGGCGGGTACCTTGCCGGTCCGACGCAGGCGGCGGCTCGCACCCTTGCCCTGGTCAGGCCGGTTTTCGGCAAGAAGCTCGAATTTCTGGCTCATCTGGGTTCTCCGTTGATGTGATGTTCCGGCACGGCGGGCCCGCGACCAGGCTTGCGCTCGTACCGACCCGGCGTCCCGTCGTCGGGATCGCCGTTCTCCTGTCGGCTCAGTCCACGTAGAGCGAGCTGACGGATTCTTCGTCGCTGATGCGACGCATGGTCTCGGCCAGCATTTCCGCCACGCTGAGCTGGCGGATTTTCGGGCTGGTGCGAGCCGCGTCGGACAAGGGGATGGTGTCGGTGACCACCAGTTCGTCGAGCAGCGAGTCGTTGATTCGTTGTACGGCCGGTCCCGACAGGACCGGGTGAGTAATGTAAGCGTAGACTTTTTCGGCGCCGTGATCCTTGAGCGCCGCAACGCCCTGGCACAGGGTGCCGGCGGTGTCGATCATGTCGTCGATCAGCACGCAGGTCTTGCCGCGCACGTCGCCGATGATGTGCATCACCTGCGACTCGTTGGCGCGCGGCCGGCGCTTGTCGATAATCGCCAGGTCGGCGTCGTCGAGGCGCTTGGCGAGGGCGCGGGCCCGCACCACGCCGCCGACGTCGGGCGAGACCACGATCATGTTCTGGTAGCGCTGCTTCCAGGCATCATGCAGCAGCACGGGCGATGCGTAGACATTGTCCACCGGGATGTCGAAGAAGCCCTGGATCTGGTCCGCGTGCAGGTCCACCGTCAATACCCGGTCGACACCGGCGTGGGTGACCATGTTGGCGACCAGCTTGGCCGAGATCGCCATGCGCTGGGAGCGCGGGCGGCGATCCTGCCGGGCATAGCCGTAGTAGGGGATCACGGCGGTGATGCGCGCCGCCGAAGCGCGCCGCAAGGCGTCCACCATGATCAGCAACTCGAGCAGGTTGTCGTTCACCGGCGGACAGGTGGACTGGACAATGAAAACGTCGCGCCCGCGCACGTTCTCGAGCACCTCGACGAACACCTCGCCATCGCTGAATCGGCCGGCCTGCAGCTTGCCCAGCGGGATGCCGAGGTGACGCACAATGCTTTCGGCCAGCTCCCGGTTCGCATTGCCCGAGAACACCGCCAATTGACCCATTTCGTGCATCACGCTCGCTCCCCGGGACACGCAGCCCCCTGCCAATCCGACGTCACCCCAAATTCCCCGGAAATGGCTGGGGTGGGAGGATTCGAACCTCCGCATGACGGGATCAAAACCCGTTGCCTTACCACTTGGCTACACCCCAGCGGTCAATCTTTGCCGTATGGCGCCGCCACGCCCCGTTACCCGGCCCGGGCCCGCGCGACCAGGGGACTCTCGCCAATCCCGCGCGCCACGAACCCCGTCCAGTGGGACGGCAGGCCCGCCAGCGCCGCCCGTGCCTCCGAGGCCGAGTCGAACACGCCGAATACGCAGCCGCCGGTCCCGGTCAATCTCGCCGTCCCGCGGCGGCACCGGGTTGTGACCCAGTCCAGCGCCGCCGCGACGGTTGGGTATCGCCGCCTGACCACTGGTTCGCAGTCATTGCGCCCCCCGGCCGAAAGAAAGCCGTTAATTGTCGTTTCAGGGCTATCTCGTGTCAATTCGGGGTCAGAGAAGACTTCCGCCGTGGAGACCGCGCAATCCGGGCAGACCACCAGGTACCAGGCCGCTGGCAGCTCGATCGGGGTGAGTTGCGCTCCGACGCCTTCCGCCCAGGCGGAGCGGCCGTAAACGAACACCGGCACGTCAGCGCCCAGCCGCAACCCCAGGGCGGCGAGCCGCTCAAGCGGCCACCCCAGCGCCCAGAGCCGGTTCAGGGCAACCAGCACGGTGGCGGCATCCGAGCTGCCCCCCCCGAGTCCGCCACCCGGCGGCAAACGCTTGTGGACGCGGATCTCGGCGCCGGACGTGCAGCCGGAATCCGCCTGCAGCAAGCGCGCGGCCCGCACCACGAGATCTTCGTCCGGGCGAATGCCGGCCAGTCCCTCGGGCCGCCGAATCGCGCCGTCATCGGTGGGTTCGATGAAAATCTCGTCACAATAGTCGAGCAGCTGGAAAACCGTCTGCAGCGAATGATAGCCGTCCGCCCGCCTGCCGGTAACGTGCAGGAAAAGGTTAAGCTTGGCGGGCGCCGGCCAGGCCTGGCTCATCGGCGGGCGAACGTCCGGGCGCCCGGAATCTCCCAGCGGTCGCTCATGACCCGGATACGTACTTCGCCGCGTTCCATGTCGAGGCGGCGCGGCAACAGCAGGCCGTCGATCTCGTCATAGGAATCGTAGCTCACGAGCCAGCCCGCCTGTTCCATGCTCTCCAGCAGGCCCTGTGGATCGGGCACCTCGGCGGCCGGCAGACCGGGGTCAGAAACGCCAAGGATCCAGTAGCGCATGCTGTGGACCGGCAGGCTCCAGCCGAAGCGCTCCGTCATCTCGAGCTCCGGATCGCGCAGCAGGAATTCGTCGCCGGCCGTAGTCTTGACCCGCAACTGGTCCAGGTCGCCGTGGATCCGGAACCCCCCGAACCCGAATGGCCCGCGGAAACGAAAATCGACGATATCGTCGTTCTGCTCCCATGACACGGTACCGCTGTAGCCTCGTCGGCCAGTGTTCAGCGCGAGCCGCCCTTCCATCCGGAATTCTTCGATTTCGCGCAGCATGTCCCGCCTTTCCAACCAGTCAACCCCCGGCGCCATTGGTCGTTCGGGCGGTCCCGCGCAGCCGGGACCGAGAACGGCAATAAGAACGATTATAAAGAACCGGAGGCCTCTTCCGGCAATTGCGCCCGGATTCACTTCCTGCCGCAGCATTTCTCAGGGATCCAGCCGACCCATGGTGTCGAGCAGCACCTGGCTGCCGGGAAACTCGACGATCGCCTCGAGCCAGGTCTCCCGTGCTTCATCGACTCGTCCCAGGCGCCACAGGATCTCCCCGAGGTGGGCCGCGATCTCGGGGTCGCGGTGCAGCTCCCAGGACTGCTCGATGTAGGGCAGTGCCTCCTCCGGCCGACCGAGCTTGAACAATACCCAGCCCATGCTATCCAGGATCGCCGGATCCTCGGGCTCGAGCTCCAGGGCCCGAAGGATCAGCGGATACGCCTCATCGTGACGATCCGTCATGTCCGTCAACGTATAGCCCAGTGCATTCAGCGCGCTGGGATCGTCAGGGTGCAGGCCGACGATGTGTTCGAAATCGGCCAGCGCGTCCTCGACATGATTCATCGCCACGTGCAGCAAACCACGCGCATAGCGAACGGAGATCTCGTCCGGATGTCGCGCGAGAATCTCGTCGTAGACTCCCAGCGCGTCGTCCTGCATCCCGAGTCGCATCATCAGTTCAGCGCGCGCGGCATCCAGTTCGATCGCCGCTTCCGGGTTGCGCCTGGCGAACAACTCGAGATGATTGATCGCCAGTTCCGGCCGGCCCATGCGAAACATGACCAGTGCCAGGCGAACCTGGGCCGTGACCAGGTGTTCGCCGCCGCTCACGCGCGAGTACAGGCGCGCCGCTTCCTCGATCTCGTCCTGTTGCTCCGCAATGCCGCCGAGGTAAAACAATGCGTCATCGGTGTATCGGCCGGTGCCGAGCAGCGACATGAATGCCTGCTGCGCGGCAATGAAATCACCGTCGAAATACTCCAGGTAACCGAGTGCCCGAAGGGCATCCGCATCCGCAGGGTACTCGGTGAGAATCTCCTCCAGCAGCACCCGTGCCTCGGCGCCACGCTCGGCCGCCATGAGCATCACGGCGCGCTCCAGCAGCAAATCGTGCTCCGCGGCCTCCGGCCTGGCCGCAAGCCAGGCCAGCGCATCGTCCACCCGTCCCTCGGCGGCGACGGCGCGCGCATAGAGCACCGCGGCATCTGTCCAGTCCGGATCCAGCGCCAACGCGCGCTCGGCCTCGGTTTGCGCAAGCATCGGATCGCCGGCTCGCAACGCCAGGTAAGCATGCAGGTATGCACCGCTGGCATCCTCCGGATAGCCGGCGATGACGGCGGCCATCGCCGCCAGCGCTGCGTCGCGGTCGCGCACCTCCAAAAAAAGCGGGAGGAGCGGCAGGAAAGGTCGCTCGGCGGCCTGCGAGGCCTCGCGCAGAAAAACAAGCTCCTCGACAGCACGCGGCACTTCCCCTGCCCGCAGGTACAGGCGGGCGAGGTAGCGCCGGGGATGCGCGTCTTCCGGCGCGAGTTCCGCCCAGCGCTGCGCGGCTTCCAGTCCTTCCGCGGGTGTGCCGAAGGCGGTGGCAATCCGCGTGGCGCGACTGGCGATGTCGGGATCACCGCTGGCGCGCGCAGCGCGCAGGTACTCGGTCGCTGCCAGGGCCGGCAGATCGCGCTGCAGGGCGATCTCCGCCATCAGCAGATGGTAGCCGGCTTCGCCGGGCTGGCCGAAGTCCGGGGCGAGTTCCTCGGTTTCAACGGCCTCGGGACCCGGCGCCGCACAAGCCGCCAGCGCCAGCAAGACAAGCGGAATAAGGGGTTTCATGATTTCTGCATCGACTCTAGGAAAGCCACTATACCCCATGAAAACAAGGCCCCGTGATACCTCCCAGCTTGTCACCGCAGGGCCGCGTACCCGACAATTGGCGGACTGAGTCACCGGGCGACCGCGCCACCACCCTGATGTCCCTCAAAGTCCTCGGCGTCAACCATCGCTCGGCTCCGGTCGAGATCCGGGAGAAGCTCGCCTTCAACCCGGAACGCCTGCCCGTGGCGCTG
>Ga0114946_10001208_pt1 | contig 17672 bp, 15 predicted proteins | sample WalLakDeSediment_FD_88676 | JGI IMG/M metagenome (GOLD analysis project Ga0114946, IMG submission 88676) | Lake sediment microbial communities from Walker lake, Nevada to study Microbial Dark Matter (Phase II) - Walker Lake 11/02/13 Deep Sediment | ecosystem: Environmental > Aquatic >...
CCGGCGATGGACGGCGGCACGATCGTGGCGCTCGCCGTCGGCATTGGGGACGGCGTGCCCTGCGCGCCGACCGGCGGCGCGCCACCGGCAGACGGATCGGCAATCGCTCCCAACGCGACCCACGTCGCCGCCAGCACCACCGGCAACGCCAAGCGGGTCGCCCACCAGCCGCCCGGCCAATGACCGGACGCTCCGGTGACCGACCCGAGCGCCCTCATCGCCGGCCGTCCGCCGCGGCCGGCCGCCACGCCGGCGCGCCGTGCCGCACCCGCCACCACACGCCGGCGGGATAGCCCAGCATCTTGGCCAGGTCGCCGACCACGCGGATGGCCGGCACCCAGGCGACGGCCAGCGCCCGCTGCGTCACATCGTAGCCGCGCCATTGGCGCGCCAGCCGTGCATAGGGCCGCCGCAGCATCCACGCCGCGCCCGCGGCCAGGCCCAGGCACCACAGCGGATGCCGCGCCCACGCCAGCCAGACCAGCGCGGGCGCCGCCGCACCGTAGACGGCGTAGCGCACGGCGTGTCGCCACGGCCACAGGCCCGCCTTGCCGTCGCCACGCGCGTAGCGGTAGTACTGGCGGGCGAACGCCGTCAGGTTGGACCGCGGCCGGAACCAGGCCATCGCCGCCGGCGCAAACGCCTGCGGGCCCGCCACGGCGCGCAACCGGAAGTCGAACACGAGGTCCTCGCAGTAGTCCAGCCACTCCGGATAGCCCCCGGCACGCGCCCAGTCCTCCTTCAGAAACGCCACCGACCGACTGGAAGGCAGGAAGCGCCGCGCGTCTATCTCCGATGCCTCGGGCAGGGTGGCGGCGCCAAGCGCCAGCTCGAACGGCGTCTGCGGCGCCGAGCCAAAGAAGCCGCCCACGAAGCGCGCCCCGCGCTCCATGGGCGCCACCAGCTCGGCCAGCCAGACGTCATCCAGCCGAACGCCGGCATCGGTGCTGGCGATGACGGGCCCACTGGCGGCGGCAATGGCCGCGTTGCGGCCCGCGGAGATGTTGGCGCCGGGCCGGGACAGCACGACCAGCGGCAACTCGCCCCGGCCGGCACGCGCCTGGAGCGCCTCCAGCGTCCCGTCACGCGAGCCCCCGTCCACGACCACGATCTCGTCGGGCGCCCGCCGCTGCAGAGCCAGCGAGTCCAGCAAGGCGTAGATGGACGCGCGCTCGTCGCGGACGGTGACGATCACGGACACCGCGCCTGCTCCATGCCGCCGGCCCATGGGCCCCCACCCCGGCAGAGCGCCCTCCGCCGCCCCGCCCGTCCCGTGTCGATCGTCCATGGGCCCAAGTATATCGGGATCCGGCCGGCTGTGGGCGCCGGGTACGGGCGTGCGTGGCGCCGGCATTGCACGCGGAAGGCGCGGGACCGGTATAATCGCCCGGTGGTCATGACCACCACCTCGTCCCGTCCGGCATGGCGCTGGCGCCTCGCCGAGCCCCCGCCCGGCACGCTGCTGGAGGGGCTGCGCGATCTCCATCCGGTGTTGGTGGCGGCCCTCTTCCAGCGTGGACTGCGCGATCCGGCCGCGGCGCGCGCGTTCCTGGCCCACGACGCCGGCAGCGCCGATCCGCACGCTCTGGCCGGCGTACCGGAGGCGGTCGAACGGCTCGCCGTCGCCGTGCGCCGCGGCGAGCCCGTCGTGGTGTACGGCGACTTCGACGCGGACGGCGTCACGGCCACGGCCGTGCTGCTGGAGACGCTGCACGGTCTGGGCGCCACCGTCAGCTCCTTCATCCCCCATCGCCACCGCGACGGGTACGGTCTTCACGCCGAGGCCCTGCTGCGCCTGGCGCGCCAGGGCGCGCGCGTGGTCGTGACCGTGGATTGCGGCATCCGGGGGGCCGAAGCCGTGGCCCGGGCCGCCGCCGAGGGGCTGGACGTCATCGTGACCGACCACCACGCGCTCTCCGCCACGCTGCCGGGCGCCGTGGCGGTCATCAACCCGCGGCGACCCGATTGCGGGTACGGGTTTGAGGAGCTGGCCGGTGTGGGGCTGGCGTTCAAGCTGGCGCAGGCCATGCTGCGCGACCTGCGCCCGTCCGGCCCAGCCGACCGCCGCGCGCCGGAGGAACACGAGCTGACCGACCTGGTGGCGCTGGGCACGGTGGCCGACGTGGTGCCCCTGCACGGCGAGAACCGGGCCCTCGTGCAGCGCGGCCTGACACGCCTGCGGACGGGCGCCCGCCTGGGCGTGCGCGCGCTGGCGGAGGTAGCCGGCATCGACCTGAAGCACCTGTCGGCCCGCGACATCGCGTTTGGCCTGGCGCCGCGCCTGAACGCCGCCGGCCGCATGGACTCGGCCCAGCCGGCACTGGACCTGCTGCTGGCCACCGACAAGACCAAGGCCTACCGCTTGGCGCGGCTGCTCGACAGCGCCAACGACGACCGCCGCGCCGCCACCGAGACGGCGGTGGCCGCGGCCGAGGCGGCGTTGGCCGGCCGCACGACCGAGCCGTTCCTGTTCCACGTGGACCCCAACGTGGAGCTTGGCGTCACCGGACTTGTGGCCGGGCGCCTGGCCGGCCGGCACTACCGGCCGGCAGCGGTGCTGCGTCTGGACGGCGACACGGCCCGCGGTTCGGCGCGATCCATCCCCGACTACGACGTGCTGCAGGGACTGGACGCCGTGGCTCACCTGTTGGTCCGCCATGGGGGCCACGCGCGCGCGGCGGGCTTCACCGTCAGCGCGGGCCAGCTGGACCTGGTTCGGCGGCTGCTCGTGGAGCACGCCGCCCGGGCGCTCCGCGACGTGGATCTGCGCCCCACGCTCGGCCTCACGGCCGAGGTGGGGCCCGGCGACCTGGACGCGCGGCTGTACGAGGCTCTGGCGGAACTGGAGCCGTTCGGCGAAGCCAACCCCAGGCCGCTCCTGGCCGTGCGCGGCGCCCGCGTGGCCGGCGCCAAGGTCGTGGGCAGGGGGCACCTGCGGCTGTCCATCGGCAACACGCCGCAGGGCGCCATGGACGCCATCGCCTTCGGCATGGCCGACAGGCTGCCGGACCTGGGACGGGAGGTGGACCTGGCGGCGTCCCTGCGCGTCAACACCTGGTCCGGAGCCAGCCGGCTGGAGCTGCGGGTGGAGGACCTGGCCACCGCCGGCGCCTGAGACGCCGGGGCGTGGTGCCCGGCACTGGCGCCCCGTCGCGCTACGGAGTATCCTGGCCGCTCATCGCGTTCCCGCTCCGTGAAGGCCCGCGGACAGGCCGGTGCGTGCAGACGGCTTGCCGCCGGGCGCGGAGCGCTTCCTCGCAACAGGAGGCATCATGCACCCGCCATCGACGGCGCGCCGCGCCGCGGCCCTGCTCTTTGCGTTCCTCGCGCTCGGCACGGCCTGGGTCGCGCTCCACGCCCACGCCGGCCCGCCGCTTCCATCTGCCGCGGATCCGGCGCGGGCGGCCGCCCCGGCCGCGCCGCACGACGTCCCCTGCAGCCTGGAGGCCAGCCGCGACACGGCGCCGCTCGTGATCGAGGAACAGGGAACGGTGGACATAGACGTTGCCTACAACTACTCGTGCCCGGTGGGCAACCGCAAGGTCTACTTCTTCCTGCTCGTGGAGAACTCGCGCGAGCTGGACCGCTCGGGCCGTAGCGGCCGATCGCTGCTGGCCAACGTGCGCGATGGCCTGGCGGATTTCGTGAACCAGATCGACTACGGCCTGGGCTCGCAGGGCGGCATGATCCTCTTCAGCCGCACCCACACCGTCCGGGTGCCCCTTCCGGGCGAGAGCGCGGGCAAGCAGACTCTCATCAACGCCATTCGGAGCTTCCCGGTGGGCGCCGGCACCACGGCCACGGGCGTGGCGGGTGCCATCGACGAAGCCGCCCGGCTGCTTCAAGCCGCCGATCCGGACGGCAATGCCTTCCGCATCATACTGATCCTGCAGGCCGGCGCCCCGACCACCGGCGCCGGCGAGACCATCGACGACGCGTGCGCGGCCGCCAAAGCCGGGGGAGCCACCATTGGCCTGCTCTTCGTGGACGGCGTCACCAATCCGCTGGAGCCCTGCGCCAGCCCGCTGTGGTCGCGCAACTCGCCCCGCGCGGACGGCGACGACATCCCGCGCATCCTGAGCGCCATGGGCACGGCGGCCGTCACCGGCCACCAGGCGCTGCGGGTGGAGTACTGCGACGATCTGGCGCCCGAGTTCCGCTTCGTGGACGGCTCGGGGCTGCCCCGGCCGCCGGACGTGACAGTGTTGGACCAGATCTGCTGGACCGACGACGCGCCACCGCCGCCGGAAGGCCACGTCCTACGCTACCGACTGCGAGCGGCGGCCGTCGACGGCGGGTCCCTGGGTCCTACGTCCAACGAGGCCGAGGTGCGGCTGGTTCTGGGCGACGGCCGGATCGTGGAGCGCCCGCTGCCGCTGCCGGACATGTGCGTCTACCCGGAGGGTCGGCCCGACTTCTGCGAGCCGTTCGCACGGACCCTGACGCCGGCGGCGCCCACCGCGGAGACCCCGGCAACGGCGCCGCCCCCCGAGACGCCGGGGGAGCCGCCCACGGACACGCCGACCGCCGCCACGCCCGACGACCCGACCACGGCGACCGCGGACACGCCGTCGCCCACCACCAGCCCCGCGGAAGACACGCCCGTGCCCGGGCAGGGCTGGCGGCTGTGGATCCCGTCGGCCAAGCGGGGCGCCATGTAGACAGGCCCGGCACGGGCGTCAGTCGCGGATGACCACCGGCGTGCCGATCTCCGCCCAGTGGTACAGCAGCTCCGCCTCGCGCACGCCCAGGACCACGCAGCCGTAGCTCACCGGCGAGCCCAGGCTGCCCGCCCACAGGCGCTGCCCGTTGATGATGGGCAGGGCGTGAATGCCGTTCTCGCTGCTGCCGGCCCAGTAGATGCCCAGCCAATGCGGCATGGACAACTGCCAGGCGCTGGACCAGGCCTCCGGGATCTTGCTCTGCACGGCGAAGGTCCCGCGCCGCGTGGGGTGTGATGCAATGCCGGTGGAGGCAAGCCAGCTCCACACCAGGGTGTCGCCCTGCCAGACGTGCATGCGCTGCTCGCCGACCGCGACCTCGATGCGCTTGGCGCCGGCGGCGGTCGGACCAGGCGCCCCCGAGCCGGATCTCGGCACCACCAGGCGCTGCCCCGGCACGATCAGGTCGCCGGACAGGCTGTTGTCCCGCTGGACGTGACCGGCCGTGGTGCCGTAGCGCAGCGCGATGGATGTCAGCGTGTCGCCGGGCTGCACCACGTGCACGTCACGCGTGGCACCGCCCACCGCGGCGGCCGGCGCCGCGCGCGCTCCGGGCGCCGGCCCGGTCAGCCACAGGGTCTCGCCGGCGCGCAGTGAGCCGTCGGCCGGCAGGGAGTTCCACCGCTTGAGATCCTCCAGCGGCACCGCGAAGCGCCTCGCCAGACCATAGAGCGTGTCGCCGGGCGCCACCAGGTACGTCTGGCCGCGGCCCTGCTCAGAGCCGCTCGCGTCCGCGGCCGGCGCCGGGACCGCGGCTTCCGAGACCGTGCCGGCCACGTCGGCCGCGCTCGCGGTAACGGGCGGCTCCACCGCCGGTGCACCGGCCAGCGCGTCCACCGCGCCGGCCAGCGGCACCCACAGCTGCTGCCCGGGCAGCAGGACGGAGGCCGGTGACAGCCCGTTCAGCCGGGCCAGGTCCGCCGGCCGTCGCCCGTAGCGGCGCGCGATGCCGAGAAGCGACTCGCCGGAGCGCACCACGTGCAGCCCGGTGGGCCCCAACTCGGGCGCCAACGGCGCCGGCGCAACCGCGTTGCGGCCGGCTGTCGGCGAACGTGCGCCCGCAAGCGCCGCCTCGCCGGCCGTCCGCCCCTGGGCCTGGGCCTGGGCCTGGGCCACGCCGGGCAGGACCACGGCCATGGCGAGCGCGAGCCAGACCCCGTGCGCCGCCCGGCCGCGACCGGCAGCGCCTCCCGTGGTTCCCTTGCGGAACATGGCATGCCCCATGGAAGCTCCCCCGTCAGCCGCACCCGCGCCCCCTCCGGCGGATGGCGGCGGAGGGGGCGGGGCCGTCGGCGGCCGACCCGGCAGCGATCGCGGGCCGCCGCGGTCCATCTCAGTCGATGTGGATCAGCACGTCACACGGGCGCGCGAACTGGCCGCGGTCGTCCACCGCCGTCAGCCGCAGCGTGTACGGCCCGGCGGGCATGTTGCCCACGTACCACGTACCCAGTACCGTGTCCCACGCCGGGATGCGATGAACCTCGCCAATGCTGTGGAACGCGCCGTCCAACGGTGCGTGGCCCATGGCGTACTCGAGCTTGTAGAACTGGAAGTTCTGGATCTTGGCCGAGCCCACGATCTGCACCACGCCGTGCACGTGCTCGTGCTGCAGAGGGCGCACGATCTGGACCTCGCGCGGGCACGCCGCCGGCTTGAGCTCCGGCTGGGGGGCCGGCTTGGGCGCCGGGACGTACGCGCACGGCACGTGCAGGCGCTGACCCGGGTAGATGACGTACGGATAGGCCAGGCCGTTGGCCCGCGCCAGCGCCATCACCGTGGTGCCGTGGCGCGCCGCTATGCCGCTCAGCGTGTCCCCGCGCTGGACGGTGTACGCATAGCCGCAGGCCGGCGGCTGGTGCCCCGGATGCCCGCTGCCGGGCGGCACGTGACCGCCCGGGATCACCAGGCGCTGCCCGGCGTAGATGAAGTCCGGGTTGACGATGCGGTTGGCAGCCATCAGCGCCGACACCGTGGTGCCGTGACGCCAGGCAATGGAACTCAGCGTGTCACCCAGACGCACGACGTACGTCCCGCCGCTCACCGGCGGCGGCGCGGGCGGTGCCGGAGCGTGGCTGCCGGGAATCACCAGGCGCTGCCCGGCGTAGATCCTGTCGGGGTTGAACAGGTTGTTGGCGCTCGCGATGGCCGAGGCGCTGACCCCGTACCGCATGGCGATGGCATACAACGTCTCGCCGTACTGCACCACGTGCACGGTGTACGCCTGCTCGGCCGGAGCGGCGGCGCCCGTGCTCGGCAGCCCCGCCATCGAGAACAGAGTCGCCACCAACAGGAAGATCACCAGACGTCGCATGAACCTCCTCCTTCATCCAGCGGAACGGTCGGCTGAGGACGGCGCTTGGGACATCTCTCCGTCCACGACAGGTCGTGTCGGGTCACCCGGCACGGAATCGCCCGCGAGGTCCGGCGGAACCGCGATCTCATGGGCCCTCAGGAACTCGGCGATGTCCAGCCGACTGATGCGGAAGCCCGCGTCGAGCCGCACCGCCTTCAACTTGCCGGCTCGGATGTAGCGTCGGATGGTGAAAACGCTGACTCCGAGTCGGTCCGCCACTTCCTGTGTTGACAGGTACGTGTCCATCGTTGCTAGGCCTTGCTCGCCGATGCTCGACGTTGCACAAGGTTAGGCGCTCCCGCCAAGGATTGTCAACGGTGCCATATGCGGTACCCTTTCCCACTCCAAGACCCAATATCTGGACAAGTGGGATGCGGCTGGCTGAAACCACCCCGGGCGGCGCCGGCCGAACGTTCGCGGCGCCGCGTCGCGGCGGGCTATCATTGCCGCCATGCACGAGCCATCGCTGCGCCGGCTGGGTTACGAGAAGGTCCTGCGGCAGCTCGCGGAGCACACCACGTTCTCGGCCGGCCGGCGGTTGGCCCTCGAGTTGCGCCCGTCTCCGGACCCGCAACGGGTGCGTCGCGCGCTGGCCCAGACCGGCGAGGCGCGCGCCTACGTCGACCGGCACGGGGCGCCGCCGCTGGCCGGCAGCCACGACATGCGCCCGGAGGTGGACGCCGCGCGCCGCGGCCGGACGCTGTTGCCGCGGGAGCTCTTGGACATCGCCGCCACGGTGGACGCGTCCCGCCGCGTGCGACGCGCCCTGACCACGTCGGAAGCGGTGGGGCGTTGGCCGGGCCTGGCCGAGGTTGCCGCGCGCCTGGAACCGTGCCCCGCCCTGCGCGACGCCATCGGGTCGGCGCTGGACGACGAGGGGCACGTGTTGGACGCGGCCAGCCCGGCGCTGCGGCGAATCCGCAGCGACCTGCGCACCGCGCACGAGCGGCTGGCGCGCCGGCTCGAGGGCCTGCTCCAGAGCGCCGGCACCCGCGAGTACCTGCAGGAGCCGCTCATCACGCAGCGCAACGGGCGCCACGTCGTGCCGGTGAAGAGCGAGTTCCGAACACGGGTCTCCGGCGTGGTGCACGACACCTCGGACAGCGGGGCCACGGTCTTCATAGAGCCGTTGGCGGTGGTCGAGCTCGGCAATCGGTGCCGGGAGCTGGAGACGGCCGAGGAGAAGGAGGTGCTGCGCGTGCTCCGCAGCCTCTCGGAGCACGTTGCCGACGAGGGCGAGGCCATCGCGGAGTCCATCGCCGTGCTGGCGGAGCTCGACCTGGCCTTCGCCTGCGCCGGGCTGGCGCACGCCCAGCGCGCCACGGCGCCGGAGTTGCTGGACGGCGCGCCGCGGTTCGACCTCCGCGGCGCCCGCCACCCGCTGCTGGACCCGGCCACCGTGGTGCCCATCGACGTCCATGCCGGCCGCGATTTCCGGGTGTTGGTGATTACCGGGCCCAACACGGGCGGCAAGACCGTGAGCCTGAAGACCGTCGGCCTGCTCGTTCTGATGGCGCAGTCCGGCCTGCAGCTGCCCGTGCTCGACGGTTCGGCGCTCGGCGTGTTCGACGGCGTGTACGCCGACATCGGGGACGAGCAGTCCATCGAGCAGTCGCTTTCCACGTTCTCGTCGCACATGACCAACATCATCGACATCCTGCACCGGGCCACGGACCGCTCCCTGGTCCTGCTGGACGAGCTTGGGGCAGGCACCGACCCGGCCGAGGGCGTGGCCCTGGCCGGCGCCCTGCTGGAGCACCTGCGCGGTCGGGCCGTGACCACCATCGCCTCGACCCACTTCTCGGAGCTCAAGCTCTACGCCCACGGAACGCCGGACGTGGCCAACGCCTCGGTAGAGTTCGACCTGGAGACCCTGCGCCCGACGTACGAGTTGACCGTGGGCCTGCCGGGCCGGTCCAACGCCCTGGCCATAGCCGGCCGGCTGGGGCTGCCGGACGACATCGTCGCCGCCGCGCGCCGTGGCATGGCGCTGGCCGACGTGACCATGGAAGACCTCCTGGCCGAGATCCGCGCGGCGCGCCGTGCCGCCGCGGACGACCGCGCCGCGGCGGCCCGAGCGCGGCGTCAGGCAGACTCGTGGGCGGCGCGGTTGGAGGCGGCGCTGGCGGACATGGAGTCCGAACGGGCACGGGTGCTGGCCCAGGCGCACCGGCAAGGCGACCAGGAGCTGGCAGCCGTCCGCCAGGCGCTCGCGCGGCTGCTGCAGGAGGCCGAGCGTGGCGAGGCGACGGCGGCGGCGGTAGCGGCAGCCGTCCGCCGCTCGGATCGCGTGGCCGAGGTGGTGCGCGCGGCGGCGCCGGCGGCACCGGCGCCGGCCGTGGCCGACGAGCTGCGACCGGGCAGCTGGGTGCACGTGCGCGGCGTGGGCCAGGAGGGCCAGATCGTGCGGCTGAAGGACGCCGAGGCCGAGGTCCAGTTGGGACGGCTGCGGCTGACCGTGCCGCTGACCGACCTGGCCCGTTCCGCGGGCCGCCCGTCCACCGAGGCGGAGAGCCCGGCGCCGCGACTGCGGCGGGCGACGGAGGAGCCCGCGGCCGTGTCCATGGAGTTGGACCTGCGCGGCCTGCGGGTGGACGAGGGGTTGGAGCTGCTGGACGCGCAATTGGACCGCGCAGTGCTGGCCGGACTGCCCTGGCTGCGCGTCATCCACGGCCACGGCAGCGGCGCCATGAAGTCCGCCGTGCGCGACGCGGTGCGGCATCACCCAAGCGTGACGCGGTCGCGACCCGGCGAGCGTGGCGAGGGCGGCGACGGCGTCACCGTGGCGTATCTGGAGTAGGGCGCCCGGAGCAGCGCCCGCGCCGCGGGCGGGGCGCTGCTGTGGTATACTTTCGGGTCAGTGACTGCCCGGCGGCGGTGGTTGCTTTGGGCGGTTGCCCGAGGAGCGTTCGTTGTTCAGTCCCATCAACTCCCTGCTTGGCTTCTTCTCCCGCGACATCGGCATCGACCTCGGCACCGCCAACACCCTGGTGATGGTCCGCGGTGAGGGCATCGTCATCAACGAACCGTCCATCGTGGCCATCGAGAAGCGCTCGCGCCGCGTCCTGGCCATCGGGAGCGAGGCCAAGAAGATGGTGGGCCGCACGCCGGCCAACATCGTGGCGGTCCGCCCGCTGCGCGACGGGGTGATCTCGGACTTCGACATCACCGAGAAAATGCTCGTCTACTTCATCCGCAAGGTGCACGAGCGCGCCTTCACCCCGCTGCCCAAGCCGCGAGTGGTCATAGGCATTCCCTCCGGCGTCACGGAAGTGGAGAAGCGCGCCGTTCACGACGCGGCGTTGAACGCCGGGGCGCGAGCCGCCTACCTGATCGAGGAGCCGATGGCGGCCGCCATTGGCGCCGGGCTCCCGGTCACGGCCTCCATGGGCAGCATGATCGTGGACATCGGCGGCGGCACCACCGAAGTGGCCGTCATCTCCCTGGGCGGGATCGTGGTCGATCGCAGCCTGCGGGTGGCGGGCGACGAGCTGGACGAGGCCATCATCGCCTACGCCCGACAGCGCTACAACCTGGCCATCGGCGAGCGCATGGCCGAGTCCATCAAGCACGAGATCGGATCGGCCCACCCGCTGGATCACGAGTTGACCATGGTCATGCGCGGGCGCAGCCTGCTCTCCGGTCTTCCCCAGTCGGTAGAGGTGTCCTCCATCGAGATCCGCGAGGCCTTGGCGGGTCCGCTGCGGACCATCGTGGACGTGGTCCGCGAGACGCTCGACGACACGCCTCCGGAGCTGGTGGCGGACCTCATGGAGCACGGCATCGTCCTCGCCGGCGGTGGGGCGCTGCTGCGCGGCCTGGCCACGCGGCTGGCGCAGGAGACCGGCATGACGGTCAAGGTGGCCAAGCATCCGATGGCGTGCGTCGCCCGCGGCGCGGGGCTGGTGCTGGAGGACCTGGACCAGCTGGCGACGGTGCTGGCCTCCACCCAGCGCGTTCCCCTGACCGGCCGGAGCTGAGCGCGGACCAGGCGCCATGTTCCGCCGCCACGATCGCCAGGTGCTGCTGATGGCGCTCGTCGTCCTGGGCGCCACGGGGCTGGCGGCGGGGCGCGTGCCCATGGCGAGCACCATGACGGACCACGTGGGCCGCCTTCTAGCCCCCGTGCAACGACCGCTGTCGGCCACCGCCAGAGGGCTCGCCGACCTGGTGCGCGACGCGCGGGAGATGGAGCGGCTGCGCGCGCGCGTGGAGGAGCTGGAGAGAAGCAACGCCGAGCTTGTCACGCAACACGCCAAGTTCGTCGACCTGATCCGCGAGAACCGCAACCTGCGCGGCGAGATGGCCTTCGCCCGCGAGCGCGTGGACCTGGACCTGATGGGCGCCAGCCTGATCGGCCGCCGTGTGGCCGATGAACCGGGCAACCTGCGGCACACCATCAAGCTGGACGTGGGCGAGCGCGATGGCGTGCTCGCCTGGATGCCCGTGGCTACACACCTGGGTCTGGTCGGGCAGGTGGTCCACGCCGCACCGTACTGGTGCGACGTCCTGTTGATCACCGACCCGGCCAGCCGGGTCGAGGGCCGCGTGGCGCGCTCCCGGCACACGGGCGTGGTCACGGGCACGCCCCATGGGCAGCTGGTGATGCGCTACATCGAGCAGGGCCGAGACGGCAGCGACCCCGTGGTGCAGGCGGGCGACTTGATCTACACCAGCGGGCTGTCGCAGCGCTTTCCCCCCATGATCCTCATCGGCCAGGTCACGGAGGTACGCCAGAGCGACGAGCAAGCGCATCAGGAGGCCGTCGTGCGGCCGGCCGTCGGCTTTGGGTCGCTGGAGGTGGCGCTGGTCGTTCGCGGCTGGATCCCACCCGCCCTTGCCGGCGAACCGCCCACGTTGGACCAGGCCGCGGGAAACGAGTAGGCTCGCCCACGGCATGACACCTTACGCGGGCCTGCTGATCATCGGCCTGACCGTGCTCGTCCAGAGCAGCGTGATGCCCGCCGCCTCGCTGGGTGCCACCAAACCGCTGCTGCCGCTCCTCGTGGTGGTGAGCTGGGGGCTCCTGCGGGGGCCCATGGCCGGGGCTTGGTGGGCGCTGGCCGCCGGACTGATGATGGACGTCCTCTCGCCCAGCCCCATGCTGTTCTACACGCTGCCCATGCTGGCCGTGGCCGGTATCGTGGCCCTGGGTCGCGGTCGGCTCTTCCCATCCAACCTGCTCATGCCGTGGCTGGTGGTCTGCGCCGCCACCGCGGCCTTCGTGCTCGCGCAACGCGCGCTGCTGCCCCTGGTGGGCGGGCTGGTGACGTGGCGGCCGGAGGCCGTGGCGCGCGAGGTGCTCCTGGAGCTGGCGCTCAACGCCCTGTGGCTGCCCGTGGTCTACGTGCCCCTGCGCTCGCTCGAGCGCCGCGTGCGCAGGCCGCGCATCGAGTGGGAGAACTAGGTTGGGCCAGGCCGACCAGCCCGCGCCGCAGCCGGTCCCGCGCCTGCGGCTCCTGGCCACCGTGGTGGTCCTGGCCTTTGCCGTGCTGGCCGGGCGCTTGTGGCACCTGCAGCTGGACCGCGGGTCCGAGCTGCGTCGCCAGGCCGAGGCCAACGCCTTCGTGCCACGCGAGATCGAGGCCGATCGCGGTGTGATCTACGACCGCGCCGGGCGCCAGTTGGTGCTCAACAGCCCGCGCTTCTCGGTGAACGTGGTGCCGGCCGCGCTGCCGCGTGACGAGGCCGCGCGCGGCCGAGATCTGGAGCACCTGGGCCGCATCCTGGGCGTGGCCGCGCGCTCGGAGCCCGTGGCGCCGGCCTCCGCCTATGGCGCCGTGGGGGCGGCGCCCGACCGTGAGGACCCCGTGGACGTCCCGAGCCTGGAGCGCATGCTGCCCCGCGACAAGGCCGGGCGCATCGAGTGGCACCGCTGGGACGCGGTGCCGGTGGCCCGCAACGTGGAGCGCAACACCGCCTTCCGGCTGATGGAGGCAGGCCTGGAGCTGCCGTTCGTCTCCGTGAGCCAGCTCTCGGTGCGGGAGTACCCGACCGGTCCCACCATGGGCCCCATCCTCGGCTTCACGGGCAGCATCCCGCGCGACGACTTGGCGGACTACCTGGACCAGGACTACCAGATCTACGACGTGGTGGGACGAGACGGCGTCGAGGCCACGTACGAGCGCTACCTGCGGGGCGCCAAGGGCCAGAAGATCGTGGAGATCGACGCCTCCGGCCGCGAGCTACGCGCGCTGGGCACGCCGCGCCAGCCCGTGCCGGGCCACAACCTGCACCTCACCATCGACCTGGAGTTCCAGCGGGCCGCGGAGGCGGCCCTGTCGCGCGGCCTACGGACCACGGGGGCCCGTTCCGGCGCGGCGGTGGCCATCGACCCGCGCGACGGGTCGCTGCGCGCCTTGGTGTCGCTGCCCAACTACGACAACAACCTGTTCGCGGTCGGCGCCAGCCGGGCCGACTTCGCCCGGCTGCTCGAGGATCCGGACCGGCCGCTGGTCAACCGGGCCGTGGCCGGCCTCTACCCGCCCGGCTCCACCTTCAAGCTGGTCACCGCCGCCGCCGCGCTGCAGGAGGGCGTCGTCACCACGCGCACGCGCATCTTTGATCCGGGCAGCATCTCCCTGACCCACGCGTACGACCCCAGCGTGTCCACCCCCTTCTTCTGCTGGCTGCGCAGCGGGCACGGGTGGCTCAACATCGTCGGCGCCGTCGCGCATTCCTGCAACGTGTTCTTCTACCAGATCAGCGGCGGCTACTACGAAGCCGGGCACAGCCAGGAGGGCCTCGGCAGCGATCGGCTGGGGCGCTACGCGCGCTCCTTCGGGCTGGGCCAGCCCACCCAGGTCGAGTTGTACGGCGAGGCGGAAGGGCGCGTGCCGTCCAAGGAGTGGCTGGCCGAGTGGAGCGGTGAGTTCTGGACCACGGGCCTGACGTACGACATGGGCATCGGCCAGGCCAACCTCCTGGCCACGCCGCTGCAGATGGCCAACGTGACGGCCGCGGTGGCCAACGGCGGCACCCTATACCGGCCGCACCTGGTGGAACGCGTCACCAACGCCCAAGGCGACGTGGTGGCGTCACCCGGCGGTGTCCTGGGGACGGTGCCCGTCGCGGCCCAGCACCTGGCCGCCGTTCGCGAGGGCATGCGCGGCGCCGTGCAGTACGGAACCGCCCAAACGGCCTGGACGCGCCTGCCCACGCAGATCGCCGTGGCCGGCAAGACCGGAACGGCCATCTTCTGCGACTATATCGGCAACGCGCCGGGCGGCCCCTGCCGGCGCGACCGCCACGGCTATCTGCTGACGCACGCCTGGTTCACCGCCTTCGCGCCGGCGGAAGAGCCGGAGATCGCGCTGGCCGTGCTCGTCGACGGGTCGGGCCTGGACTACCTCCTGGAGGGCTCCCGTCACGCAGCGCCCGTGGTGGCCGATATCCTGCGCGCGTACTTCTCCCTCCCGCCGGACTCGCCCCCCGCCACGCCGTGCGCGGACTGCCCGGTCGACGAGGCCGTGTCGGCAACCGACGAGACGACCCCACGGGAGACCACGCCGTGACAGGCTCGCACAGCCCCCTGGAGCAACCCACGCCGCCGCGGCCCGCCGTGTCGGTCAAGGGACGGGAAGACGGTCTGCACGTGACGGTGACCGACGCGGCGGCAGCCGACATCGAGGCCGAGCTGCGCCGGCAGCTGCGCCGGCGTGCGGCAACGTTCTTCGCCGGCGCGCCGGTGGTGCTGCAGATGCCGGCCGGCCGGCTGGACCTGGCGCTGGCGGCGCGATTGGCGACGGTGATCGAGGCCGCGGGCATGGAGGTCACCGCCGTGCTCCCCACACAGCCCGGGCGCGGGTCGCGGCAACGCGACCGCGCGACGCCGGCGGCCGCGCCGGCCGCCTCCGCCTCGGCCGGCGGCGAGGCCGTGGTTGTCTCCGGCACCGTGCGCAGCGGTCAGCGCGTGGCGCACCCGGGCAGCATCGTCATCCTGGGTGACGTGAACCCGGGCGGCGTGGTATCGTCCGGCGGCTCGGTCATTGTCTGGGGACGCCTGCGCGGCTTCGTGGAGGCCGGCCAGGCCGAGGGAGCACCGGACGCGGTGGTGTGCGCGCTTGACCTGGCGCCAACCCAGCTGCGCATTGGGGACGCCCTGGCCAGGGCCCCCGAGGACGCCGAGCGCACGCCCGAGCCGGAGGTGGCGCGCGAGGCGAACGGCACGATCGTGGTCGAGGCCTGGCGCTAGCAGGCGCGAGCCCGAACGAGGAGGACGACGGATGGCCGCACGCGTGATCACACTGACTTCGGGCAAGGGCGGGGTGGGCAAGACCACCGCCACCGCCAACATCGGCGTGTCCCTGGCGCGGATGGGCCGCCGCGTGATCGTGCTGGACGCCGACATAGGGCTGCGCAACCTCGACGTGGTGATGGGACTGGAGAACCGGGTGGTCTACAACCTGGTGCACGTCATCCGCGGCACCACGGAGGCCGACCGCGCGCTCATCCGCGACAAGCGCATGCCTGGGCTGATGCTGCTGGCCGCCGACCAGCACAGCGAGAAGGACGAGATCAGCGAGGACGAGATGCGCGAGGTGGGCGAGGCCCTGCGCGCTCACGCCGACTACGTGCTGATCGACTCGCCGGCGGGCATCGAGCAGGGCTTTCGCAACGCCATGGCGCCGGCCGACGAGGTGGTACTCATCACCACGCCCGAGGTGTCGGCCGTGCGCGACGCGGACCGGGTCATAGGCCTGACCGAGGCCGCCGGCAAGCCGACGCCGCGGCTCATCCTCAACCGCATCAAGCCGCGGCTGGTGGCCCGCGGCGACATGATGGACATGGACGACGTGGTGGACATCCTGCAGATCGAGATCCTCGGCATCGTGCCCGAGGACGAGCGGATCGTGGCGGCCACCAACCGCGGCGAGCCGGTGGCCCTCCAGATGGGCTCCCCGGCCGCCGCGGCATTCGACAACATCGCGGCGCGCCTCGAGGACAGCAGCGTGCCCTTGATCGCGCTCGACGGCGCGGAGCCGGGGCTTCTTGCGCGCCTCGCGCTTCGCTTCCGGCACGGCAACTAGCCGGCCGCCGGGAAAGGAGGCGAAAGGATGGGCCTGCTCGCGCGGTTGTTCGGTCGCACCACGCCTGCCGACGGCTCCGGCGCCATCGCCAAGAAACGTCTCAAGTTCGTGCTGGAGTACGACCGGGCCCACCTGTCGCCCGGCGAGCTGGAGTTGATCCGTGACGAGATCATCGCCACCATCTCCCGCCACGTCAACGTGCGTCGCGAGGACGTCAACATCACCCTGGAGCACGGGGGACGCCTGGTGGCCGAGATCCCGCTGGACCGCCACGCCGGCCCGACGGCCGGGCACCGGGCGTGACCGCTCGGTCCACAGCCGCCGGCTGGGGCGCGCCCAAGCTGGCGTGGCACCGCCTGCACGCCGCCGACTGGCCGCTGCTCGGCGCCGTGCTCGTGGCGGTGGCCGCCGGGGCGGCGATGTTGTACAGCGCCACCCTGCGCGGCGGGCCGGCGTCGAGCGCGTGGGACGACCTGGTGGTCAAGCAGCTCCTGTTCGCCGTGGCCGGACTGGGCGTGCTGGCGCTGCTGGCCGTGACCGAGTACCACGTGCTGCTCACCATGTGGCCGTGGCTCTACGGCGTCACGGTGGCCCTGCTGCTCGGCGTGTTCCTCTTCGGCACGGTCTTTGGCGGCAGCCAGCGCTGGTACAGCCTGGGGATCGTGGCGTTGCAGCCCAGCGAGCTGTCCAAGGTAGCCCTCATCCTGTGCCTGGCCGCCTACTTCGACCGCTACGACGTGCGCCGGCTGCGCCACGTGATCGGCTCCCTGGCGTTGGCGGGCGTGCTGGCGACGCTCGTGTACCTGCAGCCCAACCTGTCGACGGCCGTGCTCATCGGCGCCATCTGGCTGGGCATGGTGGTGGCGGCCGGCCTGCGCTTGCTCCACCTGAGCCTGCTGGCGCTGGCGGTCACGCCGGTCGCCACGTTCACGTTGTACGCCGGCTTCGTCAAGCCCTATCAACTCGACCGGGTCAGGGCCCTGCTGGACCCCAGCTTCGACCCGCTGTTCAAAGGCTACCAGAACATCCAGACGCTGCTGGCCGTGGGCAACGGCGGCCTTCTGGGCACCGGCTACGCGTCGGGGCTCCAGTCGCAGGGCGGCTGGCTGCCGCTCTTGTTCACCGACAACATCTACGCCCTCATCGCGGAGGAGCTCGGTTTCGTGGGCGGTGTGGCGTTGCTGCTGCTGCTGGCGTTCATCGTGCTGCGCGTCCTGCGGTCGGCATCGGTGGCGCAGGACAGGGCCGGGGCGCTCATCGCCGTCGGCGTGGCCACGTACCTCCTCACCCAGACGTTCGTCAACGTGGGGGTGGTCCTGCAGCTGTTGCCGGTCACCGGGCTGTCCCTGCCCTTCCTGTCGTACGGCGGCTCCAGCCTCCTGGCGCTCATGGCCTCCATCGGCCTGGTCCAGAGCGTCCTGGTGCGCCGCAGACCGCTGACCTTCCGCTAGTGTCCTGTCCCAGATACTCGCTGACACCTCCGGAAAGGGACAGGACACTTCCAAGGGGCTTCGCCCCTATGGCGCCCGGCTTCGCCGGGCTGTACCCCCACCGCGCGGGGAGGCTTCC
>Ga0114946_10001209_pt1 | contig 17666 bp, 13 predicted proteins | sample WalLakDeSediment_FD_88676 | JGI IMG/M metagenome (GOLD analysis project Ga0114946, IMG submission 88676) | Lake sediment microbial communities from Walker lake, Nevada to study Microbial Dark Matter (Phase II) - Walker Lake 11/02/13 Deep Sediment | ecosystem: Environmental > Aquatic >...
CAGCGGACTCCGTCATGCCCGGTCCCTCTTCGATCGGTCCGTGTCCCGGCACCGCATGCGGGAGCCCGAAGCCCGCCGGGCCATGGAGCGGATCTCGGGAGGCGTGGATTACGGAGGATTCGGTCAGCTCGACCTGGTGGTGGAGGCGGTGGTGGAGCGTCTCGACGTGAAGCAGTCCGTTCTGCGGGAGGTGGAGGACCGGGTGCCCGACAGCTGCATCCTGGCCACCAACACCTCCACCCTCTCCGTCGATGCCATGGCGGAGGCCCTCTCCCGCCCCCAGAACTTCTGCGGGATGCACTTCTTCAATCCGGTCCACAAGATGCCGCTGGTGGAGATCATCCGGGGAGAGGCCACCTCCCAGGCCACCCTGGCCACCGTGGTGGCGTTGGCGCTTCGGCTCGGGAAGGTCCCCGTCGTGGTGAGAAACGGGCCGGGGTTCGTCGTGAATCGCATTCTCGGGCCCTACCTGAACGAAGCAGGACATCTCCTGGCGGAAGGGGCGTCCATCGAGGCCATCGATGAGGCCGCCACCGCCTTCGGGATGCCCATGGGCCCCTTGAGGCTCATGGACGAGGTCGGCATCGACATCGCGCGAAAGGCCGGACAGATCCTCCACGAGGCCTTCGGCGATCGGATGCTTCCCTCTGCCCCTCTCGAGGCCCTGGGGGCCACGGAGCGCCTCGGGGTCAAGGGCGGAGGCGGGTTCTACCGCTACGACGGAAGAAAGGCGCTGGGACCCGATCCCGAACTCTACGGGTCCCTGGACGGCGCGGTGCCCACCACGAGAAAGGAGATTCCCGAGGCCGACATCCGGGCGCGTCTTCTCCTGATGATGATCAACGAGGCGGCGCGGATCCTGGACGAGGGCATCGTGGCATCGGCCGCCGAGCTCGACCTGGCCATGATCATGGGAACCGGGTTCCCGCCCTTCCGCGGAGGACTCCTTCGCTTCGCTGACGAGGTCCACCCCCGGGTCCTGGTGGAGCGGCTTCGGGAGTACCAGGCCGAGGTGGGTCCGCGATTCGCGCCCGCGGAACCGCTGGTTCGACTGGCGCGGGAAGACGTCACCTTCTACGCCTCCTGGCCCGCCCCCTCGTGAACCGCCTCCTGGGTGTGATCCCGGCCGCGGACCGAGGCGGCCAGATCGGGGGGGCACCTCCTCCCCTTCTTCAGACCGGAGAGGGCACATTCCTGGAGCGCGCCATTACCGTGCTGCGGTCCGCCGGTGTGGAGCGGGTCGTCGTGGGGGTGCGCGACGGGCGGGACCCCGTGGCCGCCCAGGCTCTCCGGGCCGGAGCCGAAATCGTCGAGGTGGGGGCGGAAGGCCGCGACCCGAGCGCATCGCTCGAGGCCGTCGAAAGGAAGACCGCCAGCGCCGGGGGCTCGGCTGCGGCCGGGGGCTCTGCTGCGGCCGGGGACTCGGCTTCGGACGGGGACTCGGCTTCGGCGGGGTCCGGGGAGGCAAGCGTTTCCTTTCTCCTCCTTCCGCCGACCTACCCCGGGGTGAGCGCGTCCACGGTTCGTACCATGATCGAGGAATGGCGCGGGGCCGGGGAGGCCGCGAGGGTGGCGGCCCCTCTCCTCCCCGAAGGAACCTCCCTGGCTCACCTGCCCTGGCACGAGCTGGCTCCCCTGATCCTCCGGGGGCCCGGGGCCGCCGACCGGCTCCGCGCTCCCGGAGCCGTGGGTGGTGCCGACCTCCTCCGCATCCCGGTCACCGACCCCGGGGTGGGAGAGCGCATCGACACGCTACCCCTCTACCGTCGGCATTTTCCGCAGGCCTTCCGGAGGCGTTTCCAAAAGTGGTGACCGACTCCGGCACGCCCTCCGGCATCCTTTCCGGAAGCTGTCCCGAAGTCCGGATCCACTACCTGCGTCCCCCGGATCGGATCACCGTGTACCGTCAGTGCCTCGTGCACGACGACGGCCGCGTAAAGATCACGCTGGCCCGCGACCTCCCCTTTGATCCCCCTCTGAGGATCGGAGGGCAGGTGGCCCTGGAACGAGGCTCGGATGCCGTCTGGTTCACCTTTCCCGGGGCCTGGCATGACATTGGACGCTTCTACCTGGCCGACGGGACCTTCACCGGCCTCTACGCGAACCTGATCACACCCTGTGTCTTCCAGCCGGGCGGCGACTGGGAGACCACCGACCTGTACCTGGACCTCTGGATCCCGGCCGCCTCGTCACCGGCCGCCTCGTCACCGGCCGCCTCGTCATCGGCCGCCCCGGGTTCAGGGAACGACGGGTCGGAAGCGTTGCAGGCCATCCGCCCCCGGCTCCTGGACGAGACGGAGCTGGAAGAGGCCGAGTCCCAGGGCCACCTGAGCCGGCGACTTGCCGCCCTCGCCCGGGCCGAGGCCGAGTCGCTGCTCAGGCAGGGGTCGGCTGGAAGCTGGCCGCCCGACGTGGTCCATGCCTGGTCCCGGAGGCGTGCGCTCCAGGCGCTCCAGGCGATTCAGGCGATCCAGGGGGACGTCAGTTCGAGGGACTGACGCCCAGTCGCTGTGCGGCCTCCTCGATGAGGGCGCCCACCTGGGAGGCATTCGTCCACTCCTCGATGCGCCGCGCCCGCCCCTCGCCCGTGTTGAGGAAGATGGTCGGCGTGGCATTCACGCTCAGCTCGCGCGCAAGGAGGAGGTTGGCCGAAACGGTCTCCGCATGGCGATCGCTCCGAAGGCAGCTGCGGAATGCGTTGCGATCGAGACCCAGCTGGCCGGCATAGTCCTCGAAGGTGGGGGCCGCATCGGCCTGGCGTGACCAGGCGTCCTGCCCCCGGAAGAGCTGGTCGTGATAGCTCCAGTAGGCCTCCTGGTCATCGGCGCACCGGGCCGCCCGGGCCGCGAGAAAGGAGTTGGGAAAGTTGGTCACGATGGGAAAGTCGTAGTACTGGAAGCGGGCCAGCCCGGTTTCCACGTAGGAAGCGTCGAGGAGCGGCTTGACCTGGGTGGCGAACTGGCGGCACGCCGGGCAGGAATAGTCGGAGAAGTCCATGATGATGATGGGCGTCTCGGCCGACCCGCTTTCGATGGGCTGGGCCAGCCTGAGGATGTTCTCCGGAGACTGGTCCTCGATCACCACCGGGACCCGGGCCGTCTGGTCCGTGGCGCTGGAAAAGAGATTCCAGGCCACGATGGCCACGGCGACCACCGCGACGCCGACGAGCACCATGCCCACGGGGCTTCGTGTTCCGGCCGCCCCCGTGGCCCTGGCTTCCGCACCGCTCCTGCCTTCCGACTTCCTCTTTCGCTCAGACACCTGGCGACTCCCTTGTTGGGGTTTGTCCAACCCGTGGTCCATCTGCGGCGGGTGCCGGTCAGGCGGCCCGCCCTTCGCCTTCCGGCAGGAAGAGACGAAGCACCTGCTCCGTCTCGGAAAAACTCTCGATGACGTGATCGGCCCCGGTGGCCGTCAGGACCTCCACGCCGTAACTCCCGGTGGCCACCGCCACGGTTCGCGTTCCGTGGGCACGGCCGCAGGCCACGTCCCGGGGCGTATCCCCGATGACCACCACCTCGCGGGCCTTGAAGCTGCGGCCCAGCATGGACCGGGCCCGCGTGAGTGCGATCCCCGGGAGGGCGTCTCGCTCCTCGTGATCGGACCCGAACCCCCCCACATCGAGAGACAGTCGGATCCCGGCGGACCCGAGCTTGAGCTCGGCGCCTCGCGCAAGATTGCCGGTAACGAGGCCCAGCGCCACCTCCCCCGCCTCCTGCAGCGCCTCCAGGGCCCGGAGAAGCGCACTCACTCCCGGGAGAAGCTCCATGGGGAATTCCCGGAGCCCGGCTTCCAGCCCGACCAGGTAATGGTCCCAGAGCCGGGGAAGTCCCCGGTCGATCTCGTCGTCGGGCAGCCCGGCCTCGCGGAGAAGCTCCCTTGCGATCTGGGGATCGGTCTTGCCCGAGAACTCCCAGGCGTCGATGGGCCCGGCCGTGCCGTAGATGCGCACAAGGGCATCCTGGAACACGTTCTTGGCGGGACCCCCTCGCACGAGGGTGCCATCGATGTCGAAGAGAAGAAGCTGTTTCATGCGGGTGCCGAAGCGGAAAGGATCATGGAACCTGGTTCACGGTTCATACCCAACGGCGCGAAGCAGCGCGCGTTCGAGTGCTTCCCGGGCGGCCACACCCAGGCCAAGGACATCGGCAGGAGCAAAGGGCCGCCCTGGACCCGGGCCTTCATCCGGGCCCTTGCCCGAGGCCGCGTCTGGGGCTGCGTCCGGGATCACGCCGAAGATCACATCTCCGTCGAACGGTGTGAAGACGGGGGTGATCCGCCGGGGGAGCGCCGTGGACGCGAGACGCAGCATGCGGCGGAGGTCCGCGTCCCCCAGCGGCGCGTCCGTGGCCACAAGGCAGAGGGTGGTATTGCCGGCCGAATTCCACGGGGCCCCGAGGCGCGGGCCATCTCGTGGTTCTCCCCGTTCCGCACCCGTGCGGGTTGTACCCTGTCCAGCCCCCTCCCTCGAGGCGAGGAGAGCCGCCATTCCGTCCACCGGAGGGCCCTGGGGATCCGGGCGAGCTCCTGCCACGATGGTTCCGTCGGGGCCGACAATGTCGCCAAGGGCGTTCACGACGGCGAGGGCCGCGACGATGTGGTCTCCCATGCGGACCGAGGCGCTGGCCATGCCACCGGCCATGCTCGCCTCCGGCCCCAGGAGCTTGCCCACGCGGGCTCCGGCCCCCGCCCCGGACTGTCGCGGGGGGCAAGCCGCTGCAGGTTCCAGTGCGGCTTCGCAGGCCGCACGCCCCTCGGCCGGACCCGGGCGGGGGCGCCCTCGCGCCAGATCATACAGGACGGCCGCCGGCACGATGGGAACCACACCGACTCCCGTGGGAAATCCCTCGCCCCTCTCCTCCAGCCACCCCATGACCCCGTCGGCGGCTGCCAGGCCATAGGCCGAGCCACCGGTAAAGAGCAGCGCATTGGCCCGGCCGGAGATGTGCGCCGAATCCAGCGTCACGAACTCCCGGCTCCCTCCGGCGAGCCCGGGCACCTCCACCAGGGCCCGGAACGGGCCGAGCACCACCGTGCACCCGCTCTCTCCCCCCGGCACGGTGGCATGCCCCACCCGGAGCCCCGCCACGTCCACCAGATCGTCGCGTGGCCCGGCAGGGAGGGCCAGGCTCACCTTCACGCCAGGAGGTCCCGGAGGAGAACCCGGTCCATGTTCCCGCCGGAGAGGGTCACACCAATCCTTCCGCCCGCACCGTCGACGCGTCCGGAGCGCAGCGCGGCCAGCGCCGCGGCCCCGGAGAACTCCACCAGGAGATGGTGGCGAAGGAGGAGATCCCGGGTGGTGTCCCGAATCGCTTCGTCGGAGACGGTGACCACGTCGTCGAAAAGCGCCTGCACGTGCCGGAAGGTCAGGTCCCCGGGGCGAACGGGAGCGAGCCCGTCCGCCACGGTGTCGGTCCGATCCAGGGTCACCGGATGCCCCGCATCAAGGGAGCGGCGCATGGCGCAGGCCCCTTCAGGCTCAACCCCGATGATGCGGAAAGGTCGGCGTCCCGACGCCGTCTCGGCCAGGGCCTCCAGACCGCGGAGGGCCGCCCCCGAACCCGAGGCAAACCCCCCGCCTCCCAGGCAGACCAGCCAGGTGTCCATCTCGGGCCAGGCCTCGGCCGCCTCAAGGGCGCAGGTCCCCTGCCCGGCAATGATCCACGGATCGTCGAAGGGGGGAACCATGTGGAGCCCCTCGGCATCGGCGACGGCCTCGGCCCGGGCCTTCCGCTCCAGCGACGTGGTGCCTTCGAGAAGGACCTGGGCCCCCAGATGGGCAGCCCCGTCGCGCTTCACGGGAGGCGCGGTGGTGGGCATCACAACCACGCATCGCATCCCCGAAAGAGCGGCCGCAAGTGCCACCGCCTGGGCATGATTCCCGGACGAATAGGTGATGACCCCCCGCTCCCGCACCTCGGCGGGGAGGCGGGAGATGTAGTGGAAGGCACCCCGGAACTTGAAGGAGCCCGAGCGCTGCAGGGACTCGGCCTTGAGGCGCACCTCGGCACCCAGCTCTTCGGAGAGAAGGGGCACCTCCACCAGGGGAGTGGCCACGGCCACGCCGGCGATGGCCCGGGCTGCAGACCGGACGTCCTCCAGTCCGACCAGATCGTCGGAGGCCTGGCCGCCATCAGTCAACGTCCAGGTCCTCCACATCCGACGCAGCGCCGGACTCCTCCTCGCCCTCGGCCAGGCCGGCTTCGCCGCCCAGTTCCGCGTCGAGCTCGGCATCCGAATCCTCGTCGGCAATGATCCGGGCCACGTCCATGATGGCATCGCCCTCGTCCAGGTTCACCAGGCGTACACCCTGGGTCGCGCGGCCGATCACCCGCATGTCGGCCACCTTCTGACGATTCACCACCCCGCTCCGGGTGATGAGCATGAGCTCATCGGTCTCGAGTACCGAGCGAATGGCCACCACTTTCCCGGTCCGATCGGAGAGCTTCATGTTGATGACCCCGCCACCCCCACGACCCTGCAGGCGGTAGTCCTCGATGAGGGACCGCTTCCCCATTCCGGTCTCGGTCACCACCAGCAGGGTGGAGTCCTCCCTCACGATGACCATGCCCACGACCTGGTCCTCCTTCCGGAGGCGAATCCCGCGAACCCCCTCGGAGACGCGGCCCGTGGTGCGGACGTCATCCTCGTTGAACCGGATGGCCATGCCCTCGCGGGTCGCGAGAACCACTTCCTGGTCTCCCCCGGTGATCTGGACATGGATCAGTTCGTCGCCGTCCCGGACGTTGATGGCGTTGAGGCCCACCGAACGGACGTTGCCGTAGGCCGAAAGCGGCGACTTCTTCACCACGCCGTTCCGGGTGGCGAAGAGGAGGAAGCGGTCGTCCGAGAACTCCCGCACCGGAACCACCGAGGCAATCTTCGAGTCGGACTCGATGTTCAGGAGGTTCACGATGGGCTTGCCCCTGGACAGACGGGATCCCTGAGGGACCTCCCAGACCTTCAGCCAGTAGCACTGGCCGTCCCGGGTGAAGACCATGATGTAGTCGTGGGTGGACGCCACGAAGAGGTGTTCGACCCAGTCCTCTTCCTTGGTGCCCATCCCCGAGATGCCACGCCCCCCGCGCCGCTGGGCCCGGTAGGTGTCCACCGGGATGCGCTTGATGTACCCCTGGTGGCTCACGGTGAGGACCATGTCCTCGTCGGCGATCAGGTCCTCCATCGAGAGGTCGGAGTGCTCGCCCACGATCCGGGTGCGGCGCTTGTCCCCGTACTTCCGGGCCATTTCGTCGAGTTCGTCCTTGATCACCTGCATCCGCATCTCGCGGCTGCCGAGGAGCTCCTCCAGCTCGGCAATGCGCGCGCGGACCTCGGCCAGCTCCGCCTCGAGCTTCTCCATCTCGAGCCCGGTGAGGCGGGCGAGGCGCATGTTCAGAATCGCCTCGGCCTGCCGGTCCGAGAGACCGAAGTTTTCCTGGAGCCGCGAGGAGGCGGTGGGTGAATCGGGGGACCCACGGATGATCCGGATCACCTCGTCGATGTTGTCGACGGCGATCTTGAGCCCCTCGAGAATGTGCTCCCGCTCCTTCGCCTTCCGGAGGTCGAATTCGCTGCGCTTCACCACCACCACGTGCCGGTGGTCAATGAAGTGCTGGAGCATTTCCCGGAGGGTCATGACCCGGGGCACGCCGTCCACCAGCGCCAGGAGAATGGTGCCGAAGGTGGCCTGCATCTGGGTGTGCTTGTACAGCTGGTTCAGCACGATGTGGGCAACGGCATCGCGCTTGAGCTCGATGACCACCCGCATCCCGTCGCGGTCGGACTCGTCACGCACCACCGAGATGTCGGTGACCTTCTTCTCGCGAACGAGCCCCACGATCTGCTCGATGAGTCGGGTCTTGTTCACCATGAACGGGATCTCGCGGATGATGATCCGCTCCCGTCCCAGGTCCATCTCCTCGATCTCGGCCGTGGCGCGCATGACGACCCGGCCGCGACCGGTCCGGTACGCATCCCGGATGCCGTCCTTGCCGCAGATCATCCCGCCGGTGGGGAAGTCGGGCCCGGAAATGTGCAACTCGAGCTCTTCCTGTGTGAGCTCGGGGTTGTCGATGAGGGCCTGAAGCCCGTTCACCACCTCCACCAGGTTGTGGGGAGGGATGTTGGTGGCCATCCCCACGGCAATCCCCGACGACCCGTTGATCAGCAGGTTCGGGATCTTGGACGGCAGGACGGTGGGTTCGTCGATGCGCCCGTCGAAGTTCGGGGTGAACCGGACCGTTTCCTTGTCGATGTCCTCCATCATTTCGACGGCCATGGCCGTCATGCGCGCTTCCGTGTAGCGGTAGGCCGCCGCGGAGTCACCGTCGATGGAGCCGAAGTTCCCCTGGCCGTCCACAAGGGGGTAGCGGAGGGAGAAGTCCTGCACCATGCGGACCATGGAGTCGTAGACCGCAGAGTCCCCGTGGGGGTGGTACTTTCCCAGCACCTCACCCACCACCGACGCGCTCTTCTTGTAGGCGCGACCGGGGGATAGCCCCAGCTCGCTCATGGCATAGAGGATGCGGCGATGCACGGGCTTCAGTCCGTCCCGGACGTCGGGGAGGGCCCGCTGCACGATGACGCTCATGGAGTAGTCGATGAAGGATTCCTTCATCTCGTCTTCCAGGAGGCGGGCGAGCACCATGTGGCCGCCCCCCCCGCCGTCATCGTCGCGGAGGGCAGGATCCAGGGGGCCCGGCGTCAGCGAATCGGAAGCGTCAGGCGGGGTGGCCCCGGACTCTTCGGGGAGGTCGGAGCTGTTCTCGTTCTCGGCGTCCATGCATCATCCCGGGTCGGGTACGGCGGAGTCGCGCGGCGTGGCGAAGGGGGCGCGAATATCCTTGAAAAATAACGGAAAAACGGCCGTTGGAGCAACCGTGGCCCGCCCCTCCGGGACGGGTCCGCCGGGCCGTGTTAGATTCGGCGATGTCTTCGGCCGCCAGCATCGAGCGCACCCCCCGCGCCATCTTCCTCTTCTGGCTCCCGCTGGCCCTCCAGTGGATCATGATGGCACTCGAAGGGCCCTTCCTGGCCGCCATCATCGCCCGCCTGGCCGATCCGACCTTCAACCTCGCGGCCTACGGCGTGGCGTTTGCCTTCGCCATCCTGGTGGAGTCGCCCGTCATCATGCTCATGAGCGCCTCCACCGCGCTGGTGGAGGATGCGGCGAGTTACCGGAAGCTGCGGGCATTTGCCGGGGGGCTGAACGTGCTCAGCTCGGCGCTCCTGGTGGCCCTCCTCTTCCCTCCGGTCTTCGACCTCGTCCTGCGGGCCGGCCTCGGCCTGCCACCCGACGTGGCGGACCTGGTGTACGGGTCGCTCTGGATTCTCCTCCCCTGGCCGGCGGCCATCGGGTACCGGCGATTCCTCCACGGGATCCTGATACGCGCGGGTCGGACGCGCTGGGTGATGTACGGCACCCTGGTGCGCCTCGGAGGAATGGCCTCGGCCGGCCTGCTCCTGGCCCAGTCGGGGCTGCCGGGTGCGTGGGTCGGCGCCGGAGCCCTCTCCACGGGGGTTGTGGTGGAGGCCCTCATGGCCCGCGCTCTTTCCCGGGGGGTGATCCGGGAGCTCCTCGAGAAAGAAGAGGTGGCCCTGCCAGCGCACCGCCCGGAGGCCGGCTCGGTGCCCCATGAGGAGCGCGTGGAGACCGGGTCTGCAGCCCATGAGCCGGCACTCCTGCGCGAGACGGGCGCCGCCGCGGGAGGGGTTCGGGCGCTGACCGAGGCAGGGCGCCCAGAGCCTTCAGCGAACGAAGCCGAACCCGCGCTCACGTTCGGTTCCATTGCCCGGTTCTATTATCCTCTGGCGCTCACGTCGTTGATCGGCCTCACGACTCAGCCCATTCTGACCTTCTTCATGGGGAGGGCGCCTGCCCCCGTGGAGTCGCTTGCGCTCTTCCCCGTGGTCATCGCCCTCTACTTCATCTTCGGGACGCTGGGCCTCTCCTACCAGGAGGCGGCCATTGCCCTGGTGGGCCGGAAGGGCGAGTACCGCCGCGAACTCGGACGCTTTGCCACGGGCCTCGCGCTGGCCGCCTCCGGGGGGCTCGGCCTCATCGCCTTCACGCCCATGGCCCGGGTCTGGTTCGAGGGGATCTCCGGTCTGGATCCCGCCATGGCGGCCATGGCCTTCCTTCCGGCCCAGATCATCGCGGTGGCTCCGGCCCTTTCGGTGATCATGGGATACCAGCGGGCCCTCCTGGTGCAGACCCGCCGGACCCGCCCCATCACGGTGGCCACCGCCATCGAGGTAACGAGCATTGCCCTCCTCTTCCCCCTTTTTGGATGGGGACTCGGCATGATGGGGGTCACCGCAGCCATGGCAGCCCTTGTGGGTGGCCGGACCCTGGGCGTGATCTTCCTCACCTGGCGCGTGGCGCGCCTTCCGGCCACGGCCTCTCCCTCCTAGAAAGCCTTGCGGCCCTGCCCCGGAACGTCGGGACAGGGCCGCAAAGGTTGGCGTTCCACCAACGGGGGAACGCCTGCCCCCGCCGGAGAATGCCGGGTCGACCTCCTGGGATCAGTCGGTCAACCAGTCGGAACACCCCGTGGCATTGCAGGCCCGCACGCGGTACTTGGGATGCCCGCCGATCACCGGTTCCAGGAACTCGGTGCTGTTCGCCGGGAGAATGGCGATGAGCATGAAGTCGCCGCTCGTCTTTCGCTCCACCTCGTACCGGGTCTCCACGTCGCTTATGTCGATTCAGTGGAGCCGGAGGTAGTTCTGTCCGGGGACCTTGACCATGTCCCGAGTCAGGCCCCTGGGCGCCTCCGGCAAGGGGAGCGGTCCGCCCACGGCGATGCCGAAGCGCCGGGTGCTGGCGATGCCATCCGCCCCTGTGACCTGCATCCGGAAGATGGCTGACTCCGAGGTGCTCGGTGTGCCACTGATCTGCCCGGTGGTTCCGACCAGGCTCAGGCCCGCCGGCAGGGCTCCGGTCACGTCGCCGCCCTCCACCCCCACCAGGATGCTCAGCGCCCTGGTGCTCGCTGCTCCGTTCGCCCCTGTCACCTGCACCTTGAAGCTTGCCGTGCCCACCGTCGTCGGGGACCCGCCGATCTCGCCCGTGGCGGCGTTCAAGCTCAGACCCGGCGGCAGGCTCCCGGACGACAGGCTCCACGTGTAGGGCGTGATCCCGCCCGTGGCCTCAAGCTGCGCCCCGTAGCTGGCCCCTACGCTCGTCCCCGGCAGTCCCGTCGTCGTGATCTCCGGTGCCTCAGGCGGGGTGACACCTTCCGCCTTCACCACGATGCTCAGCGCCCGTGTGCTGCTCAGCCCGTCCGCTCCCGTCACCTGCACCGTGAAGCTCGCCGTCCCCACCGTCGTCGCCGTTCCGCTGATCTGGCCGGTGGCCGCGTTCAACGACAGCCCTGCCGGCAGGCTCCCGGCCGACAGGCTCCACGTGTACGGTGTCATCCCACCCGTGGCTTCAAGCTGCGCCCCGTAGCTGGCTCCCACGCTCGTTGCCGGCAGCCCCGTCGTCGTGATCGTCGGCACCGAGGGGGGCGGCGGCGGTGGTGGCGGCTCGGCCGTCACCACGATGCTCAGCGCCCTCGTGCTGGCCGCCGCGTCGGCCCCGGCCACTCGCACCCTGAAGTTCGCCCTGCCCGCCGTCGTCGGCGTCCCGCTGATCTCACCCGTGGCGGCGTTCAGGCTCAGGCCCGCCGGCAGGCTTCCCGCCACCACGCTCCAGGTGTACGGCGTCGCACCTCCCGTGGCCGCAAGCTGGGCCCCGTAGCTGGCTCCCACCGTCGCTCCCGGCAGCCCCGTCGTCGTGATCGTCGGCGCGGGGGGCGGCGGCGGCGGTGGCGGCTCGGCCGCCACCTCGATGCTCAGCGGCCTCGTGCTCGCCAGGCCGTTCGCTCCCGTCACCTGCACCGTGAAGTTCGCCGGGCCTGCCGTCGTCGGCGTGCCGCTGATCTGACCGGCTCCGTTCAACGTCAGTCCTGCCGGCAGGCTCCCGGCCACCACGCTCCACGTGTACGGCGTCGTCCCGCCCGTGGCCACGAGCTGGGCCCCGTAGCTGGCGCCCACATTGGTCCCTGGCAACGCTGTGGTGGTGATCGTGGGCGTCGGGGGTGCGATGACACCCTCCTCCAGAACCTGGATGCTCAGGCCCCGCCGGCTGAAGAGACCGTCGGCGCCTGCGACCTGCACCGTGAAGTTGCTCACTCCCTCCAGCGTCGCCGCGCCATCGATCCGGCCGGTCGCCCCATTCAGGCTCAGCCCCGCCGGCAGCTCACCCGCTACCACGCTCCAGGTGTACGGCGTCGCACCTCCCGTGGCCGCAAGCTGCGCCCCGTAGCTCTCTCCCACGCTCGTGACCGGGAGCTGAGGCGTGGAGATCGTCGGCTCCCCGGGCCCGGGGGGTGTCACCGCCAGAACCTGAAGGCTCATCCCCCTGGATCGGGTAACCCCCGTGGCCCCCGTCACCTGCACCGTGAAGGCGAAGTTCCCGGCCGAGGACGGCGTCCCGCTGATCTGCCCCGTGACGCCGTCCAGCGTCAGCCCAGCCGGAAGAGCCCCGCTCGAAATGGACCAGGTGTAGGGCGTAGCGCCGCCCGTGGCGGTCAGCTGGGCGAAATAGGGCGCTCCCACGGTGGCCTGTGGGAGGGTGAGGATCGTGAACCCGGGAGCGCCGGGGTCGTCGGCCAGAATCGTGACCTGAATCTGGTCGAACCCGCTCTCGGCCTGCGCCTGCACGGTGGCGGTCCCCGGCGCGACTCCGGTCACGAAACCGGAAGCGCTGACGTCCGCCACCTCCGGATCCGAGCTCGACCAGGAAACATCCGCGTCCGTAACCCGCGTTCCAAAGGCGTCGAACGTCGCGGCCACGAGCTGTGCGGAGCTCCCCACCAGGAGGGACAGAGCACCGGGCGATACCTGCACGGTGGTCACCTCGGGGCGAGAGACGGCTGCCGCCGTGAACCCGACGGTCCCCTCGCTGACCGCGATGATCGTGGCTGTCCCTCCCCGTACCGCCGTGACAAGCCCGTTCTCGTCCACGGTGGCCACGGAAGGATCGTCCGTGTCCCAGGTCACCTCGCGATTGAAGAGGCGATTGTTTCGTGGGTCGAGGACGATGGCTTCGAGCTGCAGACTCTCGCCGACACGCAGCGTGACCTCGGCCGGTTCCACGACTACGGCCTGCACAACGGCGCGCACGGTGACAGCGACCGTGTCCGAGAAGGCTCCGGAGGTGGCGATCACCCGGGTCTCTCCATCGCTCCGGGAGGCAAGCCTGCTTCCCGGCAGCACCTCGGCCACGGCCGGGTCAAGGCTCGTCCATTCCAGCTCGGCTCCGGGAATCGTGTCGCCGGTGGCGAAGAGCACGGCACCCAGAAGGGGGACCGTATCGTTCAGGGCCACGAAGGAAGGGAGGGATTCAGGGACGCGGATGGCGAAGGGAATGGCGTCCAGGTTCACATCCACGGCCGACATCCGGCCCGGACGGACCACGAAGTCGGCTGTGCCGCGAAAGAGGCGGTCCTGCCCGCGGAGCAGGTCCAGCGTCGCACGGAACGATTCCTCGGCCGCAGAGAGGCCCAGGTCGAGACGCACCCTTGGCCCGGTATCGGAGCCCTCGAGTGCCACCGTGGTATCGAGCACGGCCGTGCCATCGAGACGGGTCACCTGGATCCGGACCCGGTCGGCCCTGTCCAGAGCCCGTCCTGCACCGTCTCCTGCCGAGAGGTTGTAGAGAACCGATACGGATGCGGCAGGCGCATCAGCCGGATCCGTGAGGAGTGCCTTTTCGCAGGCAGCGAGCCCGAGAGCGAGGATGCCCGCTGAAGCGAGGAGGCCGAGGGGAGCGCGGGTCCGGAGCATGGGAATCCGAGGCGAAGCGTTCTTGTACTTCGAGGAAAGGCGGATCATGAACCGAACCTCCCGAACCGAGTGGCGAGACCGAGCTCAAACCCGGTGAATCCGCTTCGAGCCCCTTCGAACACCACGACGCGGCCGAAGCGGGCCCGGGCGGTGGGCACGAGGACGACGCCCCCGACCGCACGTTCGGCACTCCCCCCCACGCTGGCGGTGTAGCCCTGCCCTGTGCCATCCGATCGTCGAAGGGCCTGGAGTTCGAGGCCCGGGACCAGGACACCCCAGTCGAAGGGCATCCGCATCACCGCACCCGCCAGGAGGAGGTTCTGGGAGGCCACCGAGTCCGGCACGGCGAGGAACGTCCCCTGCGTTCGATGCGTCACACCGGCGTAGGCAATGGCGCTCGCGTTCCGGGGGGCCGCAAAGGCATAGGATCCGAGGGCCTCGTAGCGGAGTCCGGAGCGGTAGAGGTTGGATCCGGCGAGAGCGTCTTCCCCGTAGTGGGTCATCCGGAGCTGCAGGGCAGCCTTTCCTGCCCTTCCGATGTTCCGATCCGCTGCAAGGGCCACGGTGAGCTGGCTCCCCGGGCGGAAGACCGCATCCTCCCCGGCAAAGACCTCGAACTCCCGGCCCACGAGGTAGGAAGTGGACGCCCCGAGGCCGACGTCACCCAGCGTGCCGGCCAGCGAAGAGTGAAGACCGAAGCCGCCGCCACTTCCCCAGTTGGTGATGCGGAAGGGCAACACGTCACTGGCGACGATCCCGGCGACGTCCGCCTCGGCGGTCGTGTAGCGATTATGGCCGGTGGGGAGGAGGAAGACTCCTGCCACCCGGAAGCGGTCGGGCCCCATCCTGGCTTCAATCTGGACCTCGGTATCCGTCAGGCCGCTGAGCCGCGCCGTACTTCCATTCGGCCGATCGATCTGTCCGGAAGCGAAGGCCCCCCGAACCTGAAGCCTTACCGAAGGCAGGAGATCCGCCCCGGCGGAGAAGGGGAGGGTGGTGAGCCGAATGCTCTTGAGACCCACCGTCTCGTCCGCCGAGAACCGGTAGGTCTCGAGGCTGACCCCGGCCGCCGCCGCCGGGTTGCCAACCTGCGACAGGGCCCCGGTGGGCGAAAGCAGCATCGTTCCCGCGGCGATCATCCCTGCGGCCAGCCAACGAGCCCTGCCAGGCGTCATGCGGGGGGCGCCCGGGTGTCGGAACGTGGAAAGAGAAACAAGCCTCGTGTTCGCTTTCATGGTACGCCCCTTCACGGACGACGGAAGATGAATTGCACGCTACCGAGGTTATTGGCCCCAAAACCTTCCGTCCCCGTGATCTCGGCCACCGGGTCACGGAGGTGGCCGGCGGGGAGATAGAACCACAAGTCTCGCAGAGCCACCTGGAGCCGATCCCAGTCTTCGGGCGACGGCTCCGTCATCAGGTCCTCGCCGTCGGTGAGCACCAGCCCCCGGGTCGAGGTACGGCTGGCGATGTCCAGGGCCACGGCCTCCTCCCGCCGACGCTCCGCCTGATCGAATCCCGGATCCAGTCGTACCGCTTCGGCGAAGTGTCCGGCGGCGGCGGCAAACCTGGCCCCGTCCCCCGCCGCGAGGCCTTCGCCGAACGCCAGCAGGGCCTGGATGTTCTCCGTGGGACGCCGGGTGACCCGCTCCCGCTCTGCCGGGGTGAGCTCCACACCAAGGGAGGCATAGAGCTCGAGGGCCATGCGCGTCTGCATCTCGAAGAGGAGGCGCAGGGGGTCACGTTCCGAGAGCGCCGACGGATCGGCACCGGCACCTGCCTCCAGGCGCAGCACCATGGCCTCCAGGAGCAGCGAGTCTTCACCCCCGTCCACTCGGCCCTGCACGATCCTGCCGGCTCCAAGGAGTCTTCCGGCCCGAGCTGCCGTGGCTGCATCAACGGCCCCCGACTGCCCCAGGGCGATCTCGTCCAGGAGGAGTTGGACGCGCTCCCGCTCCAGGACGGTCAGACGGTCCGTGTGCGAGAGATCGTTAGCCAGGAGAAAGGCCATCGCTCGCCCCAGGTGACGAAGGCTCTCCTCCGATCCGCTGTAGAAGAAGGGAAGGAGGCCTACCGCCGTCGGGTCCAGCGCCCCGCCCGCCAGGCCCGCTTCACCCTCCACCGCCGCACGGACGGAAGCCTCCAGCTCCTTTCGCCCCAGAAGCACGATGCGTTGACGCACCGCCGTCTGAAGACGCTCCGATGCCCCGAATTCCAGGTAACGTTCGAAGGACGTCCGGGCCTCGGCATATCGGCCCATGTCCTCGTAGGTGACGCCCAGGAAGAAGGCGGGAGCGGGATGCGAGGGGTCGAGTTCGCGCGCTCGAAGGAGGCTGCGTTCCGCATCCTCCAGTCGCTCCGCGCTCCAGTAGGCCGCTCCCAGCCTGACCGCGACCTGAAGATCCGCCGCGTTCGCAGATGCGCGACGCTCCAGGTCGGGGATCTCGGCAGCGGGCGGTGCGGGAGGGAGCCGGACGGCGTGGGAGCAGCCTGCCAGGCCGACCCATGTTGCAGCAGCGCCACACATGATGAAGGCGCGCACCACACCCATGGGAGGAGAGAACGGAGCGATCATCGTGTGGCGCCCCCTGGCCGTTAGCCGGGTAAGATTAGGTTTGACTGCATCTTGAAGATCATGTACGGGCGGGGTATTTCCGACTCCGGAGTCGGCGGCGACACGGGGAAGAGGCCGCCTCCCAGAGAGGGGCCGTTAAAGGTTTGCAAGATGACAGCCACGTCCAGGGCGGCCTTTCCGGACCGGCGGGCGGGGGCCACATTCCCCTCCCGATTCCTTCTTCTCCTCATGCCCTCTCGCCAGGTGTTCCCATGGGTATCGCCATGCACGATCCTCAGGATGACGGCCATTCCCGGCATCCAGCGGCCTCTCCCTCCACCTCTCCGGGGTTTTCCACCCGCGCCGTCTGGTCCGGCGAAGAGGGGAGGGGCCCCGAGGGCGTTACCGTTCCGCCGGTCTTTCTGGGGGTCACCTTCGCCTACGACGACCTCGAGACCTGGAAGGCGGTCTCGCTGGGCGAGGCTCCCGGACACGTCTACTCACGGAACACGAACCCCACGGTGGCCATCTTCGAGGCCAAGGTCCGGGAACTCGAAGGCGCCGAGGCGGCCACGAGCCTTGCCACCGGAATGGCTGCCGTTTCGAACACCCTGTTCGCGCACCTGTCCCCGGGGGACCGGGTCGTGTCCATCCGGGACACGTACGGGGGCACCAACCGGGTCTTCAACGAGTTCCTTCCCCGCTTCGGGGTGGACGTGAAGCTCTGCCCCACCCACGACCACGACGCCATCGAAGCCGCCCTGTCCGAGGGGTGCCGCATCCTCTACCTCGAGACCCCCACCAATCCCACGCTGAAGATCCTGGACCTGCCCCGGCTCATCGGCGCCGCCCACGCCGTCGGCGCCCGCGTGGTGGTGGACAACACCTTCGCCACCCCCGTGAACCAGAATCCCCTGGCCCTCGGGGCCGACCTGGTCCTGCACAGCGCCACCAAGTTCCTGGGAGGCCATTCTGACGCCATGGGGGGTGTGATCTGCGGGTCGGAGGCCATGGTCCGTCCGGTCTTCCAGTTCCGGGAAATCAATGGGGCCTCCCTCGACCCCATGTCGGCCTTCCTCCTGACCCGGGGGCTCCGGACTCTGGAACTCCGGGTGGAGCGCCAGAATGACACGGCCCTCCGGGTGGCCCGCTTCCTCGCGGACCATCCTGCGGTGGAAGAGGTGCACTACCCCGGGCTGGAGAGCCACCCCGGGCATGCCATTGCCCGGAAGCAGATGCGGGGGTTCGGGGGCGTTCTCTCCTTCGTGCTCCGAGG
>Ga0114946_10001210_pt1 | contig 17666 bp, 15 predicted proteins | sample WalLakDeSediment_FD_88676 | JGI IMG/M metagenome (GOLD analysis project Ga0114946, IMG submission 88676) | Lake sediment microbial communities from Walker lake, Nevada to study Microbial Dark Matter (Phase II) - Walker Lake 11/02/13 Deep Sediment | ecosystem: Environmental > Aquatic >...
AGCCTGGCGCTCCAGTTCTATTTCGCGGTAGTCAGAAACCGAGTTCTTGTCGTCAACAGAACCTCTACGGTTAATGACCCCGCCTTCGAAGAGCATAGCTTCGGCCAGGGTTGTTTTGCCGGCTTTGGTACCGCCAATAAGGGCAATGTTCTTAATTTCGTTTGTTTGATATACTTTCATAACAGCATCAACAGGTTTAAGCGTGTATAATGAACTTGATTGATATTTCTTTTAAAAACCGTCTTTCACTGAAAAAAAATGAGGCCTGCGGCCACCTTATCATCGGGGAATCCTGCCCCGAAAAAAGTGGCTAAAGTTATAAAAAAACTGCGAAGCCACGTCAACAATACTTCAAAATTTTGGAACAGAATGCTTTAGATTTTGAAGGCAACCATTTTGACAAACTCAAGCAGGCGGTCTTCAATGTCGCTGACGGTGATTTCGAGCAAACGGTCGGTGCCAAATTTCTCCACAGTAAAGCTGGCCAATGCCGAACCGTAGATCAGCGCATTCTTAAGGGTTTCGAAGGAGGTGTCGTCCTTGCGGGCTATATAGCCGATGAATCCGCCAGCAAAGGTATCGCCGGCCCCGGTGGGGTCGAACACATTTTCCAGAGGCATGGCAGGGGCAAAGAATACCTGGTTTTCATAAAACAGCATGGCCCCGTGTTCTCCTTTTTTTACAATAAGGTATTTCGGGCCCATGGTCAGAATTTTCTTTGCGGCCTTCATGAGCGAATGTTCGCCAGAGAGCTGTCGCGCCTCTTCATCATTGATGGTGAGCACATCAACCATGGTGAGCACCTCCATCAGGTCGTCCCAGGCGGTGTTCATCCAGAAGTTCATGGTATCCATCACGATCAGTTTGGGGCGGGTTTCCATTTGTTCTATTACGCGTTTCTGAATGGCCGGTGTAAGGTTGCCCAGCATAACATAGTCGCTGTTGCGGGCATGTTTGGGCACCACCGGATCGAAGTCGGCCAGCACGTTCAAGTCGGTCACCAGCGAGTCGCGGGTGTTCATGTCGAGGTGGTACTTGCCTGCCCAGAAAAAGGTTTTTCCATCTTTAATCACCTTAAGGCCGGTGGTATCGATGTTCTTTTCTTTGAAAAGGTCAAGATATTTTTTTGGAAAATCGCCCCCTACTACCGATACTATGCTGATTTGGTCAGTCAGATGGCTGGCGGCAAGGCCAATATAGGTTCCGGCACCGCCCAGTATCTTCCCGGTTTTCCCGAAAGGGGTTTCCACCTGATCAAATGCCACGGTGCCAACAATCAATAAACTCATAAAAACATCTATTAAAAAACATTGCAAAGATAGGCTTTCTGGCGTAATTGACTGGATCAGGGCCGATTAATTTTGCGGCTACAGGATCAAAACCAAACAATTAGAAATCATGGCTGTTTTAATAAAAAACCGGATGCTATGTTAAGGAGAATGCTTGCAACCAACAGTTCGGCCCCTACCCTGCTAATCAGGCTCATGGTAGGCGTTGTTTTTATTTCAGAGGGATTACAAAAGTTCCTTTATCCTGCCATCCGTGGTGCAGGGCGATTTGAAAGCATCGGGCTGCCAAACCCGGAGTTTCTTGGGAGTTTTGTGGCCACTTTCGAAGTGGTGGGCGGGCTGCTGGTTTTGATTGGCCTTTTTACCCGTTTTGCTGCCATACCGTTGCTTATCATTATGGGGGTGGCCATGTATACTACCAAGCTGCCCATGTTCTCGCTGGAGGGTTTCTGGTATATGATGCATGATTCGCGCACCGACTTTGCCATGACCCTGGGCTCGCTGTTTCTGCTGATCATGGGCGCAGGGGCGTTTTCCTTTGACAGGATGCTGATGAGAAAGCGGTGATTATTGTTTCATCCTCACCGCCAATTCGGCCACACGTCGGCCCAGGCCTTCGCCTTTTTTCACAAACTGCGGTGCGATGCCCTCTTGCTGACCGAAAGGAGGTTCACCCACTATGGCAGAAGCGCCAAAGGGTGCGGTCCAGTCGGGGCCACCAACCACGATCATGCCGAAGATCAGCATAGATTGCAGCATGTTCATTTGTGTAAGCTCTTCCCCCGCCGAAATGCCACCAGCCGTGACAAATGCCGCACCCAGCTTGTTCTTTAGCGGAGCATCATCAAATGGCCACGACGAAATAAATGCCTGCACCTCAGGCGAAACATTGGCATTGTAAACCGGGCTGCCAACAATAATGGCGGCCGCCTCAAGCAGGTCTTCGGAAGTAGTTTCGGCAATGGACTTCAGCACCACCTTCACCCCCTCGACCTGCGCCGCACCAAGAGCCACAGCCTCGGCCATACCCTGCGTATTGCCGGTTTTGCTGTGATAGGTTACAAGCACAATGGGCTGGGCGATGGTGGTGGCGAAAAAGGCCAGCATGAAAACGAACACGGTAAATGTTTTCATAGATTGTTGATTGTTTTGTTGTTTGGGCAAAGATATGTTTAATTGAAAAATCAGAAGGAGAAAGCGGGTCTGGAAAAAAAGAAATTTGAATTACTTGCGCGCAATATGGCATTTCACCAATTCCTCCATCAAGAAAACAATGCGTTTTTTCTTTGTTTTCATTAATTTTTCCATCAAAAAAGCAATTCGTAATTAAAATTTAAATAACTTTGATATAAATTCATTTCAATTCGGTTTTGCCGGGCATTCTCCTCTCATGTTCCGGGTTATCTTGCTTGCAACCTCGTTTAAATTCGGGTTCCTTTTCCTGCGAAGGAAATTGGCCTAATGATAACCTAAAAACAAAAAGCCATGAAAAAAAACAAAAAGGGGATTCTCTCTGCAATGGTATTGATTGCTATTGCTGTTTTAGCCCAAAGCTGCGCACCGGTTTTTTCGGATTTGCAAAGTGCGCGTTTAGTGGGAAAAGGAAATGTTGAAGCCACACCTTCTTACTCAACCGTAGGTTTTTCGGAAGAAGGAGAATCGGAAGGAATTCAAAACCACGTTGGACTCCAGCTTGCATACGGAATTTCTTCAAAAATAGACCTTAGGCTCCGCTACGAATACATTTGGCTAAAAGAGGGGGAGGACTATTCGAAAAGCGTTATTGGTTTGGGTCCAAAATTTAGCCTGCTGGAAAACAAGATTGCCTTTTACCTGCCAGTTGGCAGGGCTTTGGGCGAAGAAACGAGCGAAACCTGGCAGTTGCACCCCACTCTTTTACTTACTTTTCCGGCCATGGAAGATAAGCTTGACATCTCTTTTTCTTCAAAGTACCTCATTGCATTTTGCGAAGACTGTGACAACCTTGTTGCCTTTAACCTTGGCTTAGCCCTAAGCAAAAATGTTAAACGATGGGCAATCCGGCCAGAATACGGTTTGCTTTTCAATCCCGGAGAATCGGGCAGGTTTTATCATTTTAGCATAGGCTTTTCCGGGGTCATAGGAAATTAAAAAATTAAAAAAAGAGATAAGCCAAAACGCCATTTACAAATTGTGCTGAGCGCAGTCTATTTCCCAACAATCGCCCCTTTTTTAGCACAGACTGCATTTCGGATTGTATTTTTTATTACACTTGAATGTAAACAAGGTCGCTGAAAATCAGCATCATGACCTTCGGGCCGGGCAACGAGCAAGAGCTTATCGAGAAACTCACCCGGATTACCCTCGGCAAATTGAAAAACTTTATGGGAGAAAGAAAGTCTTGGCCTTGGGTTTGAATTGGTGCATCCACAACTACTCCACGGTCACCGATTTGGCCAGGTTGCGGGGCTGATCTACGTTGCAGCCGCGCATAACGGCAATGTGGTAGGAAAGGAGTTGCAGCGGCACGGTGGCCACCAGCGGCACAAAGATCTCATCGGTTTCAGGTATCTCGATCACGTAATCGGCCATGCTGCGAACGATCTCGTCGCCTTTGGTTACAATTGCAATGATCACGCCTTTGCGGGCTTTCACCTCCTGTATGTTACTGATCACCTTCTCGTAGGTGCCTTTTTTGGTGGCCAGCACCACAACGGGCATACACTCATCGATCAGGGCGATTGGGCCGTGTTTCATTTCGGCGGCGGGATAACCCTCGGCATGAATGTATGATATCTCCTTTAACTTCAGCGCGCCTTCCAGGGCCACGGGGAAGTTGTAGCCGCGCCCAAGGTACAGAAAGTTTCGTGCATCCTTAAAGTGTGTCGAGACTTCATAAATGATATTATTCACTTTAAGAGCCTCCTCCACCTTTTCGGGAATGGCGACCATTTCACTCAGCAACTGAAAATAGCGCGATTTTGATAAGGTACCCTTGCGGTTGGCAATGGCCAGGGCCATAAGAGCTAAAACTGTAACTTGCGCAGTAAAAGCCTTGGTGCTGGCCACCCCGATCTCAGGTCCGGCGTGGGTGTATGAGCCAGCATGAGTGGCGCGGGCAATGGACGAGCCAACCACGTTGCATATCCCAAGGATCGTGGCACCCTTCGATTTGGCTAGCTCAATGGCGGCAAGGGTGTCGGCCGTTTCGCCCGACTGGCTGATGGCAATTACAATATCGTCTTCGTAAATGACCGGGTTGCGATAACGAAACTCCGAAGCGTATTCAACTTCAACGGGTATGCGTGCCAGGTCTTCAAAAAGGTATTCACCAACAAGGCCGGCATGCCATGATGTGCCACAGGCGATCATGATGATGCGCCGGGCATTGAGAAACTTTTGCTCGTAATCAATAATGCCGCCAAGCACGACCTGCCCCGTTTGGGGGTTTATCCGGCCGCGCATACTGTCTTTTATGCTTTTGGGCTGTTCAAAGATCTCTTTCAGCATGAAATGCGGGAAGCCCCCTTTTTCAATGGATGTAAGTTGCATCTCAAGCTGATGCACGTAAGGGGTTTTCTCCTTGTTGCGAATGGTTTTAATCTTCAACTCGCCATGGCGGGGAATAATGGCCAGCTCTTCATCATCAAGATAAACCACGTTCTGGGTGTATTCAACAATGGGCGAAGCATCGGATGCCACAAAATATTCACCTTTTCCGATGCCAATCACAAGCGGGCTTCCCTTTTTGGCGGCTATGAGCCGGTTGGGTTCATCTTCCGAGATCACCACAATGGCATAGGCGCCCACCACTTGGTTCATGGCAATGCGTACGGCTTCAACCAACTCAACGCCTTCCTGCTGCTGAATATCTTCAATAAGATGGATGAGCACTTCCGTGTCAGTTTGGCTTTGAAAGGTAAAACCACGGTTTTTCAGCTCGGTTTTGAGCGAGCCATAGTTTTCGATAATTCCGTTGTGGATTATTGCAAGCTTTCGGCTTTGGCTGAAATGAGGGTGGGCATTTACATCGTTGGGTTCGCCATGCGTTGCCCAGCGGGTATGACCAATGCCAGTGCTGCCGGCGGTGTTGTGGCCATCCAGACTTGTTTCAAGATCTGAAACTTTACCATGGGCCTTGAAAAGGTTCAGGCCTCCGTTTAAAATGGCCAGCCCGGCGCTGTCGTAACCCCTGTATTCGAGCCTTTTAAGACCCTTAATAAGTATCGGGCACGCCTCGCGAGGGCCAATGTAGCCTACAATTCCACACACAATTTTTCTTTTGGGAAAACTTTAATTGAATGTTGTATAAATTATTTTGAGCTTCATAGGGTTCTCAGCACGCCCCGGGCCCTTAAGAACAACCCGTTCAGCATTTTCGGCAGAACCGGAAACAACCAGAACAAGTTCATTGTTATCAAGATTCCCATCTAAAACTCCCTGGAAATGCTTGGTAACATTAAACTCATATTGCATATCCGTTTCATTATATTCTCCCCCAAAATAAATCTGGCCAATATCGAAATCCTGCAGAGCCATCAGCCCGTTATCGTCTGAGTATTGAAGCAAAAAAAGCCTTCGTGCAGCAGGAAAATCTTCATCAATAAAATCCTGATCAATTGGGATAATTAATTTTGCCTGGTTAATGGTAATATTTCCTTGTTGCGCTAAATTTTCCAAGTGGGGAAAGCGGAGTTTTACCCTTAAGCCTCCTAAAGCCTTCAAGAATAAAAGACTGTCATTTGTTTGACCAGGGTTGCTAATCTGTTCTGTTATCAGAGGATGGCTTCCTTCAAAATCAAAATGCTCAACATAGGTCATCCGCTTGGTAAACTCATTTATATAAAAGTGGTATACTCTTGGCCTTTGCAGGGTATCAGAAGCTTCTTTATAATGCAAGCTTAACCTGGTAAAGAATGAGTACATATTGATATTGAAAATTGAACCTCCCTCAGAAAAATTGTCGGCCACCGTTATTTTCAAACCTTTAAAATATTCAAGGAAATTGTTGATGTTTTCAAAATATTCGGTTCCATTTGCAGCAATAATTTTTTGGCCAAACCTGTCGGAAAGTCGTATGGAAAAATGGGGAGCGAACATGGTTGTGTCAATAAGGGTGCTATCAGTTGGGGCCGGACGAAGAATTCTTTGCCCGATGTGCCTGTTTTCAACAGCCAATGGATGATTATTATACAGTGTGTCGGCATCAGGAACATCTTCAATTAACTCAAAAACCCTCATTGTCAGAAAGGTTTCAAGATTTCCATAATACCTTCCCGTGTAACCAAGAGATAACACTATAGAATCAAGAACAGGTTCTTCGCTGAGCGAGAAGTTGTTTGATGGTAAACGAAACTGAGTAATAATACTTGCTCGTACTTTCCCAAAAACTGGGTCATTCATTAAGCCAAGTATGTTTTGAAAGCCAAGATTGGTTGGAATTGAATCATCAAGTTCAAAATAAGTTAAAATGCTTATTGTATCGGTGATTTGAATTCCGGCCTGCTCATCAATGAGGTTAAGGCCAATGCCATCGGGCTCAGTGCAGCTTTGCCATGTAAACATTATTGCCACAATGGCAATGATTTGAAGCGGAATGCGGTAAAAACCCCCGCGGAAGCAAGGGATTGCTGGCGTTTTCAAAGTCGGAATATTTTTATTCAGAAAGAACACTAACAAGCTTGAGTTTCAGATCGCAAATTTATAAGAATTTATTCTGAAACCACCGATTCATTCACCAATACCTCATCATAAAAATCGTTAAAGGCACTGATGTATGTGTCCATCGGTTGGTATTCGAGCAGCGGCTTATTGCTTTGGCGGGCATATTGCTCCACCTCAGGGTTAATGTTCTGGCTTCCGAAGATGACTCCATCAGAATAGTTTATGGCTGCTTTGCTAAGGTTAACAAAGGTCGGGTCTTCATAGCCCTTTAGGTGCTCTGCCTTAATGTCCTTCCCTTGCAGTTTTTTTGCGAGGGTAGAATCGAGCGAACCGGGGAAGTCGTCGTTGTAAACCGAATAAACAACCTTGGTGTCAGAAAACATGGGGTTTTCTTTCAGTGCCACTTTTATATACAATGGCATAAGGCCTGTGAACCAACCGTTGCAATGCACAATGTCAGGAGCCCAGCCCAGCTTTTTCACGGTTTCAATTACCCCGCGGGTAAAGAAAATGGCTCTTTCGTCGTTGTCAGATGCATATTTGCCGGTTTTGTCGGCAAGGGTAAACTTGCGCTTAAAAAAGTCTTCATTGTCGATGAAGTAGATCTGCATTCGTGCAGACTGAATGGAAGCAACTTTGATGATCAGGGGGTGGTCGGTGTCGTTGATTACCAGGTTCATTCCCGAAAGGCGGATGACTTCATGCAATTGGTTGCGACGTTCGTTAATATTGCCGAAACGGGGCATAAAAGTTCGGATCTCCTTGCCCTTCTCCTGAATACCCTGGGGAAGATGCCGGCCTATAAGTCCCATGTGGCTTTCCTTCAGATATGGAGTAATCTCCTGCTGAACGAAAAGTACTTTTGGTTTTTCCATAAACTTAAGTGATTGACATTTAGAACGATGAAATAGTTTGCAAATTTACGATTTTTTTTGCTCATTTTCAAATTTTCATTTTAGCTTTGCGGATTTGCCTGTCGAAGGCTATTTTTTATTGAATACCTTTGCAACAAGTTAATTTGCAACAAGATACAATCAGGCCTAGTAATATTAAAGAGTTTAATTTCGAAAAACCTGACAGATAGTCGCATTGAAAAAGTTTGGAAGATATTTCCGGGTGCTGATATTTCTTGGTCTTGGCCTTTTTCTGCTGTGGTGGATTACCCGTGGTCAAGACATTGACCAGATTATGCTCGAATTCAGGAGAGCCAATTACTTCTGGATCTTGCTTGCCATGATTGCAGGTGTTATAAGTCACTATTTAAGGGCCTTGCGCTGGAACATCATGATTCGCTCAATGGGTTTTAAGGTTACTGCCGGCAGCACGTTTCATGCAGTAATGTCGGGCTATCTTGCCAATCTGGTGGTGCCTCGTCTGGGCGAAGTTTCAAAATGTGCCGTCCTTAGCAAGTCAAAAGGCATTCCGTTCAACTCACTGGCCGGTACCATGGTCGCCGAGCGGTTTGTCGACATGTTAACCCTGATGCTTTTAATCTTTTTCACTATCGTTTTTCAATTTTCTTTTCTAAAGGGATTTCTCAACGATTTTTTCTTTGATCCGTTGATGGAACGTGGTGCATCAAATCTGGCAATTATTTTCCTGATCGTTGCAATATCAGGTGTCATTGCCCTGTTGCTTGTGCTGATGCTGCGAAAAAAACTGCGCAAATCAGAGCCTGGCACCTTTTCGCATAAACTTTACCGCCAAGCCAGGGGGTTCTCAAATGGAATAAAAACCCTTTGGAGAATGAAAATGAAGGGCTGGTTTGTTTTGTATTCGCTACTGATCTGGTTTTTCTATTTTCTTACAGCCTACCTTTGCTTTTTTTCCATCGAAGCCACTTCATATCTTTCACCTTTGGCAGGCATTACGCTGCTTGCCGTTGGCAGCCTGGGCATTGTGGCACCCGTTCCTGGCGGCATCGGCACCTATCACTTCATTACCATTGCCACCCTAACACAACTATACGGAATAGCATCTGAGCCGGCCACCTCATACGCATATCTCACCCACGCCATGCAAATGCTGGTGATTATCGGAACCAGCGGAGTGCTCTGGCTGCTTTTCTCTTTCCGGAAAACGAGCCGGCATCAGGAAGAAAGCGAGCCACAATCGCAACATTTGTCTTAGCTGGCTTGTTAATGTTAAAAAAGGCCGGTTTTAAGAAAAAATAACAAATCAAGGCCAACCGAATTGACTAACTTCGTTGTTTGGCAAAACACCCTGATTTACAATATAAATAATGGAAAACACACCCAAAAAATATTCGTGGTTTAAAATATATCTTCCGGTTTTTCTTTCCTTATTCCTGGTGGCCGGTTTTATTCTCGGACTGAACCTGCGACCCCGCCAATCTGATTCGGAAAAGAAGTTTTTCACTATTGGCATAGACCGGGGTAACCAGCTTAATAATATCATCAGTTACATTCTTGAGTCGTACGTTGATTCGGTTGACAGGCAGGCCCTTACCGAAGAGGCCATTTTTAGTTTGCTGAAAAACCTTGATCCGCATTCGGCCTATATCCCCGCAAGAGATTTCCGCGAAATGAACGACCCCCTTATGGGCAGTTTCGAAGGTATTGGCATTGAGTTTAATATGATCAGCGACACCGTTGTGGTCATAAACCCTATTGCGGGCGGGCCCAGCGAAAAAGCCGGCATCTTGCCCGGCGACCGCATTGTTAGGGTTGAAGACGAACCCATTGCGGGGGTCAGCATGTCGACCAACGAAGTGGTAAGGCGCCTCAAGGGCGAAAAGGGTACCGTGGTCAATGTGATGGTTAAGCGTATGGGTGTTTCTGATCTGCTTCCGTTTACCCTTGTTCGCGATAAGATACCCCAATACAGCCTCGATGTGGCTTATATGGTTGACGATGAGATCGGATATATTCGTCTGAATAAGTTTTCGGCCACAACGCACCAAGAGTTCGTAATGGCCATGGAGCGATTAAAACGTGAAGGTATGCAGAGGCTGATTCTTGATCTTCGCGGCAATGGCGGGGGTTTTCTGGAAGCTTCCATTAACCTTGCTGATGAGTTTCTCGATGCCCAGAAGCTGATCGTTTATACCGATGGTCGCAACCGCAAACCCCAATATGCCTATGCTCGCCGTACCGGGGGTTTTGAAACCCAGCCTCTTGTGATCCTGATCGACGAGTGGTCGGCTTCGGCCAGCGAAATTGTGGCTGGCGCGGTGCAGGACAACGACCGTGGTTTGGTGATAGGAAGGCGTTCGTTTGGCAAAGGTTTGGTTCAGGAGCAGGTGCAACTGGGCGATGGTTCGGCATTGCGCCTTACAGTGGCCCGATATTACACACCTACCGGGCGCAGCATTCAAAAGCCCTATGAAAATGGCGAAGAAGAATATTATGCAGAGTTTTTGCAGAGGCTGCTCGATGGCGAACTGGAAAACCCCGATAGCATCAAGTTTGCCGACTCGCTGCGATTTGAAACACCCTCAGGAAGGGTGGTTTATGGCGGGGGTGGAATCATGCCCGATATTTTCATTCCCATTGAAACCGGCGAGCAATTCGTTTTATATAACCAAGTGGCCAATCGCGGGCTCATTTACCGCTTTGCCTTCAACTATGCCGACCGCAACCGCAACACCATTCAGCGATACCAAAATGCCGCCGATTTTGTCAGGAACTTCACCTTGAGTCAGGCAACATACAATGATTTTCTATCTTTTGCCGCTTCCGAAGGAGTGACAGCTCCAACCAGGATAAGCCCCGAAAGCGAAACCCTGATAAGGCAAAACCTGAAGGCCTATATCGGACGGAATATTTTCGGCATGGAAGCATTCTTCCCGGTCATTCACCAGGGCGACAAAACGTTTAGCAAGGCCATTGAGGTGCTTACAACCGACAAATACTTTTCAATGCTCCAGGCGCCTGAATCGCGCTAAAGGCCTATTTCATCAGCTATTTGCTTCATGGCGTTTACCGAAAGTTCAGCAAACTCAACAAGTGGAATACCGATCTTTTCGCATTCCATGATGGTTTCGCGACTTACGCTAGCAGCAAAGGCTTTCTCTTTCATTCGTTTCACTACTGATTTTGGCTTCACGCTACCTACTTTCTTGTCGGGATAAACAAGAGCCGTGGCGGTGATCAGGCCCGTAATGGTTTCGCCGGCAGCAAGGGCATGATGAAAAACCTTACTTCTTGATTGCCTGTGGGCAGCATCTTCATTATGAAGCATGATCGCTTCTAAAATCTCTTCATCCAAACCTTTTTCCCTGAGAATTCTCACAGTTTCCATGGCATGGGTGTGCATGTCGCCCTCGGTCATTTCCACATCCAAATCGTGAAGCAAACCGGCCAGCCCCCATCTGTCAATATCTTCGCCCAAACGCTTTGCCAGTGCTCTCAAAACAGCCTCTGATGAAAGACAATGAGCGATCATTCTTTCATTTTTTACATACGATCTCAGCAGGCTTAAAGCTTCTTCTCTTTGCATGTCAACCATTTTTGGCGAATTTAAACCAATTTCAATTATTATAAAAATCTGGGCATCCATCTGTGTATCGATAAGTGTATATATTTAAACATTTAATTATTTTTTTAATATTTTTATTGATTGTGTTAAATTTTGAAGAAAAAAGATTATTATTGCAGTTCGAAAATACAACATGAGCCATAGCTTTTCATCTTTCACCAGCTATTTTTACTTCTATTTCTACTACGTTAGAAAAGGGGTCTGGTGATATTTTGTTTGCTCTTGATTAAAAGTATTAAGGTAAATTGACCAGGCCCCGCAAATGCGGGGCTTTTTTTTGATTAGATGGAAAAATTAGCAATACAAGGCATAAGGGGTTCCTTTCATGAAGAAGCGGCTATTCTTTACTTTGGAAAAGAGTTTCAACCCATTGAATGCATGGATTTCCGGAGCCTGGTGAATCGGGTTGGTTTGGGGCAGGCAGATTTCGGTGTGATGGCAGTGGAGAATTCGCTGGCAGGCGGCATGCTTCCAAATTTTTCGCTTATCAGGAATGCTTCACTGCAAATCGTTGGAGAGATATATCTGCGCATTTCGCAGCATTTAATGGCCCTGCCCGGCCAAAGCATCGCCGAGCTGATGGAAGTACGTTCGCATCCCATGGCGCTGATGCAAACCGAAGATTTTTTTCTGAAGCACCCCGACATCCGGCTGGTTGAATCTTACGACACGGCGCTCAGCGCCCGCGAGATAAGCGAAGACAGACTGAGCGGCACCGGGGCTGTTGGAAGCGAACAGGCAGCCCGCATTTACGGCCTGTCGATCCTGGCTTCTTCCATAGAAACCAACAAGGAGAACTTCACACGCTTCCTTGTTATCGGGCCCGAGGCTGCCACTTTGGATAAACACCTCCCGGTAAAGGCAAGCGTGGCCTTCATTGCACCCCATGTGCCGGGTGGCCTTGTAAAAGTGCTGAACCCTCTGGCTGAAGCCGGTGTAAACCTGAGCATGCTGCAGTCACTGCCCCTGATTGGATCGACCTGGGAGTATATCTTTCATGCCGACATGCTTTTCAATGACCTTGAACATGCCCGTAGAATAATAAGTGAACTTGGAAACAGCCTCCCAAAGGTCTGGGTAATGGGGCTTTACCATCCGGGGCCTAAACCACCGGCAGCAAGCAATGGATTGTCAAACGTTTCAACAAAAAAGAGCCATGTACATACCGGCCGCTGACAGAACTCATTCCGTAACCGAATACTACTTTTCGCAAAAGCTAAGGGAAATTGAGCAAATGCGAAAAGCAGGCACCGATGTGATCAACCTGGGCATCGGAAGCCCCGACCTTGCTCCATCCGAAAAGACCATTGAAGCCCTGATGAGCAGCAGCATTGACCCAAAAAACCATGGCTATCAATCCTACAAGGGAATCCCGGAACTGCGTGCTGCTTTTTCAAAGTGGTATGCCCGGCATTTTGGTGTCACTCTCGACCCGGAAGGTGAAATTTTACCCTTGATGGGATCCAAGGAAGGCATTATGCATATCACCATGGCATTTGTGAACCCCGGTGATAAAGTGCTGATACCCGACCCCGGATATCCGACCTATGGTTCTGCAACAGCCTTGCTTGGTGGTAATATCAAAGCTTATCCCCTTACTGAAGAGAATGACTGGCTACCCGACCTTGAGCTGTTGGAAAAGAAAGGGCTTGAAGGGGTTAAACTGATGTGGGTGAACTACCCGCATATGCCAACAGGCGCCAAGGCAAGCCCGGAGTTTTTCAGGAAATTGGTTGAGTTTGGCATGCGGAATCAAATTTTGATTTGCAACGACAACCCGTATAGCTTTATTCTGAACGAACAAAAGCTAAGCTTGCTTTCAGCACCAGGTGCCAGGACCGTTTGTCTTGAGTTGAATTCACTGAGCAAATCGCAAAACATGGCTGGCTGGCGCATTGGCATGCTTGCGGGGCAGGAAGATTATATCCAGGCCGTGCTCAAGGTAAAAAGCAATATGGATTCGGGCATGTTCAGGCCATTGCAACTGGCAGCGGCAGAAGCGCTCGCCGCCCCCGCTGGCTGGTATGATGAAATAAACAGGCTATACGCTGAAAGGCAGCAAGTGGCCCGGGAAATCATGGAGCTAATTGGTTGTACGGTCAGGCCTGGTCAGGCAGGAATGTTCCTGTGGGGAAGAGTTCCTGAAACCTTATCAAATGCCGAAGAGTTAAGTGACAGGCTTTTGTACCGGGCCGGAGTATTCATAACTCCCGGGATCGTTTTCGGCGCAAATGGCTGCAGCCATATCAGGATCTCGTTATGCAGCACCGTTGAAACACTGCATGAAGCAAAGAAAAGAATTCAAGAACTCTTAAATAAATGAGTATGATTGTTTGTATAGCAGGAATGGGTTTAATCGGTGGCTCACTGGCCATCGACCTTCGCAAACGGGGTTTTGCCAGTTGCATTATTGGCGTGGACAATGACCCGCAGCATGCGGCCATTGCCAAACTTGGCGGTCTGGCCGACGAAACCGACACGCTTGAAAATGCCGTTCAGCGAGCCGACCTGATCATTCTGGCTACTCCTGTCGATGCCATAGGAAGTTTGCTGCCCAGAGTGCTTGACCTGGTCGGGGAAACCCAAAAAGTTGTCACCGACATGGGCTCAACCAAGGCCGGCTTGGCAAAGCTGGTAAAAAACCACCCCAACCGCAGGCATTATGTGGCCGCCCACCCAATGGCCGGCACCGAATTTTCAGGACCGTTGGCAGCCATGAGCAAATTGTTCGATTACAAATGCGCTATAATCTGCGACAAGGAACAAAGCGCTCCTTTTGCCCTGAAGGCGATTCGCAAAATGTTCAAGATCCTTAACATGAAGCTTATTTACATGAACTCTGAAGAGCACGACATGAGCGCCGCTTATGTTTCGCATATTTCGCATATTTCTTCTTTTGCCCTTTCGCTGTGTGTGCTCGACAAGGAGAAGGACAAAAAGCGCATTCTGAGCCTGGCTGGCGGGGGGTTTGCATCAACAGTACGACTTGCTAAAAGTTCTGCCGAAATGTGGGTGCCGGTTTTTGAGCAAAACAACAAATATGTGGTGGAAGTGCTAAACACATATATTGAAAAGCTCGAGCTTTTCAGGGAGTACATCACAAAAAACCAGAAGGATGCGGTGACAGGCCTGATCCGTGAAGCCAACAAAATTCAGAAAATACTAAGTTAAAAACCTGAAACAATGAAAACGTCAATACAAGTTGAACCCATAACCAGCTGGACACATTACAAAAAGCGACCCCTGGTCATTTCGGGCCCGTGCAGCGCCGAAACCGAAGAACAGGTATTACAAACCGCTCGCGAGCTTGCTGCCAGCGGCAAGGTCGACATCTTCAGGGCGGGGATATGGAAGCCCCGCACCAGACCAGGCACCTTCGAAGGGATGGGAAGCGCCGCACTGCCCTGGCTCAAAAGGGTTAAGGAAGAAACCGGCTTGGGCATAGCCACCGAAGTGGCCAATGCAAAACACGTGTATGAAGCCCTTAAATACGGCGTTGACCATCTGTGGATCGGCGCCAGAAGCACAGCCAATCCGTTTGTGGTTCAGGAAATTGCCGATGCATTACAGGGATCTGACATTACTGTGTTGGTGAAAAACCCCATAAACCCCGAACTGGAATTATGGGTCGGCGCCATTGAAAGAATTAAGAAAGCAGGCATTACCAAAATAGGGGCCATTCACCGCGGTTTTTCGAGCTACGAAAAAACGGCCTTCCGAAATATTCCGCACTGGCTCATACCCGTTGAACTGAAGCAGCGGGTAGAAAACCTGCCCCTGATATGCGACCCAAGCCATATTTGCGGAAACCGTACCTTGCTCCTTGAAATTTCGCAAAAAGCCATGGACCTCAACTTTGATGGATTGATGATCGAATCACACATCGACCCTTCGGTTGCTTTGAGCGATGCAGCGCAGCAGGTAACACCGCGAACACTGACATGCATAATCAACAGGCTGGTAATGCGAAACCCTGAATCGACCGATAGCCATTTCCTGAATGTGCTGGAAGAGCTTCGCGGGAAAATTGACATTTATGACGAGCAACTCATCGACATACTGGAAAAAAGGATGAATGTGGCCAAAAGCATTGCACGTTACAAAAAGGAAAACAGTATTACCATTCTTCAGACCAAGCGCTGGGCAGAAGTAGTGCAGAAGATTGTTGCCCTGGGCGAGAAAAAAGGCTTAAGCAATGCTTTTGTCAATGATATGCTCAGGCTGATCCACCAGGAGTCTATCAACCATCAAAACCAGGTAATGAACGATGCAAGAATCGGCAGCGAAGAGCTTGAAGAGAAAGTAAAAAATGGAGTTAGCCCAACTGGCTGAGCGCTTTTTCAAAAGTTGTTACAGGAAGCTTGCATGCGCCCATCATGCAAACATAATACTGAATTTGAGCCAGGTTGAAGCGGTTTTTAAACAAGGGCAGTTCAGAATCAGCCTTACCAGAAGCAGCGATAAGCAGGTTTGGCAGGTATTTGTGTAATGCCGGTTTCAACTGGCTTTCTGCATCAGGTCCAGTAATTACCATGGTATGGAATGGATAAACGTGATGCAACAGTAACATGCCCCAGTTGGTATAGCTGCTGCTGTATTTGTTTAGCAGCCGGCTCATGTCGCGCAGCATTTCCGAGCTGCGCTGCCCCCATTCGGGTTTTTCGAAATAATGGGCCAGGTAAAACAGGTTTCGTGCCATTACACTGTTCGATGCGGGTATCACATTGTCGTGAAACTCAAAATAGGTTGCGGCCAGCTTCTCTCCGCTCCTGGCCGAAAAAAGCAGCAGGCTGGTGCCATCAGCCGAAAATTCTTCCAGGGCAAAATTTGTTAAACAAGCGGCAAGGTGCAGAAATTCAATCTCCCCCGTAACTTCATAAAGCCTGATCAGGGCATTTGCCAGCCAGGCGTAGTCTTCAAGAAATGCGTCGATGCCCGGCTTGTCGCCTTTCAGGTTGCGGAAAAGATGGCCCCTTTCATCAATGGCCATTTCTAAGATCTTGCGGGCGGCTTTTCGGGCAATATCCAGAAAGCTCTCATCGCCAAATGCGGCATAAGCATCGGCAAGACCCTTGATCATCATGGCGTTCCACGATACCAGAATCTTGTCATCAAGGCCTGGTTTTACCCGGTTTTCGCGCGCCTTCAGCAGTTTGTATTTTGCTGAAGCGACTTTGCTGTGAAGCTCCTCTGGTTTTATATTATGCCTTTCGGCAAAAGCCTCCTCAGTCATATCGCGCAGCAGAATGTTCCGGCCCTTTTCCCAAAATCCTTTCCCGCCAAGGTTGTAGTATTGTTTCATGGGCGGGGCATCATTGCCCAGCACCTGTTCAAACTCCTTTTCGGTCCAGACATAAAAACGGCCTTCTTCTCCTTCGCTGTCGGCATCAAGGGCCGACCAGAAGAGCCCTTCCGGAGAAGTCAACTCGCGCTGAACAAAGCCAATGGTTTCATAAACAACCTGTTTGAAAAGCGGATCAGGCTCAACCTTATATGCGTTGGAGTATAGCGAGATCAACTGGGCATTGTCATAAAGCATTTTTTCGAAATGCGGAACTTTCCAATGGGTATCAGTTGAGTATCGGGCAAATCCGCCGCCAACCTGATCGTAAATACCCCCCATAGCCATTTTTCGGAGAGAAAGCAACACCTGGTCGAGCGCAGCCTGCTGGTTGGTGTGAAAATGATAATGCAGCAAAAATTCGTAGTTGTTGGGCAGCGGGAACTTTGGTGCACCCCGGGTGCCTCCCTCTTCGGTGTCCATATATTCCATCAGGTTTCTGGCCATAGAATCGGCATCCTCCCTTCCAAACTCAACCCTGCCTTCATCCACCCTGATAAAGCTGCTGGCCGAAACACCCTCGGTAATGCGTGCCGATTGCTCTTCCACATCAGTGTATTTGTTTTGAAAGAGTTCGGCCACCCTGATCAGGATGCTTTTCCACTGATCCTTCGGAAAATAAGTACCACCCCAGAATGGTCGCCCATCGGGCATAGCAAAGCAATTCAGTGGCCAGCCACCCTGCCCGGAAACCAGCTGAACGGCGTTCATGTATAGGTGATCGATATCAGGTCGTTCTTCGCGGTCAACCTTAATGCAAACAAAATACTGGTTCATAAGGCGGGCAACCTCTGAATCATCAAAGCTTTCCCTTTCCATAACATGACACCAATGGCAGGCCGAATAGCCAATGCTTACCAGCAGGGGCTTTTTTTCAACACGGGCTTTGCTCA
>Ga0114946_10001211_pt1 | contig 17663 bp, 8 predicted proteins | sample WalLakDeSediment_FD_88676 | JGI IMG/M metagenome (GOLD analysis project Ga0114946, IMG submission 88676) | Lake sediment microbial communities from Walker lake, Nevada to study Microbial Dark Matter (Phase II) - Walker Lake 11/02/13 Deep Sediment | ecosystem: Environmental > Aquatic > Freshwater...
CTAGGAGGGGCGACACCCGCAGCGGGCTCGGGAGCGCCGTTATTTACGCCATGAACTACTGACTCGGGACACTAGGAGCCCGTGGTGAAACCCATCGCGGGTCAGGGCACGCCCTTGGGGCCCGATCCCTGTGTCCCGAAACCTTGTAGTACGCCCGGTACAACTGCGGTTTCGGTCCTTGGCCTCGGGCCCCAATGACGCACTCTGAGCCGTGATGGGTCTAGCGGTGTTCAAAGGGGGTGCGCGAGCGCGGCGACGCGTGATATGAGAGTCGGGCTCTCACCCTAGGCCCTCGATGATCAGCCCCGCGACCCGCCCCGTCCGCTCCGCTCCGCTCTTGCTCGCTTCGGCCTTCGCCTTGGTCTCCTTGACCATGGTCGGTTGCAGGAGCGATCGCGGCACCCACAGGCTCTCGATCCAAGGCAGCGATGCGGTCATGGAAGGGGTCGTCACCGCCGATGACTGGACCGTCGAGTTCGAGCAGGTCGCCGTCGTCGTCCACCACCCTGGCCTGATCGAGCGCGTCAACAACAAGCTGGCCTACGTCCGCGAGCCCGGCGTCACGATCTGGGACGCCAGCGCGGAGCTCGACGACGACGACGCGATCATCCGGGAGATCCGGGCGACCCGCTATGACGGCGCGCGCTTCAGCATCGCGCCCCCCGGTGAGAGCAGCTACGAGCTGACCGCCGGCAACGTCGACGCCTCGCTGGTCGACGCCGCCGTCACCGACGATTGGTCGGTCCGCGTCGTCGGCACGGCGACCCACAGCACGGCCGGGACCATCAGCTTCGACTGGGCCTTCGCGACCAGCACCTTGTATTGGTGCGAGTTCGACAGCGACGCGGTCGTCGAGATCACCGCCGACGGCGACGAGACCACGACCATCGAGATCCTCGCCGAGCTGCTGCTGCGCGACGCCGACGACGGCTTGGACTTCGGCGCGATCGCGGCGGCCGACGCCGACGCTGATGGGGTGGTCACGCAAGCCGAGCTCGACGGCGCGGGCGTGTGGGATCAGCTCGAGGAGCTGAGCCGGGCGATTGGTGGGATCCGCGGGGCCGGTGCGTGTTCAGTGATCGACGAGTAATCGTGGTCGCGTAGGAATCGTATTGCACTGAGCCGCACTCACGCGTTCGCGGACAATTGCGCGAACGCGCGGGGCCGCGATCGATCGTTTTACCGACACGCCCTGCAAGTTTTGTCTTGCGGGTGTAACGCCGAGTGATCCATAGTCCCCGCCGGGAGGAATCTGCTTTGAATCGGGAAGTCACCTACGAGGACATCACCCGGGCGGTCGACAACCGTGATCCGCAGCTCGCGGAGCTGGTCGTCCGTTATCTCCTGCTCCCGGACCCCCCGGAGGATCGGCCAGAAGAGGCCGAGCAGAGCGAGGCCAAGCCGCTCACGCAGGATGATTGGACCCTGCAAAAGCTCAAGGCCACGCTCGCGCCCCACGCCGTTTGGGGCAAGAGCGACGACGAGGTCAAGAACATCCGGATCGACGCTTGGGAGTCGCTGCTGGACGCCCCCAACCCACCGCCGCGCCTGCGCCTGGGCGATCTGCTGATCGGCGTCTACGAGCGCGGTGAGCAGTCCGATCGCGCGGCGCTGGTCGAAATTTTTCGGACGGCAAAGATGGGCTGGGGCGTGTGGCGGGCGGCCAAGCGCATCTACAAGCTCGCCGAGCAGCGCCACGACGCCGAGCTGTTTGGGGTCTTGGCCTGGCGCTTCGACGTCTTTAGCCAAAAGCCCAACAACTTTGGCGAGGTCTCGCCGGCCACGGCTAGCTACATGCGCCGGCGGGCCTGGCGATACCTGCGGTACCTCGGGCTCGCGGTGCCCGAGCTCTATCCGCAGTTCGCGGTCCAGGTCCTGCGCCACTTCGAGCGGGACTTCAACCCCTACGGGTGCTGGGTCATCCACCAGATCTGGAATCACAAGGAGCTGATCGGCAAGCGCAAGGTCGGCTGGCGCACGCAGCCGCCAGACAAGCTCGACAACCGGGCCTTCGATGAGGCCTGGAAGCTGTCCGCCGAGCCGCTCTTGCGCCTGATCGAGGACTCGGAGAACGACGGGGTCTTGCGGTTTGCGACCCGCTCGCTCGAGCAGGACTTCCCCGAGACCCTGCGCGAGGTCGATCCGGCCTGGCTCGGGCGCCTCGGCAAGAAGCCAGCGGGCTCCGTCCACGAGTTCGTGATCTCGCTGCTCGAGCGCAGCCCCGAGTTTCACCAGAGCAAGCTCGCCGGGCTCGGGCTCCACGACATGGTCCTCGATCTGCTCGGCTCGCCCAGCGAAAAGGCGGCCCGCTACGCGATCGAATACGCCAAGTCCCACGCCGGGGAGCTCCCCGCGGCGCGGCTGATCGAGCTGCTCGCGAGCGCCACCAAGCCCGCCCGCGAGTTCGCCCTGGCCCGGCTCGAGGCCCTCACGCCCGAGCAGATCGGGCTCGTCGGGCTGATCGGGCTGCTCGGCACCGGCGCCCGCGCGTTCGCGATCAAGAAGATCGAGGCTGGGTATACGCCCGCCGATCTGACCCCGGAGCTCTACCTCGATCTGCTGACCGGCGGCTGGCAGCAGCGGCAATGGGTCGATCAGTTCTTCACCAAGCACAAGCTCCAACCGGGCGCTGGTGTGCTCAAGCTGGTGATCGAGAGCCCGCGGCTCGGCCACTGGGAGAAGAACGCGGCGTTCGACCAGCTCGGCCAGCGCCCGGCGGCGGAGATCGGCCTCGATTGGATCAAGGAGAAGCTGCTCGATCCCGAGTTCTCCGATCGGGTCGGGGCCTGGCTCGAGCGGGGCTTGCTCGCCGGTCCGCAGCTCGACGTCGAGTGGATCAAGGGCTTGGTCATGAACGCGCGGCTGCGTGGCATCGCCTTGCGGGTGCTCGGCAACACCAAGCTGGTCACGCCGGCCCGGATCGGCTTGGCTTGGCTGCTAGCGATGGCGCGCCAGCCTGATCCGGCGATCTTCAGCTTCGCGCGCAACCACCTGCTCGAGCACTTCGAGCCCGGTGACTACGCCCGCGAAGCCGCTGGCGATCCCGCCGCCGATCGGGCCGCGGGCATCGATCGGCTGTGGTCCATGGCGGTCGGCAAGGACGAGAGCGAGGCGGTCCGCAAGGTCGCGCAGACCTACCTCTCGTTCCACCACCCCGAGATCGGGCCCGAGCACGAGGATCCGCTCCACGGCGTGCTCGAGGCCAAGCTGAGCCCCGCCGACTACGCGCTCGAGCGCGCCCGCGCGAGCCTGTTTGATCCGCGCCCGGACGTCCGCCGGTTCGCCGCCGAGATCGGCCGGCGCGAGCTGGTCCGCTGGGGCGATCGCGATCTGGTCTACCGGCTCGCGGCCAACGACCACAAGGAGCCGCGCAAGATCGGCAGCGAGATCCTGCTCGAGATCGGCGAGGCCCACGAAGGCCGGCCGGTCGCGCCCGTGGACTGGCTGGTGCCCGCGCGGGTGTTCGCGCTGGCCGAGAGCGCGGTCAAGTCGAGCCGCGAGGTCGCGTCGGCGTTGATCCGCCGCCACTACCATCGGCTCGGCGGTCCAGCCAAGCTCGCGTGGCTGATGGAGAGCCCCGATCGCGAGGTCCGGCTGTTCGCGGTCCGGCTGCTGTGGGAGCAGCACCGGCCCTTGACGATCCCCAAGGATTGGAAGCCCAAGAAGGGCCCGGGGATCGGCGATCGGGCGGCGAACGGGGCCGTGGGCGGCGGCGACGAGCTCGCTCGGTTCGAGACCGGCGAGGCCCTGCGCCAGTTCCTGCGGACGGTCATGTTCGGGCTCCCGCCCGGTCGCGTGGAGCGGCGCGAGCCGATCGAAGGCCTCCCGAGCCGGCGGTTGCCGGCCAGCGAGGGCAAGCGTCGGTTGGTCGAGGTCGTCCGCGACTTGGCGATCGAGGACGGCGAGTTCGCCCCGGTCGCGGTCTCGGTCCTCGACGAATTCATGCACTCGCACGCGCGCGGCGAGTGGCAAGGCTGCGTCGCCGCGCTCGCGCGGATCCGCCGAGCGCACCCCGAGATCGCCACCGGCCTGCCGCTGGCCAAGACCGCCTGAGCGGACGCGGGAGAACACGATGGGCACCCTCAAATACGGAACGCACCTCGAGCATCTCTGGGCCGTGGCTGGCTCGCGCTCCGGTCGGCTGGTAGCCGTCGCCGGTGAGCGCGACGGCGACGGCGTCGACACCTCTTCGGTCCACGTCTACACCAAGGCCAAGCTCGACTCGCTCGGGTCGTTCACCGTCGCCGGGGCGATCGCGGCCCTGAATTTCGCCGAGGGTGATCTGCTCCTCGCCGGGGGCGCCGGCGCGCAGGTCCACGGCTTCGATCTCAGCGGCGACAGCCCGCGCGCGGTCTTGACCCAAGCGCACGGGCCCGGCCACGCGATCACGGCGATCGCCAGCGACGAGGGCGGCCGGATGATCGCGGTCGTCGACGACGCCGGGCACCTCTCGATCTACGAGCTCGTACACGCCAAGGACACGGCCCCCCAGGACACCCCGCAGCTGCGTGAACTTCATCGCGTGCGGCTCAGCGCCCGGCCGCTGCGGACCGTCGCGTTCGACAGCGCGAGCGCCAAGCTGGCCGCGGCTGGCGACGACGGGATCGTCCGGGTGCTCTCGCGTGACGCCCTCGATCAACCCGCGCATGCCTTGCCGGTCGGCGAGTCCGGCGACAAGGGCGTCACGGCCCTGAGCTTCACCGGCGATGGCCGGGTGATCGCCGGCTGCGGCGACGGATCGATCCGCGTCAGCTACCTCGAGGGCGCGGCCGACGAAGAGGACCGGTCCGGCGATCAGGCCCACCTCGGGCCCGTGGTCGGCATGGTCCTCGGCTTGCAGCTGCACGACGAGGCCGGCCGCGAGCTGACCCGCCGGCTGCTGACGATCGGCGAGGACGGCAAGCTCAAGGCATGGATCCACGACACCCGTCGCCAGCCCAAGACCCTCGAGCTCGGGCAAAACCTCAAGCTCCGGGCGATGGCCTGGCTGCGGCCCTACCGGGCCACCGACGAGAACAAGGGCGGGACCTTGCTGATCGTCGACGGCAAGCGTCGCTTGCACCTCGTCAAGCTCGACGCCCAGTCCTCACCCAACGAGGACATCGATCGGCTCGCCTCGCACTTCGCCAAGCTCGGCGAGGATCTCAAAGCGCGCAAGGACGAGCTGCGCGAGCGGGCCGTCAACGAGCTCGCGACCCTGCCCGAGGACGCGGCCCGGGTGCTGCTCGACCGGGTGATCGGCAAGGATCAAAAGCCCGAGGTCCGCAAGCTCGCGTGCGAGGCCGTCGCCCAGGGCCAGCGCCGACGCAGCCGCCCGGCCCTGCGGGAGGCCCTCAACGACAAAGAGGCGATGGTCCGCATGGCCGCGTTCGCGGGGTTGCGCACGATCGAGGGCGAGCTCGCCCTGGCCCCGGTTCGCGCGGCCCTGGCCTCGAACCACGCCGACCTACGCAAGCACGCCGTCGCCGAGCTCCCGGCCCTGCGCTCGGTCTCGCCCTTGGTCCCGGGCCTCGTCGCCGATCGCTTGCGCGACGGCGACGGTGAGGTCCGCCGGGCCGCGTTCGAGGCCCTGTGCAAGCTCGAGCCCGCGGGCTCCCGGGTCCCGCTGCGCACGGCCTACGAGCAGGGCCCGGCCGATGTCCGCATCGCCGCGCTGCGCAGCCTCTACGGCCTGGTCCGTGGGCAGGTCGCGGGCGCGCCCGATCCCACGGGCCGCGAGCTGTTCGAAGACGGCCTCGACGACAAGGACGCCGACGTGCGCGAGATCGCGTTCTTGCTGTCGGTCGGCGTCCGCCCCCGGCTGCTCGCCACGCTCCACGGCACCTTCAACGCCGAGATCGGCAAGCTCGCCAAGCTCGGCACGACCCTGACCCCCGCGAACGGCGAGGTCAGCGAGGACGATCGCGCGCCCTTGTTCGCCGCGATGGCCTGCCGCGAGGCCGACACGGCCCTGCGCGGGGCCAAGAGCCTCGCCGTGCTCGCTGACGGCCGCGCGACCGGGGCGCTGTTGCAGCTCTCGCGCGAGTCCGACGCCAAGGTCCGCGGGCTCGTCGTCGACGCGCTGTTCGTCGGGATCCTCGCGATGCCCCACGACGATCGGCTGGCCGCGCGGCTGCAGTGGCTGCTCGACGATCCCGACGCGATGGTCCGCGCGGCGGTGTTCGAGCGGCTCGAGCTCCTCGCCTCCGGTCGTGAGGACGCCGGCGCCCTCGATCTCGCCGAGCTCGCGCTAGGAGCCGCGAGCGAAGACATGCGTGTCCGGGCCTTGCAGGTGCTCGTCGAGTTCGGCGGGCAGGGCAAGCGCTCCAGCGACCCAGGGCTCGTGGCCAAGGCCAACGATCTGCTCGGCGACGCGCTCGACGACGAGGCCACCAAGGTCCGCAAAGAGGCGTTTCGGACCCTGTGGGCGTGGCACAGCAAGCAGCCGCAGACGCCCTTGACCCGCGGCGCCCGCTCGCGCCACGCCGACATCCGCGAGCAGGTCGTCGGCGAGCTCAATCGCCTGCAAGACAGCTGGGCCGACCAGCTCTTGCTCGGCCTGGTCCCCGATCAGAGCGTCGCCGTCGGCAGCGCAGCGTTCGAGGCCCTGACCGGGACCAAGGCCGATAAGGATCGCGCCGCTCGCTACAAGGCCCGGGCCGAGGTCTACCTCGCCGCGATGGGCTCGCCGCGCCCGCAGGTGCGCGCGCTCGGGGCCCAAGGCGCTCGCCGAGCCGATCGCGACCTGGTCCGCAAGCGCCTGATCGAGCTGCTCGACGATGAGCACGTCGCGGTCCACATCGCCGCGATCGAGAGCATCGACAAGCTCCTCGCCCAGGACCAGATGGCTTGGAACCAAGGGTTCTCGAGCAAGTTCTTGGGCCTGCGGGTCCGGGCCGCCGAGCTGTGCGGCAAGCGGCGCGACGATCGGGCGATCGCCCCCATGCGCGGGCTGTTGACGGTCCCGCTCAGCGATCCTCACCGGCCCTCGGCGGAGCTGCGCCAGCGCGGCGCTCGGGCGATGGCCGATGTCGGTGATCGCGGGACCATCGGGTTCTTCGTCGAGCTGCTCGACGACGACGATCCGATCGTCCGTGAGATGGCCGCGCGCGGGTTGGCGACGGCGTGCGAGCGGCGTGACACGCAGATCCTGCTCGCGGCCCTGTCCCACGACGACCTCCCGGTCCGCAGCTGGATCGCCGAGGGCCTCGCCCGGCTCGGGGACATCCGCGCGGTCCCGGTGCTCGTCGGGACCCTCGCCCACGACCACCGACCGATCCGCCTCGGGGCGATCCTGAGCCTCGCCGCGCTCGGGCCCGACGGCTCGCGCGGGCTGTTGCGTGGCCTCGAAGACCGCGACCGCGAGGTCCAGGACCTCGTGTTTGCGATCGTCGTCGCCCGCGACGTCGCCCGGGTCCGCGCCGAGCTAGCCCCCGATCTGATGCTCGCCGCGCTCGCCTCGTCGCAGCCGGAGATCCGCTACGTGGCCGCCCGCGCCCTCGAGGAGCGGCAAACCAGCGAGCGGCTGATGGCGTTTGCGACCGAGCTCGTCGGTCCCAGCAAGCCCGAGCGCGCCGCCGATCTCAAGAAGTGGCCCGAGCAAGACGAGCGCGACGCGAGCCTGCGGGTCATCGTCGACTCGCTCGCGAGCGACGATCCGTCCTTGCGTTACGCGGCCGCCCGGGTGCTCTCGCTGCGCTCCCAAGCCCTCGCGTTTTGGCGCGAGTCGGCCCGGCTCAAGGGCCCCAAGGCCGACGGCGATCCGACCGTCCCGCAGACCAACTGGGAGGACGGCGAGCGCCCGCAAGAGCGCCGCAGCGGGTGGATCCGCCGGATGATCGGCACCGCCGTCGACCTCGCCAAGACCGTCGCGAGCGAGCTAGCGACCGACGACGACGTCACCCCCATCAACGGCTCGGGCGGCGGTGAACCGCCGGCCTCGGGGCTCGCCGAGATCCGGCGCTTGGTGTTTGGGACCTACGCGGGCTTGGTCCGCCAGGCCCCGGCTCCGGGCGCGAGCGACGAGACCCACCGGGTCCGGCGTGACAGCATCGAGCGGCTCGGCAAGCTCGGCGAGAGCGAGGAGGTCGGCCGCGACTCGGTGCTGCCCGTGCTGCGTCGGGCGCTGAGCGATCCCAGCCACGTGGTCCGCCGCGCCGCGGTCACGGCCCTGCGCGGGCTCTACCCGCAGGGCGCGGCCGAGCCCCTCGGCCTCGCGCTGCAGTCGTCGGCCGCCGACGTCGGCCGGGCGGCGATCGACGAGCTCGTCGAGCTCGCTACGGGCCCCGCGGGTCCGCTCGCCGACGCGGCCCGGGCCATGGCCCTGTCCGGCGTCGACGCGCCCAACGCCGAGGTCCGGGCCCACGCGCTCTTGCAGATCCAAAAGCTGTTCGCGAGCGACAGCCTCGAGCCATGGTTCGTCGCGCTCGGCAGCCAGCACGCCGATCTGCGCCTGTCGGTCGTCGACCGCCTCGTCGACGCCCGCGACGAGCGGGTCGGCGAGGCGCTGATGCGCGCGATGGAGAGCGACCACGAGGACCTACGGCTCAAGGCCGCCAGCGCGCTCGCCCGGCGCGGTGACCTGCGCACCGGTGAGGTCCTCGCCGGGTTCTTGCGCGTCGAGGATCAGCGCGTCGCGACCCGGGCCGTCGAGGCCCTCGTCGCCCTCGCCAAGGCCCGCGTGCCCGAGGCGTCCGCGCTCGCGGCCGAGACCATCGCAGGGCGGCTCGAGGACGACCCCGATCGCACGGCCGATCGTCCGGGCCTGATCAGCGCGCTCAAGCGCATCGGTGACAGCGCGGGCGCGCCGGTCCTGCTCGGCTTCGTCGTCGACGACGACGCCGGCCTGCGGACTCGCGCCTTCGAGGCGCTCATCGAGATCGCCCGCGACCCCGAGCGAGCCCCGCAGCGCCTGGTCACCGGCCTGACCCGGGCCCGGTTTTGCGAGGCCCAGCTCTTGGCTTGGCTCCCGCCGATCATCGAAGGCAACGATCCCACGCTGCGCGAGAAGACCGCTCGGCTGCTGCGGGACGTCGACTCGAGCGAGGCCGAAGCCTTGCTCGCCAGGCTGATCGACGATCGCGAGGAGGCCGTGCGCGTCGCCGCCTGTGAGGTCCTGGCGTTCCGGGCCGAGTGGGTCCCGGGCGCGACCCTCGATGTGCTCAGCGCCACGCTCGCCGCCGGGCGCCGCGAGCTGGTCTTGCCGGCCGCCGAGGGGCTCGCGGCCAAGGGGCGCAGCGAGGCGTTCAAGCCCTTGTTGCTGGTGTTCAAGGCCGGCGCCGAGCATGAGCGGCGCCGGGCGATCCTCGCGTTGGGGGGCCTCGGTGATCCGCGGGCGCTCGAGGATCTCGAGCCGCTCCTCGATCCCGAGGCCGAGATCACCCCCGAGGATCGGGCGCTCGCGCCCGCGGCCGTCGAGGCGCTCGGGGCCCTGCTCGCCAAGCTCAGCGCCCTGAACGAGGATCCCGAGACCCGCGACCGGATCCGCGAGACGGTCGAGCGCGCGGCCTTGCAAGGCGAGCCCAACGTCCGCCTGGGCGCGCTCGCGGGCCTCGCCCACGCCGGCGACGATCGCAGCCGCGCCTTGATCGAAAAGATCGCCCGCGAGCGGCTCGAGCCCGAGCCGATCCGCGCCCGCGCCGTGCAGCAGCTCGGCGAGCTCGGGTCCGCGAGCTCCGAGGAGGTCCTCGCTGGGCTGCTCTCGGACAACAGCGCGAGCTTGCGGAGCAGCGCTCACCGGGCGCTCGAGCGCCTGTTCCCCAGCGAGCGCACCCGGACGGCGCTGCTCGCCTTGCGCAGCCGTCACGCCGAGCTCAGCGGGCCCGCGGCCAGCTTCTTGGCCAAGCACGGCGACTCCGAGGTCCTCGTCGCGCGGATGCCCGAGATCGCCGACGACTCGGTCCGCCAGCGCTTGCGTCGGGGGTTGATCCGTCGCGGCGAGTGTCCCTCGTCGCTCGCGAGCCTGCTCGAGGGTGAGGCCGCGCCGCAGCGCGCCGACGCGGCCTGGATCGCCGGCGCGGCTGGCCCGAGCGCCAAGCCCATGCTCGGCGCGGCGGTGGCCAAGGCGGTCGAGCTCGCGGCCAAGCAGTGGCGTGAGCGGAGCGCTGATCCGGCCCAGGTCGGGGCTCGCACGGCGGCCTGGCAAGCGAGCCTGTGGGCGGCCGCGCGCGCGGGCGTCGAGGTTGGCGACGCGGCCCGCTCGGTCGTCGATGGCTCGGCGGGGGCCGGGACCGAGCCGCCCAGCGAGGTGCGAGCCGAGGCCCTGCGCTACCTCGCCGAGCACGGCCGCGCGAGCGACCTGGCGATCATCGAACCAACCTTGAGCCACCGCGACGCCTCGGTCCGCGCCGCCGCCGGTGCGGCCGTCGCCAAGCTCGCTGGGAGCGCGGCGGGTGAGGTGCTCGATCGCCTCCGGGTCGCCGACCAGGTCGCCGTCGCGCCCCTCGTCGCCGCTGCGATCGCGGCGGGCCAGAGCGACGCGCTGCTCCAGACCGCCGAGCGCCGCCGCCTGAGCTTGCCTGCGCTGCTCGGTGACGCGCGCGTGCAGCCGCTCAGCGCCGCCGCCGAAGCGACCGGCAAGGGCCCGGCCCGGCTCACGGCGATCGCCTCGCTCGGCCGGCTCGGCACCGAGCAAGCGCAGGCCGTCCTCCAAGGCCTGCTCGATCGCGAGGGCGAGGACGAGGCCGTCCGCAAGGTCGCGTTCAAGGCCTTGCGCCGGGCGCAACGCGGCAAGACCACCACCGCCAATTCAGGAGCGATGCAATGAGCACCAGCACCAACTCGGATGACCCGTCGACGGTCTGGGCCGAGGTCAAGCTGCGCTACACCGCGGCCTCGGACCCCGTCACCGACGACGACAGCTTCCGCCTCCAGCTCCCGACCGACGCGGTCCGGGGCGGCGCGCTCACGGCCAGCTTCGCCCGGCCGGGGGTCGCTCGTGACGCGCTGCTGACCGTCGCCGACGTGCTCGCCTCCGATCTGCGCTTCAAGGCCCGCGATCGCGCGGACTACCTCGCGTACCTGATCGCCCAGGGCAAGCGCGTGTCCAACGAGGTCTGGGAGGCGCAAAAGGCCTACCTCGACGAGAAGTACGGCGGCGCCGACGGGGCCGACGCGACGGCCGAGAGCCCGCTCGATCCGATCCTCCACGTCGACGAGCGCGGCACCAGCCTCGAGGTCTTCTCCGCCGACGAGTCGGCCTACGCCCGCCTGTACTTCAGGGCCGGGGAAGCCGGGGAAGCCGGCGCCGCCTACCAGTCTCGAGATCGGACCGACGGCACCACCCACCTCGCGCTCGGCGAAGCGGTCTTGCGCGGCATCGGCCGGATGCGCTCGTACCGGGCTACGACCCTCGAGTTCGGCCCAGGCACCGCCCAGGCCCAGGCTGCGGCGGGGGACACCGAGCAACGGGTCCCGCTGCGCTGGCTTCGGGCCTTCGGTCAGGTCCAAGCCGCGTCGACGCTCCCGGCCCGCGAGTTCGAGCTCGCGCCCATCGATCTCTACAACGTGCTCTTGACCCTGCGCATGCGCCGGGCCAAGACCTCTCCGCGAGCGCTCCGCTACGAGCTCGTCCCCGGCGAGCGCCCGCGCTTGGTCCTCGAGCCGTGGGATCTCGTCGTCGAGGGCACGGGCCCGGTCTACACCGGCGCGACCCCGATCGTCGTCCGCACCTGGGGCCGCAACCGCCTCGCGGTCCTCGCCCGCCTGCTCCCGCACACCAAGTCCGTCAAGGTTCGGCTCGTCGGCGCCGGGCTCCCGGCCTACTACGTGCTGGATCTCGGCGACTGCGAGCTGACCCTCGCGCTCTCGGGCTGGACCGACAGCGGCTGGGCCGGCATCGCAACCTTCGATCTGCTCGTCGCGGGCGAGGTCGACGAGGGCTTCGCTGGCAAGGTCCTCGACCAGCTCCACGCGGCGCCCGGCGGCGAGACCCTCGACGCCGTCGCCGAGGCCACCGGCCGGACCCGCGCGGAGATCCGCCACGCGGTCCTGCACCACATGCAGCGCGGCACGGTCGTCCACGATCTCGCCAGCGGTCGGTTCGTCGCCCGCTCGCTGCTCGCCGAGCCCCCGGCCGCCGACGCCCTGCGCTACCGCGACCCCGGCGAGCAACAAGCCCACCGCCTGCTCGAACTCGACGACGCCGTCCGCCTGACCAAGGTCCACGACCTCGGCGGCGAGGGCACCCGCATCGAGGGCGAGGTCGAAGATCCCCAGGCTCACCGGACCTACCGGACCACCTTCACCATCGACCGCGAAGGCCGGACCGTCGACGCGACCTGCACCAGCCCGCAGTTTCGCCGCAGCGGCCTGCGCGAGGGCCCGACCGTCCCGATGATCGCCTTGCGCTTGCTGTTTGCCCGGCGCCAGGCCGAGCTCGAGCGCGCCCGCGAGACCGAGGCCGGCCGCAAGCTGATCCGCGCCGAGACGCGGGTGCTGGTCCGCCGGCAAGCGCCTCGCCGGCGCGCGCCGGCCAGCGCCACCGCGCCCGGCGGCTCGATCACCTACCGGCTGTCCCTCGATGACCGCGAGGTGGTCGTTCGCTGGGGCCCACACCCCGACCAAATGCGCATGCACCGAATTTGCTTCGCCAACCCCGACGACGCCCGCGAAGAGTACTTCGGTCGCCTCGCCACCCTTGGCGAGAAGGGCTTCATCGACGCCTCCGCTGCCGAAATGGCCTGACCCTGCGAAAACCCAATTGACAGAAAGGAGCAAGGCGACTAGCGTCATTTCGCAAAGCGACAACTAACCAGCCAGGGGTGGAGGAGCCAGGATCGTTAGCCGTGCTCAGCACAGAGCGGCGTCGCGCCGTTCGGGCAATCTCTTCCGTCATTCCCCACAAGGTAGGCTGTTCGTGGTTTGTCTGGCGCAGATGGGGTCCCGTAGGGCCTCGTGGCTGGGCCAACCACGCAACCGCGGTTCACGAGGCCCTACGGGACCCCATCTGCGCCACAAACCGGTGAGCCTACCGTGTCCCAAGGAGGATCGTAGTGATTCCGGCTCCTCCACCCCTGCCTGGTCTAGTCTGTCCCCGCACGCGCCTCGCCGGACGCCATGGCCACCGATAATACGGGCTCCCCGAGCCCCACCACCGCCGAATCCGGCCCCGCTTGGGCCGAGATCGAGGCCGCCGGAAACATCCGCAATTGGGTCGACGCGGAGCTCACGCGCCGCGGGCTCAGCGATGAGGGCGTCGACACCTCGACCCTGAGCGACAAGCAGCGCAAGACCTACAAGGCCAAGCGCGAGCAAGAGCGCAAGGTCCGACGCGAGCTCATGGCCCGAGGCTGGGCGGTCTACCGCCAGCACCACCTCGTCCACGTCGGCGTCGGCATCTGGTACCACGACACCGCCGACATCGATCGCTGGGACATCGCCGATCTCGACGGGCGCCGGGCCCAAAACGAGCTGCCCGAGCTCCAAGACGTCCACGCCCTCGCGGCCGCCCTCGGCCTGACGATCCCGCGCTTGCGCTGGCTCATCTATCACCGCGAGGTCGACACGGGGACCCACTATCACCGGTGGACGGTGGCCAAGCGCAGCGGCAAGGGCCTCCGGCTGATCAGCGCGCCCAAGCCCGACCTCAAGCGCGCCCAGACCTGGGTCGCCCGCAACATCAGCGAGCACCTCCCGGTCCACGGGGCCGCCCACGGGTTCTTGGCGGGGCGCAGCACCTTGAGCAACGCGGTCCCCCACGCCGGCGCCCGCGTGGTCATCAAATTCGATATTCGCGACTTTTACCCCACGGTCAGCTTCCGCCGGGTCAAGGGCTTGTTTCGCAAGGCCGGCTACGGTGAGCAGGTCGCCACGGTGCTCGCGCTCTTGTGCACCGAGTGTCCGCGCGAAGAGATCGACATTGGCGGGCGCCCCCACTATGTCGCAACCGGCCCGCGCTCGCTCCCGCAAGGCGCCCCCACGAGCCCGTCGCTGACCAACACCTTATGCGTGCGGCTCGACGCGCGCATGACCGGCCTCGCTCGCAAGCTCGGCTTTCGCTATACGCGCTACGCCGACGATCTCACCTTCAGCTTCCACGGCGAGGGCAAGATCCCGATCGCGCGCCTGCGTCGGGCCGTCGTCGATCTCGTCGGCGCCGAGGGCTTCGTCGTTCACCCCGACAAGACCCGGGTCATGCGCAGCGGCGGTCGCCAGCGCGTCACCGGCCTGATCGTCAACTCGGCCCCCGACGGCTCGCCGTCCGCGCGAGTCCCACGTAAGCTGATCCGCGAGCTGCGGGCCGCCATTCACAACCGCGAGCAGGGCAAGCCCGGCCGCGGCGAGAGCCTCGAGCAGCTGCGCGGCTGGGCGGCCTACATTCAAATGTGCGACGCCGCCAAGGGGCGCGCGTTCATGGAGCGCATCAACGCGCTGCCTTGATCATTGGCTGGCTTGCTCGCCGATGTAGTCCCGCGCGATGCGGGCGACCGTCGACTGGCTGAGCCCCGTGTGCTCGGCGATCTTGCGGGTGCTCCACCGCGCGCCGGTCGGCGGGCGCGGGCTCTCGAGCAGCTCGAGGACCTCGGCGATCTTCGACTCCTCGATGATCCGCGGCGCGCCAGCGCGCGGGCGATCGGATAGGGCAGCGACGCCACCTTCGCGGAAGCGGCCGCGCCACTTGCTGACCGTTCGCCGCGAGGTCTCGAGCAGCCTCGCGCTGTCTTCGCCGGTCGCGCCCGCGGCCCAGCTCAAGATGATGAGCGCGCGCAGGCGGAGGATCTCATCCGGGTTCGCGCTCGATCCGAGGTGGTTGAGCTCGGCCCGCTCGGACGGGGTCAGCATCGGGTCGCGTCGCGAGGCCGGCTGGGCGTGGCGGTGGCGCGGGCGGAGCGAGGAGAGCGCAAAACCGGAGTCGAGGGCAGACAAGGCAGCGTGGTTGTGTCGGATCGGCCGTGATCGGTTGAGAAAAAATTCAAAAAATGAGTCGTCGCAGGATCTGCACGAGAGCCGCCATGGCAGGCCGGTTTCCCACGAGGGGGGTACGAGCGAGCCACGCGCGGCTTCGCCGTCGAGATCGCCGTCCGCGGGCCGCGAGCGCTGGGGTCGCGAGGCTGAGCAGCACCAGCAAGAGCGCGCTCGAGCGGGTGTTCGTGGTCGCGCAGGCGCAGCTCGGCCGAAGCTCGCCGTCGTCGCTCCCAGGCCCAGTCTCGGAGCCGCCGGGGGCCCCCGTGTCCGTCTCGTCGCCGCTGTCGTCGACATCGCCGACGAAGATCGTCACGCTCGCCGAGCTCGCGTTGTCGAAGTGATCGATCGCCACGAGCGTGAGCGTGTGGGGCCCGTCGTCCTCGAAGCGCACCTCCTCGAAGCGGTAGGGCGGGACCTCGTCGACGGCCTCGCGCCCATGGGCGTCGAGCCACGGGGCCCCGTCGACGAGCAGCCGCAGCTCGCGAACCCCGACCCCGGCGTCGACGGCCTCGCCGAGCACCTCGATCTCGCTCGGCGCGTGGTCGAGCATGGCCGCGTCGACCGGCTCGACGAAGCTCACGCTCGGCGGCTCGTCGTCTTCGAGGCTGGTCCACGGCGGCCCGCAGCGGTCCGAGGGCGGCGACACCGGGCCCGGGCAGCCTGCGCCCCAGCTCGCGCCGGCTTCGGTGCCCACGAATAGGCCCTCGCAGCGCGGCGTCGGGGCCCAGCTGCCGTCACTCGCGTGGCAGGGCGTGATGTCGATGCCCGTCCGATCCTCGACCCAGGCCACGACCTTCGGCGCCGGCACGTACTGCACCGTGGCCCCGTCGCCGCCGCCGCCCGAGACGATCCCGAGCACCCGCCAGCTACCGTCGTCGAGCTCGACGAACGCCGGACCGCCGGAGTCGCCCAGATCCGCGCCGGTGCCCATGCCGCCGATCGCCACGGTGCTGAGGGTGTTGACGATCTGCGTCTGGGCTGCGTGCTTGATGCCGGTCTGCGGCGGGCCCTCGCTGGTCGTGTCGCCGAACCCGACGATCGTCACCGGCGTGCCGACGGCGATCAAGGCCTCATCGCAGCCAACGAGCAGCGGCGTGATCGCGAGGTCCTCGACGGCCTCGGCCAGCTCGCAGTAGGCGTAGTCCATGGAGCTGACCCCAAACAGGTCGGTGTTTCGCTCGCAGCGAAGGGTTGCGACCTCGCGGGCGGGCGCCTCGACGTCCTCGCCGAACATCACCCTCGTGTGCAGCGTGCCGCAGTGGGCCGCGTATACGACCACGCGCGGGTGGACCAAGGTGCCCGTGCACAGCCCTCCGGTGCGCAGCGCGACGACGGTCGGCCACTCGCACACCCCGCTCGGCTCACCGCCGACGATCTCGGCGGGTTTTGGGATCAGCGAGCGGGGCTCGGCGGTCGCGCCGTGGTTCGGGGTCAGCGCCACGCCGAGCGCAGTCAAACCCAGACCCACCACTCGCCAACGAGCCCGCACCTGGGCGAGTGTGCCTGCGATCCTGCCGACCACCAAAACCGCTGGCGCGCCTACCCGCCGACTCGCGTGGGTGGCAGACTGGCCCCGCCGATGTCCGAACTCAGCGAGACCAACGAGCACGTTCACGTCGAACTCGCCGAGGGCATCTGCACGATCACCTTCAAGCGGCCGCGCAAGAAGAACGCCTTCACCGTTGCGATGTACGCCGCGATCGTCGCCGCCTTTGACCAGGCCTGCACGCGCGCGGACATCCGGGTGATCCTCTTGCGCGGCAGCGAGGGCGTGTTCACGGCCGGCAACGATCTAACCGACTTCCTGCAGGCCCCAACGATGGACGCCGACAGCCCGGTGCTCCGCTTGCTGCACACCTTGGTCGCCTGCGAGAAGCCGATCGTCGCCGCCGTCCAAGGCGCCGCGATCGGCATCGGCGTGACCATGTTGCTGCATTGCGACCTGGTCTTCGCCGGCGAGAGCGCCCGGTTTCAGATGCCCTTCGTCAACCTCGGGCTGTGCCCCGAGGCTGGGTCGAGCTACCTGCTCCCGCGCTTGATGGGCTACCAGCGCGCCGCCGAGCTCTTGTTGCTCGGCGAGCCCTTCTCCGCCGCCGTCGCCCACGAGTACGGCATCGTCAACCAGGTCCTCGCCGACGAGGCCGTCCTCGATCGAGCCCGGCAGATCGCCCGGGTCCTGGCCAAGAAGCCGCCCAACGCGATCCGCCAGACCAAGAAGCTCATGCGCGACGCCTACCGGGAGACCGTCAGCCAGGCGATCCACGCCGAGGCCGAGGTCTTCGTCCAGGGCCTGCGCTCGCCCGAGGCCGCCGAGGCGATCGAGGCCTTCTTTCAAAAGCGCGAGCCCGACTTCTCGAAGTTCGAATGACCTCGCTCGAGCCGCCAGCCCCAGACCCCAGCGGCCCCGCACCCGATCGTTGGGGCGATCGGCTCCCGCGGGCGATCGGACCCATCAGCGCCATAGCGATCCTCGTTGGATCGACGATCGGCAGCGGCATCTTCCGGTCCCCCGCGGTCGTCGCTCAGGACATCAACACCCTCGGCCCGTTCATCTTGGCCTGGGTGATCGGTGGGCTCGTCGCGCTCGCCGGGGCCCTGACCTTCGCCGAGCTCGGCGGCATGTTCCCCCGGACCGGCGGCATCTACGTCTACGTACGCGAGGCTTTCGGCGAGCTCCCGGCCTTCTTGTTTGGCTGGGCGGAGCTGCTGATCTTGCGGCCCGCGGCCTACGGGGCCATCGCAATTACCTCCGCCGAATACACCTGGCGCCTGTTCGGCCA
>Ga0114946_10001212_pt1 | contig 17659 bp, 14 predicted proteins | sample WalLakDeSediment_FD_88676 | JGI IMG/M metagenome (GOLD analysis project Ga0114946, IMG submission 88676) | Lake sediment microbial communities from Walker lake, Nevada to study Microbial Dark Matter (Phase II) - Walker Lake 11/02/13 Deep Sediment | ecosystem: Environmental > Aquatic >...
CAACGCTCATTACAATATGGCTGTAATCATGAACCTGCAAGGGCAGCCTGCTAAAGCCGGACAGCACGCTCTGCTGGCAATCGGCGACCAACCCCTACAGGTACGGAATGTACGGACCTACCGGCATGTACCAGGATACAGCGCCCTGGCCCTGGCTCAAGTTTTCATGGGAGAATATGCTCAGGCAAAAGACAGCTTTCAAACAGGCATCGAACTGGCTGAGAAAACCAGTAGTTGGCGCATGCTGAGCTACCTGCTTGGAAACCGCGCTTTATATGAACGGAATATCGGCCAGCTCGGATCGTCGATCAAAAGCGCTCAAAAGATGATCAATATTGGAGAACAATACGGGCATAAAGATATTATTGCCTTAGGAAACCGCCTATCGGGTGACATCTTTTTTTATCTGCAATCACCAGAACAAGCAGAGAAACATTACCGGAAGGGTATCGAAATTGGAGGAGAATCGTTCATCGCCCCAGACATCCTCTTCCGCCTTGGACATGTGCTTTGCCAATTAGGTCAAAGCAAGCTAGGAATGCATTATCTCCAGGAAGCGCTCAAGACAGCCAAGGAAGCCGGGCTGGGATTAATCCATATTTTGACCCAGGCCTCCCTGGCCCGTGTTTACGCCAGTCAGGGCCAATGGGAACAGGCGCAGAGGCTGGCTATAAATCTAGAGAAGGAAACCAGACGCCGGTCCCTGGTGACCCTGTACCTGCGCTCGATCAATCTGTTAGGAGAATATGCTTACCGCCAGAACGAGATCGATATTGCCATAAACCGCTTTGAAACCACCGCCAGGCAAGCGGCCTGCCTGCCCAACCCGTGGATCGAGCTGAAATCACAGACGATGTTGAATCGCTGCTACCATTCCAAAGGTGAATTTAATTCATCCAGCCAAGAGCGCATCAGCACAATCCTAGATGAAATGGAGTCCAATATTGGACCCGATCTGGAATGCCAGCTTGTCAGGGAATGTTACCGGCAGTTTCGACAAACGATCCTGGCAGGGAACCTGGAACTATAGGGTTTACCCAAAAATCCAACCAGGGTAATCTGTGTCCACATTTTGGCAATGCCTGCCTGCTATGATATTTGTGTATGCAAATTGGAGTGCAGGCGGTAGGGGATTCAAGCGAGGGACCCTGTACTTATAGAGAAGCCGGCAGCCGTGAATGGGGATTCAGCTGTCGGCTCCTGTTTTAAAACTCCCTTTAGAGTTTATGCACTTGAATGAAATAGTATGAACTGGATAACTGCTATTCTTATCTACAGGGCCAGATTCTGAAAGTATTGTAAAATTCCTGCATGGCAACTATGCCAACGTATGTCCCTGTACATAGAAAGCGGATGAAATTCTCCCGGCGTAAGCTGCTGGAGAAAATCGGCGTCCTCGCCAGCAGTTTGTTCAGCCTGGCAGTGGTTATGCTGGTATTTAGCGCTGCCTGGCTGTATAGTAACCTGACGCGCGACCTGCCTTCCCTGGAAACCTTGCCGGTGCTTTTGAATCCACCTGAGGGAATTCTGCTGCAACCTACGCGCTTGTACGACAGCAGCGGCGAGCATATCATCCGGACACTCAATTCAGCCTCTTCCAGCGAGCGCCAATATCTTGGTCTGGCTCCAGAGTTATGGAAGGATCATGATTGGCAGGTCAGCTCAGTAAACCGGCCGGAGGTTGAGGTCTTTTTAACCGCTGAGCTGGTCGATGCTATTTTGGCCACAACTGAACCTACTTTTTGGAGCAGCCCTGGCTTCAGCATGGCTGGATTGCTCGATAACACCTCCCCCACCCTGGCACAACGCCTGGTGAGAGATCTGCTGTTGGCAGATGAGCCAGATGGAATACGCCGTAACCTGCGCGAGCGTTTACTGGCTGCCCAACTTACGGCTACCTACGGAAGGGGGAAAGTCTTAGAATGGTACTTAAATAGCGCCCAGTTTGGTCCCCTGGTGTATGGCGCCAGTGACGCTGCACAAGTCTATTTGGGTAAGCCAGCCGATAAACTGAACCTGGCAGAAGCTGCTCTCCTGGCTGCCGCTGCAGCAGCGCCTGGCCTCAACCCTTTAGATGCAACGGAGATCACACTGCAAAAACAGCAAGAAACCCTGCTGGCCATGCATGAGGCAGGCTTCATCAACCAGAACCAGCTTGCCCAGGCGCAGGCAGCCACCATTAACCTCCGTCCGCCAGAGCCGGTTGAGGAAGATTTGTTTTTCCCATTCACCGAGCTGGTGCTGGAAGAGTTATACAAGCGTCTGGGCGCGGAGCGCCTGGAAAGAGGTGGCTTAAAAGTTTGGACCACACTAGACTACGATCTTCAGATCCAGGTCAGTTGTGCAGCATCAATGCAGGTCATGCGGATGGAAGAGAGCGCGCCAGACGATACGGCGCCCCCAAAGACAGACTGCCAGGCAGCGCGCCTGTTGCCAACGTTGGCAATGGAGAGCAAAGCTGGGCAAGGAAGCCTATCAGCCCAAGTGGTTGTACTGGACGTGCGCAGCGGATATGTCCTGGCACTCGGCGGAGATGGACAGGCCAACCAAACCCACCTGCACCAGTCTGCCTATGAGCCGGGCTCCTTGATGACGCCGTTCATTTACTTGACCTCGTTTACGCGCGGGATGGGACCGGCCTCCCTGGTTTGGGATATCCCATTACAGTCAACTGATGGCCAAGCGCTTGATGCAAGTCAGATTTACTATGGACCGGTAAGCCTGAGGACAGCCTTTGCAAATGACTATTTGATTCCAGCCGCGCAAATTCTGGGACAGATCGGACCCGAAAGCGTTTGGCGGATTTCCCGTGAATTTGGTTTATCTTCCCTGGATATCCTTGATATCAATGGAATGATGGAAAAACCACTGCTCTCAGGAGGGCAGACATCCCTTTTAGAAATTGGTCAGGCTTACGGCGTCTTTGCCAATCAGGGCGTTTTAGCGGGGCAAACCATTCCAACACCGGCATCTGGCAACAACGGGATGGCGCCTATTCAGCCGATCACAGTGCTTTTAGTTGAGGATATCGAGGGAAAGGCTTGGTTAAGCTGCGGCGACCAGCCATTAAACTGCAACCCCCAGGTTCGTCCAATTGTCAGCCCTCAACTGGCTTATCTGGTTACGGATATGCTCAGCGATGAAACAGCGCGCTGGCCCACGCTGGGACATCCCAACGCACTGGAAATTGGCCGCCCGGCAGGAGCAAAGATCGGGCAAATCGGAACGGAAAGCCAGGCCTGGACTGCTGGATTTACTCCACAGATCGCCAGCGTGGTTTGGCTGGGAGGAACCAGTAGCACACAACAGACGCTTCCCAGCGAAATGACAGCAAAGGGCGCAGCCGGTTTATGGCACGCAGTGATCCAATATGCCAGCCGTGATTTGACCCCTGAAAGCTGGAGCATTCCGACCGGCATAAGCCGGCGGGAAGTCTGCTACCCATCTGGCCTGCTGCCAACCGTGAACTGCCCCACCGTGGTCCTAGAATCATTCATCGACGGGAATGAACCCAACAGCCCCGACAACCTGTATCGAGTCTTCCAGATCAACCGGGAAAGCGGGCGCCTGGCGACTATCTTCACGCCATCCGAGCTGGTTGAAGAGCGCGTCTATCTGGTCGTTCCGCCAAATGCAGTCGAATGGGCCCAAATTGCTGGCTTACCCACCCCGCCAGACGCCTATGACGCCATCAGTGCTCCAAAACCACTGGCAGATGTCCAGATTACCTCGCCGGGGATGTTCTCACATATCAGCGGCGAGGTTGCCATCAAAGGCAGCGCAGCCGGACCTGACTTCGAATTCTACCGGCTGCAGGTCGGACAGGGTTTGAACCCACGCGAGTGGATCCAAATTGGAGAGACAAATCACAAGACAGTTCGGAACGGAAACTTAGCTGAATGGAACCTGAACGGTTTGAGTGGGTTGTATGCTGTGCAATTGCAAGTCGTACGGGCCGATCAAAGGATCGAGACAGCCATCATCCAGGTTACTGTAGATAACCAGGAGCCACAAGTATCCATTACCCAGCCCGTCCAAGGGCAGCGCTTTATTACCGATCAGCAGAAAACCATCATCCTGCAAGTAGAAGCAAACGACGATATCGCCCTGCAAAAGGTTGAGTTTTATATCGATGAACGCCTGTTAGCCAGCCTGTCTCAAGCGCCTTTCACTCTGTCATGGTCTCCCACGCCTGGTCAACATACCTTCAGGGCAAGAGCGTACGATCTGGCCCAAAACACCAGTGAGGACAGCCTGAATTTTTCAGTAACAAATTAATTTTCAAATGACCCAAAAACATGTGTGGGTGACGGCGCATGCGCCGTCACCCACACATGTTTTTGGTTTTTCTTAACTTGACAATGCTACATCTCACCAACCAGGAAGGAGTCCCAAATCAGTATGATGGTATCCTCATCCCCTTTCGGGACCTGGATCAGGAGGATAATGATCGATGACGTGGGGGCCTGGATATCCACGGCTGAAAGGACATACGCATCGTATCCTCCCGGTCCACCACAGTTGTAATAGAAATCATACTTGCCTTTGTACAGGCCATCGTTGTAATCGTTGCGCCCGCCCAACGTGCAGCCTGAGCGGTAATCGCTGGTGTAATAATCCAGAAACTGGACATAGCCGCCGTAGCGAGCGAAGGTATCCGAAGCACCAAAGAATAGCCCTGAGGCATCCCAATAGTCCCAATAATCATTAAGATTGGGGGCAACCGAGATTGCCACACCGATCACCTCGCCGTCATATATCCACTGGCCGCCGTCGTAATCGGTCCAATCGCCGGGCACCTGTACGTAGATGGTGCTGGTATCATCATAGTATTCAAGCACATCCCCGCTGGGCGTGCTTCCAGTGGAAGTTGCCTCTTCACCGGTGAAGAAGCCAATCACTTCCAACTCACGGCCGTTAAGCTGACCTTCCAGCAAGGACAGATCGTTGAAGCGGATCACGGTAAGGGACATTGTGGCAGTCGAGCGCCGGCTGCGAATGACATCGCAGTAATCGGCCATCGTACCATCCTGAGCGACCGGTTTCCCTTCGATTTCATAGATGATGTCGCCCGGTTTGATCAGGGCTTTATCAGCCGGTGAGCCGGAAGCAACCGAGCGCACCCATACCCCATAAATGGGTAAGCCGCTCACTTCGCCATAGACAGCGCCGCCGTTGACGCCAATCGAATCAACATCAGTGCCCACACGCAGCTGGTTGATCACCCTGACGGCATCTTGGGTCTGAATGGCAAAGTTCTGGTCTGTCGAGGATACCACGGCATAGTTGACGCCGACAACTTTTCCATCCTCGTCAACCAGAGGCCCGCCGGAGTTACCCGGGTTGATTTTGGCCGAGTGTTCAATAACAGAGTCTACCGAGGCCCAGCTGGTCTCTCCATCTGCAGATGATTTGGAGACTATCCCATCCGTGAGGGTGAAGTTGGGATCTCCCAGTGGAAAGCCGGCTGCATACACCTTCAAGCCCACTTTGATCTCTCCCTCGTGCCAATCCAGGTAAGGGAAACCATCCCCATCGATGTCGATGACCGCCAGATCAGAGCATTCGGACACCCCCAAAATCTTGGCATTGCGAGGCCTGTCTTCGCCATTGATATATACCCTCAGCAAAGCCGCGCCCGTGACAACATGATTATTGGTAACTGCGATTCCGGATGGGTCGATGATAAAGCCCGTACCAGAGGCTCCGACATCTACAACCCAACCGACCTCTGGATCGACAAAAGACCCTTCAGCCACAATGCGGACTACGGCTTTCTCGACATCTGAAAGGGAAGAAATCGACCCAGACTGAAGCGGAGCAGCAGTTTCGACCGCAGCTATGGGCTCCGTGGCAGCCGGCTCTTCCGGCAGCACCTGAGCAGGCGCTTGGGTTACTGCTGGTTCAGCAGGTGGGGGCGTCGTCGAGCCGGTAGCGCTGCAAGCCAGGCTGACAACCAAAAACACAGGCAGAATCCACAACAGCGGTAGGAAGCGTTTGGTACTCATATGCGTCTCCATTTATGAAATTTATATATGATGATCAAAACAACCTGGGATATTACAGTCTAAAGTTTACCATAAAGATCATTTAACAATAATATAATGAATTTGGATATTTACAAAAAATCCACTAAATAAGGTCTCAGGAAGCTTTTTAAAGTTTACAGTTTTGTTAGGTTGAAATGCCGGCGTCCCGCAGAATCCTTTCAGTGGTGGCAAAGGCAAGTGGGGGCAGCTGATCCAGGCTAAAGAAACCTACCTGATCGGCGTCATCACCAGGACGCTCCCTTCCAGAAACAACATCAGCCCGGTAAACGATGAAAATATGGGCTCCGCGGGCATGCTCCTGGCCCGCAAAAACGTCCACCAAACCGGTGACGCGCACCTGCAACCCGGCTTCCTCTGCACATTCTCTCTCAGCCGCCCGAGCAGGGTCTTCACCTGCATCCACAAAGCCCGCTGGCAGGGTCCAAAAGCCGCGCTGCGGGTCATTTGCCCGCCGCACAAGCAGCACCTGATGATCTCTTTCCACCAGGACAGCTACGGCGACCTTGGGATCAGCAAAGTAGACCCAACGGCAGTTAGGGCAAACACGCCGGACTGCGCCAAAGCGCATGGCATCGATCACTGCTGTCCCACAGCGGGGGCAGAAATTTACTTCGTCCGTTAACATTCCTTATCCGCCAATCCGGCGCAAATATAGGGCAACAAAGGCGGTCCCCATAGCCACCAATGCCAAAGAGATCTGCAGGATGCGCATGCTCGAAAATCCTTGCGACTCACGATCAACTGCAGCGGAGGCCTGGTCTGCCTCAGATTCTGGCGCTGGCTGGGCCGGTGCAGGCATATTGGCTAAAACGTCGCCTGCAACGCTTACATCAGCAGGGGCTTCGGTCGCTTCCATCATTAAGTTTGGAGCGTCTTCTTGCGGGGCAACCGGCGCTGCCAGATAAGCTTCTGCTTCTGCCCCTGCCGCCGGTTCTGGGAATGGGGTTCCCTGCGCCAGCAAGGCTTGCAGTTCTTCGGTTTCAACCATACGCGCTTGTTCATCGGGAACGGCCTTGGCAGCATCGATTGGTTCTTCCGCCGGCATCTCCATAGCAAGGCTTTCAGGAGCGCTTTCAGGAGCGCTTTCAACGAAGACCTCGGCAACTACCGGCGCTTCAGGAGCTTGAGAAGCCATCCGTCCAAAGGGAGATGACAAGCCAAAACCAAGGAAATCACTTAACAAAACCAGGACCAACATCAAGCTGGACAATGCCGATGCAAACTGAAAGAACGGATACAGGTGCTTGGGCTGTCTTTGACCAACCATCTCGGGAGTAAGCTTGAAGCTATGCGGCGCTTTCAAACGCGGCAAACTACGCAACATAGCCCGAGTCTGGGTCAGCTCATCTAAAGCGGCTCTTAACTCGGGATTTGTTTGCATACGGGATTCTAGCTGCACACGTTTGCTGCTGCTCAGTTGCCCGTCCATATAAGCGGAAAGTAATTCCCAATCTCGGTTGGATATATTTATTCTCATCTCATTAATTCTCTACCCCTTGACGAAATCCAACCGGCAAAAGTTCCCCAAAACCGCGCAAGCAATCACGCAGACGGGTGCGCGCGCGGGCCAGACGGCTTTTGATCGTTCCAACCGGCTTGCCAATCGTCTGTGCGGCTTCTGCATAATCCAGGCCTTGAACATCGACCAGGACCACAACCGAGCGAAAGTCCGAGGGGAGATCATTCAGACAACGCTGAATGGCCCAGCTCAATTCTGCTCTCTCCAGGGAATCCTCCGGGGTTTCTCCAGGGTCTGCCAGCCATTGAGGCGACTCGATCTCATCTCCACCATCGTCCAAAGGTTCCAGGGAAGTGGTTGGACGGCGCTGGCGGCGGCGCAGCTCATCATAGCAGGCATTGGTAACAATCCGTAGCAACCAGGCCCGAAACGACCCACCCCGGTAAGAACGCAGTTTTTTGTATGCAGAGATAAACGCTTCCTGGGTGGCATCCGCAGCATACTCTGGTTCGCCCATCACCCGGTAGGCCTGGTTGAACAGCATGTCTTGATAGGTCTGGACCAGGGAATTGAAGGCGTTCAAATCACCCGCTTGAGCTGCCTGGATCAAAGCTGCTTCATCCATTGTTTTTTCTCTGCCGGCGTAAAATCACCAGAAAAAGCGCCCGCCAGGCCAGCAAAGCCAAAGCAGATATGCCTCCCAGGACAATCACAAAGACCGGGATGATCGGAGCATCCAGGATAAGCCCGCGCAAGAATGCAGCTAGAGGGCCAGCCAAGACCATTGCCCAAAATGGGCGCCAAAGTTCACGGGGCTGAGCTGCGCGCTGCAAGTCAAAGGCTTCCAGGTGGGGAGAGACTAAAAACCAGCTCAACAGCAAAGGGCCAAATGTGGACATTAAACGCCAACCGGTTGAGCCGAGCAAGTCATGACTGGCAAAGCCATATAGAGTCACCAGGGCCAGAGTCACAAGGTCGCCTGCAGACAGAAATATAATTAAACGAGTAGAGCGAGAATTAAGCATAGGTCTTTCGTCAATCTCTCCAGCCTATCGTATCTCAAAGCTGAAAAAGTAGCAAGGGAGGGAAGACAAAAATTTTCTAACGATATTCTAATCCCCTCTAACCCCATTGCTATCTTATCCTTAGGAGGATACAATAAAATCTGAGTTCGGGATAATGAAAATAAGCTTGAATTTTTGGATCTTACATGTTAAACAGTCGAGGTGTTATGTCAACTAGTTCTCGTCGTGTGCTTATCTCTTGTGCAATTATCAGCATAGCCATCATTTTATGCATCTGCTTGATCGGGCTGGCTGGACTTGGAATATTCACCCTTTACCCGGTCACTGTATCTGAGCAATCGATTACCACCGAACCCGTGGAAGGCGGGATGGATGGACCAGAGTCTCAACTTGGAGCACCCAGCCCAGCGCCAAATGACAGCGACTCAGGCATTCCAGCGCTAACACCCACTGTAGAGCCAGCCCCTGAAAGCTCCTTACCGGCTCAGGTCGTCACGCAAATGGATGAGATCCAGGCGCAGGTTGCCGATCTACGCGGCCTGCCACCCCTGGAGACCGTTGATCGCTACCTGCTCACTCCCGAGCAGCTGCGAGAGCGGGTGATGAACGACTTTCTGGAAGATTACTCCCGTGAAGATGCCCGAGACGATGCGATTGTTTTGGCCGCGCTAGGCCTGCTGGACCCACAATTCGATCTGTACGATCTGTTTGTCGAGCTGTATTCAGAGCAGATCGTAGGCTATTACGACAGTGATACAAAGGAAATGTATGTCATCCAGGGCAGCGGTTTCAGCGGCCCAGAACGTTTAACCTATGCGCACGAGTATGTCCATGCTTTGCAAGACCAACACTATAATATCGAGGAGGGGCTGCTCTTCGAACAAGAATACTGCGAATCAAACACAGAATATTGCGCGGCTGTCCAGTCATTGTTAGAAGGAGACGCCTCCCTTTTAGAACTGCAATGGCTGTTTACCCATGCCACAAACCAGGATATCCAGGAGATCCAAGAATTCTACACCGGCTACGAAAGCCCTGTTTTTGAAGCTGCCCCTTCCTTCCTGAGTGAAGATTTCCTATTCCCTTATTTCTACGGACATGCATTTGTGGAAACAATTTATGATGCCGGCGGCTGGGCAGCCGTCGACCAGGTCTATGCAAATCCACCTGTTTCCACAGAGCAAATCCTGCACCCAGAGCGCTATCCAAATGTGACCCCGGTCACCGTTGAACTGCCCGATTACCTGCCCTTATTGGAAGGGGGTTGGCGGGAGCTGGATCGCAATATTTTGGGAGAATGGTATACCTACTTGCTTCTTTCTGAAGCATTAAATGAAGAAGCCAGGCTTGATGAGGAGCGATCCAGGGAAGCCGCCGATGGTTGGGCGGGTGATTTCTACGCGGTCTATTACCTGGATGAAACCGACCAAACTGTTCTGATATTAAAGACGGCCTGGAAAAACGATAGCGAAGCACGCCAGTTCAGTGAAGCTTTCCAGGATTATGCCAACGCCCGGTTTGGGGTTCGAGCCTCCTCCGCCGGCAATACCTGGACCTGGGAAGACGCTCAGGCATACACTCAGCTTAACCTGGACGGAGCTGTTACCACTTGGGTCCTGGCTCCGGATGCGGCGCTGGCCGAGCTCATGCTGAATAACCTGGAAACTCGCTAGGTATTGCCTGCCCAATCCAACGAATGCGTTGGCAAAGATTTGCAAAGACTTTTGGCAATTTAGGTAGAAACTAGGGGATCAAATTCATAATTGCTTGGAAATGCCTATTGCTTTTTAAACAGATATTGTATATAATGCTTGTATGGCAAAGATGCGTGTAGTGTTACTGTTCGCTCTACTGCTGCTGGGGATGTCTATCAGACCGGAGACCTCCTCTGCCCAGAGCGAAAGGTCACGCTACTTCCCCGAAACCGGGCATTCCGTGAATGGCGATTTCCTGACCGCTTACGAGAAAGCATCTGACCCGATCAAGATCTACGGTTATCCCATCACAGGCGTCATCGACAACCCCACCACCAACCGCAAAGTCCAATATTTCCAAAGGGCGCACTTTGAGCTACACCCTGAGAATCCACCCGAGCTGCGCGTGCAGATGACTCATCTGGGTGAGATCATTTACCTGGGTGAGATCATGAACAAACCAGGGGATGTGTTACAGGTGCCCCAAAATCACCCGGCTTGCCGGCATTTCCCCGAAACCAATCACCAAGTCTGCTATGCTTTCCTGGATTTCTTTGAGAAAAATGGTGGCATTGCTCAGTTCGGCTATCCTATCTCAGAAATCGAGCTACGCAGCGAGCGCATGGTCCAGTGCTTCCAAATGGCTTGCTTTGAATGGCATCCTGAATTGCCTTCTGGGCATCGCGTAACCCTGATGGATCTGGGGCGGTTGTACTTTGAAGCCCGCAAAGAGAATCCCAGAGAATTGCTGTCAGGAAATGACGACTACATTCCTAAAACCATCTTGAAGCTACAGGTGCGCGCCTTCCCTGAAAAAGCGGTCATCTCCAAAAACAGCGAACAGATCTTGTACGTGATCATCCAGGATCAAAACCTGCACCCGATCTCAGAGGCTCAGGTGGAATTCATCGTTCGCTCGAAAAACGGACACGAAGAAAGCCATCGGATGCCCGCCACCGATGAGAACGGCGTCACCAGCCTGAGCTTCCCCATCCAGCAGGATGGGTATGGAATTGTGCAAATATTAGTTTCTGCCAGCTACGAAGGCTTCGAGCAGCAGACCCGCACCTCCTTCCGGCTGTGGTGGTAACTTAGAAAAGGGTTAACGCACGCATCTCTTCCCCAGGTTTGATCCCTGGGGATTTTGTTTGTGAATATTAACTGTCCTGAGTTCGGTATAATGAAAACAGGTTGGAATTTTGGATGTTACGTGCAGCAGAACCGCACGTAACATCCAAAATTTCCTCTTTTCCTAAAATTACTTATAGGAGGAAACCAATGACCCTCGACCTCAGCGCCGTACGCGAGCATTTCCCCGCTCTACGCCGTCCACTGATCTATCTGGATAATCCTGGTGGAACTCAGATCGCCCGGGATTCCATCGAGCGGATTAACACCTATCTAACGGAGCATAATGCCAATCACGGCGGCGCTTTTGCCACCAGCCAAGAATCGGACGCGCTGGTGGATGAAGCCCGCTCGGCCGCAGCAGATTTCTTAAATGCTGCCCGGCCGGAAGAGATCGTCTTTGGGCCGAACATGACCAGCCTGACCTTCAATCTCAGCCGTTCTCTGGCGCACACGCTCAAGCCAGGCGACCACCTGGTGGTTACCCGCCTGGATCATGACGCCAATATCTCGCCCTGGATGCTGGTTGCTGAAGAGCGGGGTTGTCACCTTCACTGGGTCGATTTTCATCTGGAAGATGGAACGCTGGACGTGGAGGGGATCGCCAAAGCCCTGGAGCTTAAGCCGCGCCTGGTGGCTGTTGGCTACGCGTCAAACGCCCTTGGGACGATCAACCCAATCGCTAAGATCGTTGAGATGGCGCATGCCGTTGGGGCGCTGGTGTATGTCGACGCCGTCCAATACGCTCCGCATGGTCCCATCGATGTGCAGGCGCTTGGTTGTGATTTCCTGGCTGTCTCCTCTTATAAATTCTTCGGCCCGCACGCCGGTGTGTTATATGGCAAATATGAGCTGCTGGATGAATTAACCGCCTACCGGGTCCGTCCTGCTCCACAAGACCCACCCGGCAAGTTCGAAACCGGCACGGGAAACTTCGAAGGGATTGCCGGAGTCCTGGGGGCAATCGAATACCTGGAATGGGTTGGTGAGACCTTCGGTAAGCAATATGCCGAAAAATTTCAGGATGATTTTCAAGGCCGCGCGCTCAAACTCAGGCAAGCCATGAGCGCTATTCGGGCCTATGAATTTGACATCAGCCGGGCGGTCTTGGATGTTTTAGAAGAAACCCCAGGGATCACCATCTACGGGCTGAGAGACCCTCGCCGCATGGAAGAGCGTGTGCCCACTTTTGCTTTCAACCTGCAAGGCAAACACCCCCAGGAAGTGGCCGAGTATTTAGGCCAAGCCAATATCAACGTGTGGAACGGCAATTATTATGCACTGGCAGTTACTGAGCGGCTGGGGGTGGAGGCCAGCGGCGGCATGGTGCGAGTGGGACCGGTGCACTACAACACGGTTGAGGAGATCGAGAAGTTTGGGGAGGCATTGAGGAGGATTTCTGTAAGATCAACGTGATTCCCAAAACTCATCTTCCAGAATGCTCATCAAAACAAAATCCTGGTAGGTGTGATTGTAGAAATATCCGTCGCGCAGCGTATCCCTGCTGGCAGAGGCGCTGGGCAAAGAGAACTTCTCAAGTGGGGTCGCTTTTCGGCGCCTTGTCAGGGTCAGCGAACATCAATGCTGAAATCTTGCGTGATTTGATCAATGGTCACCGTCACCAAGCCATCCCCTTCCAGCTCACCCAACTCCCAGATCCACTTGCAGATACCCTGGCTGTCGGCGATGATAGCGCCTGTCCCCTGGGCCTGGGTCAATCCGCCATCTGGAGCGGTGTATTGCAAGGTGCAGGTTTCACCAGGATCGGTTTGGATCTGGTACTCAGCCCGACCGCCAGACAAGACCACCGTGGGACGAAACAGCAGCCTGAAACCGGCCACATGACAGTCTGCTGAGAGGGACTCCTGGGAAGAAGTGATTTGCAGAGGGATAAACTCAAGGACTGGTTGCATTAACGCGGACGGAACGCCGGTGAAATAATGTTTGGTTGGCTCCTGTAAAACCATTTTATGATCGCATATCTCTCCCTGAAAAGACCTCAAGCTGGTGATTTCGTGAATTGCATCGTGAACAACGATGCGAACCCAGATACGCTGACCGAGCAGGTAATAATCACCGCGCAATACATTTTGGTTTTGACGATGAAACACCCGATCAATCTCAGGCCAGCTTTCGAGGCTTGGAGGGGTATCCAAACAGGTAAAGTTTGCGTACAACACCACCCCGTCCGGGTAGAAGCGAAAGAGCTTATAGCAGCGCTCGTCCTGAAAACCATCGTCAGAAACCGCTGACATATAGGTTGCCTCAAGTTTGCCTGGCTGGCTGCCGTCAGGGAGTGGCGTGGTAGCCAAATCTGCCGGTAGCGGCAGAGGTGTAGGAGTTGGGAAGAGACCAAGGCGGGAGCAGGCCAGGGCAGGCAGAATGGCAATGATCAGCAAAATTGGGGATTTAAAGTTCATCTACCCACCCAGACTTTGCGCATACGCAGCAAAATCCAATCCGGTCGGTTGCTGAAAGACACGCAAGCCAAATTCGCCGGTAGCGGCAATCAAATGGTCAAAAATCTCCGCTTGAATGCTCTCATATTCTTCCCACTCAGTTGTGCGGGTGAAGATATAGATTTCAACCGGCAACCCGTTGGGACCTGGCTCTAAGGTTCGCACCAAAAACGGCATTTCCGTTTGGTGTACGTCAACCCGCTTTCTCAGATAAGCCACAATATAGGCGCGGAAGACTTCGCTGTTGGTGATTTGCGGGCCATCTAAAGGCGAGTCATATTTTTCCGGGTCAGCAGCCTGATATTCGCGGATCGTGCGCAGACGGGATTCAAGATATTCTTGGATCAGGTCGATCTTAGCGAGCCGGTTCAATATAGCGTCATTACAGATTTTGATACTGTTCATATCGATCAGGATCGAGCGTTGAATACGCCGGCCCCCACTCTGTTGCATGCCGCGCCAGTTTTTCAAGGCCACGTCCACGATCTTGTAGGTGGGAATGACCGAAATTGTTTTGTCCCAATTTTGGATCTTGATGGTGTGCAAGCTGATATCGATCACGTCCCCATCGGCATCATAGCTGGGCACCTCAATCCAGTCCCCTTCCTTGATCAAATCATGGGTAGCAATCTGAATGCTGGCCACAAACGATAGGATCGTGTTTTGGAAGATAAGCATCAGCACGGCGGTCAGTGCACCTAATCCGGTCAGCAAGACGATTGGCGACTGGCCCGAGAGCAGCGAGACGCTTAAGATGATGGCAACAATCACAAGCAAAATCTTGACAATATCCAGGTAACTCTGAATACTGACGCCTGTGAAACTGGAGCGGCTTTCATAAATCTCATTAAGTGCATTGAGCAACGAGTTGAAGGTGAGCACCGCCAGCCACATAATAAAGAATAAGGAGATATCGCGGATCCATTCCTGGTGCTCTGGCAAGAGGAAAGCAAATGCGTATAAAACGGCCAGCGGACCTAACCAGGAGATGCGCACCGGTCGCAGGTGTTTGACCAGCACATCATCCACCTTAGTTTTCGTGTGCGCAGCCAGTTGCATGAGCCCGCGGGCGATGATATTGCGCGTGAACAAGAACAAGATTACCCCAACCAAGACGCCGAGACTGATAGCTGAAAATAAGTTTCCAGCCACCCAGCTTTGGATATCAAGCGTATTCATATGACCTCCCCAAAGAAAAATTAGACGCCAAATTATACCTGGTTTGGTCTAATATATACAGGAATTGATGGGTGCAGGGGGGGTTTTAGGAGGCTAATTAATAGTCTCAGCCGATGTCTTTCGCCAGTCGTTCTGCTGCACGCAAATCTGCGGGCGTGTTGACATTCCGGAAAGCCAACTGGAGTGGATCGTGCTGGCGGGCTTCTTCTGGGGGCAGAAAATATAAGTTTGCATTTTCGAACCAAGAATTTACTCGCCAGTTTCCTGCGTCCAGGGCAGCCTTGACGATGGGCAGGCAGGTCTCCCGCCGGTAAACAGCGTGGAACGGCTCTGCACCGTGATCGGTCACCGGTATGACAGCATCATAGCCAATATCCACCAGAAGGGCGCGCTGTGCGACCAGCAAATCCGGGTTGACAAAAGGCATATCGCAAGCTACCACTGCCACCAGCGGATGTTTGGCAATCGCGAGGGCGGTGTACACCCCTCCCAGAGCGCCTCGCTCTGGGATCACATCTGGAAATGTGGGTAATCCCAAGAATGCATACGCGTCTGGACGGTTCGTATTAACCAACAATTCATCTGCCAACCCGCTCACCCGTTGGATTATGCGGGTAATGAGCGGCTGACCAAGAAAGGGGATCAGGGCTTTGTCCTGCCCCATCCGGCGGGAGGCCCCTCCGGCCTGGATGACAATGCTGAACATTGTTTTATTCATCGATGATTTAACTGCCGCACCAACTTGATATACTGATCCAGCCTGACCTGATTGCCAATGCCCATTCGAAAGTTTTTTTGATGAATAGGTCATTGGCGGAATAAATATCGCTAATTATAATGGCATTGGTGGACGTACACAAAACCGCGAATAAGATCATAACCGGGGAGTTGAATAAGCAAACACTCGTCCATCTGCCTGATTTCCGCTCAGATGCGGGCGAAATACCTGCTACCGAGGTTATAATGTAAATAAGGTAGCCGATAACCACTTTACGCCTACCTGCTTATACTGTCTGGAGCACCGACCAGATTGACCTGTCTGATCCCTTCCAGCGCTCATGCTATATCCAACAGGCGCTTGTTCATGGCACGGCAGAAGATATGCATTCCTTAGCAAACCGCTGCTTTATTAATATCGGTAATTCTTGGGAGTATGAGAGATGGCAACTGTCGCCACAATCCTGGATGACTTAACGGTAGAAGGAACGCTTTACGAAGCTTTGCCAGATAACGCGCTGCGCTGTTTTGCTTGCGGCCACCGCTGTCTGATTAAAGATGGCCGCCGCGGTATCTGTAAGGTGCGCTTTAATCAAGACGGAAAGCTGCGCGTTCCGTGGGGGTATGTAGCGGCTCTGCAGGCAGACCCAATCGAAAAGAAGCCCTTTTTCCATATCTTGCCAGGCAGCGAGGCCCTGACCTTTGGCATGCTGGGGTGTGACTTCCACTGCTCATTTTGTCAAAATTGGGTGTCCTCACAGGCGCTGCGTGAGCGTGCCTCTGACGTCTCGCTGGCTTATATCCGCCGGCTCACTGCGGAGCAAATCATTCAGACCGGACGCAGGGCCGGAGCTAGCGTGGTGGCATCTTCGTACAACGAGCCCCTGATCACATCTGAGTGGGCGGTAGAGATCTTCCAGCTGGCTAACCAGGCGGGTATGAAATGCGTGTACATTTCCAACGGAAACGCCACACTCGAGGTGTTGGCGTACTTGCGACCCCATATCGTCGGTTATAAGATCGATCTCAAGACCATGCAAGACCGCCAATACCGCCGGTTGGGTGGAGTCTTGCAAAATGTGCTGGACACAATCCGCATGGCACACGAAAGCGGGTTATGGGTGGAGGTCGTCACGTTGATCGTGCCAGGCCTGAACGACAGCACAGAGGAGCTGATGGAGGCAGCTCGCTATATCTACTCCGTTTCAGCCGACATCCCCTGGCATGTCACCGCTTACCACCCGGATTTCAAAATGAGCGACCCAGGCCCTACACCGGCGGCCACGCTGCTGCGGGCGGCAGAGATCGGACAGGAGGCCGGCTTGAACTACGTCTACGCCGGCAATCTACCCAGCCGGGTGAATGAGCATGAAAACACATACTGCCCCAAATGCCGCAGAATACTGATCAAACGCACCAGCTACACAATTTTGGAGTATCACCTGACCAAGCAAGGCGCCTGCCCCACTTGCGACACTGCTATACCCGGCATCTGGAGCGAGCACCCGGAAAAAGTAAGCAGACAGGGAGCCGGCTTACCCAGATTGGTTCTGCGCTGAATTTATCAACTGCACCCTCAACACCCAGCGATCTACGGCGCTAAAACGATACTTATATTCATCCTCGCCACGCATGAAGTTAAAATCGCGGCGGTTGTTCTCATTGGTCCATTTCAATAAAAACCCAACCGGGAACAGAAAACAACGGCACGTGACTTGCACTGTTAACCAGCAGATCGTTTCACTCATCTTTGAGGGCTATCACCTCAGACAAGATGTGGATAACGGCTAATTGCATGCACCATCCCAAAGGAGATATTGGACGCTCTGGAAAGCGCAATTATCACCAGACTGGCTGTCTGATATAACTCACACGCTCGCATTTTACCAGTATAATTTCCTCAAGTATTATTTTCATCCAACGATGTCTGAACAGTATCCTGAAGACC